>Ga0316622_100000006_pt1 | contig 81500 bp, 50 predicted proteins | sample OWC_Aug_OW2_C1_D_FD_207646 | JGI IMG/M metagenome (GOLD analysis project Ga0316622, IMG submission 207646) | Wetland soil microbial communities from Old Woman Creek delta, Ohio, United States - OWC_Aug_OW2_C1_D5_C | ecosystem: Environmental > Terrestrial > Soil > Wetlands | place: USA: Ohio... | reverse complement strand
CGCCCAGCTCTTCCTGCCGGGGCTTCCCGTGGAGACCCCGCTTCCCTACGTCGTGGCCGCGATCGCCGTGAGCCTCTGTGTCGGCCTCGCGAGCGGTGTCCTGCCCGCGCGGCGGGCCGCGCGCCTGGATCCGATCGACGCGCTCCGGGCCGATTGACCTCTTCGGCGCCGCCCTACGCCGGCGGCCACAGAAGCATGAAGCTCACCGCCGTGAGGATCGAGTACACCGCCGCGTCGAAGAGGTTGCGCAGCGTGTTGCTCCACGGGGCCGCCTTCCAGATCGGGTCGATGAGATACCCGATCCCGTGGCAAGCGAAGGCGACGGCGCCCGTGATGCGCAACACGGTCATTCCGTCCGCGCCGTAGCTCAACGTGTGGCGGGCGATGTAGGCGCTCACGAAGCTCACCAGAATGCAGAAGGCGAACCACAGGACCAGGTGCTTTCCGAGCTTCGGCGTGCCGTTCTCCATGACCGCCACGAGAGCCACGGGGCCGTCCGTGTACTTCTTGATCACGGCCGGATCCTTCATTTGCGAGGGGTCCGGGCAGTAGGGGATCATGTACAGGCCCGGGGCGGCGCCGCCCTTGCGCATCGCCTCGCCCACCGCATCCTCGTTGGGGAGTTCCCGGTAGTCGGCCTTGTGGTAACGCAGCGCCATGTGCAGGACCGCGCTCGCGATCCAGACCGCCACCGCCGAGACGACCACGGGCAACCAGAGGCTTCCGAACGGCATCGCGGCACCTCCTGCGTGCCTCGAGGGCACGCTGCGCGAGATGGTAACCCGATTCCTCTGGAACCCTCCCGCGCGGGCAACAAAAAGGGGCTCCGGTCCCTGTGGGATCCGGAGCCCCTGCGGACTGTCGGTCTTGGTGGCGCTGGGTTCCCCCGCTTCAGGGGTCCCCTCGGGTGCGCCACGCACCCGGAGGCTCCCTACGAGGACGCCACCTCCACCGAACCGAACCTATGGCTGTCCAATGGATCACCTCCTTCTTCGGGCGTACCGAGCACGGAGGGCCCCAACCCTCCCGGTTCCTGGGCCGCCCAAACCCTCCCGGAACCGCCGCGCGGCACCGACCGCGCGGAACGCCAGATTGAGTTTCGGTCCGGAGCGGGAGTTTGTCAATCTCCTGCCCGCGGCGTCAGCGCGCTTTCCCAACTTCGATCGCCGGGATCCCGTTCGCCTGCAGAGCCTCGTTCGCCGAACGGAGATCGCCGTTCACGAGATCCGTGAACGACGTCTCCACGTCGCCCAGCTCCTTTCCGAGCGCCTTGGCGCGCTCCAGGAGATACACCGCGGGGCGGCCCTCGTAGGAAAGCAGGGCGGCGTACACCGCCGCCGTGTGCTCGCGCAGCCTCTCCTCGCCCGTGATCGCGCCGCCCTCCTTCGTGGCGACGATCTCCTTGCGCAGGCCGTCCGCGCTCGACTGGATCTCGGAGAGCCGGCCGCGCAGGGGGTCGTCCGCCGCGAGCTTCGTCGCGCGCTGCGCCGCGCCGTCGCGCACCGCGACGATCCGGTCGACCAGATCGCTCATCCTCCCGAACAGGGCATGCACCTCGAGGGCGGCGTCGAAGTTCGCCTTGCGGTCGGCCGCGCTCCAGACCGCGCGGCGATCGAGGCCGACGGCCAGCGTGGTCTCGTACACCTGATCGCCCTTGGTGAGGCGCACGGTGTAGGTCCCGGGCGGGACGCGGGGGCCACGCTGGGCCGCACCCGCGATCACGGCCGCCGGAGGCACGCGCGGCGGCTTGACGCGCATCCCCCAGCTCACCCGATTCAGGCCCCGATGCTTGGAGGCAGGCAGGGTCTCGAGGAGGTTCCCCCGCGCGTCCAGGATCTCGAGCTTGATCGGGCCGAAGAGGTGACGGGTGCGCTGGTAGTAGGTGATCAACGCCGTCGTGGGGGCGCTGTCCCCGACGAAGGTGCCGTCGCCGTCCGACCAGCCTCCGCTCCCCTGGATGCGCTGCTGGACCGGCCGGGCGGCCACGAAGGCCGCGTCCTTCTGGAGGAGCGCCGGCGTCAGCGAGCGCAGCGGCGTGACGTCGTCCACGATCCAGATCCCCCGGCCGTGGGTCGCGATCACGAGGTCCGCGTCGCGCGCGTGCACGGCGAGGTCGCGCACCGCGACCGCCGGGAACCCCCCTCCCTTGAACTCGGCCCAGTGCTCCCCGCCGTCGTTCGAGATCCAGAGCCCGAACTCGGTCCCCACGAACAGGAGGGACGGGGAGACCGGATCCTCCCGGACCACGTGCGCGTATCCGCGCACACCCTGCTCCGGAGCGACGATCCGTTTCCAGGTCTCGCCGAAATCCCGGGTCACGTACACGTACGGGGCCATGTCCCCGAAGGTGTGCCGGTCGAACGCCGCGTACGCCGTGGCCTCCTGATGACGGCTGGCCTCGACCCAGGAGACCCACGACGCGGGCGGAAGGTCGGGCACGCGCGAGATCCTGTTCACCCAGCGCCGCCCCCCGTCGCGCGTCAGCTGCAGGTTGCCGTCGTCGGTGCCCACCCAGAGCACCCTGCGGTTCTTGGGCGACTCGCTGATCGAGTAGATCGTGGTGTGCGCCTCCGCGGCGGAGTTGTCCACCGTGATCCCGCCCGATGCCTCCCGCTTCTGCTTCTCGGGATCGTTGGTCGTGAGATCGGGGGAGATGCGCTCCCAGCTCGCCCCCTGATCCCGGGAGCGGAACAGGAACTGGGCGCCGATGTACACCGTCCCGCGGTCGTTCGGGCTGAGGTGGATCGGCGCATTCCAATTGAAGCGCAGCTTCTCCTTGTACTGCGGGGTGGGCTGGATCGGCCGCGATTCGTGGGTCCTGCGGTTGACCCTGCCGATCTCGCCGCCCTGCGACTCGGCGTAGACGTAGTCCGGATTCGCCGGGTCCGGGAACATCCAGAACCCGTCGCCGCCGTACAGGTTCTCCCAGCGCGCGTTCGAGACTCCGCCGGGATAGGACGAGTCTCCGACCCAGGAGCTGTTGTCCTGGAGCCCGCCGTAGACCTGGTACGGATCCCCGTCGTCGAAGCTGACGTGGTAGAACTGCGAGAGCGGCAGGTTCTGCGCCATGACCCAGCGGTTGCCGCCGTCGTAGGAGACCCCCAGTCCGCCGTCCGTGCCACCCACGACGAAGTTCGGGTTCTCGGGATGGATCCAGACGTCGTGCCAGTCGCCGTGCATGCCGCCGCCCGATCCGCCGAACGTCTTCCCTCCGTCCAGGCTCACGATCAGCTGCAGGTCCGGCTTGAAGAGCTTGTCCTTGTTCTTGGGGTCGACGATGAGCTGGGCGAAGTAGAAGGGGCGCCACACCATGTTCTGGCTCTTGTCGCGCTTGTCCCAGGTGCGACCGCCGTCGTCGGAGCGGAACAGGGCCGACTCCACGCCCTCGACGAAGGCGTAGACGACCTTGGGATCGGAGGGGGCCACCGCCACCGCGATCCGCCCGTGCGGTTGGGCGGGGAATCCGGGATTCGCGGACGCGCTGATCTCGGTCCAGCTCGCGCCGCCGTCGTCGGACGTGTACAGGCCGCTCGCGCTGGGAGCGGCGGCCGATTCGCCGCCGGAGCGGAACGTCCAGCCGCGGCGCCGGAAGTCCCACATCCCGGCGTAGAGCCTTTCGGGCTGCGCGGGATCCAGCGCCAGCGACGCGCAGCCGGTCGAGAGGTTCCCCCCGCGCAGCGTCAGCGTCCAGGTCTTTCCCCCGTCGGTCGTCCTGTACACCCCGCGCTCCGGCGAGTCGCTCCAGAGTTTTCCCGGAACGCAGGCGTAGACCGTATCTCCGTCCCGGGGATCGACGATCACGGCGGCGATGTGCTCGGACTCCGGGAGACCCACGTGCGTCCAGGTCTCGCCCCCATCCGTCGACTTGTAGATTCCGTCCCCGACGGAGACCGAGTTCCGCATCCAGGACTCGCCGGTTCCGACCCAGACGTTTCGGGGATTCCGAGGGTCGACGGCGACCGCGCCGATCGACTGGACCGGCTGGCGGTCGAACACCGGCTTGAACGTCGTGCCGCCGTCCTCGGAGCGCCACACGCCTCCGCTCGCGGCGCCGACGTAGAGCTTCACCTTCCCGTCGTCGACCACGCCGGTCACGGCGGAGATCCGTCCGCTCATGGTCGCCGATCCGATGTTGCGGGCGCCGAGCCCGGAGATCGTCGCGGAGTCGAAGCGCGGCTCCGCGGCGGCCGCCGGGAGGAGGGCGATCGAGGAACCGAGGAGAATGGATGCGAGGGTCCTGCGCATGGTCGCCTCCTCCTACTTCGCGCCGGGTGTTGGGCCCGGAAAGCGGAAGATGGCGTCGTCCACCGCCACGTTCGCCTCTGCCTTGATCACGTTGGTCTTCTGCCCCTTCTCCCCGGAGCCCGGCGGACCGGCCTCGACGGAGAACGGGAAGTAGACGCCGTTCACACGCTCGTACGAGCCGAAGTCGGTCTCGATCTCGGTCTCCACGCCGCGCACGCGCACCTGCGAGCGGCGGCGGATCTCGAGGAAGTAGTCCGGGTCGAGGTAGATGAGCTCGACGTCTCCCCCCGACCGCGTGACCTTGAGCTTGTGCGCCTCGGTCCCGTCCACGTCCTCGGTCCCGAGGTACTCGACCTCGTTTCCCTTCCGCCGGTAGTCCACGAGGGGGCCGTCCAGGTCGGCCTCGTAGGCCATCTGCTTCGCCGCGTCCGCCGGGAGCTTCTCCGGATCCTTCCGGCCGCGGAACGGCTGCACGGCCCAGCCCTCGCTGCCGTCGTACGCGCGGACCATGGTCAGGCCCTGCATCGTGGCCTCGCTGCGAATCGACCCGGGGCGCTTGCGGATCTCGACGAAGGGCATCTCGAAGCCGCCGCCGGATCGGGTGCGCGTTCCTTCGAGGCGCAGGGACTGGATCGCCTTGAGCTTCTCCATCCCGCCGCGTGCCTCGATGTACTTCGCGATCAGCTCGTCGACGGTGAGCGCGCGGGCCGCGCCGACGACGAGGATGAGCAGCGCCCAGGGTGCGCATCGCCAGGCTCGCATGGAATCCTCCCCTGTCTCTCCGGCGACAGGGTGGCGGTCCACCCGGGCCGGGAACCGAGCGAGTATAGTCGGTCCTGACGCCGGATCTGGGTCCCCCGGATCCCCGGCGTGTCTCGCGAAAACGGGATGTCACCGGAGAGGCTCGCCGCGGATTGACCTGTTGAGCGCCGCTGACGCGGCGCCGCAGGAGGAGCAACCCATGACGAACCTCGCGACCCATCCGCCCGAGGTGAAGCCGGCGACCGGACTCGTCGCCGTCGACGGGCGTACCTTCCCCCTTCGCCAGAGCCGCATCGCGGCCCGCGCCGAGGGGGGCGTTGCCGCGACGACCCTGGTCCAGGCGTACGCCAACCCGCACGCCGAGCCGCTCGAGGTCATCTACACCATGCCGCTTCCGGCCGACGGAGCGGTCGTCTCCTACACCATCCGGCTCGGGGACCGGGTCATCACCGGTCACGTCGAGGCGCGCGAGGAGGCGCGCGCCCGCTACCGCGAGGCGCTCGAGCACGGGCACACGGCTGGGCTCCTGGAGCAGGAGCGCGCCGACACCTTCACGCAGACGCTGGGCTGCCTGCCTCCCGGCGTCGAGGTGCAGGTGGAGATCGAAGTCCTGCACCGCCTTGCCTTCCTTGCCGCCCTGGCGGGAGAAGGGGCGTGCTGGGAGTACCGCTTCCCGACGGTGGTGGGCGTGCGCTACGAGGGGCAACCCGGCCGCGTGTCGGACGCGAAGGCTCTCGACGCCCCGCGCGCCGACACGAACGGCACTCCGGTCCGGCTGGAGGTCGACGTGCTCCTCGCGGACGGCACGCCCGAACTCTGCGCCGCGCGCTCGCCGAGCCACGAGCTGAGCCTGCGGCTCGAGGGAAGCGCCACCCGCGTCGCCCTCGCGAAGCCCGCGCCTCTGGATCGGGATCTGGTGGTCCGTTGGCGCGCCGCGGGCGAGCAGGTCGGCGTGCGGCTGACCGAGGGGCCGGGGCTTCCCGGAGACGAAGGGCGTTACGCCGTGCTGACCGTGACGCCGCCGCAGGCGCCGCAGCAGACCTTCGCGCGCGACCTGACGATTCTCATCGACGCCAGCGGCTCCATGAGCGGCGAACCCCTGGCGCACGCAAAGAACATCGCCGAGGAAGTGGTCCGCAGCCTGGGACAGGGGGACCGTCTCGAGCTTCTCGCTTTCTCGAACGAGGTCACGAATCTGACCGGGGGGGCATTCCCCGTCGCGGGACCCGAGGTCTCGAGCGCCCTCAAGCGCCTGCGCGGGCTGCAGGCTCAAGGCGGAACCGAGATGGCGCGGGCCCTGGTTCGCGCCCTCGAGCCCCTGAGGCCCGACTCCCAGCGCCAGGTCGTCCTCCTCACCGACGGTTACATCGGGTTCGAGAACGAGGTCGTCGCCGAGATCCGGGCGAACCTGCCGGCGGGCGCCAGGCTCCACGCGGTTGGTATCGGATCGGCTCCCAACCGGACCCTGACGCGAAGCGTCGCTCGCGCCGGACGCGGTGTCGAGCTGTTCGTGGGCGGTTCCGACGACGAGCGCGAGGCGGCCGGCCGCCTGCGCCTCGCGATGAGCGCCCCGGTCCTCACCGAGCTCTCCGTCCGCGGCTCCGCGGTTCGTGCGTTGGCGCCGGAGAGGCCCGGCGACGTCTTCGCCGGGAAGCCCGCGCTGCTCACCGCGGAGCTCTCGCCCGAGGGCGGAACGCTCGAGATCGAGGGGCGCCTGGCCGGACGGGCCGAGCCCTGGATCCGGCGGATCGAAGTCGGCCCGCGTCCGCCCGCGGACTCCGGAGCGCCGCGCCCCCTTCCGGTGGGTGCGCTGTTCGGGAGGGAGCGGGTCGAGGACTGCGAGATGCGCCTCGGATGCACGGAGGACGTGCACGCGGCGCGGCCCGTGCTCGAGGAGATCGAGTCCGTCGCTCTCCGGCATCGGATCGTGAGCCGCAGGACCAGCCTGGTGGCGATCTCGGAAGACCCCACCGTCGATCCGAGCGACCCACGCCGCCGCGAGCGGCTCGCGGTGGAGGTCCCCGCCGGAGTATCGGCGGAAGGGTTGGGGCTCGTGCGGCGGCCGACGTTCGCCGGACTGATGCTGACCGAGTGCATGGCGCCGGACGTGGAGTACCCGAATGTCGAAGAGCGGGCGGCCGCGTCGTTCCGGGTGCCCGGGCTACGCCAACCGGCCAAGTCCCTTAGGCGGAGAGTCGCCGGACTGTTCCAGCGACACCCGGGCCCATTCGCTCCCGAGCAGGTCCGGATCGAAGGCCGCGTGGTGCGCGTCGAGGGCGACCTGCTGGTCGTCGAGTTCGAGGTGCCCCCGGAGGGGCTGACCCTTCCGGACGAGAGCGTGGACGTGACGATCGGCGCGGACACGGGGGCGACGCGGACCGCGCGCGTCTTCCCGGCGCGGAGCACGCGCCCGGGCGCTCATCCGCCAGGGGTCACGGTTCGGCTGGCCCTGCGCGTCGCGGCGGGGAAGCGCGTGCCTGCGGCGCCGGTCGAGATCCGGTGGAGGCGCGAGGACCGGACTGCGATCGTGGTTCACCTTCGGCCCGCGTGAAGGAGTCGGTCAGAACAATGAGCGCACTCGACCGAGCGTTCCGGCGGACCCGGGAAGGGGACCATGCGGGGTTCACGGACTGGGTCCGCAGGATCGAGCTTCCGCTGCGGGTGAGTCTGCGGAGCTTCGCGCATCGGGTGGACGTCGAGGCGATCGTGCAGGAGGCGCTGCTGCGCATGTGGGTCCTCGCACGGACCCTGACCCTCGAAGGGGAGGATGCCTCGCTCCGCTACGCGCTGCGTCTGGCCCGCAACCTCGCCCTGCGCGAGATGGAACGCGGGAAGATCTTCACTCCCATGAACCCGGGAACCGAACCCCGGTCGGAACCGCAGGTCGATCCCGAGCCGCCGTCCGACCCCAGCCTCCGCCGGGCGATTCTCGAGTGCCTCGAGCGGATCCCGCGCCAGGCGCGCGCGGCGCTTCAGGCCCGTCTGGATTCGGGCGGGGCCGATTCGGATCGTGCGCTCGCCGCGCGCCTGCGCATGACCCTCAACACCTATCTGCAGAACATCGTCCGGGCGCGCAAGCACTTCGCACGCTGCCTCGAGTCCAAGGGGATCTCGCCATGAACCAAAAAGACCGCGACCTCCTGATCGAGGCGGCCGTCACGGCCTTCCGCGAGCGCGACGCCGAGGGGCGCATCCGGTTCTCGCCAGCATGGCGGGACCTTCCCCCGCAGGACCGGGAGGCGCTGTTCGAGGCGCAGCTCGCGGCGCGCCGCGTCGAGCGCGCGGTCGATCCCGAGGGGCTCAGCACGACGTCCCGGGCCGTGCTCGCGCGCCTGCCGTGGCTGGGGCAGATCGAGGGGAACGACTCGTGAGTCGAATCGCTCCCGCGAGAATCGTTCATGCCTCCCAGCGCCGGAAGAAGAGCGACTGGCGCTGCACCGGCTCCGCGCGCTCTTCGAGAGCGGCCATCTGGACCGCGGACAGCGGGGTGAACTCGCGGGCGATCGCGACGTTCTCTTCGAGCTGCGCGATGGAATCGCACCCGACGATCACGGTGGAGACCGGAAGCGTCAGCACGTAGCGCATCGCCTCCTTCATGGTGAGCGTGCCCGGACTCTTGGATCCGTAGCGGTCGCCCTCCGGCGGGGGAGTCCAGGAGCGCAGCAGGCGTCCCCGCCCGGGGACCTTCATCCCGATGATCCCCATCTCCTTCTCCACCGCGAGAGGCAGGAGCTTCGCCGCGAAGGGGAGGCGGTAGCGGTCCGCGGCGTTGAGCGCGAGCAGCAGCGTGTCGAACGGAAAGCGGCGGATCGCCTCGAGCAGAACGTCGGGGTCGGCGTGTCCCGTGACTCCGAGGAAGCGCACGCGCTTGCTCTCCCGCGCGGCCACCAGCGCCTCGACCGCGCCGCCCTTGGCGAAGATCCGATCCACTTCGTCCATGCTCGTGAGGTTGTGGATCTGCCACAGATCGAGATGGTCGGTGTGGAGCAGCTCCAGGGAGCGCTCGAGGTGCTTGAGGGACCCGTCGCGCGTCCGGTCGTGGGTCTTGCTCGCGAGGAACACGGCGGAGCGCCGCCGCTTCATCACCTCGCCGATGTACCGCTCGCTCCAGCGTGCGTCCTCTCCTCCGTAACGGGCGGACGTGTCGATGTAGTTGACGCCGAGGTCGATGGCGCGCTCGACGATCGGCACGGCGACGGAGGCGTTGTCGGCCTTCTCGACGGCCGCCTGCCCGCCCAGGGAGAAGATCCCCACCGCGGTCCCGGTGCGGCCCAGATTGCGCGTCGGCAGCGCCGGCCGCGGGCTCGCGGGGGCGGTTGCGGTGGGCCCCTCCGCGGCGGCGGGACCGATCGCCCCCGCGGCCACGGCGGCCACCGCGGCGCCGCCGATCCTGAGGAGGTCCCTGCGCTGCATCGTCGTGTTCCGTTTCGCTTCGTCGCTCACGTTGTCCTCGCTGCGACCTGCGTCGCGTCGATCCACCCGTCTGCACCTCAATCTTTCCGTCCTCCCTTCACCGCCCAGAAAGTCCGCACCAGACGCAGCGTGACCTTCGCGACGTTGTCGGTGACCTCGGCGCGCACCTGGTACGGGCCGATCGAGTCCTCGGGCCCGAGGAGCAGGCCGGTCCCGCAGGCACCGCGCTCCACCTGGCCCTTCGGCGGCGGCGCCTTGCCGACCCAGATGTCGCACGAGTCCCCGCCGCAGTCCTTCTCGTCGGGGCCGATCGTGCTGTACCGGGCCGTCAGGTTGCACGTCCCGCCGTCCCCCGGGGCGCACCCGCGGAACAGCAGGGCGACGCGGACCGGCACGCCGACCTTTTGCCGTGACGGCTTGCCCGGCTCGGAGACGCCCACGCCGACGCTGGGGTGGTCCAGATCGACGACGAAGTCGGCCATCACCTGGTCCGGCCGAGCCCGGTCGATCTCCGCCTCGAACTGCTCCATCGTTCCCGCCACGACGAGCATCGCCCCGAACTCCCCTGCGGTCTTCACCCAGGGCGCATCGTACGCGGACCAGGACGGACTCTCCGCGAGGCAGGGCGCTCCGGTTGCCGCGAGCAACGACAGGAGCACCAAGGCAAGCGCTGACGAGTTCTTCCCAACCATGAGAGGTTTCCTCCTCCACCGTGACGACATGTCGTCGGCCACCGAGGCCTCCCGACCCTTCTCGCGCTGAAGCAAGAATACGCCCGAACCGGACAGACCGGTCAAGCGAATACCTGCGCGGCTCGAGACGATCGACTAGGTCTCGAGCCGGAAGGGATTGAAGTCCGTGTCGCGGTCGTAGTAATCCTCGTGCTCGGCGCGCTTGAGCGCCGCGACGATCTTGTAGGTGAGCGGAGTCGCCAGGACCTCCCAGCCGACCTTGATCAGATAGTTGCTGACCATCACGGTGAGGAGCTGCTCTCGGGACCAGACCCCGAAGAAGGCCACGTGATAGAAGATCAGGGAGTCCACCCCCTCGCCCACGATCGTCGAGCCGATCGTCCTTCGATACAGGCTGCGCCCCTCGCACCGCACCTTCATCTTGGCCAGAACGTAGGAGTTGCAGAACTCGCCGGCCCAGAACGCGACGAGCGACGCGAAGACGATCCTCCACGTGGAGCCGAAGACGGTTTCGTAGGCCGCCTGGTGCGGCCATCCGGGCGCCGGGGGGAAGGCCACGACGACCGAGGCCATGAACGAGGCAAAGACCAGCGCGGCGAACCCCGTCCACACCACGCGCCGTGCACGCGCGTAGCCGTACACCTCGGTCAAGACGTCCCCGAAGATGTACGAGATGGGGAAGAACAGCACCCCGGCGCCGAAGGTGACCGGGCCGATCTTCGCCACCTTTCCCGGGCCGATCAGGTTCGCGCACAGGAGCACGGTCACGAACGCGGCCATGACCAGGTCGAAGTAGCGGTAGCGACGCACGCGGTGCCGGAGCCTAAGTTTCCGCCTGGCTGAGGATGCCCGCCGCCAGGATCCCGATCACCGATTTCTCCGCGGTCATCGCGATCGGGTTGCCCGAGGTCTCGAAGTGCGTGCGCTCCCAGGCGCGGCGGGCGACGAGGATCGCCTGCTCGGCGCGGGCGGTGAGCGTCGCGTCGTCCTCGTGGAGGCGGTTCAGAAGCGCCGCCGCGAGGACTCCCGCGGCGGGGATCGCCGCGGTCCGCGTCAGGAGATTCTGGGGCAGCCCGCGGTGCGCGTGCTCCCACGCGGCCTGCGCGAGCCGCAGCGCTCGCGCCGTCTGTTCCGTCATCCTGTCCACGTCCATGGGCAGAGCTCCTTCCACGGCGAGGATATCGCAGATCGCGCGCGACCCCGTCCCGGCGGGCGCCGTCGCGGCGACTGGCTGATCGGCGCCGGAGGACTACGGCAGCACGTTGCCGTCCGCGTCGATCGCCTTCACCTCGCCGAGGCCGAGCTCGCGCAGCCCGGCCTCGATCTTCGCCCGGTCGCCGGCGATGACCCACGCGAGCTTGTCCGGCTGGACGATCCGGGCCGCGGCGGCGACGTCGGCGAGCGAGACCGCCCGCACCTTCGCCGCGTAGCCGTCGTAGTAGCGGTCGTCGAAGCCGAAGCGCACGATCTCGGCCAGCGAATTCGCGACCGCCGCCGCCGTCTCCCACTCGCCGGGCAGCGTGAGGACGAGGCCGTCCTGCGCCGCGCGCAGCTCCTCCGGGCTCACCGGGATCTCGCCGCGGATCCCCTTCATCTCCTTCAGGATCTCCGCCATCGACTCCTTCGTCTTGTCGCTCTGCACGGGCGCGACCGCCAGGAAGGGGCGCGGGCCGCGCGCATCCACGAGGTTCGTGCGGGCGCCGTAGGACCAGTGCTTGTCCTCGCGCAGGTTCAGGTTCACGCGGGAGATGAACTGTCCGCCCAGGATCATGTTCATCACCGCCTGGGAGATCTGCGCGGGGTTGGCGCGGGGAGGGGCGACCTGCCCCGCCGCGATGACGGATTGCGGCGCCCCGGGCCGGTCGAGGACGTACACGGCGCTCGGTCCGCGGGGCTCCACGGGGGCCACGTTCTTCGGCGGGGCGCTTCCGGAGGTCCACCCGGCGAAGGCCTTCTCCAGCCGCGGCATCATCTCGGCCAGCGTGGTGTCGCCCACGACCAGCAAGGTCGCGCTGCCGGGGCGGAACCAGGTTGCGTGCCACTTCGCGACGTCGTCGCGGGTCAGCTTTCCGACCGTGGCCTTAAACCCGGAGCCGGTCAGCGGGTTGGCGTACGCGTGGTCCGGCCCGTACAAGAGCCGGGGCAGGACGCGGAGCGCCATCGTGTTCGGGCGTACTCCCTCCTGTTCGATGGCTGCGAGCTGCTGCTTCTGGAGCCGCTCGAAGTCGGAGGCCGGGAAGGCCGGGTTCACGACCACGTCCGCCATCAGCTCGAGGGACGGGTCGAGGCCGGTCTTGAGCGAGGAGAGGGCGACGATCGTCGTGTCGAGGTCGGACGAGGTCGTGAGCCGCGCCCCGAGCCTCTGCAGCTCCGCGCTGATCTGGAGGGTGGTCCGGGTCTTCGTGCCTTCGTCCAGCATGTCCGCCGCGAGCCGGGCGAGGCCGGCGGTCGCCGCCGCGTCGGAGGCGTAGCCGGCATCCACGAGCAGCCGCATCTCGACCGCGGGGATCGCGTGGCGCTCGGCCACGATCACCTGGAGGCCGTTCCGCAGCTTCGCGCGCTGGAAGTCCGCGAACCGCGCCTCCGGAGCGGGGCCCGGCTCGGGCCGCTTCGTGCGGTCGGCCCCCTGCTTGGCCGCGGCCAGACCCGGGAACGGACGGACCTCGAGGACGTAAACGCCGTCCGACAGCCAGCGCTTCACCGCGGCGCCCACCGACTCGGGGGTGGCGGCCTTCGTCCGCTCGACCGACTCCTTCCAGGCGTCGGGCCGGCCGAGGAAGACCTCGCTCCGTGCCAGGAGGTCGGACTTGCCCCCGAAGCCGCCAATGCGCTCGAGCCCGCGGACGAACTCCGCGAGGGCGTCGGTTCGGGCCCGCTCGACTTCGTCCGCGGTCGGGACCTCGGCGCGCAGGCGGGCGAGCTCCTCATCGATGGCTTTCTCCACCTTCGCGAGGTCGACTCCGGGCCGGGCGGTGGCCTGGATCGTGAAGCGGCCGCCGATCTCGCCGCCCATCTGGAAGGCGTTCACATCGGTCGCGAGGCTGTCGTCGTAGACGAGCCTCTTCCACAGGCGCGACGTTTTCCCCGAGGCCAGGACCGCAGCGGCGAGTTCGAGGTCGTTCCCGTCGGGCGCGCCCTCCTGCGGTGTGTTCCAGACCTTGTAGATCCGCGCCTGGGGGACGCGGTCCTGAAGCTGCTGTCGGTGCTCCCCCGTGCGCTTCGCCACCCAGACCTCCTGCTTCGCGATCGGGGGCCCCGGCGGGATGTCGCCGAAGTACTTCTCGACCTTCGCCTTCGCCTCTTCCGGCTTCACGTCCCCGGCCACGACAAGAACGGCGTTCGAGGGGCCGTAGTAGGTCTTGAACCACTCCTTCACGTCGTCGAGGGAGGCCGCGTTCAGGTCTTCCATCGAGCCGATCGTCGTCCACGAGTAGGGGTGGCCGGCGGGGTAGACATTCTCGCTCAGCAGCTGCCGGGTGCGGCCGTACGGCTGGTTCTCTCCCTGCCGCTTCTCGTTCTGCACGACCCCGCGCTGCTCGTCGAGCTTCGCCTGGCTGATCGCGCCCAGGAGGTGACCCATCCGGTCCGACTCCATCCACAAGACCGTGTCGAGCGCGGTCGAGGGCACGTTCTGGAAGTAGTTCGTACGGTCGGAGTTCGTGGTGCCGTTCAGGTCGGTGGCGCCGATCTTCTCGAGCACCTTGAAGTAGTCGTCGTTGAAGTTCTCGCTGCCGTTGAACATCAGGTGCTCGAAGAGATGGGCGAAGCCGGTCTTGCCCGGCTTCTCGTTCTTCGAGCCCACGTGGTACCAGACGTTCACGGCCACGATCGGGGCCTTGTGGTCCTCGTGAATGATCAGGGTGAGCCCGTTCCCGAGGACGTGTTTCTGGAACGGGATCTCGGGAATCGTCGTGTCGGCGGCCACCGAAGAAAGGGTTGCCAGCCACAGGCCGAACAGGAGCACGGAAACCAGACGTGAGCGCATGGATTCACCTCGGGCGACGAGAGAGTTCTTTCATTCCGACGTTTCCCAGAACCGATATTTCACGCCGGGTAGGATACTCCCGGAGAGAGCCGAGCGGATCCGCCGAATCCCACAGCAGGCGGGGGACCACTCCCGCGGGCCCGAAGGAACGACGCGCACGACGGCAAACGCCGCGAACGCGAAAACCGACGCGCGAAGAGAGCGGGTCGGCTTCGGTCGGGATCCCTCCCGGGCGCATCCGTTGATGGACAAACTCGACCCTACGCACCGTCGCTGCCTGGAACGAGCACCACGCCGCGCCGGGCGCGTCTATCGCGCGAGCATGTCGAGCGTGCGAGCGACGAGCGCCGTCCAGCCGGTCTGGTGGCCGGCGCCGGCGCCGCGTCCCGTCTCCCCGTGGAAGTACTCGTAGAAGAGCACGAGCTGCTTCCACGCCGGCGCCGCGTAACGCGCGTCGGCGCCGTGCACGGGCCGCATGCCCGTCACGCCGGGGAGGAAGATGCGGTTGAGGCGCATGGCGATCTCGCGGGCGACTTCGCGCAGATTCATCATCCGACCCGAGCCGCTCGGACACTCCACCTTGAGCGAGTCGCCGTAAAAACGGTCGTAGCGCTCCAGCGCCTCGATCAGCAGGTAGTTCACGGGGAACCAGATCGGTCCCCGCCAGTTGGAGTTCCCCCCGAACAGCGGTGTCGTCGACTCCGCGGGCTCGTAGTCGACTCGATGCTCCTCCGTCCCGACGCGAAACACGTACGGCCGCGCGGCGTGGGCCCGCGAGAGCGAGCGGATTCCGAAGGGCGACAGGAACTCCTCCTCGTCGAGCATGTAGCGCAGCACGCGGACGAGCCGTTCCCGGCTCGGCACCGCCAGCAGCCGGTGCACGCCGTCCCCCTTCTCCATGTACGTGATGTGGCGGGACAGATCGGTGCGGTTCTCGAGGAACCAGTCCATGCGCTTCGTGAAGCCGGCCAGGCTTCGGATGTGCCGGTCGTCCAGGATCTCCACGGCGATCAGCGGCAGCAGGCCGACCAGGGAGCGCACCTTGAGAGGGACCGTGCGTCCGTCCACGTGAAGCTGGTCGTAGTAGAAGCCGTCCTGCTCGTCCCACAGTCCCGTCCCGCCGAGCGAGTTCATCGCGTCGACGATCGCCACGAAGTGCTCGAAGAACTTGGAGGCCACGTCCTCGGTGGCGGGGTTGTCCCTGGACAGCTCCAGCGCCATGGACATCATCGTCGCCGCGTAAAAGGCCATCCACGCGGTGCCGTCGGCCTGCTCCAGGAGTCCTCCGGTCGGCAGCGGCCGCGACCGGTCGAAGACGCCGATGTTGTCCAGGCCGAGGAAGCCCCCCGCGAAGAGGTGCCTGCCGTCCACGTCCTTCCGGTTGACCCACCACGTGAAGTTGATGATCAGCTTCTGGAAGACGCGCGACAGGAAGATTCGATCCCGCTCGCCGGGCGGCGCCGTCATCTTGTAGACCCGCCACGCGGCCCACGCATGAACCGGCGGATTGACGTCCCCGAAGGCGAACTCGTACGCGGGGATCTGTCCGTTGGGATGCATGTACCACTCGCGCAGCAGGAGCACGAGCTGCTCCTTGGCGAATTGGGGATCGATGACCGCGAAGGGGATCATGTGGAAGGCGAGGTCCCACGCGGCGTACCACGGGTACTCCCAGGCGTCGGGCATGGAGATCACGTCCCGGTTGAACACGTGCTTCCAGTCGGCGTTGCGCCCGGAACGTCGCGACGGCGGCGGAGCCGGCTGGGACGGATCCCCGTCGAGCCAGTCCTTGACGACGTAGTGGTAGTACTGCTTGGTCCACAGCAGGCCGGCGTACGCCTGCCGGGCGACGTTGCGCTCCTCGTCGCGCATCGCCGGGGCGATTCGCGCCGCGTAGAAGGCATCCGCCTCGCGGATCCTGCGGGCGAAACAGGCGTCGAACTCCGGTCCGAACGGGTCGCCGCCCGCCTCGTCCGCCGCGCTCCAGCGCAAGCGGAGGACCACGCTGCCTGCTGCAGGAACGTTCAGCCGGTACCAGGCCGCCGCCTTGGTCCCACGCCCCTCCGGGTTCACGGCGTTCGCGCGGCCGCGGACCACGGCTTCGTGGAACGCGTCCTTGACGAATGGCGACGCCGGTTCGGTGCCGAACAGCCGACGCGTGTCGGTCTCGTTCTCCGTGAAGAGCAGGGACGGGCGAACTCCGTCCGACGCCGGGGCAATGTCGAGGCGGAAGCGTCCCAGGGAGGCGTGCTCGGCTGCGACGGCCAGCGCTCCTGCGCGGAAGAGCCGCGGCCGGGCGGCTCGCGCCTCCTCTCCACCGTTCCAGCTCCAGGTGTTCCGAGCCCAAACGGTGGGCAGGAGGTGCAGGTTCGCGGGATCCGGCCCTCGGTTCTCGACGGTCACGCGAACCAGAATGTCGTCCGGAGACGCCTTGGCGTATTCCGCGGTCACGTCGAAATAGCGCCCGTCGTCGAACAGGCCCGTGTCCGCAAGCTCGAACTCCGGATCGCGCCGCCCGCGCCGGCGGTTCTCCTCCACGAGACGGGCATACGGGTACTCGGCCTGTGGGTACTTGTAGAGGGCCTTGAGGTAGGAATGCGTGGGCGTGGCGTCGAGGTAGTAGTAGAGCTCCTTGACGTCCTCTCCGTGGTTCCCCTCCGGCCCCGTAAGCCCGAAGAGACGCTCCTTGAGGATCGGGTCGCGGCCGTTCCAGAGCGCGAGCGCGAAGCAGAGGCGGCACTCCCGGTCGGTGATGCCGAGAAGCCCGTCCTCTCCCCAGCGGTACGCCCGGCTGCGCGCGTGGTCGTGGGGGAAGTACTCCCACGGCTCCCCGTTCGCGGAGTAGTCCTCGCGAACGGTCCCCCACTGCCGCTCCGCCAGATAGGGGCCCCAGCGCTTCCAGTTCCTTGTCCGCCTCGCGTCCTCGGCGAGGCGGGATTCCTCGGCGGTCGGCGTCATGGATGAGGACGTTCTCCCAGACCGGGTTTCGCGGTCAAGCCTCGCGCGGACAACCGAGCATCGGCGGCATCCCGCAATCAAGGACAGCCTTGCGCGTCCACCTTCGTCCCCTTCGGCGTGTTGAGGCAGCGATCGAGCCCGTTCGGGACCCCGTCTCCGTCGAGATCGAGAGGGCAGCCGCTCGGATCCACGAAGACCTCGCGCGGCGTGTCCGGGCACAGGTCGATGCCGTCGAGGATCGTGTCCCCGTCCGTGTCCCTGGGACACCCGACCGCATCCACCGTCGCCCCGCGCGGAGTGTCCGCGCATCGATCGAGTGCATCGGTCACGCCGTCGCCGTCCGCGTCGATCGGACACCCGCCCGCGTCCACCGCGGCGCCCTTCGGTGTGTCCGGGCAGCGGTCGACATCGTCCGGCACCCGATCGTGGTCGCCGTCGAGGGGGCAGCCCGCCTCATCCACGCGCGCGCCGGAGGGGGTGTCGGGGCACGCGTCACGCCGATCCAGGACGCCGTCCCCGTCGCGGTCCACACGAGGACGACCGAGCGCGAGCGACCAGCCGGCCAGAAGCTGCCCATTCGTGAGCACGGACCCTGCGAACCCGTCCGAGCCGATCGTCCGGTCCACGCGCAACTCCCAGCGGAAATAGCCGTCGCCGCCCCGGATTGTGAAGCGCTGTCCGATGCCCGCGGCCAGCAGCCCCCGGTTGAGATCGAGCGGGGCGGCGTAATCCGCAAGCACGACTCCGGCGGAGCCCGCCAGGAACCAGCGACCCTTCTTCCCCGCGTCCAGGAAGCGCTCGATCCCCGCGCGGATCGTGGTCAATTCGAGATCCTCGGGCCCGTGCTCCGTGGGATAGTAGGCCGTCGTCGCGTCACCGAAGAGATTCCAGCTCGTCTCGAATCGATAGGCTCCTCTCACGCCCACGAGCGGTCCGATCGACCCAATCCCTCTGGGCGGCCTTCCCTCGAGGCTCCCGTCGCAGATCCCGGCTCCGAGAAGGAATCCGATCTCGCCGGGCCGGTCCTCGACGAGCCCGTCTGCGGCGAGAGAACTCGCGAAGCTGCATGCGCCGAGCGCCAGAGCCACCAGGCGGCAGACCGTCTTCCCCAAGGACATGCGCAGCCTCCGCGAGAAGAGACCGACCCCTCGCAGGAACGGCGATCGTAGCACGGTGGACGCACGCGGGCGGAAGAAGCTGGAGCCTGGGAGCTACCTGTGGGCCCCATTCCCGCTTCGCGCGATCGCGGCGAGCGGGCTCTTCAAGGCCAGGAGCAGCCGGTCCCTCGTCAGGTCCCACGCGCTGGCGACGATGGGCCGGCCATCCACCCATCCCTCGCGGCAGGAGACGAGCCGATGCGGGTGGTCCTCGAACAGATAGACGCGGTTGACGTCCGTCTCCCCCGGCCCCGCGGATCCGTAGCGCCACACCTTGCGCTCGCGGCTCGCCCGGTCTTCCCACAAGAGGCAGTAGTGGAGAACGTGAGAGTACCGCACCCGGAGCCGGGGGCGGAGCAGCTCCCTCAGCATTCCCTCGTGAACCGGCCGTACCGGATCGTAGCGGATCCCGGGTCGGTTACGGAAGAGGCGGTACACGCGGTCGGGGAGGTTCGCTCCCAGCTCGACGTGAAGGAGCGGCTCGGTGCGCGCCAGCCAGCATCGCGGGAAGCTGAACGAGCGGAAGGGCGAGCGCAGGAGCGAGGGGAGGAGGCGCTCCAGATTGGGCCCGAGCAGCTCGTCGGTGTCGAGGAACAGGATCCACTCCGAGCGCGCCGCGTCGAGCGCGGCGTTCTTTTGCGCCGCGAAGTTCCCGTCGAACGGCCTGTGGACGAGGCGCGCGAGCGGATACCGGGCCACCACGGCCGCGGTGGCGTCACGGGAGCCACCGTCCACCACGACGATCTCGTCCGCCACGCGGCTCGCCTGGTCGAGGAGCGGCGGCAGGCGCACGGCCTGGTCTTGGGTGATCAGACAGACGCAGAGGGTCGGTCTCACGGCGTTCCCCGCTCGGAGGTCTCGAGGAGCCTCTCCGTTCCCGCGCGGCGTCCGCGGGAGCCGATGGGCCGGACGCAGCCCTCGGTTCGAGCCTGCCGGAAACGCATCTCCGATCCGAGCCGCGACCGCGGAGAGATTCGATCCGGAGTCGCGGAGTTCCGGGTCACCCGGCGCGGCGAGCCTACCACAGGAGTCAGGAACCGGGACATTCTCCTGGTGCGCGCGATCATCCCATCAGGCGGTCTCCTGCCACGCGGTGAGCATTCCAGATCGTGCGATACTCCGTCCCTGCGGTCGGAGCGGGCCGCGTCGAGGGACGGCATGAGAGATCGGACGAGCCTTGGTGCTGCCATCCTTGGAGCGGTTCTCTTCGTCACGGGGACGAGCACGGCCGCCCAGGACGAGCCGAAGAAGGCCGGCCCCAACGCCTTCTTCGCGCCCGAACTGTTCCAGACCCTGGAATACCGCAACATCGGACCGTTCCGCGGCGGACGGGTCACGGCGGTCACCGGAGTCCCCTCGCAGCGGGACACCTTCTACATGGGTTCGACGGGCGGAGGAGTGTGGAAGACGACCGACGGCGGCGAGAACTGGAGGCCGATCGCCGACGAGGGGCTCAAGGCGGGCTCCATCGGAGCCGTCGCGGTGGCTCCCTCGGATCCCAACGTCGTCTACGTGGGAACCGGCTCCGCCTGTCCGCGCGGAAACGTCTCGCCGGGGGACGGCGCGTACCGATCCACCGACGGCGGCGAGACCTGGGAGAACGTCGGACTGAGGGACGGGGGGCAGATCGCGAGGATCCGCGTTCACCCCCAGGATCCGGACCTGGTCTACGTCGCGGCGCTCGGCCGCGTCTTCGGCCCGAACGCGGAGCGCGGCGTGTTCCGCTCGAAGGACGGAGGGAAGAACTGGGAGAAGGTCCTCCACGCGAATGAACGGGCGGGCGCGGTGGACCTGGCCATGGATCCCTCCAATCCGCGGATCCTTTACGCGGCGCTGTGGCAGGTGGAGCGCAAGCCCTGGACGCTCGTGAGCGGAGGCGAGGGGAGCGGGCTCTATCGCTCGAAGGACGGGGGCACGACCTGGGAGAAGCTGACGGAAGGACTGCCCAAGCCGCCGCTCGGGCGCATCGGAGTTGCCGTGGGTGCCCGGCCGGGCCGCGTCTTCGCCCTTGTCGAGGCGGAGGACGGCGGGCTCTTCCGCTCGGACGACGGCGGGAAGACCTTCAAGAAGGTCAACGACGACCGGAACTTCCGGCAGCGCGCCTGGTACTACACCCACCTCCACGCGGACCCCGTGGATCCCGACGTGGTCTACATCCTGAACGTGGGGATGTGGCGTTCCCGGGACGGAGGAAAGAGCTTCGACCTCGTGCGCGCTCCCCACGGGGATCACCACGATCTGTGGATCAACCCGAACGACCCGAAGACGATGGTCGAGGGGAACGACGGCGGCGCGAACGTGAGCTACAACGGCGGGCGTTCCTGGTCCACCCAGCTCAACCAGCCGACCGGCGAGTTCTACCGCGTGACCACCGACCGCTCCTTCCCCTACCGCGTCTACGGCTGCCAGCAGGACAACACCTGCGTGTCCGTCGCCAGCCGGACGGCGGGGTCGGGGATCGGGCAGCGGGACTGGTACGTGATCGGAGGGGGAGAGAGCGGGCACGTCGCGGTGGATCCGCGGAATCCCCAGGTGACCTACGCGGGATCCTACGGCGGCTACATCACGCGCCACGACCACGCCACAGGCCAGGAGCGGAACATCATGTCCTCGACTCAGGTGGCGGTCGGCGTCGCGCCCCGGGACCTCGAGCGCCGCTTCCAGTGGAACGCGCCGATCCGGCTCTCGCCTCACGATCCCGACGTCCTCTATCACACCTCCAACGTGGTGCACCGCTCGACGGACGGGGGACAGAGCTGGGCGGAGATCAGCCCGGACCTGACACGCAACGACGAGACGAAGCAGGACTACGCCGGCGAGCCGATCACGCGCGACAACACCGGGGTGGAGGTGTACGGGACGATCTTCGCGTTCGAGGAGTCTCCGCTCGTGCGCGGCCTGCTCTGGGCGGGGAGCGACGACGGGCGCGTGCACGTCTCGCGGGACGCGGGGAAGTCGTGGAAGGAGGTCACCCCCGCGCGGATGCCCGACGGCGGCCAGGTGAACATGATCGATCTCTCCCGCCGCAGTCCGGGCCGCGCGTTGATCGCCGTCACCCGCTACAAGCTCGACGACTTCCGCCCGTACCTGTTCGCGACCGACGACTACGGCGAGAGCTGGCGGCTCCTGACCGACGGAAGCAACGGCATCCCCCGGAACCACTTCGCGCGCGTGGTGCGGGAGGATCCGGACCGGCCGGGGCTGCTCTACGCCGGGACCGAGTTCGGCATGTACCTGTCCTTCGACGACGGGAGGCACTGGCAGTCGTTCCAGCAGAAGCTCCCGGCCACGCCGATCACCGATCTCGCCGTTCGGGACAAGGACCTCGTGGTGGCCACGCAGGGACGCGCCTTCTGGATCCTCGACGACCTGACCCCGCTCCAGCAGCTGACGCGCGAGGTCGCCGACTCGGATCGATTCCTGTTCCGCCCGCGGGATTTCATTCTGTTCTCCGGAGGCGAAGGCGAAGGGCCGGGGAAGAATCCGCCCGCGGGCGTGGTGCTCCAGTACCTGCTGCGCGAGGAGCCGAAGGAGAAGGACGAGATCGTGCTCGAGGTCCTCGACGCCTCGGGGAAGGTCCTGCGCCGGCTCTCGAGCCTGAAGGACGAGGCGCACGCACCGGATCCTTACGAGAGGTTCCGCGAGGACGTTCCGGTGCGGAAGCTGACGGCGAAGAAGGGGATGAACCGCTTCGTGTGGAACCTCAGGCTCGCGGATGCGAGGGTCGTCGACGACACGATCGTGTGGGGGAGCCTCGAAGGCCCGCGGGTCGCCCCCGGGACCTATCGCGCGCGCCTCACGGCCGGATCCTGGTCGCAGACCGTCGAGTTTCAGATCCGGACCGACCCGCGGCTCGCCGCGACGCAGCAGGACCTGGAGGCGAGGTTCGAGCTCGCCCGCGAGATCTGGGAGAGCATCTCCGAGGCCCACGCCGCGGTGAAGCGGCTGCGCGACGTGCGCGCCCAGGTTTCAGGGCTGATGGAGCGGCTTCTGGCCGCCGGCAAGGCCGAAGGGCTCGAGCAACCGGCGAAGAGCCTCGACGAGCGGACCCTCGCCATCGAGGAGAAGCTGCACCAGTACCGGATCAAGTCCTCCCAGGACGTCCTCAACTACGTGCAGGGGATCGACGGCCAGCTGGTCGGCTTGCAGTCGGTCGTGGAGAGCGCCGACGCGCGCCCCACGGACTCCGCGGTGGCGCGCTACGGGGTCTTGCGCGGCGAGCTGGACGGCTATCTGCGCGAGGTGCGGGCGATCCTCGACGGCGACCTGGTCCGCTTCAACGACCTCGTCCGGGCGAAGGGGATCCCCCCCGTGCTGTGAACCGGGACATTCTGCTTTTTCTTTCAAAGATTCAAGGCGTCAGGGCGGATCGTCTGACTCTGTTCAGACCCGCGAGTGCTGGTCCGTGTGCTGTCCCGCCCTTGACACGTCGGGTGGACCCGCGCTAGAAAGCGCTTCGGTCCGCATAGAGCCGAGCCTTCCGCCCGAACGCCTCCTCGCCGATCCCGGAGAGACGAAATGCCGAGAACAGCTCGCGCGTCGCGCGCGGGGATCTGCTACCACGTCATGAACCGCGGGAACGCCAGGGCGACGGTGTTCTTCGACGAAGAGGACTACCTGAGATTCCTCGACCTGCTGCGACGAGCCAAGGAGCGCCTGCCGACCCGAGTCCTCGCATACTGCCTCATGCCGAATCACTTCCATCTCGTGATCCGGCCCTTCCAGGACGGAGATCTTGGAGTTTGGATGCAGTGGCTTCTCACGTCCCATGTCCGCTGGCACCAGCGACGCCACCGAACGACCGGGAGAATCTGGCAAGGTCGATTCAAAGCGTTTCCGATCCAGTCCGATGTTCACCTCCTGACGGTAATGCGCTACGTCGAGCGCAATCCGCTGCGGGCCGGACTCGTCGACAAAGCGGCTGCGTGGCCGTGGTCGAGTCTCGACACTCGAGGACGCGACCTCGAAGGTGGATTGCTCTCGGCCTCGCCCGTGCCGATCGAAGGGCGTTGGGAGGAATGGGTCGAGGAGCCGCTCTCCGGCGCCGAACTGGAGCGCGTGCGTGAGAGCGCTAGACTCGAGCGACCTTTCGGTGATCCGGCGTGGGTTCGTGGAACCGCAGAGCGCCTGGGACTCCTCCGAAACCTGAGGCCAAGGGGGCGGCCGAAAGGAACCGGGAACGAATCGATCTGGCGTTCCTGAGAATTGAAAGAAAAAGCAGAATGTCCCCTATTTTTCGCGGACGCGCTCGACGTACTTGCCGCCGGCCACGGCGATGCGGATCCGCTCCCCCTCCTTGATGAAGAGAGGGACCAGGACCTCCATCCCGTTCTCGAGCACGGCCCGCTTCAGGGTGCTCGTCTCGTGGGAGTGCTGGGGTGCGGCGGTGGAGGTGACGCGCAGGTCGGCGAACTCCGGGAGGATCACTGCCACCGGCTCCTCGCCCAGGAACTCCACGAGGTAGCGCGTTCCCTCCTGCAGGAAGCGTCTCCCGTCGCCGACGGTCTCGCGCCGGACCGTCACCTGCTCGAAGCTCGTCGGATCCATGAAGCACAGCTCGTCCCCGGCCTCGTACGAGAACTCGAGGCCGCGCCGGGACAGGTCGAGGACCTCGAGCTTCTCGTCCAGGCGGAAGCGGCGCTCGGTCTGGGAGGCGGTGCCGAGCTTCAGCAGGCGGGCGTGCACGAATCCGCTGAGCTTCCCCGATCCGCCGTGCGCGACGGCCTCCAGAACCTTGTAGGGATCCCCCTCGAGCCGGACCGCCATCCCCGCGTGCAGCTCCGTGGCCGGAGTCATGGCGCGATTATACCCCTCAGAAGAGCACGTAGTCGCCGTCTCGGATGACCTCGATCCTTCGCCCGTCGGCGCCGACGAGGTCGGCGCGCAGGACGCGAATCGGATTCCCCCGCGCGTACACGATGTCCTGGTGGACCACGTTCTCGGGGGCGCGGAAGCTCCGGATCCCCGTCACGCCGCCCAGGTGGTCGCTGCGTCCGTAGGCCCAGTGAAAGCCCGCCTTCTCGTCCTCCAGGACGTTCCCGGTGACCTGCGCGCGATCGTTGCAACCGAAGGCCAGCTCCGCGATGTTCGCGCGCGCGGGGTCGGCCTCGAAGTAGCGGCGGTAGCGCTCCGCCTCGGGGCCCGTGCCGACGACCTCCCGGATGCGGTTCTCGCGCACGCGGAACACGAGCGTCTCCGCGCCGGCCGGTACCGGGAGCTCGCCCTCGGTGCGGGACGGGATCCCTTCCCGCTCCCCCTCGTAGGGGACCTGGAACGTCTCCCCCGAGGGCAGGTTGATCACCGGCAGGTCGTCCACCTTGTCGCGGTGCAGGTAGCCGTCGTCCATCTCGCACACGCGGAAGCGCAGGTCGAAGCGGCAGGAGTGGCCCGAGGAGAACTCCACCTCGGCCCGATCGGCCCGAACGAAAGCGTCGCGCAGGAGACGGCAGCGCCTGGCCACCTGCGAGTAGTCCGCGGCGAGGGAGGTGCGCTCCATGCGCTTCTCGATCCCGGGCATGCTGGCCGCGCGGAAGACGCCGGCTCCGGGCCGGCGCTTGCACACGTCCACGAGCGCGGCGGTCGGCGAGAACTCGGTCAGGGCCAGGAGCAGGCTCACGTCGTCGAGGATCGCGCGCAGGTCCCGCGCCGTTCCCGCCACCCGAGCCTCGCTCGGGAAATCGGCGCCGTGGGTCCCGGTCGCCGCATAGGTGACGAGAGGCAGGACCTCGAAGCCCACCTTGCGCCCGAGCGCATCGAGACCGTCCCGCCATTCGGCGGCCATCCTCCGCCGCTCCTGCCACGCGGGCGTGTCCGCGGCGGCGTGCACGGGGAGGTCGGTCAGCACGGCGGCGCGCTCGCCCGCCTCCGGCGCGAAGACATCGATCAGGAACCGCTCGAGATCGAATCCCATGATCCCTCCCGCAACGAGAGACAGCCCCTCAGTAGCGCTCCCTGGGCGGGAGCTTCCGCGCCTCCTCCATCCAGCGCGCGACCGGCCCGTACGCCAGGACCGAGCGCATGTACGCCGCCGCGCGCGGGAACGTCTCCAGCGGCACGCGGAACGCGGTGAGCCGGACCACCGCCGGCGCGTACATCGCGTCCGCCCCCCCGAACGAACCGAACAGGAAAGGTCCCGGCTCGGTGTTCCGCGCCAGGGCGTCCTCCCAGAGCGCGAGCATCTCCCCGGCTTCCGCCAGCGACTTCGCCGAGGCCGGCGGCGGCGCGGGGAGGAAGCACAGGTTGAACGACATGGACTCCCGGAGCTCGAAGAATCCGGAGTGCATCGCCGCGGCGAGCCAGCGCGCGTGGGCCCGGCGCGCGCGATCCGCCGGCCACAGGGCCCGATGGCCGGGAGGAGGAAACGTCTCCTCGAGGTACTCGAGGATGGCGAGAGAGTCCGGGATCCGGAGTTCCCCGTGGTGGAGCACCGGGACCCTCCCCGTGGGGGACACCTCCCGCCGGCGCTTGCGGTCGGGATCCCCGGGCAGGGAGATGGTGCGCTCCTCGAACGCGACCCCCTTGTGGTGCAGGGCGACCCAGGGCCGCATGGACCAGGACGAGATGTTCTTGTCTCCCACGTACAGAATCAGATCAGCGCTCGTCGTCATCTGCTCCTCCGGCGCCCTGGAAGCGGTCGCTCTCCTCCGCGAACAGGACGTTGAAGCTCGTGAGGGTTCCGTAGCAGCCCGTGACGTACCCCTGGAGCTTGAGCTTGAGATCCGCGGAGATCTCGAGCGCGTTGATCTGCTGCTCCAGGACGCGCAGGCGATTGCGGATCATCACCACCTTGTGGAAGAACCCCTCGATCGGCCAGCTCTTCTCCTTCAACCCGGGCTTGCCGGGGCGCAGCACCAGCTCGCCGCCGCGCCACTTCTCCGCCGGGACCACGGGCGTGAGGCCGCATTCCTCGCGGATGATGCGGCGCAGCAGGGTCTCCAGGTCCGACGACGCTTCGGGCATGCCCATGGGGACGTGGCTCCTTTCTCTCTCGCTCACGGGGGCGAAGGCGGCGGCCTCGCGCTCGCGCCGCGGCCCCCCGCGATAGTTGTGCTGGCTCCCGCAGTAATCGCACACGACCCGCAGCGGCCCCTCTCCCACGCGCGCCGCCAGGACCGTGTGCGTCCGCGACGTCTTGCACGCCGCGCAGTGATCCTCGATCCCCTCTCCCGCCCTCGGTCCTTCGTTCACGCCTTGACCTCCCGCCCGATGCGCTCGAGGACGCGCCGCACCCCCTCGACGAAGACGGGAGGCGCAGGAAGCAGGCTCAGGGCGAGGTGGCCGTCCTCGGGGAAGTCGAAGAAGTAGCCGGGATGAACGGCGACCCCGTCCTCCTCGAGCAGTGCCAGCACCAGCGGCTCCTCCTCGACCACGTTCGGAAAGCGCAGCACGGCGCTCCAGCCCCCCTGGGGGCGCACGAGGGTGATCCACGGCGCGCGCGCGATCTCTGCCTCGAGCGCGCGAAGGTTCGCGAGGCAGCGCGCGGCGATCGCCTCGCGAACCGCCGCTCCCTCGCGAAACAGCCGGGGGAGCGCGAGCTGGACCGGCGTCCCCACCGAGAGGTACTGATCGGCGATGAAGGAGAGGCGCTCGAGCGCCTCGCGCACGCCCGGCCCGGGGCCGCTCACCGCGATCCAGGCCAGCTTGAGCTGCGGCAGACCGAGGTGCTTCGAGAGGCCGCCGAGCGTGAAGGTGAGGACCTCCTCGGCCCCCGCGAAGCTCGGCGCCGCCGTCGCGGGCGGGAGCGGATATCCATGGAAGACCTCGTCCACGATCAGGGCGATCCCGAGCCGCGCGCAGCGCTCCACGATCTCCGATGCCGCCCGCGGGCTCACATAGGTGCCGGTGGGGTTGTTGGGGTGGACGAGCACGAGCGCGCGCGCGCCGGCGCTTTCGATCCCTCCCGGGTCGGGATCGTACCCGGTGCCTGGATCGAGCGGATAGGCGAGCGCCCGCACTCCGTCGAGGGCGGCCAAGTGCTCGAACAGGGGGTAGGAGGGAACGGGCACGAGTACGGCGTCACCCGGATCGCACAGCAAGCGGAAGAGAAGGGAATAGGCCTCGCTCGTGGACGCGCACAGAACGATCGCGCCCGGATCCACCGTCCTCCCCGAGCGGGAGATCTCCCGGGCCACCGCCTCGCGCGCGGAAGGCAGCCCCTGCGCGTCGGGATCGTAGGCGAGCCCCGCGGGACTCGAGAGGGGGGCCAGCAGATCCGTCGCGTAGTCGATCCCGCACAGGGTCGGATTGGACTGGGTCAAATCGTGGGGGATGCTCCGGAGCTTTGCGCGCGCCCGGGAGAGGAGGTTGGGCGCGAGGCTCGTGGGAATGCGACGGGAGAACATGGAGTCGCGGACATTCTGCCACAGGCCGGCGGCCGGAAGCAGCGCCGTGGGGACAAAGCAACAAAGATGCCGCAGCACGATCGCTGGCCGCGCCACCATCCTCCTGCGCCGATTATCGCCGCGCAACTCCTCTTTCGCCCCTTCCATCCGTATCAGGCAGGGTGTAGGCTCGTTACGACTCTGCGGCACCGGGGGAATTCGCCGAGAGGGACAGCAGGCGCCGCGAGCCAAGCGGTCCGGCCGGAGAGTCGTCCGACCGGAGGACATGGCGTCGGGTGGTCGGGCCGCCACCCGGGTTTTCGCGATTCGAATCAGCCATCGGCGGGCGTTTCGGACCGAGAGGCCGTCATCGTGCGAGGCCCTGCGAGAGGACGCCCCGCCGCGGTCGGAGCGACAGACCGTCCGTCCACCGACGCCGCCCCCGCAGATTTCCTGAGCCTGGAGCGATGCCGGATCGCGCGCGAGATCCACGACTCGTGGACTCAGTCCGTGTACGGGATCTTCCTGCTGGCGGAGACCGCAGAGCGCCAGATCGCTCGGGGGCATTTGGAGGCTGCCACAGCCCGTCTGCTCGAGATCCGCGACGTGACGCGGCAGATGCTCGACGAGATGCGGACCCTCATCTTCAGGCTGCGCTCGCCGGAAATCGAGAGACTGGGACTCGCGGGCGCGATCCGCACGCGGCTCGAGTGCGTGGAGGCGCGCGCGGGGATTGAGACGTTCCTGTCGGTCGACGGAGAGCCCGGGCTTCCTCCCGCGTCCGAAGAGGAACTTCTGGGGATTTCGGTCGAGCTGCTGAACAACACCCTGAAACACGCCCGGGCGGGCCGCGTCGACGTCCGGCTTCGCCGCCTGCCCGGCGAAGTCATCCTCGAGATCGCGGACGACGGCCGCGGGTTCGACCTGGCCTCCTGCCGCGGGAACGGAGGCCGGGGGCTTGCCGGGATCGAGGAGCGGGCGCAGACGCTGGGTGCGGATGTCGACATCGACACCGCCCCCGGCCGGGGGACCCGCGTACGGGTACGGGTCCCGTTGGACTCTCTCGTGGGCGCGGCTGTTGGGGAGGATTCCCTTGGCGTCCCCATCGATCCGGATCCTGGTCGCTGACGATCACCCGGTCGTCCGGCGGGGTCTCCGCCAGCTTCTGGAGACCGAGCCCGGCCTCGAGGTCGTCGGCGAGGCTTCGAACGGAGCGGAGACCGTGGAGGCGGCGCGACGCCTGCGCCCGGACCTGATCCTCATGGATCTGATGATGCCGGGGATCGACGGGGCCGAGGCCACGCGGCGGGTCCTCGACGAGAACGAGGCGGTCCGCATCCTGGTGCTGACGAGCTACGGCAGCGACGAGAAGGTCCTCGGCGCCCTCAAGGCCGGCGCGCATGGCGTCCTGCTCAAGGACGCCACCGACCAGGAGTTGACGACGGCGATCCGGCACGTCGCGGAGGGGCAGGGCTCGCTGGCTCCCCCGATCGCGCAGCGCCTGGTCCAGGATCTCGCCGGGAAGATGCGCGAGGACGCGCGCGAGGAGCACTTGACCGCGCGGGAGATCGAGGTGCTCCGCGGCATCGCCCGGGGTTGCTGCAACGAGGAGATCGCCACGCAGCTGTTCATCAGCGCGACCACGGTCCGGACCCACATCAGCCACATCCTCGCCAAGCTCCACCTGACCCGCCGCACGCAGGCCGCTCTGTACGCCCTGCGTCACGGGATCAGCGATCTCGGGGGAGACGAGCCGGCTCACTGAGCGCGGCGCGTACGAGTTTCCTCGTACGCCCTTCCGACGAAACTCCGACACAAAACACGAGCTTCGTCCGATTCGTCCCGCCGCGTGAACCGGTATCTCTGTCCTCGACACACGCGAGGTGCACGTGGGGGAGATCCCGTCGGACGCCGCGGCGATCCGGATCGTGCTCGCCGCCAGGCATGTCACGGTGCGCGTCGGCTTCAAGGAGTTCCTCTCCTCGCTCGACGGGGTCCTCGTCGTCGGCGAGGCCGGGGATTGCGAGGAGGCGGTGGGACTCGTCGCGCGGCTGCGCCCGGACGTCGCCGTCCTGGACTGCAACAACGCGCTCGACCGCTGCCCGCCGACCGTGCGCGAGATCAAGCGTCGCTCTCCCGGAACGCGCGTCGTGGTCGTGGACCTCGACCCGGCGGCCGAGCCGGCCGCGAGGGCCGCGGGCGCGGACGCGTTCCTGTTGAAGGGGTGCCCGTCGTCGCAACTCGTCGAGGCCCTGCGCAGCGCGCTCGAGCCTCACGGGAAGAGTGTGGGGCGATGAGCGAGAGCGGGCGGAAAGAAAGCAGAGATCCTGGAGGAGAACGCCGATGATGGACCGATCGCACGCCGGGCTGTGCGTTTCCATTCTCTTCGCGATACTGGCGCTGCCCGCGGCGCCCCGGATCGGCGCCACCCCACCCGACGCCTCCCCTCCCCCCGCCGCGTCCCTGCCCGACGGAGTGCTCGCCGTCGTCGGCGACGGGACGATCAGCGTGACCGCCTTCACGACCGAGATGGCCCGGCGCGGCGGCGGCCTGCCGGGACAGTACGCCACCCCCGAGCAGCGCCGGGCGCTCCTCGACGAGATGGTCGAGTTCCGAGCGCTCGCGGCGCTGGCCCGCCGTGAGGGGCTCGACCGGGATCCCGATCTGGTCGCCGCGTTCGAGCGGCTCCTGGTCACCCGCTACCGGGAGAAGACGCTGAAGCCAGAGCTGGACCGGGTCACCGTCTTGGACGGAGAGGTTCAGTCCTTCTACGAGCAGCACAAGCAGGAGTACGCCGTGCCGGAGCGCATCCGTGCGGCGATCGTGCAGGTCCGCGTCCCCCCCAAGGCGAGCGAGGAGCAGTGGGCCGCCGCCGAGGCGAAGGCCCGCCAGGCGCTCGAGGAGGCAGGAAAGCTCGATCCCGCGACGCACCACTTCGGACCCGTTGCGGTCCGCTACTCCGACGATCGCGCGAGCCGCTACCAGGGCGGCGTGATCGGCTGGCTGACGCGCGGCGCGACGCACGAGGCGAAGTGGGCCCCAGAGGTCGTCGAGGCGGCCTGGGCGCTCCAGAGCCCGGGCGATCTCGCCCCGATCGTGCGCGCGAGCGACGGCGTCTACCTCGTGAGGCTCGTGGACCGCGAGGAGAGCAAAGCCCGCTCCTTCGACGTCCTCCAAGCCGGCTTCCGCAACCAGATCCTGCGCGACAAGCAGGAGCGGGTCTACCGCGCCTTCGTCGAGCGCACCCTGAGCGCGGTCGGCGCGCGGGTCGACACGGCGCGCCTGGACTCGATCCCGCCCCCCGAGACTTCCATCGTCGAGAAGCGGCCGCCGGCCCTTCCCACCCACTGACGGAGCGAGGACTGCCATGGCAAAGCGAAGCGATCGTTCGAGCGGAACGCGGCGGGCCCGGTGGCTCGCGATTCCTGGGATGCTGCTGCTCGCGCTGCCGCTCCTCGTCCCGGCGGCGCGCGCCCAGGGGACGTACACGCAGACCTTCGAGCTGCGCCCGGGGTGGAACGCCATCTATCTCGAGGTCCAGCCGGATCCGAGCGAGATCGGAGCGGCGTTCGCCGGCGTGCCGATCGCGAGCGTGTGGACCTACGACGCGAGGTTCGGGGGGAAGGTGACCGGAATCGTGGACCCGGCCCGAGGGCTGATCGACTCGACGGGATGGTACGGCTTCTTCGCGCCCGGTCGCCCGGAGTCGGCGCTGACGAACCTCTTCCACCTGCGCGTCAACCGCGCGTACCTGGTGAAGCTCGAGGGCCCGGTGCCGGTGCAGTGGGTCGTCACCGGCAAGCCCTCGCTCCGGCAGGTGCGCTGGGAGCCGGACTCGTTCAACCTCGTCGGCTTCCCCGTGGATCCGCAGAACCCGCCGTCGTTCGGGAGCTGGTTCGAGCCCTCGCCGGCGCACGCGGGCCAGGCGGTCTACCGGCTCGATCCCGCGGGGATCTGGCAACCGGTGCTGCCGTACTTCGAGCCGATCCGCTCGGGGGAGGCGTACTGGGTCTACACCCGCGGTGCCTCGTCGTATCAGGGCCCGCTGGAGGTCGAGCTGGAGCTGTCCGATCGGCTGGAGTTCGGCGTTGCGGGCGAGCAGAGCACGCTCACGATCCGCAACCGCCGCGACCTGAACACGACGCTCGCCATGAAGATGCTGGCATCGTCCGCCCCGCTGGCCCTCAAGTACCAGGCCGTCGATGCGCAGACGGCGCGGCGGAGCTGGGATCCTGTTCCCGCGACGCTCCTGGTCCCAGTCCCCGCCGGGGAGATCGCGCTCGTGACACTGGCGCCGAGCCGCGCGGACTTCGTCGCCCAGCAGGTCGAACAGATCCTGGAGATCTCCGACGGCCTCGGCAGCCGTCTACGCATCGTCGCGAGCGCGAGCAGCGTCGAATCGACCGCGCCCGGCGGAGGAGGCGGTGCGGCACTGGAAGATACCGAGATCCACAGCTTCGCGGGTTTGTGGGTCGGCTCGGCTTCCGTCAACCGGGTCGGGGAGGCGCGCTGCCAGCCGCTGCCCCGGACCGGATGCGCTTGCCTGCCAAAAGAAGCCAACTCCAGGCCGGATCCCCGTGACGCGCCGGAGTGCAGCACGGACTCCGACGGCGACGGCGATCCCGACGCGAACTGCGCCCAGGATGAGTTCTGCCGCTGCGACCCTCCGCAGTGCGTCCAGACGGTCCCGACCGCCCTGCTCACGCCGACCGGCAGCGCCTTCGACCTGCGCCTGATCGTCTACGTCAACGGCAGCGGCGGGCCGACGCTTCTCAAAGAGGTGATCCAGCTCGTCCACCCGCCGGGGATGATCCCGCATCCGGAGGACCCGAGCTTCCGCACCGTCGATCCCAACGACCCCGGTGAGACCGTGCTCGTCACGGACGACGCGCGAATCCACCAGTTCCAGGGCGGCGCGATGCGCGACGGCGTTCCCGTCGGCGTCCGCATCGCCACCGCGGCCTACGACTTCGACGAGCAGACCCCCGGGTGGAACGCCACCACCCACGGCTTGCCCATGGAAGGCGGCTTCGGACCGAATGCGACACTGACCGCGAATATCGTGTTGGGTCCGAATCTCCCGACCCATCCGTTCCGGCACAAGTACCATCCCGACCACGGCGACGACGCTTCCGACCCGCCCACGATCACGCGCGCGATCACGCTCCTGCTCCGCCCGAACTGGGGCTGGTGCGACGAATCGCGGACGGTCGCTTGCAGCCTGCACAGCGAGTGCGGCGAAGGCGGCACGTGTCAGACCGACTTCCTCGAGGGTCTCATCCCGGCGCCGCCGGGCTGGGGGGCAGAGACGGTCGGCGGCACGTACCGGGAGACGATCACCGGGCTGCACCGCGACGCGCTGACGGTCGAGGGCGTCGTCCTGCTCACGCGCGCGGCGCGAACGACCAAGATCAACTCGGCAGATTGAAGGCTTTCTGCCGGGCCGCGAGCCCGAGGCTGATGTGAGCGAGAACACGAATCGAGAGATCAAGAGCCGGAGGCCGGCGACGGCGCGGCAGGCAGGGGAGCACATCATGGCCAGGAACCCAGCGACTCGATTCACATCCACCGGCGAGGCTGCGCTCAGCCCGAGGCGCGGCGCGCGTCTTCTCGTGGGGGCGATCGCCTTCGGTGTGGTCCTGGCATCGGCGCCGCTTCAGCCGGCACGGGCGAGCTGCGCGGGCTCGGTCGTTTTCGTTTCTTCCTATTCGTATTCCTATTCGTACGTGACAACTCCGGGTGCGGACCAATTCAGCGGATCGACGTTTTGGAGTCTTGGGACAGGCAACCCTGTGTCTGGCGCGGGGGATGACGCCGGAACCCTCCCGCCCTCGGATTGGCTCCACAGCTTTGTAGGGGGATATCGGTACATCTTCGGGGACTGGTCCTTCCCGGGAATCGACGGATGCATCGCGGGGCGGTTCCCGCTGGGGCATCCAAGGGAGGTCATGGCGGTGGCGCTCTCCGACGAGAGCCCGAGCGGCAATACCTCCTACTTCGCCGCCGCGGCGGTCGAGAGAAACCCATATGACCAGATCTTCCACTTCATCACCCCGGCCGGAACCGTCTCCCTCCAGGAAGTGCCGGCCCCGATCGTCCCGGCCTGGTCGGTCCCTTCCCCCGGTCAGTCACAGTTCCAGGTGTCGTGTCCTGCGAGTGTCTTCCAGCACTTCTACGGCGATGGAACCGTCCAACCTCCCGAGGTGATCAAGGGTTGCCGGGTGTACGCACGCACGTCGCCGGGACTCGGCACACCCGGCCCCTCCGGCCCGGGCAGCCGCAATCCCCTTTTCGGCTGGACGTCGCTGCCCTGCATGACGGGCGCGTGCATTCCCGGCGGCAGCATCGCGCCGGGTGGCACCGGAACCGTGAGCCTGTCCTGCCCATCCGATGCCTCCGTCCACCTCGCGCTCTCCGTGGCACTGGACAGCGGCTTCGTAAGCTCCTTGTCGCAGAACACCAGCGCTGACACCACACTCGGGGCACGGTTGTGCTGTGGGCCAACCTGCGCCCCCTCCGTCGACGCCGACGGGGACGGCGTCTGGACCCCGGAGGACTGTGACGACGGCAACCCCCACGTCTACCCCGGAGCCCCGGAGATCTGCGACGGGATCGACAACCAGTGTCCCGGCGACCCCGGCTACGGTCAGATCGACGAGGGACTTCCCGACGCCGACGGCGACACGGTGTGCGACGGGAGGGACAACTGCCCCGAGCTGGCCAACGCAGACCAAGCGGACGCGGATGGAGACTTGCTGGGCGACGTCTGCGACCCCTGTCCCGGCGATCCCGCCAACGATGTCGATGCCGACGGCGTGTGCGGCGACGTGGACAACTGTCCGACCGTCGCGAATCCGGGCCAGGAGAACGGTGACGCGGACCCCCTGGGGAACGCCTGCGACAACTGCCCGGGGGCCGACAACCCCACACAGACGGACCAGGACGCCGACGGCATGGGAGACGTGTGCGACCCCTGTCCCGGCGATCCCGCCAACGATGGCGATTCCGACGGCGTGTGCGGAGACGTGGACAACTGCCCGACCGTCCCGAACCCGGACCAGGCGGATCTGGACGGTGATGGCCTGGGCGACGCCTGCGACGACGACGTGGACGGGGACGGGGTGTCCAACGACACGGACAACTGCCCGACGCTGGCGAATGTCGACCAAGCGGATCTGGATGCTGACGGTCTGGGGGACGCGTGCGACGACGACGATGACGCCGACGGCGTCCTCGACGTTGCGGATAACTGCCCCGCGATCTCCAACGCGGATCAGGCGGACAGCGACGACGACGGTCTGGGCGACGCGTGCGATCTCTGTCCTGGCGCCACCGGAAACGACGATGACGGCGATGGCGTCTGTAGTTCGGTAGACAACTGCCCAACCGTCGCGAATCCGGACCAAGCCGACCTGGACGGTGATGGTCTGGGCAACCTGTGCGACGACGATGCGGACGGGGACGGTCTGAGCAACGAGGAAGAGTACCTGACCTACCACACGGATCCGCTGGATGCAGACAGCGACGACGACGGTCTGAACGATGGGGCGGAGGTCAACCGGACTCCTCCCACCAACCCACTGGATCCCGACTCCGACGACGACGGTCTGAACGACGGGGCGGAGGTCAACCGGACTCCTCCCACCGACCCGCTGGATTCCGACTCGGACGACGACGGCCTGAGCGACGGGCACGAGGTCAACGTCTGCCAGAGCGATCCTCTGATGGCGAACACCGATCTCAGCGTGTCGGTCACCGACTTCACGACGTCGGCGGAGCCCGGTGAAGCTCTTGCCTACACGATCCTGTACTGGAACAACGGACCACTCCCGGCCGCCGGCGTCAAGCTGACGGAGACCGTTCCTGCGCACACGACCTCGGGTTCGAATCCCTCGTGGGTCGTTGAGGGATCCGTTGCCGTGTGCAACAACCAACCCGCTGGGACGCGCTGTGTGTTGGACGTGGGCACCGTCCCCGCGAACACCGGCCCCTATACCTCGACCTTCTCCACCGTCGTCTCGCTCGTCCTGCCGGCAGATGCGACCGCGGTCGTCAACACGGTCCGCGCCCAAGCGAGCAATGCCTGTTCGAAGACCGCGACCGATAGCGATCCTCTGACCGGTTTCGACGCCGACCTGCGGATCACCGCCGCCAGCGACCGCCGCGACTTCGCGCTCGCGGACGATCTGCTGACGTACACCGTTGACTACCGGAACGACGGGGACCGGGGGTCGAGCGGGGTGAAGCTGCGCACGACCGTCCCGACGTTCGCGGCCGCTCCCACAACCGGCAATTCAGGCTGGAGCTGCGGCGCGGGCCTAGCGGGGTCGGAGTGTGAATACGACATCGGCACTTTGGCAGTCGCGACGGCCGGTCAGGCGACCTTCCGGCTGAAGGTCGACTCCAGCGTGCCGGACGGCGCCACCTTGGCGACCACCTTCACAATCGAGGGATCCTACGATCGGCCCAACTCGGACAACAGCCGAATGGACACCGACTTGCTGCGCGCCCCCGACCTCCGCGTCGCGATCGATGACGGGGTCACCGCGGCCACTCCCTACGCCCCAGGTAATCAGCTCACATACACGATCACGTACAGCAACCAGGGCTCGTCGGCTGCCTCAGGCGCGCGGTTGAGGTTGACGGTCCCCTTGTACACCGCCGCGGGAACCTCCAACCCGGGTTGGAAGGTCTACGGTTCCGCCACCGACTGCGTCAACGTGCCGGCCGGAACCGAGTGCGCCCACGAGCTGGGGGCGATCGGTTCGGGTTCCGGCTCGACGGCCCAGTTCTCGGTCACGGTGAATCCGACCGTGCCGGTCGACGCAGACGCGGTCGAGGCGATCGCGCGTATCGAGGCTGCGAACGACCTGCCGAACTCGGACAACACGGACAACGACATCGACACCCTGGCCGGCTTCGCCGATCTCGCGGTGTACGTGGACGATTTCGTCGAGGTCGTGGACGCCGGCGCGGATACCACCTACACGATCGTCTATTGGAACTTCGGGGCGCAGGCCTCGGACGACGTGATCCTGATCGAGACGGTGCCCGAGGGCACCGTTTCGGGGGTCAATCCCGGCTGGAGCAAGGACTCACCCGGATCGGGCTTCTCCTGCGATGACCAGCCGGCGGGCACGATCTGCGCGCTGCCCCTCGGATCGCTCGATGCCCTGAGCGGCCCGCTCGTGGCTCAATTCAAGGCGGTGCTCAGCGCGTCGCTGGTCGACGGCGCGGCCGTCGCGAACCAGGTGAGCATCGAAGGCGGGAACGACACGGCCGGTGAGGAAGATAATACGTCCGTGGATGTGGACCACGTCCACGGCCCCCGCCTCGACATCGTTTCCGTCACCGACAACAGCGGTTCGTGCCTGCCAGGCATCGACCTCACCTACTTGCTCACCTACCGCAACAACAGCGACGTCGGCGCCCCCAGCGTCTTCCTGACGGAGACGGTGCCTGCGTACACCACCTCCGCATCGGCCAACGACGGCTGGACTGTCAAGGGCTCGGGCGTGCCTTGCACGTCCCAAGAACCCGGCACCGAATGTGAGTACAGCGCCGGGGACGTATCGGCAGGTGCGACACCGCCGCCGGTGGCCTTCGTCGTCACGGTCGCGAACGCCGTGCCGGGCGGTTCCGAGGTCGTGAACACGGTCTCGATCAGAAGCGGTCCCTTCGTGCACGACTCGGCGTCCGACACCACGCGCTTCGATGCGCCCGACCTGGCGGTGACCGTGACCGGGCCCGCGGATCTCAGCGTGATTACGGACGGTACCCCCGGCGAGCGTACGATCACCTACGACATCGAGTACAGCAACGTCGGCTCGCAGCCGTCGGACAACGTGACTCTCTCGATCAGGGTTCCCGAGCAGACGACCTCGGGGACAAACGACCAATGGTGGGTCGGCGACGTCGCATCCTCGATGCCCTGCGACCAACAAGAAGCCGGCACGCTCTGCGTGCGAAACGTTGGCACGTTGCCGAATGCAAGCGGGAGCCAGTCGACCGAGTTCCAGGTCGTCGTCGACGAGTTCGTGCCGGCGGACACGCAGTTCATCTCCGCCACCGTCACGATTTCCGGCAGTGAGGAGGCGCCGAGCGACAACAACAGCTCCGTTCACAGCGGCGTCAGCGTCAGCATCAACGAGAGCTGGCCCGCTTCCGCGGGAGGCGCCTGGAACGACTTCGACAACTCATCCACTCCCACGACACGCATGGCGAAGGCTCCGAGCGGCGACCTCTACGTCGTCGGCCATTTCCGCGGCACCGCTGGGTTCGCGGGCGATCTGTACGGCGCGGAGACTGGCAAGGACCTGTTTGTCGCCAGCTACGACAACTCCGGCGCGGTCCGCTGGGTCAGGACCGCCGGAGGGCAGGGCGACCAAGAGGCGTTCGCCGTCTCCTTCGACGAAGACGGAAACGTCTATTTTACGGGCAGCTTCAGCATCGAGATCAAGTTCGCGCCGCCCTGCGGCACCTTGAACACGAACCCCACGAGCGACACGGATGCGTTCGTGGCGAAGTTCGATCAGGCAGGCCAGTGCAAGTGGGTCAAGCACATTACCGGCACGGGTGCGACCGCTTCCCGGCAGGCTGGATATGGCATCGCGGTGGTGCCGTCTTCCGTTCAGTACCAGGCCCCGGCCATGGTCTACGTCGCCGGCTTGTACGATAACAACATCAGCTGGGGGGGCACGAACTCCAGGGCCGGCGCCGGAATGCGGGCCTGGCTTGCCAAACTGACCGCTGAATCCGGGAGCTACAGCTGGGTCTACGATGGCTTCGACGCCGACTTGAGCCCCGGCCTCGGCGCGCATCATGTTACCCATCTCTCCGCGGTGCGAGACGGAGCGACTGTCACGATCTTCGCCCTCGGGAAGAGAGGGATCGATTCGGACGGCGAGCCGGGAGGCTACTTCGTCGCGGGGATCGGCGAAGACAGTCCGACGACGCCGGTGAGAAAGTGGATCGACACCAAGCTCTCGGGTGCCTCTGCCGGCACCGTGGTGAACGGGCTCGCGGCCTCCGCCGATCGACTCTTCGTGGCGGGCCGGGTCCAGGCGGGGAGTCTTGGCACGACAGGCCTGACCGCTGATGACTCGGGTGCCTTCGTGGCCAGCCTCGACCACCAGGAGAGCAGCGGTTCGTGGTCCGGCATCGAAACGGCGGAGGGGGGAGAGGTCCGGGCGGTGACGCTCTCGGGACAGAGGGTCTATGTCGCCGGACGCTATTTCGAGACGTTTGTAGCCGGCGGCACGGACCTGGGCAACGACTCGATCCCTCTTGAAGCCTCGGATCGTTCGGACGGCGATTACTTCGGCGGCGCCCTGGCTCTCGACGGCGACCAGCTCATCGTCGGTGCACCGAAACGCGCTACGAACTCCGGCGCGGCCTACCTGTTCGAGCGGGATGACGTGACGTGGACACAGAAGACGCAACTTCTCGGGTCAGCCAACGCCTTTTTCGGCGGGGCGGTGGACGTGGATCAGGGGCTGGCAATCGTGGGCACGCCTGCCTTCAGTTCCGCGCAACGGCGAAGGGCCTATCTGTTTGGCCGAAGGCCAAACGGGCAGTGGGAATCTGTCCAAGAGCTTGCGGTCGACACGGATTTCTTCGGCTACTCGGTAGCCATCAGCGATGGGCGGGCCTTCGTGGGCGCTCCCCGCTCCGATGCCGCGGGCTCGTTGTATTCGTTTGAACGATCCGTGCTCGATCCCGGTGTGTGGGCGGGGACTGACGTTTCCGGCGGAGGTCGCTTCGGATACTCCGTCTCCGCTGACGCGGACGCATACACCGTCGGCGCACCCAAAATGCTCGTGGGTGAAGCCCGTTTTGATTGGACCTACAGAGACAACGCTCTTCTTTGCAGTCTATGGAGTCCTCCGAGACCGCCATCGGTCTGTAACGGCGGTTGGAGTCATGTGTCGACCACGGTCTGCGACGGGCCCTATGGACCAGAGGACCCTTTGCCTGACATAACCGATTGTTGCGCCAAATGGATCTGTGACGAGCGCCGGTACGGCGGCGCATGGGCATCCTTGAGCAGCGGTGTTTCAGAAACTCTGCTCGTTTCGGACCTGCTGGCGCATGACGGGGCTTTTGGCTCCGCCGTCGCGGTCGGCGCCGGCGCCCGCGACTATGCGGTCCTGGCCGTCGTCGAACCGGCCACTTGGGTGGCGCCCGGCACGCCGCCATCACTTGGCGGGAGCGCCGACGGCAGGACGCACCTGTTCGAGAGCGCGGGTGGTGGGGCGAGCTGGAACCGCCTGAAGGTCTTGAGCGGCACGGAGTACGCGTTTGGCCGGAGCGTGGCGACCAGCGGCGGCCTGGTCGTACTCGGCGTGCCCCAGAACAACAAGGCCTTCGTGTTCGCGCGTGACGGCGGCCGGTGGACGCGACTCGCGACCCTTGAGGGAGCCCCTTCCTCGGGGTTCGGCGCAGCGGTCGCCGTCGACGGCAGCACTATCGCCGTCGGCGCGCCTCAAGCGGAACAAGCGCACCTGTACCATGGCCCGGACGCCTTCCTCGGTGCGCTCGACGCTAACACGCTAGGCTGGCAGTGGACCACCCTGGCCGGCGGCAGCGGCGTGATCGATGCAGACGGCGTCGCCGCGGCCGGCTTCGACATCATGGTCTCTGGGACTTTCTCGGGCGACGTGGGCTTCGGTTCGGGTCCGGACGCCCGCAGGGTCGTCAGCGCCGGGGGAGCGGACCTGTTCCTCGCCGCCGCCCGTGACGTTGCGGGGGAGCAGGGGTGGCTAGGCAGGGAAGACAGTTTCGTCGTCGGCCAGGGGATCGTATCGAAATCCCCTCCGGCGGCCGCTGGTGTAGATCCGACGGTCAAGGTGGGCGAGGCTCCGCTGGTTCCCGGCACCGACTACTTTTACAGTCCGGCCAACGCCAACGTTCCGGACGATGACGGCACACGCAGAGGCCGCCTCTACTTCCTGCGGCCGGTTTCCAGCACTGTACAGATCGGCTGGCCTCAGGTCGGGGTTCCGGCGGGCAATTCTGGTGATTACGTCGTGGACACCGGCACCGTCAACTGGCCGAAGGTTCAGTGCCCGGTGGGTGGCGCATCCGCCACCGGCTGCTACCAGACCCACGCCCTGGCCCAGACAGGGACAGACCCCAACAGTCAGTTACCCAGTTACAGCAGCGCTCCGGTCGAGATCGCGCTGCCGCCGTCGGCCAACCGCGCGTTCCTGAGCAGCTACGAGCCCGCTGCAACGGATTCGAGTGGCGGAGCGGTGAGTGCGGAGACGCCGAGGACGTTCACCGCCACCAAGCCGGGATGGAGCGTCCTGCACTTCGTGCTGGGGCCGAGCCCGGACTTCAACCTCTACCCTTCCGAGTTCGTGGTGGTGAAGAGTGTCGAATACGACGAAGCTCCCGACTTCATCGGCGAAGCGCCCTGCACCATCGGGTCCAAGCTGAGCTACCCGGGCTTTCCCAGCCATCTCCAGGCCGACAGGGCCGGCTACGTTCTTTACGAGAAGGCCTTCTATGACACCGACCCCGCGGTTTACGACCGCGACCACCGGACCGGCGACATCTTCCCCGTGAATCGGTGGAGTGCCGATCGCGATGACGATACCTGGAGCCAGGATCGGTACAAGCGCATGGCCGTCGCCTGGTACCGTAGCGACGGACGCGGGATCTACTGGCCGTCCGGGGCGGTGGAGTACGACTGCGTCTGGCCCCACCAGAACCAAGATCCGAGCGACGACTTCAAGATCGTCGTCACCAGCGAGCAGGGCAGCGAGAATCGCGGGCAGCCGCCGCTCAATCCCGCACTCTACACTGCGCTCCAGATCTACTATCAAAACGATGTCAACGCCGCCGGCTACAACCCGAACGACGAGCACGCGCTGCTCAAGCCGTCACACGCCACGCCGAGCAGCGGCTTCGACGCCGTCTTCGCCCTGAGAACCTGGCGCGACTCCGCCGAAACCGCGTCCGATCCGTACGTCCTGATCAAGTACGCCAATCCGAGCGGCGAGCGGAAGATGCGGGCGTACGAGGTCCTCGATACCGATACCGGCGACCTGGGACTCAGCATGAGTGTCGAGGCCGGGCAGCAGATCCCGTTACCCTATCCGCTCAGCCTCCTGCCGGGATGCCCGTCGAACACGACAGTGAACGACGAAACCGCGACCAACCTTCCCTCGCCCGCGCCATTCCACAGGGACCACAACGGAACGCTGTGGGCGAAGGCCGCCTGCCCTGCCCTTCCGGGGGATTGCGGCCACGTTCACTTCTTCTATCCCTTGCAACCCGGTTTCTTCGAACCCCAAGATGCAGACCACCCGGACGCCCCCAAACCTGAAGGCACGTGCGTTCCACTCCTTCCCGATTCCAGCGGGGACGCGATCGAGACGAGGTACACCGCGACCTGGCCCGCGGACGCCCCGGTGCTCTACGTCGGCGAGACGGTGCGCACGCCCAAGCCCCAGCGGGAGCTGCCCGACATGAGGCAGGCGGCCCTCGCGGTCATCTATGATCAGAGACAGGACGAGAAGCTGACCGCCAACACGTATGATCCACTTGCAACGCTCGCCCGCGTGCTCGATCCCCTCGCGCCGCGCACGATTCCCCTCTCGATGGCCGCGTTCACAGCCGCTGCCCTCGAGACCGATCTCGGGGAGGGCGGGAAGTGGATCGTCGTCGGCGGGAACGGGCTCAAGCTCCCGCCCTCCCTGCGCGGTCGCGTGCTCTACGATCCGCTGGCGCACACATGCGCCATGTACTGCTCGAACGACCACACGCGGTCGTGCACGACCGATTCCGGCTGCCGCGGTGTCTGCAACGAGGGCGAGTCCTCGAAGAAATGCTCCAACCTTCCGGCGCTCACCTGCACGACGGACTCGGACTGCCAAGGTCTGTGCGAGGCGAACCAGTCCAACTGCACGGACGGCGCGCTGGTCCTCGAGGGCCGCTACGACGCCGCCTCCGCGGGCGAGCCGTTACTGATTCTGAACGTGCTGCGCGAGAGCGAGCGGAAGACACTGCGGAAGGTCAATCCCGGCGACGATGCCGGAGCCCCGTACACTTCGCCCCCGCAGTGCTTCCCTCAGGGTACCGTTGCCAACGAGTGCGACTGGGATCAAGCCGTCGACGCGCTCTACCATCTGTCGCGCAACCCGGCGGGTCTGAAGCTCTACGATCCGACCAAGGGCTGCGTGACCGTTTCGAACGGCGTTGCCAAGCCAACGGTTTCACTCCCACCAACAGGATGCGACAGGAACTGGACGCCCTCCTTGCCGCTGCGCCCCGAGGTGAAATTGCCTCTTCTCGGCTTCCAAGACGTCAACGACGACGGCATCGTCGACAGCCCCACGATCCTCGGCGGAACGGGAGCGCTGAGCGCCGGGGCGGCACAGGGGATCGGCTACGTCACCCTGGCCTTCAACGACGATGCGCGTCTCGGGGCGCTCCCTGTCTCGCTCGAGGTCATCCGGGTGGGCTGCGGTGTCGTCGGGTGGTGCAGTGCCACTTCCAACCGTGCGTGCGCTCGCGATGAGGAGTGTCCCTCGAGCGAGACCTGCGATCTGGACCCGCCGTCGATCACAACGCCCTACCAGGGGCAGATCCACGTCCTCCAGCCGGCCAACCTGTTCGACGAGCAGGTCACCCTGATGCACAGCGGCGACTTCGGCGCCATGGCGGACTCCGTGACGTTCGAGTGGTTCCTGCATCCGGACGACACCGGCTTGCCTCCCGATCCGCCGACCTGCCTCCAGACCGACTGCGACGAGCAGACTCTCAACGGATGGGAGCGGATCGACCTCGACCTGCCGGGGGCGGGGTACGCGGGAAGCGGCTACTCGGAAGTCACGATCGGCGCCGGCGGCGACAGCCCGCTGCCCGCGGTCGAGACGCTCGCCGACAACTGGTTCCTGGTGCGCTACAGAGGCCTTCCCGCGTGCTCCAACACGACGTCCTGGAGCGTCTTCGCCGGCCAGCCCGGCGCGGATCCCCGCGACACGGACGCCCAGTTCTCCCTGGGCTGGATCAAGCGGGTCGTGGATCGGCTGAACCCCTTCGACCAGCGGGTGCAGGACTTCCACAGCTCCGACGTCGACACGACCGCCAGCATGCTCAGCCTGCTCGGCGGACGCTGGGAGGGCGACATCCCTTTGACCGACGATCCGGCGCTGATCAACGAGTTTGGGCTGATCGAGGCGTACGAGACGGTGCTGCGCCGGGCGATGGACCTGTCCGTGGACGCCGCAAGCCCGATCGACTACCCACCCGCGAACAACTCGATCCTCAACATCGCCTCGCGGCTGGCGGATTTCTACACCCTGCTCGGGAACGAGGCTTACGCTGACGCGCAGGATCCCACGATCGGGATCACGACGACCGACGGCCTGGGATCGTTGGCGCCGACGATCTTCACGTTCGAAAACCAGCTCGCCTCGCTGCTCGACGAGGAGCTGGTGCTGCTGCGCGGCCGCGACGCTTCCAACGCAACCGTGACCGCCGGCCCGGTCTACAACCGGCTGTTCTGGAACTTCACGACCGGTCCGGGCGAGGTGGCCTACCAGCAGTCCTACAACATCACAAACCAGAACGCCGACACGCAGATCAACGAGCAGGACGCCCGCATCCAGTTCCCGCAGGGCCACGGCGACGCCTGGGGCCATTACCTCCACGCCATGGACTACCACTACCGGCTGCTGCGCCATCCGAACTTCACCTGGATTCCGCGGCCGGAGGCTGTGCCCATCGCGGGCGTTCCGATCCAGGTCGATTTCTTCGACGAGCGGAGATTCGCCGCGATGGCCGCCGCCAAGGCGCGCTCCGGAGCCGAGGTCGTCGATCTGACCTACCGCGGCGAGTACGTCGAGGATGTCGAGGGGCAGTGGCAGGGCTACAAGGACACCGACACCGACCGCGCCTGGGGCGTGTCCGAGTGGAGTCGCCGCGCGGGCATGGGCGCCTACTTCGACTGGGTGGTTGGGAATGCCATCCTGCCCGCCGTGGATCCGAATCCGGCCCACGGGGGGATCCAGAAGATCGATCGCACCACGGTGCCCGAGCTGACCGAGATCGCCTCGCACTTTGGCGAGATCCAGGCCCAGGTGGACGAGGCGGACAAGGGCCTGAACCCGCTGGGGCTGGCCAAGGGCGTCGTGCCCTTCGATATCGATCCCAGCCTCGTGGACGCTGGCCAGACGCACTTCGAGCAGATCTACGACCGGGCCGTGGCCGCGATGGACAACGTCGTGTCGGTGTGGGACTACGCGAACACGCTGACCCGGATGCTGCGCTTCAACCAGGACAGCGCGGAGGACCTGAGCGAGAACGTCTCCGAGCGGCTGCGCGACTTCAAGGCGCGGCTGATCGAGATCTACGGCACACCGTACTCCGACGACGTCGGGGCGACGGGGACCTATCCGGCCGGCTACTCCGGCCCGGATCTCTTCCACTGGCAGTACATCGACCTGGCCAAGCTCGCAGGGGTGTCGCTGAACGATGTAGAGCTGGCGGTCACCTACTGCCGAAACGCCGATGGCTCCTTCACAGGCACCACGTGCGACTCGCGCGCGGATTGCAGCCCAACAGAAACGTGCGAATCGAATCCCGCGGAGCAGGGGTTTGCGAACAACCTGTCGCAAGTCGCGGTCCGTTACGACCCTGAAAACACCGCGCAGGTCTTCTGTTTCTGGCAGGATGACTGCACGATCACCTCCGCAGACGTGCCGGAATCTGTTGAGTACACGGCATGGAATTCTCCTGACTTCGGTCCGACACTCGTCAAGCCGCGGCATTGGACGGGCCAGCGCCGGGTAACCGGCAGCGTCCAGCAGGCGCTGCAGGGCGTCGCCCAGGCACAGCTCTCGCTCAAGCAGGGCATGCGGGAGTATGACAACCTGACGAAGGACATCGACGCCGCCGCGAAGGACTTCCAGGACTACCTGCAACTCGCGAGCACGCAGCTGAACATCGCCAATTGGGAGCGTGGGGAGCTGGCAGTTCTCTCCGTCGCTATCGCAGCTACTAAGAAGTTCCTTCAGACGACGCAATTCGCGATGGCCACTGCTAAGAACGCTACTTGGGCACTAGTAGGTTGCACGCCCACCGGAGTTGGTCCCTTGTGGGTCGACACGCAAGTTGCAACGCGCTGCGTGGCGGGGCTAAACAGCGGAAACCTCGAGGCCGCAACCGGTGTGATCAAACAAACCTATGAGGTTTTGGTCTACGGCCTCGAGGCCGTCCAGCAACAAGTCAGCAGCTCAGCCGCCATCCAGATGCGGGTCAGCGAGCAAGAGTACGAGGCCGCCCGCCTGGCCCGCGAGCTGGAAGCGCAGGTTCGCAGGGAGCCCTCCCTGCGCGCCGAGTTGTACCAACGAGCCCAGGCCGTGCAACAGGCCCAGGAGCGTTTCCGCAACTCGCTCGCGGAGGGCATCCAGCTGTGGGACGAGCTGCAGGCCTTCCAGAACGGCACCGGCGCGGAGGTCCAGGAGCATCGCTACCGCGACATGGCCTTCCGCGTCTTCCGCAACGACGCCCTGCAGAAGTACCGCGCCGCGTTCGATATGGCGGCACGCTACACCTACCTGGCCGCCACCGCTTACGACTACGACACGAATCTCCTGCGCAGCGACGTCCAGGCCGGTCAGGGCTTCCTCAACGACATCGTCCGCGAGCGCAGCCTGGGCCAGGTGATCAACGGGGCGCCGGTCCCCGGCTCGCGCGGCCTCGCCGATCCCCTCGGCCGCATGCAGCAGAACTTCGCCGTGCTCGAGGGGCAGATGGGCTTCAACAACCCGCAGATCGAGGGGAACCGCTTCTCGCTGCGGAGCGAGCACTTCCAGATCCGCGAGCCGGAAAACGACTGCAGCGAGGACTGCCAGTGGCGCAAGAAGCTGGCCGGCTTCCGCGTCGACGACCTGTGGGCGGTCCCCGAGTTCCGGCGCTACGCCCTGCCCTTTGCCGGTCAGTCGCAGGGGGCCCAGCCGGGCCTCGTCATCCCGTTCGACACCACGGTCACCTTCGGCGAGAACTACTTCGGCGAGGAGCTGCAGGCGGGGGACAGCGCCTACGATCCGTCGAATTTCGCGACGCGCGTCCGCGCGGCGGGCGTGTGGTTCGAGGACTACGACACCGGCCAGATGTCCAACACGCCGCGCGTCTACCTGATCCCGGTCGGCATGGACGTGCTGCGCACGCCCGGAGATCCGGAGCTGGGAACGCGCCAGTGGCAGGTGGTCGACCAGCTCCTGCCCGTCCCCTTCGCCATCGGGCAGGGGGACCTTTCCGATCCGGACTGGATGCCGGAGGCCGACACGCTGAGCGCGGCCTTCGGAGAGATCCGCCGCTTCTCGAGCTTCCGGGCGTTTCCGTACAGCGAGGAGCTGAGTCCCTCGGAGTTCAACAGCAGCAGCCGGCTGATCGGTCGCTCGGTGTGGAACACCAAGTGGCTGCTGATCATTCCGGGCGGAACGCTGCTCGGCGACCCCGATGTCGGCCTCAATCGCTTCCTGTGCGGCCTGGACGATTGTGGGGACGCTCCCGCGGACTCCGTCGGTGTCAGCGACATCAAGATCTACTTCCAGACCTACGCGTACTCGGGCTGGTAGGGGGTGAGCGCCATGACGACAAGAACCGCAGGAATCGCGACGCTGGTGCTCGTTCTCCTCGTCCCGCTCGCCCCGGCGCTCCGGGCCGAGATCCCCGAGCCCGACCACACCTTCTACGGCCACGCGCTCGTGAACGGGGCACCGCTCTTCGCCGGGACCGTCACGGTGGAGCTCGTCGCCGTGCCGTTGGTCCTGGCCACGTTCACGATGCCCCCCGAGCCGACGCTCGACACGCTCTACGTCCTGCGCGTGCCCCTCGACTCGCGCGAGCCGCGCCTCCCGGGGGCGGCGCGCCCCGGGGACGCGGTGCGTTTCTACATCAACGGGGTGCCCGCGGGAAACGGTGTCGTCGGGGAGAGGGGCGCGGCGCAGTCGCGCGATCTCGACACCGCCGACACGGGAGTCGGGCCTACGATCTCGATCCGCGACGTCTCCCTGTACGAGGGAGACTCCGGCATGGCCGGCTTCGTCTTCCCCGTCGATCTGGATCCCGCCCCGGACGAGGCGGTCGAGGTCCACTACGTGACCGTCGCCGGGAGCGCGAGCGAGGGACAGGACTACGTCGCGGCTTCGGGGACGCTCAGCGTGCCGGCCGACACCGGCTCCACAACGCTCGAGGTGCTGGTCCACGGGGACACCGCCCTCGAGCCGGACGAGACCTTCCTCGTCCGCCTCTCCTCCCCGAGCGCGGGAAAGCTGGGCCGGGCCGAGGCGGTCGCGACGATCCTCGACGACGACCGACCTCCCAGGCTCGGGATCAACGACGTCGTGGTCCAGGAGGGGGACGTCGGGACGACGACGGCGACCTTCGCCGTGCGCCTCTCACGGCCCGTCGGTGTCGTGGTGACGGTCGGCTACGCAACCGTCGACGGGACGGCGATCGCGGGCTCGGACTACGACACGACCTCCGGCACGCTCGTGTTCGCGCCCGGCGAGATCGGGAAGACGATCGACGTCGCCGTGAACGGCGACACCGACACCGAGCCGGACGACGAGACCTTCACGATGCGGCTCTCGGCACCGTCGGGGGCGGAGCTCCCGGACGACCGGGGGACGGCGACGATCGTCGACGACGAGGTCTTCCTGACCTGGCTCGAGGCCGAGCGCAACGGCGTCGGAGGGGTCGCCGGGCTCGATTCCGCCGTGGCGGTCGCGGTCAGCGCCGACGGGAAGCACGTCTACGCCGCAGGGCAGCTCGAGGATTCGATCGCGATCTTCTCCCGGCAGCAGGCGAGCGATCCGAATCCGGGCCAGCTCCAGTACCGCTCGGTGGTGCGGGACGAGACCGGGCAGGGGTTCGTCCAGCTCAAAGGGGTCTCGGGCCTCGCGCTCAGCCCCGACGGCGGGCACCTGTACGCCGCGTGCGGAACCTCGGACACCGTCACGGCGTTCCGGCGCGATGCGGCAACCGGGGTGCTCACGCTGCTGCAGGTGAAGAAGGACGGGCAGGAGGGGGTGGACGGGCTCAACGGCGCCGTGTCGGTCGTGGTCAGCCCCGACGGAAAGCACGTGTACGCCGCGGGGACGGCCGACCGGGGCATGGCGGTCTTCCGCCGCGTCGCCGATGCGCAAAGCGCGGATTACGGGAAGCTGACCTGGCTTCAGGTCCTGAAGGACGAGACGCAGGGAGTGGACGGACTCGCGGGGGTGGCCGCGCTAGCGGTTTCGCCGGACGGTGCGCATCTGTATGCCGCGAGCCAGTTCGACGCCGCCGTAACGGCCTTCAACCGCGACACCGTCGAGGGGAGCCCCCGCTTCGGCGAGCTCACCTTCCTCGAGACCCGGAAGGACTGGGACCTCGGCCTCGACGGCCTCGCCGGCGCGCGCTCGGTGGCGCTGAGCCCGGACGGGAAGTACGTGTACGTCGCCGGGCAGTACGACAACGCCCTCGCGGTTCTCTCGCGCGACGACGATCCCCAGAGCCCGAACTTCGGCAAGCTGAGCTTCGTCGAGGCGGTGCGAGTGGTGGTCAGCGAGGGGGAACCCCTCGAGGCCGTCTCTGCGGTTGCCGTCGATCCCCAGGGGAAGTTCGCCTACGCCACGGGGTTCCAGGACGATTCCGTGTCCGCATTCTCCCGAAATCCGCTCAGCGGTGCGCTGACCTACATCGAGACGCGGCGCAGCGGGGAGGACGACGTGCAGGGGATCGTCCGTCCGACCGCGGTCGCGGTGAGTCCGACCGGCCTCGACGTCTACGTCGCCGGAGGGCAGGACGACGCGGTCGTCGTCTTCGCGCGCGACTGCGCGCCGGGCGATGACCCGGCCGATCGCGACGCCGACGGCGTCCCGGACGCCTGCGACCGCTGCCCTGCCGATCCCGGAAAGACGCGGCCGGGCACGTGCGGGTGCGGGAGCGCGGAGGTCGACCGCGACGCGGATGCGATCGTGGACTGCGTGGATGACTGTGTCGACCTCGACGGCGACGGCTTCGGGGCCACGGGGGTCGCGACCTGCGCCTGGGGCGCGGGCGTCGACTGCAACGACGGGGCGCCGGGGATCCATCCCGGGGTCGCCGAGATCTGCAACGCCCTCGACGACGACTGCAACGGTATGGTGGACGACGACCAGCTCGGCGAGGACAGCGACGCAGACGGCCTGCACAACAGGTGCGACAATTGCCCGCTCGTGGCCAACCCGAACCAGCGAGACCTCGATCTCGACGGGATCGGCAACCTCTGCGACAACTGCGCGTTCGCGTCCAACGCCGACCAGATCGACACGGATGCCGATCTGTGGGGGGATGCCTGCGACAACTGCGCCGCGATCGCGAACGCCGACCAGGCCGACCTGGACGGCGACCAGCGTGGCGACGCCTGCGACAACTGCGCCGCCATCGCCAACGCGAACCAGTCCGACGCCGATCTCGACGGTTCCGGCGATGCCTGCGATCCCTGCACAGACACCGACGGCGACGGCCTCGGGAATCCCGGCTATCCGGCCACGACCTGCGCCCTGGACAACTGCCCGTCGCTGGCCAACGCGAATCAGGCCGACGCCGACGGGGACGCCGTGGGGGATGTCTGCGATCTGTGCGCCGGGGTCCCGGACCCCACCCAGACGGACGGCGACGGCGACGGGATCGGGGACGCGTGCGACCCCTGTCCCGCGTTGGGGAACGGGCAGCTCGACGCGGACGCGGACTGCGTGGACGACTCGCTCGACAACTGCCCGGGCCGGTGGAATCCGAGCCATGCCCTCGCCTTTGACTGCAACGACGACGGGGACACGGACGATCCGGGCGAGAACGCGCTCGAACAGTGCGACCGCGACGCCGACGGGATCGGGGACGCGTGCGACAACTGTCCCGCTGTCCACAACCCGATGCAGTCGGACGTCGACGCCGACAAGGTCGGAGATCTGTGCGACAACTGCGTGCTCGACCCGAACCAGTCGCAGTCGGACCTCGACGGGGACGGAGAGGGAGAACCCTGCGATCTCGACGACGGACGGGTGTGGGCGTTCTTCCAGGTCCGCGGCGCCCTCGAGTGGGATCAGGACGTCCACTTCACGGCGTGGAACGTGTACTGGGGCGATCTGGCGGCCTTGCGTCAGTCGTGCGCGGAGCTCGGCTGCAACTACACGCCGAGCCGACGCTGCGGTTTGATCGCCACCGGAATGCCGGACCCGTCGCCGCCGGGCGCTCGCAGCGTGCGCTTCTTCCTGGTCGCCGGCGTGACGCTCGAGGGGATCGAGACGGACCTGGGTACCGACAGCTCGGGCATCCCCAGGACCGGGCCGTCGCGCTGCCCCTGAGCCCGGGACAGGAGAAGGGATGCGCTGACCGCAGCCTTGCCACCCACGGCTCGCGGCGACGGCGCCGCGCCGACAGGGCCGCGCGATCCCCTCGCGCCCGACGCGCAGATCGCGGTCGAGCGCGGTGCCGTCGCCATGCCGTTCCTGGCCTCGAACCCGTGCGGCCCGTGCCCGCAGGCGTCGTCTCCGCGAACGAGGTACCGGAAGACGGCACGAGCCAGGACCCGGCCGCGTGCATCGAAGAAGGGGCGCGGGACAGCGGCGACGCCACGAGCACGTCCAACAGGACAGCCCACGTCCACCCCGGGCGCCGATAGGACGCGACGCGCACCGTGGTTTACGATAGCCGCTTCTTTCTGCGCCTTGGAGGGCTGAACCTTGGTAGCCAAGCGCTGTCGGCGTCTCACGGACTCCCGGGGATTCCACAACGCGATCCTGGCTCTGATCGTGCTGAACGCCGCGGTCATGGGCCTGGAGACCTCGCGGCGAGTCATGGAGAGCTGGGGTCCGTTGCTCGTGGCCGTCGAGTTCGGCGTGCAAGCGGTGTTCGTCTCCGAGATGTGCATCCGGATCGCGGCCCACGGGTCGCGTCCGCTCGCCTTCTTTCGTGACGGATGGAACGTGTTCGATTTCGCCGTCGTCGCCGTGTCGCTTCTGCCGGTGGCGGGGCCCTTCGCAACCGTCGCACGGCTTGCCCGGGTGCTGCGGGTCGCACGAGTCGTGTCGGGACTTCCGGAGCTGAGGCTGATCATCGGCACCATGCTCCGCTCCATCCCGTCGCTGGGTCACGTGATCGTGCTCCTGAGCCTCCTCATGTACATCTACGGCGTCCTCGGCTACTACCTCTTCGGACACGCCGACCCCGAGCACTGGGGTTCCCTCGCGCGGGCGCTCCAAACCCTCTTCGTCATCATCACCCTCGAGGGCTGGGTCGAGATCCTGAAGGCCGCGGGACCGGCCACTATCAGGGTCTGGGCGTTCTACGCGAGCTTCATCGTGGTCGCGGTGTTCGTCGTGATCAACCTGTTCATCGCCGTGGTGATCAACAACCTGGAGGCCACGCGCCAGGAAGATGCCGGCGTCGGAGCGGGGACCGAGTTGGAGCGGATCCGCGAGATCCGCCGCCAGCTCGACGCGCTGGAGGGTGTCCTGAAGCACGGCGACGGGATGCGCGGCGCCTGACCTCGCGCGGCCCCCCGCGACCTCTGCCTCTCAGCGCGCCTCGGGAGGCTCCGTGTGGATCGTGAAGCGGAAGATCTGCGGGAAGCGTCTCCGCGCCCGGTCCTCGAGGTCCAGCGCGATTTCCTGGGCGCGCGTCACGGCGACGGACCCGTCCAGCGTGGCGTGGCAGGACGCGACGATCCTTCCTTCCGCGCGCCGCACCTGGACGTCGTGGCAGTCCATCACTTCCGGGAAACGGCTGTGGACCTCGCGCCAGTGGGATTCGAGGTCGCGCGTGAGATCGGAGACGGAGGCCGCCGGCACGACCCCGCCGCAGGGCGGCGCCAGGCGCGTGTTGATCTTCCCCACCACCGGGATCCGCCGCTGGATCTCCCGCTCCACGCGGTCCACGAGAGCGTGCGCCTCGCGCAGAGTCAGCCTCTCGTCGACCTCGGCATCCAAGTCCAGGACCAGGCGCACCTGCCCCACGTCCCGGACCTGATGCGCGGCCAGTCCCTGCACCAGGAGCCCGCTCCCCTGGGCGATCGCGCGAATCTGCTCGAGAAGCGACTCGCGGGCCCGCGCGCGCGGCTCGGCGTGGACCACCAGGTCGGAGCGGGGGACGACGGAGCGCACGACCTCCTCCACTTCCTCGGCGATGGCGTGAACTCCCTCGGCGGGGATCGTGCGCGGCACCCCGATGGCGAGATCGATGAAGTTGCGGTTTCCCGCGCTGCGCGCGCCCACGCGGCTCACGCTCATCGCTCCCTCCGTCTCCGTCCCTCTCCGCCGCGTGCGCATCGCGAGCAGACGGGGGGCGGAGGGGAGGACGGTCGCGATGCTGCGCGCTCCCGTGCGCAGCAGGAGGAAGAGGACCGTCGCGCTGGCGGCCAGCGCCGCCAGCGCGTCGCCGTGGCGTAGCCAGGGGATCCCCAGTCGCTCCTCCGCCCACACGGCTCCGACCCCGAGAAGGATCGTCGCCGAGATCCAGGAATCCGCGGACAGGCGCCAGAGGTCGGCCGTCCTTGCCTCCGACCCGTCCGCGTGCGACCCGCGCCCGGCCGCACGAGCGCGGAAGAAATCCACGGCCGCGCCCAGCAGGAGGACGCCGAACACCACGACCGAGGCGTCGACGCGTACGGCCTTGCCGCCGAGGCGGGCGAGCGCCTCGCGCGCGATCCACACGCAGGCGAAGACCAGCACGGCGGACTTCAGGAGCACGGCCACCTGCTCGGTTCTCGCCTGCTCGGCGTCGGCTCGCTCGGAACGAAGGGAAACGTAGGCGAGAATGGCGAAGACGAATCCGAGCCCCGACGCGGCGGCGCCCGCGAGGACCGCGAGGCTGTTGGAGGAGACCCCCACCAGCGTCTTCATGGCGATGAGGACGAGGCAGGCCAGCAGGTCGACCAGGGCCATGCGGTCCCGCGCCAGACGCTCCCCGCTCTCGAGAATCCCCGTGTGCATTCCGACTCCGCGTGCCCGGCACCGCGCGCTCCACTATGGTGGCGCGCCCGGTGCGGGATTGCTACCCGCGCGGAGGGTTTTTTTCGCGAATCAAGAGCGTCCGATGCCGGAACGCCATTTTCGTCGATGGAGCCTCAGCTTTCGCGGCCGCGAAGCTCGGGAATCGGGATACGGGAAGGGTCGACGCTGCCGTGCTTCATCTCGAAGCGCCACTTCCAGATCTCGTAGATCGGCGGGTACACGAGCAGCTCCAGGATGAAGCTGGTGACGAGGCCGCCCACCATCGGCGCGACGACGCGCTTCATCATGTCGGCCCCCGTGCCGAGGGACCACAGGATCGGCATCAGCCCCATGAAGGCCGCCGCGACCGTCATCATCTTGGGCCGGATCCGCTTGACCGCGCCGTGGATGATCGCCTCCCGCAGCTCCTCGCGCGTTCGCATCCTGCCCGCGCGCACCGCGTCGTAGTAGGAGAGATCGAGGAACAGCAGCATGAAGACGCCGGTCTCCGCGTCGAGCCCCATGAGCGCGATCATCCCCACCCAGGTGGCGATGGACACGTTGTAGCCGAGGAAGTGCAGCAGCCACACCGCTCCCACCATGGAGAACGGGACGGCGAGCAAGACGATCGAGGTCTTCACGGCCGAGCGGGTGTTCATGTACAGGAGGACGAAGATCAGGAAAACCGTGATCGGGACGACGATCTTGAGCCGCTCGCGGACGCGCAGCATGTTCTCGTACTGTCCGCTCCACTGCAGCGCGTAACCCGAGGGCACGCGCACGCGTTGCGCCACGGCGTCCTTGGCCTGGTCGACGTAGCCCCCGATGTCGGAGCCCGTGATGTCCACGTACACGTAGCCCGCGAGCAACCCGTTCTCGTCGCGGATCATCGAGGGTCCGGTGTTGAGCCGGAGATCCGCGAGCTGCGCCAGGGGGATCTGGGCACCGCTGGTCGTGGGCACGAGGACGCGCTGCAGGCGCTCGAGACTGTCGCGCATCTCCCGGGCGTAGCGGACGTTGACGCTGTAGCGCTCGCGTCCCTCGACCGTGCGCGTGACCGTCTCGCCGCCGATCGCCGACAGGATCACCATCTGCGCCTCGTCCACCGTGAGCCCGTAGCGCGCGAGCTGGTCCCGGCGCAGCTCGAAATCGAGGAAATACCCTCCGGCGGTCCGCTCCGCGTAGATGCTCCGGGTGCGGGGGAGATCGCGCAGCGCGGCCTCGATCTCGGCCCCGACGCGCTCGATCGTGGTCAGGTCCGGCCCCTGGATCTTGATCCCGATCGGGGTGCGGATCCCCGTGGTGAGCATGTCGATGCGGGCCTTGATCGGCATCGTCCAGGCGTTCGTGACGCCGGGGAACTGCAGCTTCTCGTCCAGCTCGGCGACCAGGTCCTCCCGCGTGATGCGGTCTCCCCAGACATGGCGCAGCGGAGTCTGGAGGAACGCGGGCCACGCGGAGTAGAAGCGCGGCACGGCGCGCCACTGCTCGCGCGGCTTGAGCAGGATCGTGGTCTCGATCATCGAGAACGGGGCCGGGTCCGTGGAGGTCTCCGCCCGCCCCGCCTTGCCGAAGACCCGCTCGACCTCCGGGACCTCGGCGATCAGCCTGTCCATCGTCTGGAGGAGGCGCTCGGCCTCGGTGACCGAAAGGCCGGGGAGGGTCGTGGGCATGTACAGCAGGCTCCCCTCGTCCAGGGGCGGGAAGAACTCCGAGCCGAGGCCGAGATAGACCGGGACCGTGCTCGCCACCAGGAGTAGCGCGATCAGGACCGTGGTCTTGGGGAAGCGCAGCACGCCACGGCACACCGGCTCGTAGACCGCGAACAGGATGCGGCTGATCGGGTGCTTCTCCTCGGGGTGGTAGGTTCCCACCAGCGCTTGGTTGGCGATCCACGAGAGCCAGCGGGGCCGGAGCGCGAAGCGGTCCATGCGGGAGAAGAGCATGCGCATCGCCGGGTCGAGCGTGATCGCCAGGACCGCCGCGATCGCCATGGCCAGGTTTTTCGTGTACGCGAGCGGCTTGAACAGGCGTCCCTCCTGGTCCACCAGGGTGAAGATCGGCATGAAGGCCACGGCGATGACCAGGAGCGAGAAAAACACCGGCGGCCCGACCTCCTTGAGGGCCTGCAGGCGAACCTCGTGGAAGTCGCCGATCCGGCCCCCGGCCTCCCAGAGCTGGAGCTTCTTGTAGGCGTTCTCCACCTCGACGATCGCGCCGTCCACCAGGACGCCGATACTGATCGCGATCCCCGCGAGCGACATGATGTTCGAGGTCACCCCCATGAAGTACATGGGGAGGAAGGCCAGGACCACGGACACCGGGATGGTCACGATCGGCACGATCGCCGAGGGGATGTGCCAGAGGAAGACGAGGATCACCAGGCTGACGATCACCATCTCGAGCACAAGCTCGCGCTTCAGGTTGTCGATGGAGCGCTGGATCAGCTCCGAGCGGTCGTAGGTGGTCACCAGCTCGACCCCTTCGGGGAGCGAGCCGCGGACCTGCTCGATCCTCTCCTTCACCCGCTCGATCACGTTCAGGGCGTTCTCGCCGTGGCGCATCACGACGATCCCGCCCACCGTGTCCCCGATCCCGTCCAGATCCACGACCCCGCGCCGGATGTCCGGTCCCAGGGCGACATGGGCGATGTCCCGCACCAGGACGGGGGTTCCGCCGGCGGGGCTGGCCACCACGATGTTCTCGAGGTCGGCGACGGATCGAGCGTAGCCGCGCCCGCGCACCATGTACTCGGCCCCCGCGAGCTCCACCAGGCGGCCTCCGACGTCGTTGTTGCCCTGCCGGATCGCCTCCACCACCTTCTGGAGCGGGATGTTCAGCGCGAGCAGCGCGTTCGGGTCCACGTTGACCTGGTACTGCTTCTGGAAGCCGCCGATGGAGGCCACCTCGGCGACCCCGGGAACGCTCTGCAGCCAGTAGCGCAGCGTCCAGTCCTGGAAGGAGCGGAGCTCGGCCAGATCGCGCTTTCCGGAGCGGTCGCGCAGGGCGTACTGGTACACCCAGCCGACCCCCGTCGCGTCGGGGCCGATCTCGGTCTGCACCCCCTCCGGAAGCCGCGGCAGGATCTTGCTCAGGTACTCGAGAGTGCGGCTGCGGGCCCAGTAGATGTCCGTTCCGTCCTCGAAGATGAGGTACACGTAGGAGAAGCCGAAGTCCGAGAACCCGCGGACCGATTTCACCTTGGGCGCGCCCAAGAGGGCGGTGACGATCGGGTAGGTGACCTGATCCTCCATGATGTCCGGGCTGCGGTCCCAGCGGGAGTACACGATCACTTGCGTGTCCGACAGGTCGGGGATCGCGTCCAGCGGCACGCTCTTCATGGCGACCACCGCCAGGGCGACCGCGACCGCGGTCAGGACCAGCACCACGAAGCGGTTCCGCGCGGCGAGCTCGATGACCCGTTCGATCATGGATGCTCCGCGTGCGGCGCGGCGGGTGCCGGCGTCTCCTCGGCCATGTCCGCGAGCGCGGCCTTGAGCTTCGACTCGGAATCCACGAAGAAATTCCCGGAGCTCAGGACCCGCTCGCCTTCCCGGACGCCGCTCAGGACCTCGTACGTGTCCGGCAGGCGCAGGCCGATCGTGATCTCCCGGGGCTCGAACCGGCCCTCCCCGCGGTCGACGAAGACCACGCTGCGGATGCCGGTCTCGATCACCGCGCTCGCCGGGACGCAGAGCCTTTCCCCGAGATCGGAGTCGAGCTCGATCTCCGCGTACATGTCGGGCTTCAACGCGCCCTCGGGGTTCGGGAACTCGAGGCGCACCTGGGCGGTCCGCGTGGCGGCGTCCAGGGTCGGGTAGACGAGGGTCACCCGGCCCTCGAAGCTCCGCCCGGGGACGTAGGAGAGCGTCATCCTCGCGCGCTGGCCCTCGCGTACGAAGGGGAGCTCGTACTCGTACACCGAGCCGATGACCCAGACGCGCGAGAGATCGGCGATCTCCAGGAGCGTCGTCGCCGGCTCGATGCGCTCACCCTGCGCGACGCTCCGCTTCAGCACGGTTCCCGACACGGGGGCGGCGAGCGTGAGCGTGCGCCGGGTCCGTCCGCTCGTTTCGAGCTCACGGATCTCGGCGTCGCCGATGTCGAGCAGCTCCAGGCGGCGGCGCGCGCTCGCCACCAGCTCCTCCCCGAATCCGGCCGCGCCGGGCAGGCTGTTCCCGGCGCTGCGGGCCCGCGCCTGCAGCGCGACGAGATACTCCTGCTGCGAGGCGAGGAGCTCGGGCGAGTAGATCTCGAGCAGCGGCTGCCCGGCGCGGACCCGCTCGCCCGTCGCGTTGACGAACAGCGTCTCCACGTATCCGGCGATCTTGGCGTGCACGCTCCGCAGGCGCGTCTCGTCGTAGGTCACGCGGCCGACGGCGCGGATCGAGCGCCGGAACGCCGCGCGCTCGACCGGCGAGGTCTTGACCCCGATGAGCTGCTGCTTGCGCGGAGAGATGCGCACGTCGGCGAGGCCCGGGACTCCGCCGGGCTGCGCCGCGGGCGTCTGCGAGGCCTCGGCCTCCTCCTGGATCACGACCAGGCGCATGCCGCAGATCGGGCAGTCCCCGGGACGATCGGAGACGATCGTGGGATGCATGGGGCAGTGGTAGCGAACGGCCGGTTGGGCCGAGGCCGTCCGCTCCTCCCTCGGGCGCAGCGTCCACCACCAGGCACCCGCCGCGACGGCGGCGACCGCCAGCAGGAGCGCGGGACCGACAAGCCAGCGTCTGCTCATCGCTCACCTCCGGGAAGGCGGGCCGCGAGGCTCGAATCTCCGGGGAACACCAGGCTCGTCCCCGTCAGCGGCTCGAGGCCGGCGCAGGCCTTGATCCTCTCTCCGCGCTGGACCTCGTAGTCCCTCTCGTAACGCAGCACGGTCTGGAAGTCGTCGAGCAGCGTGAGCAGGTCGGCACGCCCGACGGCGTACGAGGCCGCGGCCGCGTCGAGAGCGCTGTGAGCCTGGGGAAGGATCCCCTGGTCGTAGATCTGCATCAGCGTCTCGGCGCGCTCGGCCCGGGCCAGGGAGTCCCGGACCTCGGACCTCAGGCTCGCCTCGCGGCTCCGGAGATCCTGCTCGGCGGCCTCCAGCGCGTAGCGCGTCTCCACGACCGCCTCGGCCTGCTTCTGCTTGCGGTAGAGCGGAAGCCTGAGCCCGAACGTCCCCGCGACCATCGGATCGAGTCCGCCGCGGTTCATGTAGGAGGCCCCCCACACGAAATCCGGCTTCAGGTTCTTCTCCGCGAGGCTCACGCGGCTGCGATCCCGCCCGGCCGCCGCGCGAAGCTTGAGCAGCTCCGGAGAGCGATCCAGCACGGCCTGCTCCAGAGCCTCCGCATCCGAAACCTCGATCCGCGGGGGGACGAGAGCGGGCCCGATCGTCGGGTCGGCGGTCCGTCCGAGGAGTGCGCCGAGCGAGAGCACGACCCCGCGGCGTTCCTGGGCGAGCGTGATCAGCTCCGCGTCGAGCTTCAGGATCTCCGTCTGTGCCTTGAGCACGTTCTCCAGGATTCCGCCGCCGGTCTCGTAGAGAGAGCGCGCGGTGTCGCGAAACGAGAGGAGCACGTTCCGGTTCTCCTCCACGATCGCCGCCGTGCGGTCGAGGCGCAGCAGGTCGGCGTAGGCCATCTTCACCGCGGACAGGACCCGGAGCCGGGTCCCGTCGAGATCGCGGCCCGCGACGTCGATCTCCGCGCGCGCCACGTCGCGCGCCAGCTCGCGCTTGCCGGGGTAGGGGAGCTCCTGGATCCAGGACAGCGCCAGGTTGGAGTCCGGGTCCGAGCCGAGCGTGAACTCGTCCAGCGACGCGTTGGTGTAGGAGACGCTGGCCACGGGATCCGGCAAGGCCTGGAGCTGCGAGGGGACGCGCTCGGCCGCGCGCAGCCGCGCCTCCAGGGCCAGGATCCCGGGATTCGCCCCCTGCGCTTCCGCGAGGAGCGCCGCGAGATCGGCCGGCTCCGTGGCGCCGGCCGCGGCGCGGAGTGGGACGCTGCAGGCGAGCAGGGTCAGCGCGAGCGCCGCCAGCGGCCGTGCCTTCTCTAGCCGGCTCCCGAGCGCCGCGTCTCGACCTCGCCGAGGGTCTTCACCGTCCCGCCGTGCTCCCGCGCGAAGCCCTCCGCCCGCTCCCTCGAGCCGAACGCCAGCACGCTCGGGAGGCAGCGGTCGTAGACCGCCTTCAGGCAGCAGCCTCTCTCGTCCCGCGGCGGTGCGGAGGCATGCATGGAGCTGCAGGGGGTGACGTCGCTGCCCTCGACGTAGAACGCGCTCCGCGCGTCGAGCGGGCGCGCGCTGTCGAAGTCCCGCACGAGCAAGGAGGCGACCGCGGGGTGCGCTTGCTCCAGATAGTGGAGGCCGCAGCGGGGGCAGCAGGTCTGCACGCTCTTGCCGCTCTGGAGACGGATCGTGAACGACAGGTTCCGGCACTCTTCGCGCGCGCACACGCTGCAGGACCGCTCGCCCGAGCAGGAAGCCGCCCAGAAACCGAGGCCGGCGGCGAGCGCGAAGGAAGCGAGCCCGTGTCTCCGCAAGACCATGACACCCTCCGATCCTGCAGGATCCGACATGCTCCCCCAGGATGCCGCAGATCGAGGGCTCCATCAACTCGACCGCTCTCATGACCGCCTCCCACGAACGGGGACGCGCCCCGTGCGCGCAGCGCGCGGCACGGCGCGTCCCGGCCCAGAATAAACCCGGACGAAGAAAGGGAACGAGAGGCGGGAGATCAGATCAGGAGGACACGGTTCCGGATCGGCAAGTCGGGAGGCGTCTCGGTGGCCTCGGGATGCAGGAACATCGCGGCCTGGAGGGTGCTCGGACGCAGGGCGCGTTCCGTCTCCTGCGCCGCCGCCGATCTCGTGGGTTCCGGCGTGGAGGAGGAGAGGGCGCTCGCGGGGAGATTCGCATCGGGACCCGAGGCCGGAACGGCGGCCGAACAGCATCCGCGCGGAGCCGACAGCGACGGCGAGGCGGCCGAGGACCGACAGCAGGCGCGCGCGGCCTGCATCCGCGGGCAGCTGCACGTCGAGCCGAAGGCCAGCGCCGGCAGGGTCAGCGCGAGCAGCAATCCGATTGCGAACGACCTTCGAGCGAGCACCGTGCCTCCGGAGACGTCGGGGCAGAGTATATCGCCTGCGGCGACCCGGGGCTAGGACGGGCTCTCGAGCCGCCGCCGCGCCTCGACGAGGGCGCGGGCGACCTCCGCGGGGGCGGTCGAGCCGAGCGTCCGCTTCGCGAGGATGCTGCCGCGCGGGGTGAGGACGGCGCGATCGAGGCCGTCGAGGCCCGCCGCGGCGAGCTCCGCGTCGCTCGCCTCCTCCAGGCCCTTCCCCTGTTCCTCGCACGCGGCGACGAGCCGCCCGATCCGGCCGTGGGCCTCGCGAAACGGCACGCCGCGCCGCACCAGCTCCTCCGCCAGGTCGGTGGCGGCGGAGAAGTCGGGGCCGCAGGCGCGCGGCGGAAGGAAGGCCGCCTCCCCGAGGGCCGCCGCCATGAGCCGCGCCGAATCGCGCGCCGTGTCCGCGGCATCGAACAGAGGCTCCTTGTCCTCCTGGAGGTCGCGGTTGTAGGTCAGCGGCAGACCCTTGAGCAGGGAGAGCAGCGTCGCGAGGTCGCCCTGCACGCGCGCGGCCTTCCCCCGCACCAGCTCGAACAGGTCCGGGTTGCGCTTCTGCGGCATCATCGAGGAGCCGGTGCAGAAGGCGTCGCTCGCGCGGAACGCGCCGAACTCCTGGGTCGACCAGAGGACAAGGTCCTCCGCGAGCCGGGAGAGGTGGACCATGAGCAGCGCGCAGTCCGCGACGAACTCCACCGCCCAGTCGCGATCCGAGACGGCGTCCATGGAGTTGGACGCGACCGCGGCGAATCCCAGGCGCCGGGCGACCTCTTCCCGGTCGAGCGGAAGCGACGATCCGGCGCACGCGCCCGCACCCAGGGGGCAGCGGTCGGCGCGCGTCCGCGCCTCGCGCAGCCTCGCGGCGTCCCGGTCGAGCGCCTCGAAGTGTGCCAGGAGGTGGTGCGCGAGCAGGACGCTCTGCGCGCGCTGCAGGTGGGTGTAGGCGGGAACGACGAAGTCCGGGTATTCCTCGGCGCGCTCGAGCAGGACCCGCTGCAGGGCGCGCACCGCGGCCTCCACCTCCCGCGAGGCGTCCTTCAGCCACAACAGGACGCTCGTCACGACCTGGTCGTTGCGACTGCGCCCCGCATGGATGCGCCGCCCGTCCTCTCCGCACAGCTCCGCCAGCCGCTCCTCGATCGCCGCATGAACGTCTTCCGGGGCGCCGGGCTCGCGAGGCTCGGGCGGAAAGCTCCCCGCGTCCACCTCGGATTCGATGCGCCGCAGCGCCTCGTCGAGGGCGCCGAGCTGGCGCCCGTCGAGGACGCCGGCCTCGCGCAGCGCCCAGGCATGGACGCGGCTCTGGGCGAGCTCCTGACGCACGAGCCTGCGATCGACCGGGAGGGAGGAGGAGAAGCGCCGCATCCGCTCGTCGAGCGGGCCGCGAAACCGTCCCCCCCAGAGATCGGTCATCGCGCCGCGCTCGCGACCCGCCGGGGCCTGCGCGAGCTCTCGCGCCTCGCGACGGCGTTCGCCGTGCGGACGCCCAGGCCGAACAGGTCGATGAACCCCTGCGCCGACGTGTGCCGGAACGCGTCTCCCTCGCCGTAGGTCGCCAGATGGTGATCGTACAGGGAGCAGGGCGAGCGCCTTCCAACGGGGATCGCCTTGCCCTTGAAGAGCGACACGCGCACCTCGCCCGTCACCGGCCGGCACGCCTGCTCGACGAACGCCTGGATCGATGCGCGCAGCGGAGAGAACCACAGCCCGTCGTAGATCAAGCGCGCCAGCTGCTGCCCGAGCTCGGCCTTGATCCGCCGCGTCTCCCGGTCCAGGGTGATCTGCTCGAGCGCCTCGCGCGCCGCGTGCAGCGTGATCGCCGCCGGGGCTTCGTACACCTCGCGCGATTTGATCCCCACGAGCCGGTCCTCGACGATGTCGAGCCGTCCGACGCCGTGGGCTCCCGCGATCTCGTTGAGCTCGCCGATGAGGGAAGGTCCGTCGAGCGCGACCTGGTCGAGGGCGACCGGCACACCCTCCCGGAAGGCGATCACGATCTCCCGAGGCTCGTCCGGGGCGCTCTCCGGAGCAGCCGTGATCTGCCAGCAATCGGGCGGCGGCGCGGCCCACGGGTCCTCGAGGGCCCCGCACTCGATCGCCACCCCCCACAGGTTCTCGTCGATCGAGTAGGGGGAGTCCTTGGTCGCGGCCACCCGCACGCCGTGCTCGTGCGCCCAGGCGATCTCCTCCTCGCGGGTCTTCATCTCCCACTCCCGTAGCGGCGCGACGCAGCGCAGCTCGGGGGCTAGCGCGGCGACGCTCACCTCGAGCCGGACCTGGTCGTTCCCCTTGCCGGTGCAGCCGTGCACGACCGCGTCGGCGCCGACCTCGCGCGCGACCTCCACGAGCCGCTTCGCGATCAGGGGCCGGCCGAGCGCCGTGGCCAGCGGGTAGACCCCCTGATACAGCGCTCCGGCCTGGAGGGCGGGCCACAGGTAGCCGGCGACGAACTCCGCGCGCAGGTCGTCGACGAAGACCCGGCGGGCGCCGCACGCCACCGCCTTCTCCCGTAGCCCCTGGATCTCGCTCTTCTGCCCCAGGTCCGCGGTCACCGTGGTGACTTCCGCGGCGTGGTTCACCTGGAGCCACTTGAGGATCACCGAGGTGTCCAATCCTCCCGAGTACGCGAGAACGTACCGCGACATCATCGTCTCCTTCTACAGGCCGAACAGGTCGGCGAGGGCCTTCTTCAGCTTGGGGGTCTTGCGGACGCTCCTGGGGATGACCAGGATCGTGTCGTCCCCAGCGATCGTGCCCAGGGCATCGGGAAGGCGCCGGCCGTCGATGTAGACCGCCACGCCCTGGGCCCGGCCCGTCAGGGTCCGCACCATCGCGACGGACTCATTCGACTCGACCGCGAGCACCTCTTCCGCCGCCACCGAGCGCCAGCGTCCGTCGGACTCGCCGGCGGAGACGGCGATCTCCCGATCCGCCGGCTGGACGTAGCGGTAGCCGTCCTCGGTGGGGGCGCGCACGATCCCGAGTTTCCGGAAATCGCGCGAGAGCGTGGCCTGGGTCAGGTCGAAGCCTCGGCGCCGGAGAGCGCGCACGAGCGCCTCCTGGCTCCCGAGCGACTCCTGCCTGAGGATCTCGACGATGGCGCGCTGGCGCCGCGACTTGGTCACGGGATCTCTCACGGCCGCGCTCCGGCGGCGGCGGACGGGAGCTCCGCCACCGCGGCCAGCGCCCGGTCGAGCAGCGCGACCCCCTCGTCGATCTCCTCCTGCGCGATCACCAGCGGCGGGACGAGCCGGACCACGTCGTTGCCCGCGGGAACGGCCAGCATCCCCAGATCGTGGAGCGCGGCCACCAGCTCCTTCGCCCGGGGTTTCCGGAGAACCACTCCCCGGAACAGGCCCTGTCCTCGAGCTCGGATCACGAGCTCGTGCCGGCGCGCGAGATCCTCGAGGGCCTCGCCGAGACGAGCGCCCTTCGCGCGGACGCCGGAGAGGAACTCCGGCTCCAGGACCACGTCCAGCACCGCGTGGGCGGCGGCGGCGACGAAGGGGCCGCCGCCGAAGGTCGAGCCGTGCTGTCCGGGCGCGAGGGCCTGTGCGGCGTCGCCCCTCGTCAGGAGCGCCCCCATGGGCAGCCCGCCTGCGAGCCCCTTGGCCGTGGCCACCATGTCCGGCACGATCCCGGCATCCTGGTACGCGAAGAAGCTCCCGGCGCGTCCGATCCCGCTCTGCACCTCGTCCACGATCAGCAGCGCGCCCGCGCTCCCCGAGATCGCGCGCAGATGACGCAGCCAATCGGGGGGAGCGGGTCGTACTCCGCCTTCCCCTTGGATCGGCTCCACCAAGACCGCGGCGACGCTCTCGTCCAGCGCGGAACGCACGGCATCGAAGTCGCCGAACGGCATCGTCTCGAACCCGGGGACGAGCGGCGCGAACCCCTCCTGGTACTGGGGCTGTGCGGTGGCCGATAGCGCGCCCAGGGTCCGACCGTGGAACGAGCGCTCGAAGACCACGATCTTCTCCCGCCCCGGCCTGGCGCGGCGCGCGGTCTTGAGCGCCGCCTCGACCGCCTCCGCTCCCGAGTTGCAGAAGAACGCCCGCTCCATCCCCGCCGCCCGCGTGAGACGCTCCGCGAGCCGCACCATCGGCTCCGTCCAGTAAAGGTTGCTCACGTGGAGGAGCCCCTCGCACGCGGCGCCGAGCGCCCGGACGAGGTGTGGATGCGCGTGGCCCAGCGCGCTGACCGCGATCCCGGCCGCGAAGTCCAGGTAGCTCCGGCCGGCGCTGTCCAGCACGCGGCAGCCGCGGCCGGAGGCGATCTCGATCGGGTAGCGCGCGTAGGTCGGCATCAGGCACGCGGCGCCGCGTTCCGCGAGCGTCCCCGCCCACTCCGGTCTCGGGCTCAGCACGGCAGGGTTTCCTCCCGGGTGATGCGCGTCCCCGGGGCGTCGTGGTCGAGGAGGGCGCGCAGCAGCGCGCGGCGCGCGCGCCCGTCGACCAGGTGCACCGAGGGCACGCCCGCCGCGAGCGCGTGAAGCGCCGTCTCGAGCTTGGGCCGCATCCCGCCGCTCGCCGCCCGGCTGCGCAGCATCTCTCTCGCGCCGCTCACGGTGAGCAGGGACGCCGGGCTCCCTTCCACGAAAACCCCGGGGACGTCCGAGAGGAACACGAGGTGAGCGGCCGGCAGGGCCGCGGCGACCGCGCCCGCCACGAGGTCCGCGTTGATGTTGTACGGGTGCCCGTCGGCGTCGGTCGCGGTCGAGGAGAGGACGGGGACGTAGCCGTTCCCGAGCAAGACCCGCAGGATCCGCGGATCCACGCTCTCGACCTCCCCCACGAACCCCAGGTCGCGACCCCCGGGGCGGTAACGGCGCACGCGGATCAGCCCGCCGTCGGTCCCCGAAAGCCCGAGGGCATGCCCGCCGGCGCGGATCAGCAGGGAGACGACCTCCTTGTTGATCCGGCCGGAGAGGACCATCTGCGCGACCTCCGCGGCCTCGCGGCCCGTCACCCGGTGCCCGTCCTCGAACGTGGAGTCGATCCCCATGCGGGCCAGCGTGCGCGTGAGCGCGGGGCCGCCGCCGTGGACCACGACGACGCCCGCGCCGGCCCGCGAGAGCTCGATCACCTCGCGGGCCCAGGACAGCGCGAGATCGGCGTCGCCCATGGCGGCGCCCCCGTACTTCACCACGATCAACTCGCCGCGGAGCGCGCGAATGCTCATGAGCGGTAGCTCGCGTTGATGTCGACGTAGCCGTGACCCAGATCGCAGGTCCAGAGCACGGCCTGGCCGGGGCCCATTCCGAGGTCGAGGCGAACGGTGAACTCCTCCCTCTCGAGCACGCCGCGCGCCTCCGCCTCGGAGAAGGACGAGACGTAGCCCGGGCCCAGCACCTCGACGTGATCGAAGACGATGCGCATCCTCTCGGGAGCCACGGCGACGCCGGCCCGGCCCGCCGCGGCCACGATCCTGCCCCAGTTCGCGTCCGCCCCGTGGATCGCCGTCTTCACCAGGAGCGAGCCCGCCACCGTCCGAGCGACCTGCAGCGCATCCGCGTCGCACGCGGCCCCCTCGACCCGCAGCGTGACGAGCTTCGTGGCCCCCTCGCCGTCGCGCACGACCTGCTTGGCGAGATCCGTGAGCACGGCGGTCAGCGCCTCCTCGAAGGCCGGCGCGCCACCCTCGCAGACCGAGACCTCCGAAGCCCCGCCTGCCAGGACCGCAACCATGTCGTTCGTGGAGGTGTCGCCGTCCACGGAGATGCGGTTGAAGGAAGCCTCGACGGCGCGCTCGAGCGAGCGCCTGAGGATCGTGGGCGCGACCGCGGCGTCCGTGGTGACGAAGGCGAGGGTGGTCGCGAGGTTGGGATGGATCATGCCCGAGCCCTTGGCCATCCCCCCCACGACGTAGCTGCCGCAGGAAGTCTCCACGCTGCGCGAGGACTGCTTGATGCGCGTGTCGGTGGTGAGGATCGCCTCGGCGGCGCTGCGGCCCCCCGCGCTCGACAGCGCGGCCACGGCGCGGGGCAGCGCGGCGACGATGCGCGCGACGGGGAGCGGCACGCCGATCACACCCGTCGAGGAGACCAGGACCTGCTCGGGCGCCACCTCGAGGAGCCGCGCCGCCTCCTCGGCCGTGCGCCGCGCCGCGACCAGTCCGGGCTCGCCCGTGCAGGCGTTGGCGTTTCCGGAGTTCACGACGATCGCCCGCGCGTAGCCCCCGGAGACCTCGAGGCTCTCCCGGGAGGCGAGGATCGGGGCGGCCTGCACGCGGTTCGTCGTGAACAACGCCGCGGCCGAGGCAGGGCGGTCGCTGATCAGCAGGGCGAGGTCCGCCTGGCTGCGCCGGATCCCGCAGTGCACCCCCGCGGCACGGAAGCCGCGCGCGGCGGTTACGCCCGAGGACGCCGCCTCGCTCTTGCGCAGCACCGAACGGAGCGACGCTGCGACCTGCTTATCCATGGGCCACCTCCTCCCGCGTCCGGTCGATGGTCGCGACGAGCCCCGAGGTCTCGGGCAGCTCGAGGACGAGATTCATGACCTGCACCGCCTGGCCCGCGGCCCCCTTGCCCAGATTGTCGAGGACCGCGACGACCACGAGCGTCCCGACGTCGCGGTCCACGACCGGGGCGACGTCGCAGAAGTTGGTGCCGACGACGTCGCGCACCTCGGGGAGACGCCGCTCCGCATCCGCGAGGCGCACGAAGGCGCTCCGTGCATAGGCGCGTGCGTACGCGGCGCGAAGCCGCTCCGGCTCGATCGCTCCCGCGGTCCGCACGACCACGGTTGCCAGGATCCCGCGCGAAATCGGAGCCAGGTGGGGGACGAAGGTCACGCGCACCTCGTGCCCGGCATGGCGCTCGAGACCCGCGCGGATCTCGGGCACGTGCTGGTGACGCCCGACCCGGTAGGCGCGGAGGTTCCCGGAGACCTCCGAGAAGGAGAGGGCGGTCTCGGCCCTTCGCCCCGCGCCCGTCGTTCCCGAGACGGCCCAGGCCGTGACGTCGCTCGCGACCGCCTCCGGGAGGGTCAGGGCCGGCGCGGCCGCGAGCTGCACCGCGGTCGCGTAGCATCCCGCGCAGGCCACCAGCCGCGCGCCGGGAAGATCCGCGCCGAAGAGCTCGGGCAGGCCGTACACGGCCCGGCCCAGAAGCTCGGGGGCGCCGTGGTCCTGAGCGTACCAGGCGCGGTAGGTCGCGGCGTCGCGCAGGCGCAGATCGCCGGAGAGGTCGATGAGCGCGCCGACGCGGCCCACGAGCCGGGCCGCCGCGCGCGCGGACGCGCCGTGGGGCAGGGCCAGGAAGACCACGTCGATCCCGGCCAGGGTGTCGGGGTCGAACGGCTCGATTTGCCCGCGGAAGAGGTGCCGCGCATCGGGGTGGAGGTCTTCCCAGCGCTCCCCGCTCGAGGAGTCGCCCTGGACCGAGACGAGCCGCGCGAGCGGGTGCCGGGCGAGGAGCCGCACCAGCTCCGCGCCCGAATACCCCGAGGCTCCCACCACCGCGCAGCGGACCACCGGCCCCCTCCCTTCGGACTGAACGCATACATATACACTTCATCGCATGATCATGCAATAGGAGGATTCGAGGGGTTCGGGCGATAATCTCTCGCGCCATGATCGCCGTGACCGGTTCTCTCGAGATTCCCGAGTCCGAGCTGACCTTCACCGCGACCCGCAGCAGCGGCCCCGGAGGCCAGCACGTGAACAAGACCGCGACGCGCATCACGCTGCGCTTCGACGTGGCGCGCTCGCCGAGCCTCAGCGCAGAGCAGCGGCAGAGGATTCTCGAGCGCCTCGCGACGCGAGTGAGCGGCGAGGGGATCCTCAGCGTCGTCTCCCAGCGCCATCGGAGCCAGGCGCGGAACCGTCAGGCGGCGCTCGAGCGCTTCGTCGATCTGTTGCGAGCGGCTCTGGCCCGCGCGCGGTCGCGCACTCCGACCCGCGCTACCGCCGCGTCTCGAGAGCGGCGCGTGCGCGAGAAGAAGGAGCGGGCCCAGGTCAAGGCCGCGCGCAGGCGTCCCGCGTCGGAGGAGGGCTGAGCGAAAAGCGGTCGCGCCGGCCCCGGTGCCCGCTCACTCCTGGTACATCTCCTCGATCAGCTGGTGGTATTTCTGCGCCAGGAACTTGCGACGGATCTTGAGGGTAGGAGTCAGCTCGCCCGCCTCGATCGTGAACTCCCCGGGGAGGATCCGGACCTTCTTCACGGTCTCGTACGAGGCGAGGTGCGCGTTCGCCGCCTCCACCTCGGCCTCGACGACCGCGCGCAGGTCCGGATCGCGTGAGAGGTGCTCGAGGCTGTTCGGTTCCTTTCCCCGTTCCGCGGCCCAGGAGCGGAGGTGCTCGGGATCGAGGGTCACGAGCGCGGTGATGAACTTCCTGCGGTCGCCGAAGACCGCCGCCTGGGAGATGAAGAGCGAGGAGGCGAGCGCGCGTTCGAGCCGCTGGGGCGCGACGTTCTTGCCGCCGGAGGTCACGATCAGGTCCTTCTTGCGGTCCGTGATCCTGAGGAACCCCTCCGCGTCGATCTCTCCCACGTCGCCGGTGTGCAGCCAGCCATCGCGGTCGATCGCCTCGGCGGTGGCGGGGGGATCCTTGAAGTAGCCCTTCATGACGTTGGGGCCGCGGACCAGGACCTCGCCGTCCGGCGCGAGCCGCACCTCGATCCCCGGGCCGGGTTGGCCCACGCTGCCGAACTTGAAGTGGTCCCTGCGGTTCACGTTGGAGAACGAGCTGTTCTCGGTCATCCCGATCCCTTCCAGGATCAGGATGCCGCAGGCGTGGAAGAACTCGGCGATCGCCTGGTCCAGGGGTGCCGCGCCCGAGATCAGGAACTCGACTCGCCCGCCCAGACGCGACTGGATCGTGCGGAACACCAGGGCCTGGGCCAGGGCGCGCCGGATCGCGAGCGCCGGAGGCAGACGGCGCCGCTGTTGCTCGAGCCGGCTCGCGCGCAGCCCCACGTCCAGCGCCCAGTGGAAGATCCGCTCCCGCAGCGCTCCCTTCTTGTGCACCTCGGCCAGGATGTGGTGGTGGATCTTCTCGTACACCCTCGGGACCCCAGCCAGGAAATTCGGACGGACCTCGTGGAGGTTGTCGGTGGCCTTGTGGATCCCCTCGGCGAAGGCGATGGTGTTGCCGGCGCTCAGGCACAGGTGGACCGTGAGTCGCGCGAAGACGTGGGCAAGGGGCAGGAACAGCAGGTAGATGCCGCCGGGGCTGACGCGCAGCGCCTCGCGCGCGGAGCCGGCCACGAAGAGCAAGTTGCCGTGCGTGAGCATCGCGCCCTTCGGCGTGCCGGTGGTCCCCGAGGTGTAGACGATCGAGGCCACGTCGTCGGGACCGATCTCGGCCTGCCGCGCCTCGAGCCGCGCCTCCGGAACCTCCTCGGCGCGCCGCAGCAGGTCGTCCCAGGCCAGGACGTCGCTTCCGGGATCGCTCGTGCCGTCGAGGAGCACGATCCGCCGCAGGTGCGGAAGGCCGGCGCGTACCCCGCGCACCTTGGCGAGCTGCTCGGAGTCGTCCACGAGCACCGTCTCGGCCTCGCAGTGATCGAGGATGTGCGCGCAATCGGCGGCGGAGCTCGACGGGTAGATCCCCACCGTGGTCCCGCCGCAGCCAACGATTCCCAGATCGGCCAGGACCCATTCGAGCCGCGTGTGGCTCATGATCGCCATGCGCTCACCGCGCTCGAGGCCGAGGGACAGAAGCGCGCGAGAGACCCTGCGGCACTCCGCTTCGGCCCGGGCCCAGTCCCAGTCGCGCCACGTGCCCTCGCGCTTGAAGCGGAACGCCGGCCGATCCGCGTGGGCGGCGCGGACCTCGCGCAACAGCTCCGGGATCGATCGAGCCGTCATGGGCGAACACTATAATCCGGGTCCGGGAGGAGCGATGGTGGATCGTGGCGGGTCATCCAGCCTGAGCGCGATCGAGCGCTGCAAGGCGATCTACGAGGGCACGGGGGCGAGGAAGCTCGCCCTGCTCGCGGACCTGGAAATCCGTGTTCTGCGCACGCCGCGCGAGATCCGGCGGCTCCACGACCTCCTCTGCTTCCTCCGCGCCTATCCGGACGATCCCTCGGTCCTCGTCCAGGTGGAGCGGATGCTCGGAGCGTTCGAATCCCGCAGGGACTTCCGGCGCCACTGCGCCGGCCTGGCCGACACGGGAATCGCAGGGACCCTCACGCACTTCCGCTTCTTCGCGCCGACGGCGTTCTGGCTCGCGCGGCGCTGGCCCGACCGTCTCCACGTGGACTGGCGGGAGCTCGACGAGCCCGCGAAGCTCGAGCCGTTCCTGCCGCTGTTTGCCCTCCACGCCGAGACCCCGGGCCTGGACGAGGTCCCGCTCTCCGTCCGGCACTGGCTCGCGCGCATGAAGGGGCCGGGGGAAACCGATGCCGCATTCCTCCTGCGGCGCTTCGCGGCGCTTCCCGCGAGCCCGCCCCTGCGGGAGGCGATCTACGACGCGCTGGACCTGCCGATGCTCCTGCGGCCGGGCCCCGGCACGCCCAGCCGAACCCACGCGATCTTCCGGCCCGGCCGGGTCCACTTTCAGACCCGCCCCCTGGCGCGCTCGCGCCCCGACCTCGCATCGGAGATCGCGCGGCCGCCCCGCTCGGTCCGGAGCGCGACGCGGCGGGAGTCGCGAAGCGTGATCGAGCTGGCCCGGGCGATGATGGTGACGCTGCACCGCGACCTCGACGTCTTCTCCTACGCGAGCGGGGACGACGTGCGGCTCGCCGACTGCGGCGACGGTCTGGTCTTCGCGTTCCTCGGCTTCGCGCCGGAGCGGCGTCTCCTGCTCGAGACGCTGTACGGATACCTGATTCTGAAGAACGGCGTCCCCTTGGGCTACGGGACGGTCGCGAGCCTCTTCCGGTCCTCGGAGGTGGCCTACAACGTCTCGGAGAGCTTCCGCGGCGGAGAAGCCGCGCATGTCTTCGCCCGGCTCCTCGCCTGCGTGCGGCGCCTGTTCGGATCGGACACCTTCAGCCTCGATCCCTATCAGCTCGGAGAGGGAAACGAAGAGGCGATCCGCTCGGGCGCCTGGTGGTTCTATCAGAAGCTGGGATTCCGGCCGGAGGACCCGGCGGTGCTGCGGCTGATGCGCGACGAGCTCCGGGCGATGAAGAAAGAACCGGGGCACCGCTCGAGCGCGGAGACGCTCCGGAAGCTGGCCCGGGCCCCGCTCCTTCTCCGCCTGGGCCGGCCGCGCGGCGAGGTGCTGGGCGCGTTGCAGCTCGGCCACGTCGGCCTGCGCGTGATCGGCTTGCTCGCGGAGCGGTTCGGCTCCGAGCGCGAGCGCGCCGCCCGGGTCGCGTCGCGGGAGGCGGCGCGGCGGCTGGGCGCCGGCTCGCTCGCGAGGTTCGCGCGCGCCGAGCGCGAGGCGTGGGAGCGCTGGAGCCCCCTGCTCCTGATCCTGCCCGGCGTCGAGCGCTGGAGCGCGACCGAGCGGCGGGCGCTGGTCGAGGTCGTGCGCGCCAAGGGAGGGCGCCGCGAGTCGAGCTTCCTGCTCCGCTTCGACGCCCACGCGCGCCTACGCAGGGCGCTGGCCGCGCTGGCGGCGGACTAAGCCGGTTCGTCCGCACCGCCCTCCGAAACGCGCCACGGCGTCCAGACCAGCGACACCCTCGTGACCGTGATATCGGATTTCCTGGGGCGGATCTCGGTTCTCTCGATCGCGAGGCCACCCGGCTCGGTACCCTCCTGGATCTTCGCGATCTCCGCGCGGAGCTCCTCCTCGAGGGCGGCGAGCCGTTCCTTGAGCAAACCGGTGCTCTCCTCGGCGCGACCGATGTCTTCCTTCTCGCGCATTGAGCGGCCCATCCCGCGCGCTGCCGTGGTGGCGCGGCCCAGGCCTCCGGCGCTCGCGACCTTGCGTCCGAAGAGCGCGCCGAGGACCGTGGCGCCGACCGAGATCGCGGTCTGCAGGTTCTGCTGCTCGTACTGGGAGCGCTCGCGCGCGACACGCTCCTCGGCCCTGCGGATCTGCGCTTCCAGGCTCGCGAGCTTGGGCGCGTAGCGTCCGCGCAGGGCCTCGATCCGGGCGTCGCGTTCCTCGCGCCCGCGCTGGCTCGCGCGCACCCGGAACTCTCCCTCCGTCTCGCCCGCGGTGGAGGTTTCCTTCAGGGCCGGGCATGCGAACAGCGACAGCGTGCGCGAGCGGTAGAGGAAGAGCGCGAGGGACTTGGACCACGCTGCGTAGCTCGCGGCCTGTCCGGCGGCGGCGGGCAGCGCCGCGAAGGCCGCGGCCTGCACGGGCTGCGCGTCCAGCGCGAGCGGGTCCTGGAGGAATTCCGCGGCGTCCCAGGGATCGCCCAAGAGCTTCTCGCCGAGGGGAGCGAGCGCCAAGATCTCCTCCCAGGTATCGACGCCGACCTTCGCCGACACGTAGTGCAGCCGCGCGGCGCCCAGGAGCGCGGGGCGATAGAGCAGGCTCGCCCCCTCCGGCGCCGCGCCTTTCCCGCGCACGAAGCCCTCGCCGGCCTGCGCGGGAACGACGGGACGCTCCGCCGCGGGGGCCGGCCTACTCCCGGGCGGGAGTCGGCGCGCGCGTGGTGGGGGCTGCGCATCCCGGGTCCGACCGGCTCCTCGCGCCGCCGCGAGTGTTTGGATCTGGGTCCGCGTCAGCGGACCGGCGAGGTACGAAAGCGCCCAGCGGCTCTGGAACAGGACCGGCACGTCCTCGTGCACGTTGTTCATGAGGAAGACCCGGCTCCTGAGGCCGGACAGGACCGCATCCGTCCGCTGCCGGTCGAAGCGCGCGCCGGCCGCGGCCGACGCTCCCTCGAGCCCCTCGAGCACGCGGTCCTTGTCCCGCTCCGTTTGCAGCCGTCCCAGAAACCAGGTCCCCGCGTTCGAGAGTCCCTTGTAGTCCAGGTCGACCGGGTTCTGGGTCGAGAGCATCACCCCGAGCCCGAAGGCGCGAGCCTGCTTCAGAAGCGTGAGCATCGGAGCCTTCGACGGCGGAGCGGCGACGGGCGGGAAGTAGCCGAACACCTCGTCCATGTACAGGAGCGCGCGCAGGCTCGGCGTCCCCGGCTGGGTCCGCATCCAGGCCACGACCTCGCTCAGCAGGAGCGTGACGAAGAACATCCGCTCCGCGTCGGAGAGGTGGGCGATGGAGACGATGGACAGCCGCGGTCTTCCCTCGGGAGTCCACAGCAGACGCGCCACGTCGAGCGGCTCCCCTTCGAGCCAGGCGCCGAAGCTCGGGGAGGCGAGCAGGTTGTTGAGCGAAGTGGACAGCTCGAGACGCGCCCGGGCCGGATAGAACGACTCGAGATCGAGGGCTCCGACCCGGTCCAAGGGAGGGGACTGGATCTCGCGGATGAGCGTCGAGATCTCCTGGTCGCGTCCCTCGCGCCAGGCGCGATCGAGCAGGGTCGCGAGCAGGATGTGCTCGCGGCTTCGGATCGGGTCGGCCTCGATGCCGAGCAGGGCCAGGAGCCCGGACGCCGTGGCCGCGATCCTCTCCCGGAAGGCGTCGGCGTCGTCCCGGAACTCGCGCGGGGGAGCGGAGAACGAGCGCAGGACGGTGAGCGGCATCCCGGCGCTCGAGCCGGGGGTGTAGATGCAGGCGTCCACGGACGAGCGGAAGCGCGCGATGCGGCCCCCGTCCTGGCCCCACTCCGCGAGGCCCTCGCGCCAGGCTCGCGCGGTGGCGGCCGCGAGAGCGTCCGGCGTGAGCCCTTTGCGCCGCGCCTCGGCCTCGTCGAGCCAGGGTCGGAAATCCTCGGGGCGAAGCTCCGGGAAGCTCAGCAGCAGATCCCCCAGATCGCCCTTGGGATCGATGGCGATCGCGGGGATCCCGTCGATGGCGGCCTCCTCGAGAAGGGCGATGGACAGCCCTGTCTTCCCGCTTCCGGTCATGCCGACGCACACGGCATGGGTCGTCAGGTCCCGGGAGTCGTAGAGGAGCGGGTCGTCCGTCGGCGCGCCTTTGCCGGGATCGAAGAGCCGGCCGAGATAGAACGCGCCGAGCTTCTCGAAATCCTGGGTCATCGTCTCGCCTCCGGAGGGCTCGGGAATCTCAGGATAGCCCACCTACCCGGCGATCCGGCGGCCGAGCGCCGCGATGTGGTCGGGAGTGGTGCCGCAGCAGCCGCCCACGAGCCGCGCTCCCTCCTCGATCCGGCGCACGGCCCAGTCGGCGTAGCGCTCGGGCTCGTGACGCGCGGGCATGCGCCAGCCGCTGACGGGGTCCCTCTCGCCCAGATGAGCGTAGAGACCGTGGGGAAGCTCGGGAGCGAGGGCGAGGAAACGCGGGAAGACCAGTTGCAGGGTGTCCGGATCGGCGCAATTCAGGAGGATTCCTCGCAGCGTGTCGCCTCCCGCCTCCACGAGCCCCGGAACGACGTCCTGAAGCGGCTCCCCGGACAGCAGCCGGCCCGGCGCCTCGGGGCACAGGCTCAGCAGGACGTCGAGCCCCGAAGCGCGGGCGGCGGCGAGCGCGGCCCGCGCCTCCCGGGCGCAGTTCATGGTCTCGATGAGGATCAGATCGACGCCGAGCCTCGCCAGAAGCTCCACCTGGCGGGCGTGCTCGGCGAGACAGTCCGCATCGGGCGGCACCAGCCGCGGAGAGTAGCAGTCCTCGAGTGGAGCGATCCCTCCGGCGACCAGGCACGGGCCCCCGGCGCGCGCGGTTGCATCGCGCGCGCACGCCACGGCGATCTCGTTGAAGGTGCGCCAGTCGCCGCCGCGGTCGGCCCTTTCCAGGGCGCGCCGCGTGGTGCGGAACGTGTTCGTCACGAGGATCTCGGCCCCGGCACGCGCGTAGTCCTCGTGAATCCCCCGCAGGACGCAGACCCATCGGCTGTCCAGGAACGCGTGCGCCGACCACAGCGGCAGCCCGCTGGGAACCCCGCGCCGCGCGAGCTCGGTTCCCACCGCGCCGTCCAGGAGAACCGGTCTGGGTCGAGCCAGGATCCGCGCCAGCGGCCCGGTCACTGCCCCAGTCCGCCCCGGACCTCGCCCACGCCCAAGGTGAGATCGATCGCGCGCTCGGCGATCATGACCTGGCGGTCGTCGCTCAAACGCGCCCGTAGCCGGTAGGCTCCGGGCTCGAGGTCGAGGTTCACGAGAGCGCGATACGTGGTCGACGGGTCGCGCTCCTTGGGCCGCTCCTCCATCGCCGCGGTGACGTCCTGGAACGCTTCCGTCACCACGAGCCCGTCCGGGCGCAGGACCTGGACGAAGATCCCGAGCTGGCAGCCGTAGGTCCCGGAGGCGTTGCGCATGGGCAGATCGGCCAGCGGGACGTCCAGGACGACGGGAAGCCGCTGCCGGTTTCCAGCCCCGGTGGGCTCGGGCTTGCGGATCGACAGCTCGAGCCGCGCCGTGCGCGGGGGCGCGGGCAAGGGGCGCGCCTTCTTCGCGTAGGCGAGCTCCACGCCGCTCCGCTTCACACGGATCTTGAGCTTGCCGGGGCTCAGGTCCTCTTCCGGCCTGTAGAAGCCCAGGGCGTAGGTTCCGAAGTAGCTGTCCGCCGCGCGCGCCACCTTCTCGGTCAGCTCGGCGGCTCCCTGGAAGCTGCGGCCTCCCGTCGCGTCGGCGAGGGTGGACAGACTCCCGCTCGTGGAGTCGTACGCTTCCGCCCATGGGTTCGCCCCCAGGGCCTTGAAATTCACCGGGCGGTCGAACTCCACCGTATCGTGATATCCCCGTTCCGCTCCCGTCCGCGTGTCGAGGGTGAAGTACGCGACCCCCGCGGCCCGGGCCGACTCCTGGAGCTTGGTGAGCTCATCGAGCGCGTCGCGCTGCAGGCCGATGTCGCTCGTGACCGCGCTGACGTCCATGCGGTTCACGCCGAAGACCGCGAGCATGGTGTTCACGGCGAGCGAGGGTGAGTCCGCGAGGATCCCGTCGGAGAAGAGGATCACCTCCTTGCGGCCGGGGACCGCGGCCAGCTGGCCGGTCAGGGTCCGGAGCACCCCGATCGACTCCAGGGACTCGGTGTTCCACTGGGCGACGTAGGGCTCCGCGATGGCGATGGCGCAGTCGATCTCCTCGGAGCGCCCGCGCGCGCTTCCGCGTAGATCTCCCGCGACGTCCTCTCCTCCTCCCGCGCCGGTGGCGTGGGAGCCGCCGGCCTCCGACGCCTCGGCACAGGAGCTGACGTCCCGGAACAGGTGGCTGACTTCCGCGCGCCGGTCGCGCTGGGGCGCGCGCCCCTCGAGGTCGAGCGTTTCCAAGGCGGAGCGCACCGCGGCCGGATCGTTCGTCATGCGCTGGATCCACTCGGGAACGGTACGGAAGACCACGATCCCCACCCGGTCGTCCGCGGTCATCGAGGTCTTGACCCAGTCGAGCGCGGCACCCTTCCACGCATTCCGGACGCGGATCTTGCTGTTCACGACGTCGAACGCCAGGACGATGCGGCGCGAGGGGCGGGGAGGAAGCACCGTGGCCTCGCCGCGCGCGACCTGCTGGCCGCCCGCGTCGTACAGGGGCGCGGCCCGCGTGCTCTCCGCCTGGGCGGCCTCGTGCCCGCGGGACAGGAACGGCTCGAAGTAGGCAAGGCGCCTCGGGTCGCCTCCCTCCTCGACCTGGATCTCCTCCGGCTTCAGGTCGGTCACCGGATTCCCCTTGCGATCGGTCGCGCGCACGAGGGTCTCCACGAGGATGACCTCGACCTTCTCCACGAGCGTGGGCTGAGCGGGCGGCGCCGCGGAGAAGCGGGCGGGGAAGGCGAAGAGCAGCAGGAGGGTCGCGAGGCCGGCGACGCGCGTCATGGTTTCTTCTCCCGCGCCGGGTAGGGGAGGAAATCCAGGACGTACGTCGTGTCGGTCCCCTTCGGGCGGAAGATCAGCTGGTAGAGCCCCAGGGGGACCTTCGTCTTGTCTCCCGGGTGCCGGAAGTAGACGTAGCCGTACGTGCCGTCGCCCAGGCGCAGGGTCAGGCCGTCCCTGGGCACGCCACCCCTGTACTTATCGGGAAACAGATCGAGGCTCGCCCAGCGGAACGGCTGCTCCGGGAAGCGGCCGAAGATGTTCTCGAGAAACGGCTGCCCCATGCGGACGTCCGCCCGGGCCCGGTGGTAGTCCCGCCAGAACTCCTCCGGACTCGCCGCCGGGAGGTTGACCCCGTCCGGCCTCACCAGCGTGAAGCTCTCGCGGAACACCGTCAGATCGATCTTGCTGCGGTTCAGGATGACGACCTGGACGGGAAGGAACTCGTCCGGTCCCGTGATCCGTGACGCGCGCGTGTCCGCCCCGAAAAGGATCTCCTTCCCCTCGTTGTAGAACGCGGTCTGTCCGGGGCGCGGGCCCTGCTGCGTGCGCTCCGGGCCCGACGCTGTGGCGCACGCCGGGTGGGGCAGGGCGGCGCCGAGGGCCAGCATCGCGAGCACGTCACGAGCGTGCATGCATTCCTCGCGAGCGGCGGTCAGCGCGAGCCGCGGGCCGCGCGCAACTGGCCGATCATGGCCCGCGCCCGGGCGCTCTCTGCAGCATCCACCAGGCCGGCGTACTGCTCCAAGAGCCGCTCCGCGCGATCGTACTCCCGGGCACGGCCGCACGCCAGCGCCAGATTGAAGAGCGCTTCGGGATAACGCGGATCCGCCGCAACCGCCTTCTCCCACGCCGCGCGGGCGCCGCCGGCGTCGCCGTTCTTGAGGCGCACGACCCCGAGCACGTTCCAGCCCTCGGCACTCGCCGCGTTCTGGGCCAGCGCGCGCTCGAGGTGGGTCCGCGCGCCCGCCAGATCTCCGGCGGACAGCAGCAGCGTACCCAGGTCCACGAGCCCCTCCGGATAGGTCGGGTCCAGGGCGAGGGCGCGCTCGAAGTGCCGCCGCGCCTCGCCCTGCCTTCCCAGCTGCGCGGCGACACGGCCCAGGGCGCTCTGGGTCTCCGGATTCGGCGACTCGCGATCCCGCGCGAGGACCTCCCATCCGCGCTCGGCGCGGCCGACGCGGGCCAGGTCGAGGGCGAGCTTCACCCGCATCTCCTCGTCCGCGATCCCGGCGGAGACGGCGCGCGAGAGGAGGTCCACCGCCTCGTCGAGACGGCCGAGGTCGGCGTACATCGACGCCAGGTGGGCGACAGCGACGGCCATGCGCGGCTGGCGCGCGACGAGGTCGCGGAGGAGATCGACGGCGCCCCGCGTGTCCCCCTGGTTCCACGCGCCGAGGGCGCGGTCGATGACGCGCTCGTACTGCACGAGGTTCTTGGGATCCGTCGTGGCATCGAACACGGGCGGACTCGCGCGTGCGCCTCCGGCAACGTAGCCCAGGCTCCGGAGCCTCGCGGCCTCCTCGTCGTCGAGGAGGCCCGGCTCGAGCGCATCGACGACGTCGGGCGGGATGCCGTCGAGGATCTCCCGATGCCGCCTTCCTTCGCCCGCGGCCAGGTTCCGGGCTTCCGCCGGATCGCGTGCGAGATCGTAGAGCTCGGGAACGGGGAGGCGAATCGCCTTCATTCCCGATTCGATCCGTCCCACCAGAGGGGCCCAGCCGCGGTTCAAGTGGGCGGAGAGCGCTTCGAAGTAGCTCCCGTCGTCCGCGGCCTCCGAGAACAGCGATCGCCCGGGGAGCCCGGGAGGCGCGGCAAATCCCAGGAGGTCGCAGACCGTCGGCAGCACGTCCACGTGGCGGGCGTGCCCGCGCACCCTTCCGCTCCGAAGCATGCCCGGGGCCCAGACGACGAGGGGTACGCGCAGGGTCGCCTCGTACGCGAACAGACCGTGGGTCTCCTCGCCGTGCTCGCCGAGCGATTCCCCGTGGTCGGAGGTCACGACGAGGAGCAGCGATCTCGCGGCCGGGGCGCGGAGCGCGTCGAGGAGCGAAGCGAGCTGCGCGTCGGCGCTGGCCACCTCGCCGAAGTAGGGGGCGTTGCGGTAGCGCGAGGCGTACGGCTCCTTCGGCTCGTAGGGGAAATGCGGCGCGAACAGGTGGACCCAGAGGAAGCGCGGCCGCACGCCGTTCGCGGCCCACCAGGCCACGGCCCGGCTCACGGTTTCTTCTCCCGGACGCTCCGCGATCTCGACCCCCGCGCCTCCCCGCGCCCCGCCGTACTCGTCGTCGTACACGTCGAAGCCGGCCGCGAGCCCGAAACGGCGGTCGAGCGGAAACGCCGAGACGAACGCCGCGGTTCGATAGCCCTGCGCGCGGAGGATCGTGGCCAGGCTGGGGAGATCGGCACGCGCGGTGAAGCGGGCGTTGTCGCGGATCCCGTGCTGGTACGGGTAGAGGCCGGTGAGGATCGAGGCATGGGAGGGCAGGGTCACCACCGCGTGAGCGTGGGTGTTCTCGAACACCACCCCCTCGGCGGCCAGGCGGTCGACCGCCGGAGTCTCGACCTTCCCTGAACCGGAATACGACACCGCGTCGGCGCGCAGGGTATCGATCGTGACGAGCACGACGTCGCGGGCGTCTCCGCGGGCGGCGACCAGCGCCGTGGGCGCGACCTCCGATCGGGAGGTCACGCCGGCCGGTCGGCCGCACGCCGGAAGGAGCGCGAGGCTGGAGGCGAGCGCCCCGACTGAGACGGCCCAGAGACGCCGTTTCCTTGCGGTCATCGATCCATTCTAGCGGGGGCGGGCGGCTCGGGCGCGAGTCTTCAATTTCGACATTATTTTGAATTCATTCAATAGTTTGGAGGTTTCGGGTCGGGCCGGTCCTCGAACGATGGCGCAAGTACGCGTTTTTTCATCGGGATAGATCAAGACATCGCATGGCACAGCGCGTGCTGTAACTACGGGTTTTTTTGTTCCGCAGGTTTGGGGGGAGTTTCATTACGTGGGCCCGAAGCTGGGAGGAAGGAGGACGCGCGCATGACGCAAGGGAGAAAGGGCTGGCTTTTCATCGCCCTCGCAGTGCTTCTCGCCGCGCTCACACCCGTGCTGGCGCAGGAGTACCGAGGGAACCTCTTCGCGGAGATCCAGGACGAGAGCGGTAATCCCGTGGCCGGGGCGACCGTGACCCTGGCCGGGGGAGATTTCAGCCGCACCGCGACGAGCGATGCGCAGGGCAAGGTGCGGTTCACCAAGCTCGAGCCGGGAACCTACCGGCTCACGGCCGCCGCGCCCAACATGAAGAGCATCGTGCTCGAGAACATCGAGGTCAACACGCTCTCCAACATCGTCCTGCCCGTCAAGCTCGCGGCATCGACCCAGATGCAGGAGCAGGTCGTGGTGACGGCCCAGACGCCGCTTCTGGATCAGAGAAAGGTCGGAACCTCCACGATCACCTCCCAGGAGGAGCTGAGCCAGATCCCGACCTCGCGCGATCCCTGGTCGGTGCTGTCCACCGTCCCGGGGATCACGACGGACCGCGTCAACGTCGGCGGTAACGAGGCCGGCCAGCAGGCGAACTTCCTCGGTAAGGGGGACGACGGCGCGAACACGACCTGGGTCATGGACGGAATCGAGTTCACCGACCTGGGCGCGATCGGATCGAGCCCGAGCTACTTCGATTTCAACACCTTCGAGGAGATCGGATTCGTCACCGGCGGCGCCGCTCCGGACCAGCCGAACGGCGGGATCCGCCTGAATTTCACGACGAAGCAGGGCGCGAACGAGGTGGCCGCGAACATCCGGCTGTACTACACCTCGGCGGGTCTGCAGTCGGGCGTCGAGACCCTGAATCAGCCCGCGAACGTCGTCATCCGGCAGCCGGGCACGAACGGTCCCGGCGACATCGGCAACAACCTGCTTCCGAACAACCAGATCACCGAGGTGTTCGAGAAGAACTTCAACATCGGCGGACCGATCTGGAAGGACCACATCTGGTACTGGTTCGGCTTCGGCCAGAACGACATCGACAACTCGGTCTCCGGGATCTCCGACAAGACGAAGCTCAAGAACACGACCTTCAAGGTCCACGGACAGGCCGCGACCAAGTTCAACTGGAAGCTGTTCTACACCAACGGCAACAAGACCAAGGACGGGCGCGGCGCCGCCGTGACGCGGCCCGCCGAGACGACCTGGAACCAGAA
>Ga0316622_100000005_pt1 | contig 82590 bp, 78 predicted proteins | sample OWC_Aug_OW2_C1_D_FD_207646 | JGI IMG/M metagenome (GOLD analysis project Ga0316622, IMG submission 207646) | Wetland soil microbial communities from Old Woman Creek delta, Ohio, United States - OWC_Aug_OW2_C1_D5_C | ecosystem: Environmental > Terrestrial > Soil > Wetlands | place: USA: Ohio... | reverse complement strand
CCTCGTCTTTTTCCTCCTTCTTTGGCTCGTACCGCAGGTTTCCCCCGACCTGTCCCGTGGGGGCAGGGCTGATCTCCTTGCGGGACTCGTAGACCAGGTCTCCTTCGATCCGGGCACCCGGGAGCAGGTTGGCCGCCTCGCACACGAGCTTCGCGTTCCCGCCGACGTGGCCGCCGAGCGTGACCTCGCCTCCCGCCGCTTTGAGGTCGCCGTCGACCTCGCCGTTCATCGCGATCTGCTGCGCGAAGGAGATCAGGTTCCCCCGGATGCGCCCACCCGGGCCGACCGTCAGCGTCCCCACGAAGACGATCAGATCTCCGTCGATCGTCCCGTTGACCGTGGCCGACTGCCCCAGGAAGCGGACCGAGTCGCCCGCCGTGCCGTCCAGAGTGAGCACCTGGCCTGCGGCGAAGATGTCACCCGTGACCGTGCCCGGGATGTGAAGCGACTGGGTCCAGAGCAGGAGATCGCCGTCATGGGTGCCTTCGATGGTCACGGACTGCGCGAGAAGATAGGCGTCCCCGGCCCGCGTCTCGCCCGCCGGCAGACGGTAGGCGATCACCTTGCCGGAGGGCGGCGCCTCGGATCCGCGCACGACGGAGAGGGAAGAGGTCGATGCCAGGACCAGGGCGGCCAGGATCCGGATCGCGCTGTTCCAGCGGCTCGATGGCGCCGAGGTGGCCATGGTCGTCACTCCCCTCTGCAGATCACCGATAGAACGAGAACCGGCTCTGCGCAAGGTCCTTTCCGACGAGCGGTCGCCGCGCGGCCGCCAGCGGCTGTTTCATCTCCTCGACCGGCCTACCACGGCAGCGTCTCCCGCAGGCGCTTTGCCTGGCGGCGCGAGAGAGGCAGCACGCTCCCGGCAGCGTCGCGCAGGCGGATCCGGTAGGTCCCGCCTTCCCCCGGGAGGATCTCGCCGATCCGGGCGACGTTCACCAGGACCTGGCGATGCGTCCGGAAAAACGTCCCGGCCAGCTGCTCCTCGAGGTCGGCCAGGCTGCGGTCCACGAGGAAGCGCCCTTCCTCGGTGCGCGCGAAGACCAAGGTCTCCTCGGCCTCGAACCAGTCCACCCGCGGCGGGTCGAGGAGGACGATCTTCGTTCCCCTGCGCGCGGGGATCCTCGCGGGCACAACCGGCGCGGGAGCGCGCGCGGAGGGGGCCGCTTCCGGCCGGGCCGCCTGCGCTGGGGGCAGGCCCGAGCGGATCTCCTCCAGAAGCCGGACGATCTCCCGTGCAGGTGTTGTGTCGCGGGCGAGCCGCTCGCGCGCGCGCTGCAGGGCCGCGGCGAAGCGGCGGGCGCTGAACGGCTTCAAGAGGTAGTCGACCGAGCTGATCTCGAACGCCTGCACCGCGTACTGGTCGTGCGCCGTGGTGAAGATCACGTGTGGCGCGCGGCGAGCGTGGCGCAGGACGTCGAAACCGCTCCCTCCCGGCAGCTGCACGTCCAAGAGGCAGAGATCGGGACGCTCCCGATCGAGCAGCTCCACCGCCGAGGCGACGTCCGCGGCCTCTCCGGCCAGCGTGAAATCCGGGTGCTCCTGCAGCAGCCGCCGCAGACGGTCGCGGGCAGGCTTCTCGTCGTCGACGATCACCACGCGCGTGGGTTTCATGCGCGGCTCCCAACCGGCCATGAGGCATGCGCGCCGGCTCCCGCGGGATCCGCGAGCGGGATCCGCAGCCGGGCCAGGGTTCCGTGACCGGGAACGACGCGGAGCAGCTCCAGGCCGCCGCGGTCGCCGTACAGGGTGCGCAGTCGCCGGCGCACGTTGCCCAGCCCGTGGCCGTCCCGGACCAGCCCTTCCGCCGCCCCCGGGAGGCCCGCGCCGTCGTCTTCCACCTCCACGACCAGATCCGGGCCGTCCGCGCGGGCCCGGATGCGCACGGTCCCTCCACGGGGAAGCGGAGCGATCCCGTGCGTCACCGCGTTCTCGACCAGAGGCTGGAGCAGCAGCCCGGGCACGCTGGCCGCGCCGGATCCGGGTGCCACTTCCCAGATCACTCGCAGACGCTCGCCGAATCGCGCCTGCTCGATCCCCAGATACCCCTCGATGAACTCGAGCTCCTCGGCGAGCGGGACCGGGCCGCTGTCTGCGACCCGGAAGGTGTAGCGGAAGAGATCGGCGAGGGTCTGCACGACCTCCTCCGCCGCGCCCGGATCCTGCTCGACGAGCGATGCGATCGTGTTGAGCGTGTTGAAGAAGAAGTGGGGATTGATGCGGGCCTGGAGTGCCGCCAGCTCGGCTCTCGCCGCCTCCTCCCTGAGCCTCGCCTCGACGAGCCTGACCTCCTCGACCTCGCGCAGCGAGGAGGCCAGCCTCCAGCGCAGCCCCTCGTAGGCGTACACGACGCTTCCCACCACGAGTGCGAGGACGCCGTTGAGCGCCGCTACGGCGAAGATCTCCCTGGGATCGCTCAGGACGTAGAGCGGGAACAGGTAAACGACCACGACCGTTCCGGCGACGGAGCCGGCCACGAGCGCGAGGCCGAGAAGCGCGGCTCGCGCCACCGGACCCAGCGCGCGCAGGCGGGGGAAGAGGGCCACGGAAGAGGCGAGCACCGTGAACCCGACGACGTTTCCAAACAACATGCTGGTCAGGATCAGGGGAGACTCGACCCCACCCTTGCGGAAGACACCGACGGCGAATCCGACCACCGCGCCGACGATCGTGTTCCCCGCGGCCCACAGCAGGATCTGCATCGGAAGCGAGAACCCTGTCTTCCGGCTCATCGGACCCGCCCCAGGACGAGCGTCACGTCGTCCTGCGGAGCGGCTCCGGCGGTCCAGCGGGCCACGCGCTCCAGCACCTCCTCGACGATCTCCTGGAGCGGGCGGTTGCGCTCGTGCTCCAGGATCTCGAGCAGGCGCCTCTCGCCGAACTCCTCCCCCGCGGGACTCGCCGCCTCGACGATCCCGTCCGTGTACAGGGTCAGGAGATCTCCGGGTGCCATCTCGTGCCGGCCCTCGGCGTAGCGCGAGCCGGGCAGCGCACCGATCGGGAGCCCGCCGGCCCGGAGCCGCACCGCTCCCCGCGCGGTGAGGAGCAGGGGCGGAAGATGCCCGGCGTTGCTGTACGTCAGCGACTGCTCCAGGCCATCGTAAAGGGCGAAGAAAAGGGTGGCGTAGCGGGAGTCGGAGCTCGAGCGGTGGAGCAGCTCGTTCAGCCGGCAGTTCATCTCCGCGGGCGAGACGCCCGGCAGCGCCAGGCTCCGGACGGAGGCCTGGAGCCCTGCCATCAGCAGGGCCGCGGGGATCCCCTTCCCGGAGACGTCGGCGATCACCAGGCCTAGGCGGTCGTCGGCGTGTGGAAGGAAGTCGTAGAAGTCTCCGCCGACCCCGACCGCGGGCCGGCACACGGCGGCCAGCTCGAGCCGGCCCAGAGCGGGAACGGAGCGCGGAAGGAGCTCGTGCTGGACCTCACGGGCGATCTCGATCTCCCGTTCGAGGGCTTCCTTCTTCTGGATCGCACGGTAGGAAGCCTCGATCTGGCGCCGCATCGAGTCGTACGTGTGCAGGGAGATTCCGACCACAACGGCCAGCAGCGCGTTCACCAGAACGATGACCGCCACCGTCCTGGGCCGGGCGACGCTGAACAGGGGCTGGGTCAGGAGCGAGGCCGCGGACCCGAACACCGTGCCGGAGAATAGCGTGAGGACCTGGAGCGACAAGGACACGGCGTAGGGGAGCCTGGCGAAGAGCGGGAACACGAGACGCGCGGACGTCAGGGCAGCGAACCCCACGACCAGCGCGAACAGCACACTCACTTGCAGGACCGGAAGAAGGTCGCCGCCCCGGGCGATCTTGATCCCGAGAGCGACCAGCGTGCCGATCGCGACCCATGCCGCCGCCCACGACGCGTAAAACCCGAGGGCGCGGGTCGCGGAAGCGGGGGCCAGGGTCCGGACGGCGTCGCCCCCGCCACTCACCGCGTGCTCTCCCGGGATCTCGTCGGCGCGAACGTCAACCCTCTCCTCGGCAGACGCGACCGTGCCGCCCGCGAGTCATTATACGCGCGGGGCGAGGGCGGGGACTCGCCGGAGCGCGCCTGGCGTGGCCGCTCGAGGCAGGTATACCATCGCGCGCATGGGCGGCGTTCCCCACGGCGCGCCGGGGCAGAGGAGCCTCGTGGATCGCTTCGCGAGGGTCCACGACGAGCTCCGGATCTCGGTCACAGACCGGTGCAATCTCCGCTGCGCCTACTGCATGCCCGCGAAGCCCGTCTGGTTTCCGCGTGCGGAGATACTCTCCTACGAGGAGATCCTGCGCGTGGTGCGGATCCTGATCCGTCGGGGCGTGAGCAGGTTCCGCATCACCGGTGGCGAGCCCCTGGTCCGGAGCGGCATCACGAGCTTCGTCGCCATGATGGCCGAGACCCCGGGCGTGGAGGAACTCTCGCTCACGACCAACGGACTCCTGCTGTCGACGCTCGCGCCGGGCCTGGCCCGGGCGGGCCTGGGCCGGATCAACGTGAGCCTGGACACCCTCGTACCCGAGAGGTTCGCGAGGATGACGGGCCGGCCAGCCTTGCCGAGCGTCCTCGACGGTCTCGAAGCCGCCTTCCGGGCCGGGATCCGGCCGATCAAGATCAACACGGTGCTCCTGCGCGGAGAAAACGACGACGAGGTGGAGTCGCTCGTGGACCGCGCGCGGCGCTCCGCGTGGGAGGTGCGGTTCATCGAGGTCATGCCCCTCGAGAACGGCGGGATCTGGGATCTGACGCGGGTCGTCTCCGGGACGGAGGTCCGCCAGCGGATCGAGAGGCACTGGCCGCTCGAGGAGGATCCGGACGGCGACCCCCGCGCTCCGGCCACTCGCTTCCTGTTCCGGGACGGCCGCGGCGCGGTCGGGTTCATCAACTCCGTGACGGAGCCGTTCTGCGCCCAGTGCAGCCGGATCCGCCTGACCTCCGATGGCCAGTTCCGCGTCTGTCTGCACGATCCCGCGGAGCGGGACCTCAAGGCCCAGCTCCGCGGCGGCGCCGCCGACGCCGCGCTCGAGGCCGCCATGGAGGACGCGATGCAGGGCAAGGGCAGGGGAGGCGCGCTCGAGATCCTCGAGCGCCACGCGCGCGTCCCCCCGGTGCGCACGATGCACCAGATCGGGGGCTGAGGCCGCCGCGGCGGTCAGTGGATCTCGATCCCTCCGTCCTCCTGCGCGCGCGTCGCCTTGAGGCGCAGGACCCGCTCCAGGACCTCGTTCAGGATCGCCGTCCCCCGGCGCTGGCGCTCCACGAGATGGTTCTCCTCGAGCAGCCGCTGCCGGAGTCGGGGTTCGACCGGAAGATTGGCGCAGGCCCCATTCACCGCGGTCTCGAAGGAGACGTGCTCGTCGACGACCGTGCTCGGCCCGCCCTCGAGCACGAGCTCGTTCATCAGGCAGGCGTGGGAGGCGAGCAGATCGAGCTTCGCGGAGACGATCCCGGGATCGCCCTCGTCGACCGGGGTCTCGCCGAGCCAGCGGATGCGCGCGATCCGGTACCCCCCCCGCTTCGTCTCGATCTCCCCGAAAGAGACCCGGCCGAGCCCGACGAGGCGAAGGTTGAACAGGCCGTTTGGGAGCGGCTCGAGCCCCTCGATCCTGCCGACCGTCCCGATCTCGTGAAAGGGAGGATCCCCGCCGTAATTCGATTCCCAGCCGGGAAGGAGCAGGGAGATGGCGATCACCCCCTCCTCCTCGACGGCATCGCGGACCAGGGCGCGGTAGCGGGGCTCGAAGACGTGCAGGGGCAGGACGGTTCTCGGGAACAGAACGACGCTCGGGAGGGGAAAGACCGGAACCACTCCGGAACGGCAGCAGATCGGATCGACCACGGATCGATCCCTCGGCTCCCGAGGCATCAGCTCGGCTTGCGGGCGACGATCCCGGCGACGGCCCGCGCGGGCTGCACCGGGGTTCCGGCCTCGGTTCCCTCCTCGTACCGGAGGATCTCCCAGTCCGCGAAGACCTCCCGAAGCTCTCCGGGCCGGAGCAGGTGCGAGGGATTCATCGGGTGCCCGAAGCGGGCATGCTCGGAGGCGTACGTCTGGTACACGACCGCTCCGCCGGGCTTCAGACCCTCGCGGATATCCCGGAAGAGCGGGCGATGCAGGTAGTGGAAGACCACGACGAGGTCGTACGTCTCGATCGGGATGATGTAGGTGCCGTCCTCGACATTCCCGACGACGGCCCGGAACGGGGCGCCGAGGCGTCGCGCGTGGGTGCGGGCCCGTGCCACCGCCTCGGGGTTCACGTCCACGCCGTCCACGTCGTAGCCGCGGCTCGCCAGATAGATCGCGTTTCGGCCCTCCCCCATGGCCAAGTCCAACGCGAGACCCCTGGGAAGAAGCTCGAAGTTCTCCACGAGGAAGGGCGAGGGGGCGATCGATTGATCGAGGCTGGTTCCCTCGGGCAGGCCGGTCGAGACCGGCCCCGGCCAGCCGTCCAGACCTCCCGCGAGGTTGAACAGGGAGCGGACGCCGTGCTCGGCGAGGAACCGGCAGGCGGAGTGGCTGCGGATCCCGTGCTCGCAGATGACCGCGATCGAGACGCCGTTGATCGGGACCTCGCGGATGCGCGACTCGAGCTCGTGAAGCGGGATCAGCAGAGAGCCGGGAATATGTCCCTTGGCGAACTCCGACTCCGTGCGCACATCGAGCAGGATCACGGGGCTGCCCGTGGCGAGCATGCGGTACAGATCATCGCCCTCGATCGATTCGTAGCGCCGTTCCTGTGCCACTCTCGCCCTCTCCGGATCCCGGACTGCAATATAGCGAATCGAGCCCCGGCGCGCCGCACCTCGGGGCGCGCCCCGGCGGCGCGGCGGGAGTGGTGCGCTGTCAGCCGGGGAAGGGGCAGGACCCGCGCAGGCCGCACGCGTCACAGGCGGGCTTGCGCGCGCGGCACACGCTGCGGCCGTGCCAGATCAGGGAATGGGCGGTCACGGTCCAGTCCCGGCGGGGGAGCAGCTCCATCAAGTCCGCCTCGATCCGGTCCGGTTCGGTCGCACGGGAAAGATCGAGCCGCCCCGCGAGCCTCGCCACGTGCGTGTCCACGAAGATCGCGGGCTTCCCGAACCACGTTCCGAGGACCACGTTCGCGGTCTTCCTGCCGACGCCGGGGAGGCGGACGAGGTCCTCGAGACACTCCGGGACCTTCCCCCCGTGGCGCTCCACGAGTTCTCGACCCAGCAGTCGCAGGGATCGGGCCTTGTTCCGAAAGAAACCGGTGGGCCGGATCCGGGCCTCGAGGCGCTCCGGGTCGGCGCCCGCGTAGGCCGCGGCGTCCGGGTACTCGCGGAAGAGCAGCGGCGTCACCTGATTCACCCGCTCGTCGGTGCACTGGGCGGAGAGGATCGTGGCCACGAGGAGCTCGAGCGCACTGCCGTGGTGGAGGGCGCACCCGGCATCGGGGTAGAGCCGCTTCAAGCCCGCAACGATCCTCGCGGCTCGCGCCCGCTTCTCGGCGGCAGTCTCACTCTCCGGAACCACGAAGTCCTCCCTCCTTCCCCGAGCGCGCGCGGCGCGAGGCCAAGTGGTCGAGCAGCTCTTCCAGGGGCCAGGCGTTCAGGACCTCCGCAGGCGTGCACCAGCCCTTGCGCGCAACCGTGACCCCGTAGGAGACATCCCGCAGTCCCTCGGGGGAGTGGGCGTCCGGGTTGATCGAGGTCTTCATGCCGCGCGCGAGGCCGTAACGGACCGCGCTCCAGTCGGGGTCGAGCCGCTCGGGGTGCGCGTTGATCTCCACCGCGACGCCTTTCTCCGCAGCCGCGTCGATCACCCGGTAGAGGTCCAGGGGATAGCCGTCGCGCGCGAGCAGCAGGCGGCCGGTGACATGGCCGAGGATGTCGAGGTAAGGGTTCTCGAGCGCCGTCAGGAAGCGCCGGGTCTGTTCCTCGGCGCCGAGCTGGAAGCGGCTGTGCACCGAGCCCACGACCAGATCGAATCCGGCCAGGATCTCGTCGGGATAGTCGAGGCTGCCGTCGGCCAGGATGTCCGCCTCGATTCCGTGGAGGATCCGGAAGGCGCCCGCATAGACGCGGTTGAGCTGCTCGATCTCCTCACGCTGGACGCGGATCCGCTCGATGCTGAGCCCGCCAGCATACGCCGCGGACCGCGAGTGGTCGCACAGCCCCAGGTAGGCCATCCCCATGGCGCGGGCCGCCTCGGCCATCTCTGCGATGGAGGCGGAGCCGTCGGACCAGTTGGAATGGCAGTGCAGGATTCCGCGCAGGTCGCGTTCCTCGAGCAGCCGCGGCAGGCGGTGCGCTTCCGCCGCCTCGATCTCTCCTTGGTCCTCCCGCAGCTCCGGGGGGATCCAATCCAGTCCGAGCGCGGCGTAGATCGCGGCCTCGTCGCCGCAGAGCACGTTTCCCCGGTCCTCCTCGCGGGCGAGTGCGTATTCGTTGAGCTTGAGTCCCATCCTCTGGGCGCGCCCGCGCAAGGCGATGTTGTGGGCCTTGCTCCCGGTGAAATAGGCGAGCGCGAACGGGAACGAGGCTTCTTCCACCACCCGCAGGTCCGCCGCCGGACCCTCCGCCAGGCGCACGCTGCACTTGGTCGGCCCCCGGCCCGTGACCTCCGTCACGCCCGGCGCGCTCGCGAAGGCGTCCATGACCGGCCCGGCGTCCCCGGCCGCCACGACGATGTCGATGTCCTTGGAGGTTTCGGTCCTGCGCCGTACGGACCCGGCCACCTCCGCATGCCGGACTCCCCGCACGGTCCGGACCACGCCGAGCAGGCGCTCCGCCGCCCCCAGCACGACGGGCTGGAGGAAGCGACCCGCTCTGGAGCGGAGCCGCTCGATCCCCTCCAGGATCTTCCGCTCCGAGGCCGCGCCGAACCCCTCGATCTCCCGAAGGCGCCCGTCCCGGCACGCCGTCTCGAGCTCGGGGAGCGTGGAGATTCCCAGCCGCAGCCAGATCGCCCGTGCCTTCTTGGGGCCCAGGCCCTCGATCCGGAGCCATTCCAGAAGGCCGGGCGGCGTCCGGGCGCGCAGCTCGTCCAGGTAGGGGAGCGATCCCGTCCTGATCAGGATCCCGATCTTCTCCGCCAGCGCATCGCCGATCCCCTTGACCTGTCTGAGGCTATGGGTCCGGACCAGAGAGGCCAGGTCCTCGTCCAAGCCGCGCACGATGCGCGCGGCGTTCTGGTAGGCGCGGGTCTTGAAGGGATTCTCCCCCTGGAGCTCGAGCAGGAGACCGATCTCCTCCAGGGCCTCCGCGACCCGTTGCCGGTCGACCGTCATCGCACTCTGGCGTAGCGCAGGAAGATTTCGTCGCCGACCCGCTCGCAGGCGACGAGTCGGAGGTGCCGACGGCCCTCCATGTCCAGGCCCTCTCCCTCGAGCAGCGTGGGCGCGTCGCGCCCCCCGAGAAGGCTGGGAGCGACCGTCACGAACAGCTCGTCGAGGAGATCGTCGCGGACGAACCCCCAGTTCATCTCGCCACCGCCCTCGACCAGGAGCCTCTCCACGCCGCACCGGCGCAGCCGTTGGAGCAGCTCACGCAGGTCGACTCGGCCGCGTCCGATCCGCCACACCTCGGCCAGCCCCGCGACGCCCGCGAGGGTCTCCTGCGGGGCGTCATCGACCGTGACCACGATGCGGCTCGAGATCCCGTCGTCGTGGAACACGCGCCAGGCCGGGTCCACGGTTCCCCCCGCGGTCACGAGGATCGCCAGGATCCCCTCGGGCTTGCCCAGGGAGCGCCGGTACGACCTCATCTCGGGGTCGCGCACGCACAGGTGTGGATCGTCGGCGCGGATCGTCCCCGCGCCGACGAGCACGGCATCGGCCTCGGCGCGCAGGCGATCCATGGTCTTGCGGTCCGTTTCGGAGGTGAAGCGCGGGTACTCTCGGCGCGCGGACGTGATCTTCCCGTCCGCGGTCATGGCCATGTTCATGGCAACGAAAGGTCGCTCCACGTCCTGCATTGTACGGCCTCGCTCCGTTCCAGGACAGCGCGTGGCACCTGCGGCGTGTGTTCTGCGCGGGCCGCGCGGCAGCGCGCGCGGGAGGGAACGGCACGGGTCACGGCCTGCGGACCGAAATCGTCACCCCGTCCCTGAGCGGAATCAGGGAAGTGAGGAACTGCTGGGAGGCGAACAGGCGCCGGGTGAGCTCCTTCACGCCCCGCGCCGAGGCCTCGAGGGGGTTCTCCTCGAGCACCGTGCCGAACCAAAGCATGTTGTCCGAAACGAGCAGCCCTCCCGGCCGGAGCGTCGCCAGTGCGACGTCCAGCACGTCCGGGTAGCGTTCCTTGTCGACGTCGTTGAACACCATGTCGAACTGGCCGTTGAGCCTGTCGACCACCTCGAACGCGTCCCCGACCTCGATCCGGTAGCGCCCGGCAAAGCCGCCGCGCTCGAGGAACGCGGTCGCCTCTTCGGCCCGCTCCGGGGAGGACTCGGTGAGGACCACGAGCCCCTCCGGCCCCACCGCCCGGGCGAACCAGTAGGCGCTGTAGCCGAATCCCGAGCCGAGCTCGAGGACGCGCCGCGAGCCTGTGGCGACGGCGAGGAGGTGGAGCAGGCGTCCGACCTGCGGGCCGATGATGGGAAAATCACGCTCGGCGGCCAGCAGCTCCATCTCCCGGAGGATCGGATCGCGCGGGTTCGCGAGGTCGTGGAGGTAGCGGTCGACTTCGGAATCGATGATGTCCACGAGGAACCTCCTCAAGCGGGGAGGACGCGGTACGCTACCATGGCCTTCGGAGGACGGTCAACGAAAGGAGCCGGAGGATGAGCGTCGACACAGGGTCCGGAGGGCGCGAGGAAAGCGGGCTTCCTTCACGGGAAGAGGCGATGGCTCTGCTCTTGGAATTCACGAGCGAGCCGGGGCTCCTGCGCCATGCCCGCTGTGTTGAGGCCGCGATGCTGGCCCACGCGAGCAGGCTCGGGGCGGACGCGCATGCGTGGGGCCTCGTCGGCCTCCTCCATGACTTCGATTACGAGCGCTGGCCCGACGCGAAGGATCACCCCTGGCGCGGATCGGAGATCCTCGAGTCCCGCGGTTACCCCGCCTGGTTCCGCCGGGCCGTTCTCTCCCACGCTTCCCACACGGGGGTGGCACGCGAGACCGACCTCGAGAAGGCGCTCTATGCGTGCGACGAGCTCTGCGGCTTTCTCGTGGCTTGCGCCCTGGTCACGCCCGGAAAATCTCTCCACGAGGTGAAGGTGCCCTCCGTCCGCAAGAAGATGAAGGACAAGGCCTTCGCCCGGAGCGTGCACCGCGAGGAGATCATCGACGGCGCGCAGGCGCTCGGCATCGACCTCGACGATCAGATCGGTTTCGTGCTGGAGGCGCTCCGATCCATCGGATCCGAGCTGGGCCTGGCGGGAGCGGCCGCGAGCGCTCCCTGACGATCTCGGGGGCGAATCAGCGGATGCAGGCGCGGCGACAGCCCTCGCTTCGGGGCGGTTCAATCCTCCCGGACGAAGGCGCGGCCGCCGATCAGGATCTCCCGCGGCGCCTCCGGATCGAGAGCCCAGCGGATGCGCGCGATCCCTTCCCGGATCTCCTCCCGATCCCCGCAGAAACTGAGCCGGAGGTGGCCTTCGAATCCGAACTCGACCCCCGGCACGGTCACCACCTTGGCCCGGTCCAGGAGGCTGGCGGCGAGCTTCACGGAGTCTGCATCGTGCGCCCGGAAGTCGGGAAAGCAGTAGAAGGTCCCCTGGGGCGGCGCGACGCGCACGCCGGGGATTCCCGCCAGCGCCGCGAGGAGCACGTCGCGATTCCCCTCGAGCTCGAGGCGCAGGCCCTCCACGCTCGAGCGATCGCCTCGGAGCGCGCCCTCGGCGGCGGCCTGCGAGAGCGTGGAGGGCCCCGAGCTCTGGTGGGACTGGATGTTCGTCATCGCCTCGATGAGCCTGGGATTCCCGACGGCCCACCCGATGCGGAAGCCGGTCATGGCGTACTGCTTCGACACCCCGTTGATGATCACCAGTCTGGACCGGTCCGACCGGTCCCGCGCGAAGTCCCAGCAACTCGCCGCGCGGACCCGGTCGAAGACCAGACGGTGATAGATGTCGTCCATGATCAGCCACAGCCCGCGAGCCTCGCAGAACCCCACCACATCCGCGATCACGTCGGCGGAGTAGACCGCACCCGAGGGGTTGTTCGGGCTGTTGAGGATCACCGCTCTGCAGCGAGGGCCCACCGCTTTCTCGATGTCCTCGAGGCTGGGCACGAAACCGCCGTCGCCGGGCGCGACCGCGATCCCCACCCCGCCCACGAGCCGCACCATTTCCGGGTAGCTCACCCAGTAGGGAGCGGGGAACACAAGCTCGTCCCCTGGGTCGAGGATCGCTTGCAGGCACACGATGAGGGCCTGCTTGGCCCCCCCCGATACGATCACCTCGCGGGGAGCGGTGGGGCGTGCGTAAAACTCCTCCGTGTAGCTCGCGACGGCGTCCTTGAGGGACGGGATGCCATCGGGAGGCGCGTAACGCACCTCCCGGGTCTGAAGCAGGCCGGCGGCGCTCTCGATCGCTTCGGCCGGCGCCTTGCTCCTCGGCTCTCCTCCTCCGAGATGGATCACCGCCTCGCCGCTGCGGCGCAGCCCCGCGGCGACCTGATTCAGCCTGAGCGTCGCCGACTCCCCGATGGATGTCGCGATTCGACTGAGGTTCATCGTCCCAGGTGCTCCCTCGTTCGTTTCCGCCCTGACAGTATAGTGAGGGATCCGGGGGAGTCGAAATGCCTCATCACGAGCGACCGCCGACCGCCGACCAGCTCGTCTCCCGGCTGGGGCTCTGTCGCCACCCCGAGGGGGGATTCTACCGGGAGACGTTTCGGCTCGGATCTCCCGCAGGAGGCCGAGGGGCGCTGAGCCTGATCTACTTCCTGGTGCGCAGCGGACAAGCCTCGGCCTGGCACCGGATCGACGCCGCCGAGACCTGGCACCACTATCTGGGCGCTCCGCTTCTTCTCCGGATCGCGGCTTCCGGGCGACCGGTCGAGGAGATCCGCCTCGGGACGAGCCTTCGCGACGGGGAGCGGCCCCAGGGTTTCGTCCCGGCGGGAGTCTGGCAAAGCGCCGCCCCCCTGGGTGAGTTCAGCCTCGTCGGATGCGTCAGCGTTCCCGCCTTCGAGTTCTCCGGATTCGAGCTGGCACCTCCCGGCTGGACCCCGGATCCCTGAACGACCCCGCTACATGACCGCCGTGGGAGGCGCCGGTTCGTCGGGTGCGCCCGCCTTCCGCAACGGCACGAAGATCAAGTACGCGGCGAGGGTCAGCGCGAACAGGATCGCCAGGATCCCGCCCGGCCAGCCACCGGGAAGAGCGGCGAGAACGAACTTGTTCCAGTCCTTGCCCTGGAAGGCCACGAGGGCCGCGACGAGGAGCCCCATCAGCGCCTCGCCAGCGATCAGGCCGGACGCGGCGAGCACGCCTGCGTTCTCCACTCGCGCCTTCTGCGCGTCGTTGTACGCCCTGCGCGTCCCCATCGTATCGACGATCCCGCGCACCAGCCCGCCGATGAAGATGGCGAACGTGGTCTCGAGCGGCAGGTACATCCCGACCGAGAAGAGCATGGGGCTGCGCACCTTGATCAGGATCAGCGAGATCCCCATGGCGATCCCCACCAGGACCAGCGGCCAGGCCATCTGTCCTCCCACGATCCCCTGGGACAGCGTGGCCATCAGGCCCGCCTGGGGCGCGCTCAGCGCCCTGTCCCCGAAGCCGACTCCACCCTGGGCCTTGTTCGAGACGTGCAGCATGTAGAGCGGGAAGAACATCAACGCACCGGCGACGACAACGCCGATGATGTCGCCGACCTGCATCTTCCACGGCGTTCCGCCGAGGATGTGGCCGACCTTGAGATCCTGCAGCATCTCGCCCGCGACGGCCGAGGAGACGCAGACGACCGCCGCGACGCCGAGCACCGCGGCGACTCCCTGCATCCCCTTCGCCCCGACGAGCACCATCGTCCCGGCGGCGATGATGAGCGTGGCCAGGGTCAGGCCGGAGATCGGGTTGTTGGACGAGCCGATCATTCCCACGAGGTTCCCCGAGACCGCCGCGAAGAAGAACCCGGTGATCAGCATCACGATCGCGGCCAGGATGGCGCCGCCGATCAGCCCGGAGAAGTGGAAGTACAGGGCGATCATGAGCAGGAATGTCAGGCCAATGCCGACGACCACTACCTTGAAGTTGAGGTCGCGATCGGTGCGCGCGGTGGTCTCGTGGGCGTGGGCGGACTTCTGCAGGTCGCCGACGGCTCGCTTGAGACCTGCCCAGAGGTTGTTGCGCATCCGATACAGGGTGTAGGTGGCCCCCACGAGCATTCCGCCGACCGCGATCGGCCGAACGACGAACTTCCACATGTGGATCGTGAGCGCACCCCACGCGGCCTCCTCGTTCCCACCGGCCATCTCGAGGTACTGGCCGATCAGGCTCGGTCCCTGGAAGTACAGGAGAAGCGGCACGAACAGGCCCCATGCCAGGAGTCCGCCTGCGAAATTCAGAGCGCCGAGCGTCGGGCCGATGATGTAGCCGACCCCGATATACGCCGGGCTCACCGCGGGGTAGGCGATGCTGGTCACACCGCCAACCGGCGTCTCGACCACCTTCGGATCGACTCCCGGGATCCCCAGCTTCACGCTGCCGGTGCTCATGTGGAGGATCTGGTCGTTCGAGGCTCGGAAGATCCCCAGATTCGCCACGAGCTGGACGAGGGCTCCGACCCCCATGGCCCGGAACAGCTGCATGGCAGCCTCGGCTCCGCGCTGGCCGGCCTTGTGGATCTCGCCCGCGGCCACCGACTCGGGGAACGGCAGGTCCTTGTCCTCCACCATGACCCGGCGCAGCACGGTGACGAACAGGATCCCCAGCAAGCCTCCCACGATCATGAGGGCGCTGGCGGTGAGGTACTCCTGCATGGAAAAGTGATCGAATTTCCAGATGCCGAGGATCACGAAGGCAGGGATCGTGAAGACAGCCCCAGCGGCCACCGACTCCCCGATCGATCCCACGGTGCGGAGGAAGTTCTCCTCGAGCAGCGAGCCTCCGAAGAGGCGCAGCACGGCCATGGAGATGACCGCGGCCGGGTATGTGGCCGCGATCGTCATCCCTGCTCGTAACCCGAGATAGGCGTTGGCCGCCCCGAGGATGACGCTCACCACCAGGCCGATCAGCAGCGCCCGGATCGTGAACTCGGTCATCGATGTGTCGGGCGGTACGTAGGGTTTGAACGACTTCTCGCTCATGGACGGTCCTCCACCGCCGCCCCGCGGGCCAGACCCCCGAACGGGCCGCGGCACGACGGCACGGCCGCCGATTGTAACGCAAGGGGGCCTCCGCGGAAGGGACGATCTGGCGGGTTTGCTGGGGAGGCCCGCCGGGGTAGAATCCGCCCTCGGCCGAAACAGATGCGTCCCTTCACGCCGCCCCCGGGCGGAGCCAGGGAGGTCCCTTCCGATGAGTGACGTCGCCGCGTACATGAAAGAGCGTCAGCAGCAGCACCTGGACCAGCTCTGTGAACTGCTCCGCATCCCCTCGATCAGCACCGACCTCGCGCGCGCGGAGGACATCGGACGCGCCGCGACGTGGGTGCGCGACCGGCTCCTGGCGGCGGGGTGCACGAAGGCGGAGATCCACAGGACGGAAGGGCACCCGATCGTCTACGGCGAATGGCTCGGCGCGCCCGGCAAGAAGACGATCCTCGTCTACGGCCACTACGACGTCCAGCCGGTCGATCCGATCGAACAGTGGCACACTCCCCCGTTCGAACCCACGGTCCGCGACGGCCGAATCTACGCGCGGGGCGCGGCGGACGACAAGGGGCAGTTCATCATCCACGTCAACGCGCTCGAAGCGCACCTGCGCACCTCGGGCAGCTGTCCCGTGAACATGAAGTTCATCATCGAGGGGGAGGAGGAGATCGGCTCCGAGCACCTGACACCGTTCATCGAAGCCAACAGGAAGACCCTCTCCTGCGATGCCGTCGTCGTCTCGGACACCGCCATGTTCGCCAAGGGCGTACCCTCGATCTGCCACGGCCTGCGCGGTCTGACCTACCTGCAGGTCGATCTTCGCGGGACCGACAGCGATCTGCACTCGGGCACCTTTGGGGGCGCGGTGATCAACCCTGCCTTCGCGCTGGTTCAGATGCTGGCGCAGCTCAAGGACTCGAAGGGCAAGGTGCGCGTGCCCGGCTTCTACGACAAGGTGCGCAAGCTGACCGCCTCCGAACGCAAGGCATTTCGGTCCCTCCCGCACAACGACGCGAAGTACAAGAAGGCGATCGGCGCCCCCGAGCTGTTCGGAGAAGCCGGCTTCTCGACGCTGGAGCGAACTTGGGCCCGTCCGACCCTGGAGATCAACGGGATCTGGGGCGGCTTCAGCGGCGAGGGGGCGAAGACGGTGATCCCCGCCGAAGCGCATGCCAAGATCTCTTGCCGCCTGGTCCCGAACCAGGCGCCCCGGGAGATCGCGCGCAAGGTCGAGGCGTACCTCAAGAAGATCGCGCCCAGGGCGGTCACGCTGAAGGTGAGGAACCTCCACGGTGGGGAGGCCTGGCTGGCCGAGACGACGCACCCCGCGTTGCAGGCCGCGGGACGGGCCGTGCGCAGGGCCTTCGGGAAGGTCCCGGTCTTCATGCGCGAAGGAGGATCGATCCCGGTCATCGCCAGCTTCGACAGGATCCTGCGCGTGCCCGCGGTGCTCCTCGGCATCGGCCTGCACGACGACAACCTGCACGCGCCCAACGAGAAGATGGACCTGGACAATTTCTTCCGCGGGAACGAGGCTGCCGCCTATCTCCTGGAGGAGATCGGAAGGCCCTGAGGCCACGGCTCGGCGTTGCGCTCCAGGCGGCGTCGGCCTCTCACGGGACCGGCGCGGGCGGGGGCGACAGCGGCGCTGCGGGCAGGGGCGGCGCCGGCCAGGCCGCGTCCGGCCTGCGCGGACGGGAGCCGAGCCGCGTCAGGATCGCCAGCCCCACGGCGGGGATCTCCACCAGCAACCAGAACAGGGTTCGCACCGCCAGCGCAAGCAGGAAGCCGAATCCACCCACGAGCGTGGGGATCAAGTACAGCAGCGCGAAGGGCAGGAACCCGAGTAGGATCGCTGGGAGGAGAGACAATTCCGTCCCCAACAGCCTTCCCAAGCTTCTCCCGACGTAGTGGTAGATCCCCGCGACCCCGAGCCACTTGACGACCAAGAACGCCAGGAACAACAGGCCGGAGACGGGGATACCGATGATCGTGATCCACAGGAGCAGGTGCGCCACCAGGACCCCGATGTACCCGCCGAGGCCGACGAGGAAGGCGAGGAAATAGCTCGCCGGCACCTCATCACTCAGAATCCGCACGCGGTCCGGCGCGAGAGCGGAAAGCAGCAACAGGACGAGGAACAGCAGAAGGGTCGCGAGGAGAATCGTCCACGCCAGGAGGCTGCCGATCCAGCCCAGCGGCGTGCGCCAGCGGATCGGGCCGACGAAGAGCGGGACGTGCACGCTTTGTCCGTACTGCACTCGCGGATTGCCCTCCATCGCGCCCACGACCACGAGATCGTGCTCGATCTGCGCCCCTTCGCCGAAGGAGACGGAGGAGAGAACGGCCACCACGTCGTGACCGGCGGTCCCGGACAAACGCAGGTCTCCTCCGATGACGACGACGTCTCCGGTGACCTCTCCTTCCACCGTGACGTTGCCGAAGATGGAGACCACATCCCCGCGCCGGAGTTCTCCGCGAGGGACGTGAACGTCCTTGAACATCGCCACCTGCGAGCCGCGGACGACGAGCGCGGCGTCCGGGGATGGCACGGACCCTCCGGCGCCGACCCCGGCGCCTGCCCCGGTCTGTTCGACCGCGGTCGTGGGGGGCGCGGCATGGAGCGGTAGGATCAAGGCCGCCGCGAGGACCGCGAACAGCGAGCAGATCTGGAATCGGCGCATCCTTGTGCAGGTCGGATTCATGGCGAGGACTCCTTCTTGCTGCGCGTGAGAGCGGTCCGACGAAGATCGCGCTGCACGACCCAGGCCGTGACCACCGACATCGCGGCGCCGACACAGGCGGCGGACGTCGCGTAGGAAGGCGCGGCGAGCGCCATGCGGGTGAGCAGGGGAGAGGCGGCCGCCGACGCGTGGAGCGCCAGCGTTCCCGCCGCTCCCGCGAGGTGGAGCAGGGGGCGAGCGATTTCGGCGAGTGCGCCGGTCATCCCCTCGATCAAGGCCCACAGGCGTCCCGCCTGTGCTCCGAGAAGCGGGGCGGACCCGATCAGGACCCAGGCCGTCGCGGCCGCGGCGGCCAGGGTGGCGACGGCGATCGCGCGCACCCAGGGCCGGGGGACCTCGGGCCGCGCGCTCCCGCCGCTGCGCGCAAGCCCCGCCATGACGGACTCCGTGACGTCCAGCGGAAACGGGATCTCCAGGCGGAGCCGCTCGAGATCGCCGACCAGGCGCCGTCCGTCCCGGGCCTCGGCCGCACAGGACGAACAGCTCGCAAGGTGTCTCTCGAGCGCGGACGCGTCATGGGGATCCGGTTCGGCGCGCAGGGTCGCTTCCAGGAGACGGCGCCGGGCCGCGCTGCAGCGCATCTCACACCTCGAAGTAGCCCGGGTACTGCCGGGTCAGGAGTCTGCGCAGGGCATCCCGCCCGCGCATGAGCCGGGTCTTGACCGTCCCCTGAGGCACGCTGAGCAGCCGGGAGGCTTCCTCGACCTTAAGCCCTTCCACGTACACGAGCGCCAGGACCTCCCGGTACTTCGGATCGATCGCCCCGAGGGCGGCCCGCAAGAGGCGGGCGCGCTCGTTCTCCAGGAGTCCGTCGCGAACCGAGGGGGTCTCGTCCACGATCTGCTCGGGAAGCTCCATCCGAGTTCCCTCGCGGCGCGCGCGCCGCGCGCGGTCGACGAGGTGATTCACCGTGAGCCGGTACAGCCATGTGGAGAAAGGATGAGCCGGACGGTACCGGTTCAGGTTCCTGTACACCTTGAAGAAGACCTCGCTCACGACATCCTCGATCTCGCCCGGCCGGATCCCGAAACGCCAGGCCACACTGGCCACCAGGCGCTGGTAGCGAGCCACGAGCGCCCGGAACGCCTCCTGGTTTCCCCGGAGGACCTCTTGGGCGAGTCGGTGGTCCTGCTCCGGACGATCGTCCATCCCGTCCCCGCCTCCCCGTGAAACGATCTCCGACGAATCCGGTTCCGTCCCGCCGGGAAAAAACTCGCGCGGGCCGGCCAACGGGATCCGAGGGGCGGGGAGGCGCCCCTGCGGACCTCGTTTTTTCGCTAGTATAGGGAAGGACCCGATCACCCTGAGGAGGCACAGGATGGGCTCCAGGACCAAGCAGGCCACGCCCCGCGGTCCACACGAGGTCGCTCCCGAGCACCTCCGCTGGCGCTGTGACCCCGCGCAGTTCGCGTTCGAGACCACGGCGGAACTCGGCGACTGCCCGATCGAGATCATCGGCCAGTCGCGCGCCATGGAAGCGTTGAAGCTCGGGCTCGCGCTTCGAGAGCAGGGCTACAACATCTTCGCAGCCGGAGAGGTCGGGTCCGGGCGCTCCACGGCCGTTCGGAGGATGCTGGCGGAAGTGGAGCGAGGCGAGCAGGCTCCCGACGACCTTTGCTACGTCTACAACTTCCGCGATACGGATCAGCCCCGCCTGCTGACGTTTCCCGCCGGCAAGGGCCGGGAGTTCCACAAGGACATGGCGCGCCGCGTGGAAGGGCTCCTGAAGGCGCTTCCCGAGCTCCTGGACTCGGAGACGAACCTCAAGCGGCGGTCGGGCAGGGTGGAGGCCGCGAAAGAGCGCCAGAAAGCACTCCTCAAGGAGTTCGAGAAGGAGGTGGAGAAGGAGGGATTCGCCGCTGTGCAGGTCCAGCTCGGACCCTTCGTGCGCCCGACGCTCCTCCCCGTCGTGGCTGGGAACCCCGTGGACATGGATCAGCTCGAGTCCCTGGTCGAGGAGGGGAAGTTCCAGAAAAAGGAGTTCGAGCGCCTCCGCGCGAGGCAGGCGCACCTGACCACCCGCCTCGAGTCCCTGACCAAGGACTTGCGCGCGCTCGAACGCGATCTCAAGCAGGAAATCGCCAAGCTCGACCGCGACCTGGCCCAGCCGTTCGTCCAGGAGATCCTGGCCGAGACCCGGGAAGCCTTCAAGGGAGACGCGGTCGCAACCTACCTGGATGAGGTGACCGAGGACATCCTCGATCACCTCGATCGTTTCCGGGACGCCGAACTCCCGGCTCCGGGGGCGGAGAGGGACCGAGCGAAGAAGGAGCTGCGGGAACGAATGCTTCCGTACGCGGTGAATCTCCTGGTCGACAACGGCGCGACACGCGGTCGGCCGATTCTCTGGGAGACCTCTCCCAACTACCGGAATCTCTTCGGCACCATCGAGCGGGCCCGGGACGCGGCCGGCGAGTGGCAGACGGACCACACGCGCATCAAGGGCGGGAGCCTGCTCATGGCCAACGGCGGGTTCCTGGTTCTGGACGCCATGGACGTCCTGGTGGAATCCGGCGTGTGGGCAGCCCTGAAGCGCACGCTGCGCAACCGCGTGCTCGAGATCCAGTCGTTCGATCCTCTGAGCATCTTCGCGAGCGTGTCCATCAAGCCGGAACGGGTGCCGATCGACGTCAAGGTGATCCTCATCGGAACCCGTCAGATCTACCGGCTCCTGTACGCGCTCGACGAGGACTTCAAGAAGATCTTCAAGGTGAAAGCAGACTTCACCTTCGAGACCGCGCTCAACGACGAGGAGCTCGCGAACTACGCCTGCTTCGTCCACAAGAAGGTGCAGGACGACCACCTCCTGCCCTTCCACCGCGAGGCAGTCGCCGCGGTGGTGGAGCACGGCGTGCGCCTGGCGGGCCGCAGGGAGAAGGTCACGACCCGCTTCAACGAGATCGCCGACGTCATTCGCGAAGCCGGCTACTGGGCTCGCCAGGAGAAGGCAAAGCGCGTGGAGGTGAAGCACGTGGACCACGCGCTCCGCCAGCGAGTGAGGCGCGTGAGCCTGGTCGAGGACCTGCTCCGCGAGAGGATCGCGGACGGGACGATTCTGCTGGACATCGACGGCGAGAAGGTGGGGCAGGTCAACGGCCTGATGATTCTCGACGTGGGCGATCACACGTTCGGTGTCCCGGTTCGGATCACCGCGACCACGGCGATGGGCCGAGCCGGGATCATCGACGTCGAGCGCGAATCCGAGATGTCGGGCGCGATCCACACCAAGGGGGTCCTGATCCTGGCGGGGTTCCTGCGCGCCCGTTTCGCGCAGGACAAGCCCCTGGCCCTTTCGGCCAGCCTGTGTTTCGAGCAGAGCTACGAGGAGATCGACGGGGATTCGGCCTCGTCCGCCGAGCTGTACGCACTGCTCGCCAGCCTGGGCGGCGTTCCCGTGCGGCAGGCCATCGCCGTGACCGGCTCGGTGAATCAGAGGGGCGAAGTGCAACCGATCGGCGGCGTCAACGAAAAGATCGAAGGCTATTTCGACCTGTGCCGGGAACGCGGCCTCTCCGGCGAGCAGGGAGTCATGGTTCCGACGCGGAACCTGCCGCACCTCATGCTGCGCAAGGATGTCGTGGAGGCGGTCCGGACGGGCCGATTCCGGATCTGGGCCGTGGCGACGGTCGAGGAGGGGATCGAGATCCTCACGGGGATTCCGGCCGGCGAGCCGGGAAAAGGCGGGTATCCCCCCGATTCGGTCTTCGGCCGCGTGGACGCCAAGCTGCGCGAGCTGGCGCAGGCGGTTCGAGAGTTCGGCCTGGCCGACGGTCGAGCCACGGGATGACCCCCGACCGCCCGCGTCGAATCCCGACCCCGCGATGCGTCGCCGTCGTCGGCCGCGAGCTTGCGATCGCTTGGGACGACGGCCACGAGTCCTATTACGGGTTCGACGAACTCAGAAGAACTTGCCCGTGTGCTCCCTGCCGTGCCGACGCGGAGGCGGCTGCCGCGGAAGGGCCGCTGCGTCTGGCGCGGGGTCCGGCCCCCGGCGAGATCTCGATCGTGCGCTGGGGAGCCGTGGGTTCGTATGCGATCCAGATCGTCTGGTCCGACGGTCACGGCGACGGGATCTTCGCGTTCGATTGGCTGCGCGGCGCGTGCTCGTGCGACGCCTGCGCGCCGCGGCTCGGTTCGCGGCCGCGAGAGACGCCGAGCCGCTTGCGGCACGGTCCGCGCGGGGCCTAAATTGTAGCTCCGGTCCGACACGGACCATCAGGGGAGTCGAGCATGTCCATCCGCATCGGAATCATGGGCTTCGGCCGCATCGGCCGGAACGTCTTTCGCATCCTCTACCCCCGCGACGATATCGAGGTCCAGGCCATCGTGGACATCGCGGATCCCAAGGCCCTGGAGTACCTGCTGAAATTCGACACGGTGCACGGCCCGTTCCTCGAGCCCGTGTGGATCACCGGAGAGTTCCTGTACGCCAAGGGGCGCCAGATCCGGATGCTCCAGAAGAAAGCTCCCGGGGACGTGAACTGGCGCGAGCTGGGCGTGGACATCGTGGTCGAGGCCACCACCCAGTACCGCACCCGTGCGCCGCTCCAGAAACACCTGGACATGGGCGCGCAGAGCGTCATCCTCACGGTCCCCCCCCGGGACGAGATCGACGCCCTCGTGGTCATGGGGGTCAACGACCACGTGCTGACGCCTGAGACGCGCATCGTGAGCAACGGCTCGTGCACGGCGAACGCGCTGGCGCCGATCTGCAAGGTGCTCCACGAAGCCTTCGGCATCGAACGGGGATTCGTCACGACCGTGCACGCCTACACCAATGATCAGCGTCTGGCCGACGTCCCGCACACGGAGCTGCGGCGCTCGCGGGCGGCGGCGGAGAACATCATCCCGACCACCACCTGGTCTCCGCGCATGGTCGAAACCGTGCTCCCGGCGCTGCGCGGGAAGCTCGACGGGATGGCGCTCAACGTTCCCGTCCCCGACGGATCCAATGTCGACCTCGTGACCCTGATGTCCCGTCCGGTGACCGCCGAGGAGGTGAACGAGGTCGTCCGATCCGCCTCCCTCTCTACGTTCCGTGGGATCATCGAGTACACCGCGGAGCCGATCGTGTCGTCGGACGTCATCGGCAACCCTCATTCGGCCGTGTTCGATTCCCTCTCCACCCAGGTTCTGGGTGGCAATCTCCTGAAGACCATCACCTGGTACGACAACGGCTGGGGCTATGCGACCCGGGTCGTGGAATTGATCCAGCGGCTCGCTCGGCTGGCCGAGCGGCCCGTGGAGGCGAGGTAGGTCATGGCCAATCCGAAGCCGAGGATCGCGATCAACGGGTTCGGGCGCATCGGCCGAACGGTGTTCCGGCAGATCGCGCACGCAGACGACATCGACGTCGTGGCCGTCAACGACATCACCGACAACGAGACGATCGCCTACCTCACGCGCTACGACACCGTGCACGGGCGCTTTCCCGGGACCGTGACCTTGGTCGACGGACGCATGAAGGCGGGAGTCCAAGACGTTCTGATGCTGGAAGAGCGGGATCCCGCGAACCTTCCCTGGGCGAAGCTGGAGATCGACGTGGTGATCGAGGCCACGGGCCGGTTCCGCAGGCGTGCGGAGATCGAGAAACACCTGGACGCCGGGGCGCGGCGCGTGGTCCTCACGGTTCCGGCCAAGGACGAGATCGATGCGACGGTGGTCTTGGGGGTGAACGAGGAGACGTTGCGCCCGGAGCACCGCCTCATCTCCAACGCCTCGTGCACTACGAACTGTCTGGCGCCGGTCGCGAAGGTGCTGCAGGAGCGATTCGGGATCGTGAAGGGGATCATCACGACCGTGCACGCCTACACGAACGACCAGCGCTTGGCGGATGTGCCCCACAGCGACCTGCGGCGCTCGCGGGCCGCGACCGAGAACATCATTCCCACGACCACCGGCGCGGCCCGCGCCGTGGGAAAGGTGCTCCCGGCCTTGAAGGGGAAGCTCGAGGGGATTGCGATGCGCGTGCCGGTTCCGGACGGATCCACGGTGGACCTGGTCGCAGAGCTGGAGAAGAAGACCAGCGCCGATGCGATCAACGCCGCCATGAGGGATGCGGCCTCCCGTCCGCCGCTGCAGTCGATCCTCGAGTACTCCGAGGAACCCCTGGTGTCGTCGGACGTGATTCACAACCCACACTCCGCGATCTTCGATGCGCCCTCGACGCGAGTGCTCGGCGGGAACTTCATCAAAGTGATCGCGTGGTACGACAACGAGTGGGGGTATTCGCGCCGGGTCGTGGACCTCGTCCACCGGCTGTCGGCCATGAGTTCGTAGGCGCCGCGGGCGGGGGCGCAGGCGCTAGAGCTGCGGGCTGGCCGGATCGACGAGCCGAGCGCCGCCGATTCGAAGCCATCGAGCCCGCACCGCCCCGCCCGCACCGGTGAAGTGAGCGCCGGTGTAGCCCAGTGGTTCGACCACGCGGGCGACGTGCTCGATGACCGTCCTGCGCTCCTCGTCGCTCAGTTGTTGCCACTTCTCGTCGTCGATGAGGACGAACAGGCTCGGCGGCCGCGCGGACACGCTCTGGATCGCCGGCGCACCCTGAAAGTCCGCAGTCGTGACCTCGCGGAGCGGCTTCCGCGACATGGCGGGCCAGGCGACGAGCGCGGCCCAGACCAGGACGAGGGCGGCCAGGACCGATGCGAATGCCGTGCGCAGAGACTGCCGCACCGGGGCGGGCGCCTCTGCGACGATCACGCGCGGGAAGGCCGGAATCGCCATCCGCGCTTCTTCCAGCTCAGACTTCTTCTGGAGCTTCTCTTCGAGCTTCAGCAGGGCCTCGAGCTCGGCTCCCGTCGGCGCCGCCTCCTCCTGACTTTCGGTCTCGGCCGCCTCGGGCGCCTCGGACGGGATGGAGGCGAGCGCCTCCGCCTCGCGGAGTTTGTCCTCTCCGAGGATGCCGGCGGTCGCGCCGACGCTGGCTGCGATCCGGTGACGAAACTGCGTGAGCCTCTTGGCCTGATCGATCCTTCCCTGGACGACCATCCGTTCGACGGCCTTCTGGACTTCCGCGATCAGCTTGTAGCCGAGAATCGCGTCGAAGTGGAGGTCCGAGCAGACGGCCTCCCAGCCCTGGGTGGTTGCCGCTTCGGGCCCGGCGGCTCGTTCGAGGTCGCAGGCGCAGCGGGCCTCGAGGGCCAACCCTTCCACCAAGAGGAACTGCCAGCTCTCCTCCCGTCGCGAGCGCGCCCACTCGCTCAGCGCGTCCCACTCCCAGGGGTCCACCGCCACCCGCTGGGTCCCCACGGTGATCGTGTCGGGTCGCGCCGGACCGACGGAGCTGCGGGCGAAAGTCGCCAAAGCGTCAAAGTCGGCGCCGAGATAGCGCCGGCGACGGGTTCCTGCGGTGGCAGTCGTTGTCACGGAGCACGCCTCCTGTTTCGTGGCACCGCGCTCAAAGGTGCTGGAGAACGCCGTTGCGGAACAAGTAGACTCCGTCCAGGCGCTGACCGCCTCCCAGGGGAGCGTCGTCGGAGTCCGCGATGACGAAGCGGATGCTCGGATCGAGCACCAGCGTGACCTCGATCCAGAATTCCTGGTTGGGACCCAGGTCGTCGGGGGAGTCGTAGGCATCCGCCTTTCCACCGACCAGGGAGCGCGTCATGTTGCCTCCGTAGTAGCGGCTGGAGCGGAGCGGCTCGAACGTCGCAAGATCAAAGGCTGGCGATGACGTGGCGTTCGGGTACTGGCCGTGGTCGATGTAGTACTGCCGGAACGCCATGTAGAGCGTTCGGCCGTCGCCGGCCAGCGCGCCCATTTCTGCCTTCACCTTCGCGCGATGGAGCTCTGGGATCGCGATCGCGACGAGGACCGCGAGGATGCAAAGGACGATCAGGACCTCGATGATCGTGAATCCCTTCTGCACGAAACCCTGCCTTTCCACCCCGGCGGAGGACCTCGACAGAAGTTAGGTCTCGGCCGGGCGGGCGTCAACCGCGCATGGGACGGGGATCGCGGCCGGGGGGGGAGGATCAGTAGGCCCTGGCGAAGTGGACGCGGCGGGGCGAGGGGCGGCCGCAGCGAACGCACGCGCCTTCTTCCCGTGGCTGGTCGAAGGCGAGGCAGCGCACAGTCGCCTTGGTGTCGTCTTGCACCGCGGTCTCGCACTCCGTGCTTCCGCACCAGTGGGCAAGGAGGAATCCGCCGGCGCCCTCGTTTCGTTCCTGAAACTCGCGGTAGGAATCCACCGGGATGGTTGCCGCGGCGAGGCGGTTCCGGGCGGCGGCGAGCATCTCGCGCTGCACCTCCTCCAGGAGGGCCGGCACGCGGGCCTCGACCTCCGGAAGCGGTACGGCGGTCTTGACCCGGTTCGGTCGCTTCACACACACCGCAGTCCCCTGCTCCAGATCCTTTGGGCCCAGCTCGATGCGCAGCGGCACGCCGCGCAGCTCCCACTCGTTGAACTTGAACCCCGGGCTGAGATTGTCCCTCTCGTCGAGGCGAACGGCGATCCCGGCAGCCCGGAGCCGGCCGTGCATCTCCCGGGCTGCGGCCAGGATCTTGTCCACCGGATCGGTTCCCTTCCAGATCGGGACCACCGCGACCTGGATCGGAGCGAGGCGCGGGGGCAAGACCAGTCCGTTGTCGTCTCCGTGAGCCATGACGATGGCTCCGACGAGTCTCGTGGAGACGCCCCACGACGTGTTCCAGGCGTACTCCCAGGCGCCGGATTCGGTCTGGAACTTCAGCTCGAAGGCCTTGGCGAAATTCTGTCCGAGATTGTGGGACGTGCCCGCCTGCAGCGCGCGGTTATCCTGCATCAGGGCCTCGATGCAGTAGGTGCGGAGCGCTCCCGCGAACTTCTCCTTCTCGGTCTTTACGCCCTGAATCACCGGCAGCGCCATGTAGTCTTCGGCGAAGGTCCTGTAGACGTCCAGCATTCGCCGCGCTTCCTCTTCCGCTTCGTCGTAGGTCGCATGGGCGGTGTGTCCCTCTTGCCAGAGGAACTCGGTGGTGCGCAGGAACAGCCGCGTGCGCATCTCCCAGCGAACGACGTTCGCCCACTGGTTGATGAGAAGCGGAAGGTCCCGATAGGACTGCACCCACTTCGCGAACATCGAGTAGATGATCGTCTCGGAGGTCGGACGGATCACCAGCTCCTCCTCAAGGGCGCTGGCGGGATCCGGCGCTAGGCTGGTCTTTCCATCCACCTCGGTCGCCTTGAGTCTGGAGTGGGTGACGATCGCGCACTCCTTGGCGAACCCCTCCACGTGCGCCGCCTCCCGCGCGAGAAACGACTTCGGGATCAGGAGCGGGAAGTAGGCGTTCTCGTGTCCCGTACTCTTGAACATACCATCTAGGACCCGCTGCATGTTCTCCCAGAGCGCGTATCCGTGTGGACGGATGACCATGCAGCCCTTGACCGGAGAGTAGTCGGCCATGCGGGCCTGGGTGACCACATCCGTATACCAGCGTGCGTAGTCCTCGGTCCTGGGAGTGATGAGCTTCGCCATCGGGTCCTCGGAGCGCTCGGCGGATGCCGAGCGTCAGACCCCGCATTATACGGGAATCAGGGGAGATTTTCCTGGGCCTTGCCGGTCATGGGGACGAAGCGGACCGGGGCCACCACCTCACGCTGGAAGCCCGACGCAGTGCGCGTCACACGCACAAGATCCTGACTGCCGGATCCGACCGGGATCACGAGCCTGCCGCCCACCCGGAGCTGGTCCAGAAGCGGTCGCGGAATCTGCTCGGGGGCCGCAGTGACGACGATCGCATCGAAGGGGGCCGCCTCCGGCCAGCCGTCGTAGCCGTCTCCGATGCGCACGGAGACATTCCGATACCCCTGCGCGCGGAGGGTCGCTTCGGCGCGCAGGCCGAGCTCCGCGAGGATCTCGATCGTGAAGACCTCACCCACGCACTCGGCCAGGATCGCGGCCTGGTACCCCGAGCCCGTTCCCACTTCCAGCACCTTCTGCGAGCGGTCCGGACGGATGAGCTCCGTCATGAGGGCGACGATGTAGGGTTGGGAGATCGTCTGACCCGACCCGATGGAGAGCGGGTGGTCGGCATACGCGTACGGGCGCTCTTCGGGAGGAACGAACGCGTGCCGCGGAACCGTGCGCAGCGCCTGGAGCACGCACGCATCCCGGATGCCGCGAGACTCGATCTGGTTCGCCACCATATCCCACCGCCGCCTGGCCTCCGGGTCGTGTGGGCCGCGCTCCTCTTTGCCTCCGCCGTTCCCGCTGCCCGGGTTCGAGACGCAGGCCACCAGGACGAAGAGCAGAAGGAGAGCGAAGCAGACGGCGAGGTCCGCCGTACCCGGGATCCTCAGCTGCATGCCCCGCTCCTTTCGGGGACTTTCCCGTCTCCCCCCGCCAGAGCGAGAACGGTCCGGCAGTCCCATCGGCTCGCAGGCCGCATTCTAGGCCTCCGAAGCGAAGCTAGTCGGATCCTCGCTCGGGTGTCAAGCCTCTCGGATTCCACCGCGGTCCGGCAGTGGCCCATCCGGCAGGCAGGACGCTATCTTCCGTCCGGAGGGCCCGACGTACGCGGACCCCCAAAACCTCCTGAATCGACGGGATTGATGCGAACTCCGTGGAGCATGAAAGTCGGCGTCGCCCTCGGCGGCGGGGCTGCACGAGGCCTCGCACATGTGGGTGTGCTTCGGGCTCTGCTCCGGGAGGGGATCCCGGTGGACGTGGTCACCGGCACGAGCATGGGAGCGATCATCGGAGGGGCCTACGCGGCCACGGGCGACATCGCACTCGTCGAGAAGGGAGTGCGCGACGTCCTTTCCAGCGAGCAGTTTCGGAGGAATCGTCTCAACTTCCTGCGGGAGACCAAGAGTCAGCGCGGAGGTCTCCTGTATTCCGTCACGAACCTCGTCCGCAGGGGGATCGTCTACGGAGCCTCCACGATGCGTCAGTCGTTCCTTTCCGCGGAGGAATTTGCGAAGAGCATGGCGGCCATCCTTCCGGACGTGCCCATCGAGAACCTGCCCGTTTCGTTTGCGGCCGTCGCGCTCGACCTCAAGGCGGGAGAGGAGATCATTTGCCGCCGCGGTTCCCTCCGCCATGCGTGTGCGGCGAGCTCGGCAATCCCCGGCATCCTTCCGCCGGTGCGAGTGGACGGACGGGTCATGGTCGACGGCGGATGGGTGGACAAGGTGCCGATCCTGCCCGCGTTCCGGCTGGGTGCCGACGTTGTCATCGCGGTGGACATCTCCGCGGATCTGGAGGATACCCGGGACTACACCCGCGGCATCGACGTGTTCATCCGGGCGAACGCGATCAAGGACTCGTTTCTGGTCGCGTTCCAACGAAGCATCGCGGATGTCGTCGTGAAGCCGGCGGTGCGCAGGGTTCACTGGGCGGATTTCAGCGCTGTCGAGCACTGCATCGCGGCCGGAGACGAGGCTGCCGTCACCGCGGTCCCTCACATTCGCGAAGTGCTGCGCTCGGAGAAGTGGCGCTCGGTGGTGAGACCGCTCCTGGGAAAGCGACTCGCGGAAGTGTATCTCGCCTCGCAGGACCTTCCAATTCGCGTGGAGTGAGGATTCGAGCGCGAGGGCTCCAATGGGCGCCCGGGAGAATGCCACGGCACACAATCGGCGGGCCGGTCGGAGGCCTGCGCTACGATACTGGACCCGTTCGGGCGCTGGTCTCACGGGGCCAGGGCGCGTCGCGGGGGAGCTTTGGGCCAGATTCGGTGTCGATCGACGAAGATCGGGTCCCAAGGAGCGGTGTCGAGATGATCTCGAGGGAAAAGGCGAGGAGCCTGGGAAGGGTCCTTGGAGGGCGTTGACGTGGCGAAGGAACACGTTCATCTGGTCGGGATCGGGGGAACGGGCATGGCAGGCCTGGCGGGGCTGCTGCACGAGCGTGGCTGCCGCGTCACGGGCTCGGACCGAGAACTGTATCCTCCAACCTCAACCCTGCTGCGCGCCCTCGGTCTCGAGGTCTTCACCGGGTTCGATGCGCGCCACCTCAGACCGGCGCCAGATCTCGTTGTGATCGGTAACGTCGTGCGCCGCGGAAATCCCGAAGCCGAGGAGGTGCTGGATCGCAGGCTCAACTACACCTCGATGCCGCGCCTCGTCGCGGAACGCTTCCTCGAGGGAAGACACTCGATCGTCGTCGTCGGAACGCACGGGAAGACCACGACCACAGCGATGCTGGCATGGGTGCTTCACCACGCGGGGCGAGACCCGGGGTTCCTCATCGGGGGGGCTCCGCGAGACTTCGACCACTCGTACCAAATCGGAAAGGGCCCGGCATTCGTGATCGAGGGCGACGAGTACGATACCGCGTTCTTCGACAAGGGACCGAAGTTCATGCACTATCGCCCGGACACCGCGCTGGTGGGCACCGTGGAGTTCGATCACGCCGACATTTTCCGCGATCTCGAAGAAGTGAAACGGGCCTTCGCGTGGTTTGCGAACATCGTTCCGGGTCGCGGGCTCATCGTCCGGCACGAGGACTGCGCGGTGACCCGTGAAGTCACCGCGCACGCGCTCGCGCGCGTCGAGGGCTACGGCTTCGATTCCGGCGTCTGGCGCGCCGAGGCGATCCGTGACGACGGAGAGGGGTCGCGTTTCCGTCTCCTGCTCAACGATCGGTTGTTCCTCGATGCGTCGCTTCGGCTTTCGGGAGAGCACAACGTACGGAACGCCTCGGCGGTGGTGGCCGCTGCGGCGGAGCAGGGGGTTCCGGCCCGAGAGATCGAAGCGGCACTCGCTTCGTTCCGTGGCGTTCGGCGCAGACTCGAGATTCGAGGCGAGGCCGATGGGGTCGTCGTGATCGATGACTTCGCGCACCACCCGACCGCGATCGCAGAGACCCTGCGCGCCGTCCGCCAGCGCTATCCAAAACGGCGCCTGTGGGCGGTCCTGGAGCCGCGCTCGTGGTCGCTACGCCGAAACGTGTTTCAGGACCAACTGCCCGTGTGCTTCGAATCCGTCGATGCCGTGGTCGTTGCTGGCGTGTACGGTAGCCAGGAGATCCCTCCCGGGCTCCGGCTGGATCCGGAGAAGCTCGTGCGGGATCTAACAGGGCGAGGCAAGGACGCCCGGTTCATTCCGGATGCAGCCTCGATCACGATGTTCCTCGCACACTCGCTGCGCTCCGGCGATGTTGTCGCGGTTCTCTCGAACGGAGGATTCGGCGGCCTCCACGAGCAGCTGCTGGCGTCGCTCGAGCGCAGGCCGAAGGAACGCGCAGGCGGCGACCGGCGCCGGGCCGAGACATAGGTTCCCCTCGGAGGAAGGCACACCCAAGAACTGCGCGCCGGTCTCTCCCGCAAAGCGGGCGAGCGCGCCGCAGCGCGCCCGGTGCCTCTTGGCAGAACGTCAGGGGGCGAGGTAGAGGGCCGCGGCCTGTTTCTGCCTGGCTTCGTAATCCGCGAATTCGTCGCTCATTCCCTGCAAGATCGGGCTGCCGGAATGCCGGCTCTGAAGGGACGCGAGCCAGCGCGCAGTCAGATCCCGGTAAACGGCGAGGTGGTTCCGCACGATCTTCCGGCCCGCGTCGAGGTGTTCGGGACGGGCAAGTTGCGGTTCCTGCCGAAGAGCGTCCAGGGCAACGTCCACGAGACGGAACGCCTCGTCCTTCTGGTATGCGGCGTCGAAGGTCTCGGCGAGTTCGAGCGCGGCGGAGGCTCGGGAAACGGGGTCCGCAGCGCGAGCGATCGCATCTCGTCCACGCGCGAGGTCGCCGGGAGAGGGCACGCGGAACGGTCGCAGGGAGAGGATTCGCTCGGCGGTGAGAACGTCGAGCGTGGCGTCGGAGAGCGGAGGCTGGAAGTAGCCGTCGAGAGTGGAAAACCCGGAAAGCTCGAAGGCGGGAAAACTCACCGAGGTCAACACTGGCCCCATGTACCTTCTCGTGAGCCAACGATCTCCTGTTCCGTAACTCAACGCCAGGTCGTCGTCGTGCAACAGCACGGGCGTCTCTAGGGCGGCGATGTCCTCCGGAGCCATGATGAGCATCGCCGCGATTCCCTCGAAGGATGCGATGGGACGAGTCGATTCCTTGGACCAGTACCCCTGGGCGAGGTTGCGCGAGGACCACTCTTTGGCAAGTACATGTGCCCGCTCCGCCATGGCCGACCTCGAGAACGTGGGTTTCTGGGGGTAGGCGAGAAGCATGAAGTCGCCGGCACTCACCTTCACGATGAACGTATCCGGAAAGACGTGCGCGAGGGTCTTGACCACGCTCTTGGCGTCGAGAGGGCTCAGGTAATACAGCGGCATGAACTGCATGAACACGCCCCCCGGACGAAGAATGCGTTTCACTTCTCGGTAGAACTCGACCGAATACAAGCGGTGCACGCCATCGCCGATCGGTGGAGGAGACTCCATGGAAACGATGTCATAGGATCCGGCGTGGGCACGCTCCACGAAATGGCGTCCGTCGTCCAGCGTGAAGCGCACGCGCGGATCGGCTGCGAGGTCGTGGTTGTACGGTCCCAAGAGCCGCCGCGAGAGATCGGTGATCTCACCGGAAATTTCGACGACATCCACGCGCGCTACCGGATAGCGCAGCAGAGCGCCGAACGACTGCCCGGTCCCGAGGCAGATCCCCAGGCAGTGCCGGGGAGATGCGGTGCCGGGATAGAACAGGACCGGCAGGTGGCCTTCGATCACCTGCGGGTTGACGCCTCGCTTGTCAATGCTCCCCATCTGGACGGCCCCGGCGGCGATGCGGATCGTCGTGTCGTCCTCGAAGACGTACGCCGTGGTGAGCGGTCCTTCCGAGAGTCCGGTGAGGCGGATTGCGGACGTGCTGCGCCCGAACTGCTGCTGCCGGATCGTGGCCCGAACGATATCTTCCTTGGAAGCCGCGAGAGCAACGAGCAGCAACAGACCGGCGCTGGGCACCGCCAGCGCCGTACCCCATCGCCGGCCGAGACGTGTAACCGCGGCCGCGGACATCGCCAGCGTTCCCACGCCCAATACGATCAGCGTGTGGTGCAGCCCGAAGAGCGGCAGCAGGAGATAGCTGCTGAGGAAGCTCCCGACGGCGGCTCCGAGCGTATTCCAGCACACGAGCCTTCCGGATACGGATTTCACGGAGGAGGCATGCGGTGTCGCTGCGGTGATGAGAGCCGGAAGACCGGTGCCGAGGCATAGCACGGGCAGGGCAATCGAGAGGGCGACCTGGAAGAAGGGAGCGAAGAACGTTGCGTCGGCAGCCTCGCTGAACAGGTGCCAGAACCTAGGAGCGTCCTGGGAGATCTCCAGCGTAGCCACGGGCTGCGCGAGTCCGAGGTCGTTCCAGGTCCGCTGAACGGTGATGCGGTAGTCCGCAAGCCTCCAGGCGTCAAGACAGAGCAGCGTCGTAAGCGGAACGAACGTCTGGACCACGGAGAAGACCCGGAGTGGATGCCAGGAGCCTCGAAACAGCGGGACGAGCAGGAGGCTTCCGACAGCGATCGCGAGAAGATACACCGCCAGAAGAACTGCGGTGAGGTAGATCGAGCTGAAGTGGGTCAGAGAGAAGTATCGAGCCCAGCAGATCTGATAGGCAAGCGCCAGGAGACCCGACGTGAAGGCCGCCACGCGGAAGAAAGACCCGAGCGGCGCCCGGTCGGTCTCGGGGATCGTCCTCGAGCCGGAACCGAAGAACGTCAGCGCCGCGAGGGCAACGACCAGGTTCGCAACGCCTCCGACCAGGCTGGTTCCCGTGATTCCCAGCGTTGGGATCAGGAGATACGCGGTCAACAATACGCCGCCAACCGCCCCCAGAGTGTTGATCCCGTACAAAGCGCTCGTGGCCGCTCCGATGTTCCGGTCGCGAGAAACCAGACCATCCAGCAGCAACGGAAGCGTCCCGCCCATGAAGAACGTCGGCCCGACGAACAGGACGAAAAGCAACCCGAAGCGGAGCGCGAAGACCGCAACCGCTGATTGGCCGCACAGCGGATACACGAAGGTGTACACGGTCCGCAACGCGGGGAAAAGAACGGGAAAGGCCAGAGCGAAGATCCCGATCGCCGCCTCGAAAAGCCCATACACAAACAGCGGTGACACGCGGTCGGTTCGAAGAAAGCGACCGGTTACGTAACTTCCGGAAGCAAGACCAAAGAAGAACGCGGTGAGCACGGTTCCAAGCGCGATCTGGCTCGTCCCCACGACGGAGGCGGCGCTCCGGATCCAGATGAACTCGTAGCCGAGGCCGAGCGCGCCCGAGCAAAAGAACAGAAAAACCGCGAGGGCGAACGTCAGAGGGCGACCGAATCTCATCCTGTCAGGCTCCGTGACCGGCGGTGGAGCCTATCCGGGGTGTTCCGCGACGTCAACCGGCGACCTTTCCGATCGGAGAGTGTGGGAAGCGATCGGAGGAGCGAGCGCGCCAGAGGCCGATCCGATTGTGGCTGCGTAAAGAGAGGAGCGCCGCGGGACTGCCACGCCCCGTGGCGCAGGTGCTATTTCTTCTTCCCGCCCTCTCCGACACCGCGGTTTCCGCCCGATTGCCCTCGAGGGTTCGGGGCGTCGGGCGCACGAGCGGCCGCTTTGGGTGTGGGCACGGGTCGGGACCGCGCAGACCGGGGAGGTGTCACGGGGGGCGGCTCCGCCTTGGAGTTGTTCCGAGCGCGTGCCGACGAAGACGGCGCACTTGTGTGCGGAGCAGAATCGGGAGGCCCCGTACCTCGCTCTCGCGTGACGCGCGGACTCGCCATGCGTCGATACAGGTCCCGAACCCGCTCCTTCGGATCGCGCCCCTCGCCGACCGTGCCGGGCATTAGGAGACCCTCCGCGACTGGATTCTGCGAGGATCGATCCGCATGTCGCGTGTCCGTGTCTCGGCGGGAAGGCGTCGTCCCTCTCCGCGGAGATTCGAGGATCTCGGGATCGCGCCGCTCGAGCAAATCCAAATTTTGATTCGCCGATCCTCGCGATGCGTCCTGACCGTAAGGCGTTTCGCGTCGGACGTTCCCGCGTGCCGATCGCTTCGGATCTGGATGACTCGCCTGGGATCGCGAATCGGGGCTCGCGCGCCGGCGAGCCGCCTGCTCGAGTTCGGCGAAGGTGCGATGCCCCGCACGGCCGTGATCGGTGACCGGCGCCGTTCTCGCCAAAGGACCCTCTGCGGCGGTCCGAAACGCGACTTCCCTCGTCGATGCGTCACGAGCCAGGGCCCGGGGAGCGACTCGCGGCGGCCGGGCCAAGACGACGTTGGCGCGCAACTCCGGTTCGAGGCGCGCCGGCGGGACGGCGTGCCTTCCACAGTCCCGAGCAACGATATGATCATAGCGAACGAACGTCCAGGAAAGGGGATCGTAGACGCCAGCGTAGTAGACAGGGCCCAGCAGGGCCGGGCGATTCCAGAAATCGAGAGGGCACCAGCCCATGTAGGATGTGCCCCAGGACCACGATACCCACGCCCCGGCAAAGACCGACCCCGGAATCCAGCACCAGCCGTGTCCGCTCACCCACGACCAGCGGCCGTAGTGGTACGGAGCCCAGCCCCAGGGTTCGCTCGATACCCAGAAGTAGCCCGCGGGACCGTAGTGCCAGTACCCATTGAAGTACGGCCTCCAGCCGTCCCCGTGCATGTGCGGGTACCACACGTAGCCGTACGTCGGCAGATAGGACCAGGTTCCGAACGCGGCCAGCTCGAGGTAGTACGGCCGAATCTCCTCGGGGACGCTCCGGTATCCGGTTGCGAGGTCCTTGGTCGTGGCATCGGAGTCGGCAGGCCCCGCGTCGCGCTCGGCCACCCAGACGTCGAATTCGTCGAGGGCAAACGCACTGAACGGACGGGGGTCCTCCGGCACGCTCCCGGGCTGGACGACCGCGCGCATTCCGCCGCGCACGAGCACGGACCCTGCGCTGCAACTGACTTCGGCCACGCCCCGACGGGACTGCACACGCGTGCGGCCGCCGCTTCCAACGTCGATGCGGACATCGCCGCTCCCGAGGAGGAAAACCGACGCCGCAGGGGTGTCCACGCGAAAATCTCCCTCCCCGTTGAATCTGCCCGAAATCTGGAGCGTACCGCGGAAGACCTTCAGGATCGCGTTGTCCGCCGGAGTCGCGGCGGGGCTCGGGAGCGCTTGGAACTCCACCTGCGTGGAGCCATCCAATCGCACCAGTGTTCCACTGGCGAGCTGGATCTCCGCCCGCTGATCTCCCAGGGTGGAGATCGCATCGCCAGGAAACACCGGAGTGTTCACGAGCGCCGTGTCTCCGGCTTCCGCCTCGTTCTCCGGTGAGCCGCGGCGAATCGCCGCCCCGCCCTCGAGGAAGCGGACCCGGCCGAAGTCACCCTCGTCGTATCCGTCCCGGAGCGCGTCGAGATCCTCCGCCGGGGTCGCCGAGGCACGGGGAGCGCTGAGAGCCAGGAGCAATCCCAGAAGAACCCCGCCGATGCCACGCATGGTCGCCTCCGACGGCCCTTCTTTGACCAAGGCTCGTCCAAGCAGCACTCGTGCCATCGTCCCCGGAGGCGCCCCGGCCGCCCCGCGCGCTTTCCGAAGGTCAGCCCCGGAGGATGTCCCTCGAAGCCGAGACGGCCGTCCTCCCGCGTGGACACGGTCCATGCGGCCGAAGCAGCGTCCCTTTCTTGACTCGTCGTTGTTTGGGGTGATACCTTCGCTGCAGTCCGGCATGCAACGAAAAGACCGAGGTTCTGCGAGGCGCCGCCATGGCTGTTCGTAGTGTTCGTCTATACCCCGACCCAGTCCTTCTGGTTCCGACGAGAACCGTGAACGTCATCGATGAATCTGTGAAGGAACTCGTGCGGGACATGATCGACACCATGGCCGCCGCGCCGGGGATCGGTCTCGCGGCGAATCAGGTGGGCGAGAGCGCTCGCATCTGTGTGGTCGATCCCACCGCAGGGGGCGAGCCGTCCGCGTTGCGCGTCCTGATCAATCCGTGCGTGATCGGTATCGAAGGAAGTCAGACGGCGGAGGAGGGCTGCCTCTCGTTCCCCGATATCACGCTGGAGATCGAGCGGCCTTTTCGTGCGACGGTTGACGCCTTGGATCTCGAGGGCCAGCGGTTCCAGATCACAGGCGAAGGGCTGCTCGCGCGCGTGATGCTGCACGAGATCGAGCATCTCGACGGCGAGGTTTTTCTCCGGAACGTATCCGCGCTGCGGCGGGAACTGGTAAAACGCGAGATCCGGAAGCGAATCAAGACGGGGGACTGGCTGTCCGCAGGTTCGTTGTGAGGGTCGCGTTCCTGGGGACTCCGCGCATCGCCGTTCCGGCGCTGCAGTCGCTCGTCGCCACCGGTCACACGATCACCCTCGTGATCACCCAGCCGGACCGACCCCTCGGTCGTTCCGCGGAGCCCGTCCCGCCCGCGGTCAAGCAAGAAGCCATCACACGAGAGTTGCGGGTGGCGCAGCCTCGCGCCGTGCGCACCATCGAGTTCCTCGATCTCGTCCGCTCCTCCCGGTCGGACGTCTTGGTCGTGGTGGCGTACGGCCGAATCTTGCCGGCGTCCGTGCTCGGGGTCGCAGCGCACGGTGCCATCAACGTACACTTTTCCCTTCTTCCCCGGTATCGCGGGGCGGCCCCGGTCCAATGGGCACTCGCGCGATGCGAACGAATCACCGGGGTGACGACAATGGCCATGAGCGAGGGCATGGATGAAGGCGACATCCTTCTCCAGCGCGAAGTGTCGATCGAGCCCGAGGAGCATTGTCCTGCGCTGCAGGAGAGACTCGCGGGAATCGGCGCTTCCCTCCTCGTGGAAACGCTGGTCCGTCTGGAGCGCGGTGATCTGCAGCGCCATCCGCAAGATCACGCGCTCGCGACGTACGCGCCGCGCCTTCGCCGCGAGGACGGCGATGGGGATCTCTCCCTGCCAGCACGAGAAATCGAGGGGCGCATTCGCGGATTCGACCCCTGGCCCGGAGTGTGGGTCCGAGCGGATACGAGACGGCTCCGGCTGATCCGGGCGCGGGCTGCTGCGGACGGGACGGTGTGCGACGAACCTCCCGGGCGCGTGCTGGCGCTCGCCGGGGGTGCGCTGCGCATCGCCTGCGGTGGGGGAAGCGTCCTCGACGTGCTCGCCGTTCAGCCCGAAGGCGGCAAAGTCCTCAGTTCCAGGGATGCGGTGAACGGTCGCATCGTACGGCCCGGTGTCCGCCTCGAGAGCACAGGCGCGGCCTGGTCCGACGCCGGCTCTCGCCCGGAGCAGGATAGGGGCTCCGAATAGGCTATGATGCGGCCTCGTGAAGCCAGGGCCGTTCCCGGAAATCGGGGGAGCGATGGGCACCGAATGTTCGGTGCCTTGACGCGTTCCTGAGCGGTACAGGGTCGCCGGACATGGGCTTGCGACGCATCGTGGTGCTGGGGGGCTGGCTCGGAGGGTTCCTGCTGCTGGGCGCGCTGCTGTTCGCCCTTTCCTTTCACCTCGCAACGAAGCTCGAGATGCGTTCCTCGGAGGTCTCGGTTCCCGACCTCACCGGCTTGAGCGAAGAACAAGCGCTCTCCAGAGCGCGATCCTCAAACCTTCTGGTCGAGGTCGTCGACCACCGGCACGATCCTCGGATGTCGAGCGGCAGGATTCTGCAGCAAGAACCGGAAGCGGGAGCATCCGTTCGCCGGGGGCGAAGGGTCAAGGTCGTGATGAGCCTGGGTGGGAAGGTCCTGCTGGTTCCCGATCTGCGCGCGCAGGGAGCGAGGGCGGCGGAGATCGATCTGCGACGAGCCGGTTTCGTCCTTGGAGGAGAGGCTCGAGTCGCGTCTCCCCGTGCTCCTTCCGGGGCGATCTTGGCGCAGGTTCCGCCTCCGGGGAGCCCTTCGGTGCAGAGTACGCGGGTCCACCTGCTCGTCTCCGAGGGCCAGCGGCCGGAGCGCTGGGTCATGCCCGATCTCGGTGGCCTGTCTCGGGGTGAAGCGGAAACCTGGATTCAACGATACGGGTTTCGAAAGGGCCCCGTGCGGGTCGCCAGCGGGGCAGGTCGTCGCTCCGGGGTGGTGATCGGTCAATCGCCACTCGCCGGATATCCCATCGGAAGCAGGGCAGTCGTCGAGCTGACGGTGGCGGAATAGGAGGAGAAGCATGGGCGCAGTCCTCGCACCCTCGATTCTCTCGGCGGACTTCGCGCGACTGGGATCGGAGGTCAAGGACGTGGAATCGGGTGGGGCTGCCATCGTCCACATCGACGTCATGGATGGTCACTTCGTTCCCAACATCACGATCGGGCCCGCTGTCACTGCGTCGCTTCGGGGCGTGACTCAGCTTCCTCTCGACTGCCACCTAATGATCGAGAACCCCGATCGCTACGTCGATTCCTTCTTGCGTGCGGGTGCCGACATGCTCTCCGTTCATGTGGAAGCGGCTCCGCATCTCCACCGGACGGTTCAGGCGATCCGGGGGGGCGGCGCAAAGGCCGGAGTCGCTCTGAATCCCTCCACCCCGCTGTCCTGCCTGGAGGAGATCCTACCGTTCGTGGATTTCGTGTTGCTCATGACGGTCAATCCCGGATTCGGCGGGCAGACCTTCATCCTCTCCGTGCTGCGCAAGATCGCGGAGCTCCGGCGCTGGATCGACCGGGAATGCATCGACGCGCGGATCGAGGTCGATGGGGGCATCAACGCAGAGAATCTCGATTCCGTGGTCCATGCGGGTGCGGACGTGATCGTGGTCGGCTCTGCGGTCTTTGCCTGCGGAGACCCGCGCGGCACGACCCAGAAAATGGTGCGCCGGCTTGCCGAGATGGCGGAGCATGGAACCAACCGCTGAACGCGCAAACCCGCGAGCAGGCCTAGCATTCGCTCGAGTCCGTTATCCGGAGACGGATCGCATGGGGATCGCCCATCATGCGCATTACTTCGTGTGGTTCGAGCTGGCCCGAACCGAATGGATGCGGGAGCTCGGAGTCCCGTATCGCGAGCTGGAGGAGCGCGACCGAACCTATCTGCCGGTCGTGGAGGCGGGCTCGATCTACCACGCCTCGGCACGCTACGACGACACGCTCCGGATCTCCGTGCAACTCGCTTGGGTTCGCCGAGTCCGGATGAGGCTCGAGTACGCGGTGACCCGAGTAGGGGACGGACTGCTCCTCGCCACCGGCTTTACGGTGCACGCGGCCGTGGACCAGCAGGGGCATCCAAGGCGACTCCCCGACCGACTCGTTCGGGCGATCGGGAGCGCTCCCGGAGAAACTCCGTGAGACGCAGGACCATCCTTCTCGCGATCGCGGTCGCCCTCGTCGTTGCCGCGGTCCTCGCGCAAGGCTGCGCGAGTCGAAGGCAACGCGCGGAGGACGCCAAGATCCTGGATGCGGAGGCGCTCTACCGGAAAGGAGTCCGGGAAATCTCGCTCGGAAATCTGCGCCGGGCACGGGTCTTTCTCGACCGCATCCAATACACAGCCGAGAACCGCACGAATCTCGAGCCCAAGGTGCGCCTGGCCCTCGCCGACGTGGCCTTCTACACGGGCGACGACCTGTCCCTGATCGATGCGCGCGCCAAATACGTGGATTTCGTGACGCTCTACGGCGATCATCCTCGCGCGCCCTACGCCCAGCTCCAGGCCGGCGTGTGTTCCCTCAAGCAGGTGAGTCGGCCCATGAGGGACCAGAGTCAGACGCTCGTGGCCATGCAGGATCTTCGCGAAGTCGAGCGCCGCTATCCGCTTTCACCGTTTGTGCGCGCGGCCAGGGATCTCCTCAGCAAGGCGGAGTCGAACTTGGCGGAACACGACTACCGCGTCGGCCTGTTCTATCTCAAGAGAAAGGCGTATCTGGCAGCCGCGGACCGCTTCCGCTGGGTCCTCGACCACTACCCGACGTACACGCGCAAGGAGAGCGTCTACTTCCATCTCGGACAGTCCCTTCTCGAACTGGACAACGTCGCAGAAGCGAAGATCTACCTGGACAAGATCGTCCGCGACTACCCGGAGGGAGAGTACGCGGTGGAGGCTCGGCGGCTCCTGGCGCGCGCGAACGGGTCGGAGACGGGGAGCAAGAGAGGATCGTCGTGAAGAGAATCGCGGTTCTTGGAACGGGACTGGTCGGACGCACGATCGCTGGAGATCTCGTGACGGAACAGACCTTCGCGGTCACGGCGTGGGACCGAAGCGAGGAGGCGCTCGAGTGCCTGCCCCGTACGGAAAACCTCGTCACGCGGCGTGCCGACCTGTCACGGAGCGACGAGCTTCGCCGAGCCGTCGCGGAGGCGGACGTCGTCGTCGTCGCGGTCCCTGGCTTCCTTGGGGCTGCGGTGCTTCGGGGCGCCATCGAAGCGTCGAAGCCGGTCGTGGACATTTCCTTTGCTCCCGAGGATCCGCTCGCCCTCGCTGATCTTGCGCGAGCGCGGGGAGTTCCCGCCGTCGTGGATTGCGGCGTGGCACCCGGCTTGTCGAACCTCCTCGTCGGATCGTCGGCAGCCGAGATGGACGACGTGATCGAGGCGACGATTCTGGTCGGTGGACTCCCTGCCCGCCGGGTTTGGCCCTGGGAGTACCGTGCCGTATTCTCCCCGACGGATGTCATCGAGGAATACACGCGGCCGAGCCGCTTCCGCTGCAACGGCTTCGAGGTCGTGCGTCCCGCTCTTTCCGATGTGGAGCTTGTGGATCTTCCGGAAGTGGGGACGCTCGAGGCCTTCAACACGGACGGATTGAGGACATTGCTGCGGACGATTCCCGCGCGCACGATTCGAGAGAAGACGCTGCGCTATCCCGGTCACGCAGAGAAGGTGCGCTTGCTCAGGGACGCGGGCTTCTTTCGCGAGGAAGCGCTGCAGGTCGGAGACGTTCGCGTCGCCCCGAGGGCCTTGACCGAAAAGCTGCTGTTCGCCTCCTGGGCCCTTCCGCGAGGCGAGGAGGAGCTGACCGTGCTGCGGGTGGAGGTGACGGGGCGGAAAGGCGGCGGCGAGCGCCACGACGTGTGGAATCTCCTGGACAGAACGGATCGAGCGACCGGGAACACGTCGATGGCGCGGACCACGGGGTTCCCCTGCGCTCTCGTCGCGCGGATGCTGGCGGACGGAACGTGGGCAGAGCCGGGTGTCCATCCGCCCGAGATTCTGGGGCGTCATTCGGGAATCACAGCGCGCATTCTCGCGGGACTTGAGAAGAGAGGCGTCCGGGTGAGGCGAGAGACGACGGGATCCTGAACGCCCGCAAGCTCCCAACACAGAGGGCAGCTCGCTCGTTCGTGGGCGTTTTCGTGAGCGAAGAGGCCTCGAACGGCTGCCGGCTCCTTGACGCTTCCGGGCGTGGGGCCTAGACTGCGGCCGTCGCGGAGACCTTTCCTTGCCTCCTCGCGCACGAATCGTCGGGACCACCGTGCTCGCCGTTCGCAAGAACGGAAAGGTAGCCGTCGGCTCTGACGGCCAGGTCACGCTCGACCGGATGGTCGTGAAGCACGGCGCGAGAAAAGTCCGCCTTCTGGCGGACGGGACGGTCGTCGCCGGCTTCGCAGGCGCCGCCGCCGATGCGTTCGCGCTGCTGACGCGATTCGAGGAGAAGCTGAGCGAGCACCAGGGGCAGATCGAGCGGGCGGCGGTCGAACTGGTGAGAGACTGGCGGACGGACCGGGTGCTTCGGAAGCTGGAAGCGCTGCTCGTGGTCGCGGATGCGCGGAAAACGTTTCTCCTGTCCGGAACCGGCGATCTGATCGAGCCCGACGACGGAGTCCTCGCCATCGGAAGCGGCGGCGTGGCCGCGATGGCAGCCGCACGGGCTCTGGTCCGGCGCACGGAGATGGATGCCCGCGATGTGGTCGTGGAGGCGCTGTCCATCGCCGCCGGGCTCGACCTCTTCACGAACGACCAGCTCACCGTGGAAGAGATCTGACATGGTCTTCTACATGCCGGGGCGGGTCGAGCCATCGGGAACCGGCTCCGCGGAGCTGAGCCCGCGCGAGATCGTACAGGGTCTGGACCGCTTCATCGTCGGGCAGTCACGGGCGAAGCGCGCCGTGGCCATCGCGCTGCGCAACCGTGTCCGCCGCCGCAAGTTGCCTCCAGATCTGGCCGAGGAAGTGAGCCCGAAGAACATCCTCATGATCGGTCCGACGGGGGTCGGAAAGACGGAGATCGCGCGCAGGCTCGCGCGCCTTGTCGCCGCGCCCTTCCTGAAGGTGGAAGCGTCGAAGTTCACGGAGGTGGGCTACGTCGGTCGGGATGTCGAGTCCATGATTCGGGACATGGTGGACATCGCCATGGACATGGTCCGACAGGAGCGCCGGATCCAGATACGCGCGCAGGCGAGCCAGGCTGTCGAGCGACGCATTCTGGATCTGCTCCTGCCTCCGAGGCCAAGAGCGACGACACGCGCCGGCGAGCCTCCGGCCGCGGAGGGGAGCGTGGATCCGCAGCTCTCATGGGATCGCAGCCGTGAGACGTACCGTCGCGCCCTCGAAGCGGGAGAGTTGGACGAGCGGATCGTCGAGCTCGAAGTGCAGCCTGCGCTGGGCGCCGCGTTCAAGCTGTTCACGCAGTCGGGTATGGAAGAATTGGACATGAACCTGCCGGAGGTCCTGCCGGGCCTGTTTCAGGGCAGGCCGCGGACGCGGAGGCTGACCATCGCGCAGGCCCGCGAGGTGCTGCAAAGGGAGGAGGAAAACAAGCTCATCGATCCCGAGCAGGCCGCGCGGGAAGCCATCCGCCGCGTGGAGGAGTCGGGGATCCTGTTCATCGACGAGATGGACAAGATCGCGGGTAGAGAGGGGGGCCACGGTCCCGACGTCTCGCGCGAGGGGGTGCAGCGAGATCTCCTGCCGATCGTGGAGGGGACGCTGGTCAACACCAAACACGGCATGGTGCGCACCGATCACATCCTCTTCATCGCGGCGGGCGCCTTCCACGTTTCCAAGCCCTCCGATCTGATCCCTGAGCTACAGGGACGGTTTCCGATCCGCGTCGGACTCGATCCGCTGGGCCGAGACGAGCTCGTGCGCATTCTCACCGAGCCCGAGAGCTCCCTGGTCCGGCAATACCAGGCGCTGCTCGGCACCGAAGGGATCGAGCTGGAGTTCAGCCCCGAGGGGATCCTGGCGCTGGCACAGATCGCCGAGGCCGTGAATCGCACGACGGAGAACATCGGGGCTCGCCGTCTCCACACCGTCATGGAGCGGGTTCTCGAGGACGTGTCCTTTGCCGGGTCGGAGCATCCCGAGAAGCGGGTCGTCGTGGACGAGGGGTACGTTCGGGAGAGGCTCCAGGGGGTCGTGCAGGATACCGATCTTTCCCGTTACGTGCTCTGATGCGCCCCGCGGCAGGTTTCGTCCTCTGTGTCGTGTTGGCTGGCGTCGCGATCGCATGTGGAAAGAAAGGGCCGCCGCGCGCCCCGGAGCCCCGTGGACCGCTTCCTCCTCGGGAAGTTGAGGCCCGCCAGGAAGGGAGCGACGTGCGGGTCTGGTTCTCCGTCCCGAGCCCGCGCGGGACCAAACCCTCTCAGGTTCCCGCCCGCGCGGAGCTCGTTCGCGTGGAATACCCGCCCGATTCGAATCCACCCCAGGATCCGGACGCATTCCGCCGGCGGGGCCGTGTGGTGAGCACGCACGATGTGCAGGGGGCGCCGGGGTCTCTCGCGAGCCTGGGAGATGCCACGCTGCGTGTCCTGCCGAAAGGCGGGAAGGGCTGGATCCTCAGGTATGGGATTCGGGTTTGGGATCACGGAGGGCGGCTCTCGCCTCTCGTGGTCGCGCAGGATCTGGTGCCGGTCGAGCCGCCCGAACCTCCCTCGCACCTACAGGCGGAGGCGACCGCGGACGGGATCCGTCTGAAGTGGGAACCGCCCGAGCGCGTCGACTCGCTTCTCTATAACGTGTACCGAGAGAGTCCCGGACAGCGGCTGGAGATCCGTCCGGTCAACCGAGAGCCGCTGCAGGCCACCGAGTTTCTGGACGCCGAGGTGACCAGCGGCAATACCTACGCGTACAGCGTGCGCACCGCCGCGTCCGGAGGCCCTCCGTACCGGGAGAGCGTCTCCAGCGAAAGGGTTGTGCTCCTCGCGGAGGATCGTTTCCCTCCGGCAGCCCCGGAACGGCTCGTGGCCGTGCAAGAGGGACCCGCGGTGCGACTGCTCTGGAATCCCAACCAGGAACGGGACCTCGCCGGCTATCGCGTCTACCGTAAGGCCGCGGAGAACTGGGTCCAGGTCGGTCCCGATCTCGTGGACCGCCCCAGCTACCTCGACGCGGACGTGCAGCCGGGTCAGCGCCTGGAGTATCGGGTCACGGCGCTGGATCGGGCGAGTCGTACTAACGAGAGCGCGCCCTCCGAAGTCGTCCAGGTCGAGGTCGCCGCGGAGCCGTCCGCAGTCGGAGATCATCCTTGACGGAGCGCCGTGTCCGCTTCACGAAGATGTCGGGGGCCGGGAACGACTTCATCGTTCTCGGTCACGACGCAGCGCAGGATCTGGCGGGAGAGCTTCCGCCGTGGACCCGCAAGGCATGTCGGCGCGGCGTGTCGGTCGGAGCGGACGGAGTGCTGGTCGTCGAGCCGGGTGGGGAGCAGAGGGTCCGGGTGCGATTCTTCAACCCCGACGGCGGAGAGTCGTTTTGCGGAAACGGCAGCCGCTGCGCCGCCCGCTACGCGTATCTCCGGGGCTTCGCCAACGAGTCCATGATTCTCGGGACTTGGATCGGGGAGGTGCCCGCGCGCGTCGACGGGGAGGTCGTGCGCCTGTACCTGGCTCCTCCGGAAGACCGCGGTTCGTGCCGGATCGAGGAGGACGATGTGCGGGTGGAGGGCCGGCTGGTCGTCGCGGGCGTGCCACACTTCGTGGTGTCTGTCGAGGACGTGACCGAAGCTCCCCTGGCCGTGTGGGGACCGCGGATTCGGCATCACCGTCACTTCGCGCCCGGCGGCACCAACGTGGACGTAATCGGCTGGAAACCGGACGGGAGCCTTGCGATACGAACCTGGGAGCGCGGCGTCGAAGGAGAGACGCTGGCGTGTGGCTCGGGCGCGATCGCGGCCGCTGCGGTCGTGCGCAATCAGGTGCCGGCCTCGGGCGTTCGAGTGGTTCCCGCGAGCGGCGTGTCGCTCTTCGTTGCCTTCGAACAACGCGCCGGCCGTGCGAGCGTCGTCCTGCAGGGGGATGCGCGCCTGATCTTCGAGGCGACGCTCGACGCGGAGGCGACCTCGGGGTTTCCCGCGTGCTGAAGCCGAAGGTGCGCAAACTCGTGGACTGGATCGTCGGTGCCGCGCTCATCATGTTCGGGATCGCCGCCGGGCTGGTGCCGATGCTGCCCGGCTGGCTCTTCGTCCTGGCCGGGCTCGCGGTGTTGAGCAGTCACAGTCGCTGGGCCAGGACCCTGCACGACCGGCTCCTCAGCCTCGGACGACGTGCGCGCAAGACGGTCTGGAGAGACGGGACGGATCCGCGGAAGGACGGCCGGCAGTCGGAGGAAGAGTGAGCGCCCGCTCCCCGCGGGCGAATCCGGCCCGGCTTCCTCAGAGCGCCAGGGTGGCGGGATCCCCGCCCCCGAGAACCTCGACGTAGGCCTCCTCGAGCAAGGCGAGCCCATCTGCCCCGAGGTCGGGGTACCGACGCTGGAAGCTCTCCCGTCCCCGCTCGATCTGATCCGCGAGGCGCCGGGAGAGGTCCCGCTGCCGGCGTCCGGCGAGTACAGCCTCCTCGTTGTAAAGGCGAATGTCGGTGGCGATCAGACGCGCAAAGCGCCGCGCCTCGCGAACCTTGGGCGACCCGGCGATCGCGGCGGCTTCCGGCAGAGGGGAGAGCCCGGTTGCATCCGGTATCGATGGGGCGGCCGCAGGCCCTGGCTCCGTCGCCGAGGCGAGCACGGCAATCGACGCGGGGGTCGCAGGGTCCGGCAGGACCGTCGTATCCGGCGCGACGCTCGCTCGCCGCCGGAGAACCTCGAGCTCCAGCCGCATCTCGCAGAACATCGCAGCCAGCAGCAAAGCCCGGGGCTCCCATGGCGCGTCGACCGGCAGGCGCTCGGCGACGAGAATGCACACGACCGCGCCTCCGGCTCTGAGCGGAACCGCAGCGGCTTCCGCTCCCGGATCCTCGGAGAATCCCGGAGCGGTCTCACCGGCGAGCCTCTCCACGAGCGCGAGGCGCTCATGCGCGGCCGCCCGTCCAAGCCAGCCCGCCGTCAGCGGCAGGTCAGTCCGCTGCAGCCGACGCGTCGCTTCCGGATCGTGGCCCAACGCACGCCAGCCGCGGATCCTACCGTGCCGGACAAGCAGAAGCGCGACGCGCGGCGCGAGCAGGTGCGCTCCTTCGAGGAGTCTCTCCAGAGCCTCCGACGCGGTTGGAGCCGTCGCGATCGAGAGCAGGGCTCGCTCGAGCTTCGAGAGGGGGAAAGGGTCTTCAGTGATCACGGCAGCGAGGCTCCGTGGAATGGAGATGAAGAGACGGATGCGCGAGCAGCGGCGCGACGTCGGGAAGGCCGTGGATCATCTGTCGAAGGTCGGGTGCCAAGCGCAGCGCTCGCGCCAGGCAGTGCACGGCATCCTCCTCCTGCTGGGATCGTACCAGCACCGAGGCGAGATTCAGGAGAAACGTGGGATTCTCGGGGTCCAGGGACACGGCGCGCCGATAGGCTCGCGAGGCTGCGTCGAGATCGCCGGTGTCCTCCAGAACATTGCCCAGGTTGTTCCAGGACGGGGCGTATCCGGGGAAGAGCAGCAGAGCCTGTTGATAGCAGGTGAGCGCTTCCCGGTGCCGCTGCTGTTGGACGAGTGCCGTCCCCAAATTGTTCCAGACCTCGTGGTCGTTCCTCCCTCGTTCGAGGGCGTTGCGGAACGCCCGGACGGATTCTTCGGCTTGGCCGAGCTCCAGGAGGACATTCCCCAAGTTGTACCAGACCTCGTAGTCCTTGGGGCTGAGTGCAGCGGCGCGGCGGTATCCGTCCGCCGCCTTGGAGAGGTCTCCCCGGCACGCATGAACGTAGGCCATATTGAACCAGACGCGATCGGCGTCGGGACGGATGCGCAACGCATGCCCGTACGCCTCGAGGCTTCCATCGAGATCGCCGGTCGCGACGAGGGCGTTGCCCAGGTTGTACCAACTCTCGAAGAAATCCGGCTGGATTTCGACGGCGCGACGGAAGCAGCGGATGGACTCATCGAGCCGGGCGGCGCGGCCTTCGCGCCGGCCGATACCACTCCCGTCCGGGAGCGGCTCGGCGGGAGGCCGCTGCTCTCCCCCGTGATCCCGGAGCGCGGTGTTCACCATCTCCGCGGTGTTCTCGCTGGCAACGCCCAGGCCGTTCCAAGCCTCCACAAGCTCCGGATCGCAGTGAATCGCCTGCTCCCAGGCCTCGATCGCACCCCGAAGGTCACCGACTGAGAAGCGGTCCTGGCCCAGTTCGAAGAACCTTCGAGCGTCTCCTGCTCGACCGCCCTGAGGGGCCGGTTTGGCGGGTGTCGAGCACCGTGGAATCTGGAGCGGTTCCCGGCGCCGGGTGCGTCCCCGTGTGCTCGAGTGCAGACCTTCACGGTCATCGCCTCGGCTCACTTACCCCTCCCCGTGCCCCGGCCTAGCCGGCAAGGCTCGCGGCGCAACCCTTCGTGTCTTCGAGACGCGGTGCCAACTCGACGCTCCCCCCGGATCGCGAGTTGGTATCGGGACCGGAATAACGTCAAATCTATTAACACGGACCGGCGTCGGCGGTCAACTCCCCAAAAACACTCCCGCGGTTTCCTGTCAGCGCTGGCGATCACCGCCGGGCGTGCGGTGACCGCCTCCGAGCCCCAGAGGGCGGTTCCGGGCACGCTGGCGCTAGAATACGCCTCCAAACTTCCACCGGAGCGGACCCCTGGCATGTTGCACCGACAGACCCTGGCGCAGGAGACAGCCATCGAGGGGATCGGCCTTCACTCGGGACTCCGCGTGCGGCTGCGGCTGGTCCCTGTCGAAGCCGAGACGGGGATCGTATTCGTGAGAACCGATGCCGGGGGCGCGGTCGTGCCAGCGGATCTCGAGTGGGCCGGCCCGTGCTACTACGCCACGGTCTTGAGCAAGGACGGGGTGTCCGTCAGCACCATCGAGCACCTGATGGCCGCCCTGTACGCCCTCCAGATCGACGACATCCGGGTGGAGTTGGACGGGCCCGAGGTCCCGATCCTCGATGGGTCCTCCCGGCCGTTCGTCGAGGCGATCCTCGCGGCCGGCCGGAGGGAACTGCCGGTGATCCGGCAGTACCTCACCATGATCCGTCCCGTCGAGATCACCGAGGAGGAGAAGACGATCGCCGTGTTCCCGTGCCCCGAGTACCGGGTGACCTACGCCATTGGGTTCGACCATCCGCTTCTGGGCTACCAGGAGCTCACCGCGAGCCCGTGGGGAACGGAGGCCTTCGCCGAGAAGCTGGCTCCGGCTCGCACGTTCGTCTTGGAGCGCGAGGTCGAGGCGCTGCGCAGCAAGGGCCTGGCCAAGGGAGGTTCCCTGGAGAATGCGGTGGTCTTGGGGGAGAACGGAGTGCTGAACAGCGGCCTGCGCTTCCCCGACGAGTTCGTCCGGCACAAGATGCTGGACCTGACCGGCGATCTCTCTCTCCTGGGGCGCCCACTGCGAGGCCACGTGATCGCGTATCGCGCGGGGCACGATCTGCACGGCAAGCTGGCGCGCCGCATCCGGCAGCGTTCGGACAGTTGGTATCTCGCCCCCTGGACCGGCGAGGCGGCTGCGCAGAAGGCGGTGGCCCCGGCGTGAACCTCCTTCGACCGTGCGGGCTGCTGCTCGTCGCGACTCTGGCACGGGCGGAGGTTCCCGAGCCAGACGGCCGTCCCGAGGCGACGATCCAGGACCTCGACGTCCGCGAGGGCGGCGAGACGCTCGAAGTGTCCTTCCGTGTGGACGGGGCCTTCGGCCTGGACACGCGGGAGCGGATCCAATCCGGCATGCCCGTGACCTTCTCCCACCGCGTCGAGCTCCTGGCGCGCAGAGCGGTGCCGATCGTGCCGTCGCGTGTGCTGGTTCTCGCCGTTGTGGACTCGACGGTCCGGTACGACTCGCTGACTCGCCAGTACTACCTCTCCCGGCGCATCCGCCGGGATCTCCGGGGAGAGGACGAACCGGTCGTGGAGGAGACGAGCATGACGACCCTGCTGAGCTCCGAGGCGGAGGCCTGGCTCGCGTCGGTGAACGATCTCGCGCTGCCCGCCCCCCCGCCGGCCGCGCGCGAACACAAGCTCCGCCTCAAGGTTCGCACCATCCTCGGCCGCCGCTATCACCTGCTGATCTTCCCCGCCACGGACTCCGTGGACGCGGAACGAGTCCTGGGTCCGTGATGCTGCGCGCTCGCCCCTCGGCCCGCTGGAGCGTCGTCGCGCTGGTGCTCCTGTTGGCCATCTTCGGCGTCTACGAGCTCATCGCCGAGCTGGCGGAGGTCGGCCCGGGCTCCGGGGCCGACCGCCTGCTCCTGCCGCTCCTGTCCATCGCGGTCGTCGTGATGGCGCTCGGCCTGGCCGGGGTGCTGATCCGGAACCTGGTCCGCCTGATCATGGATCGCAAGAGGGGAATCCTCGGTGCCCGGCTTCGCACCAAGCTCGTGTTCTTCTTCCTCGCGCTCGTCCTGCCTCCAGCCCTCGTGCTCTTCTACGGTTCGGCGACGGTGATCCGGATGACGGTCGATGCCATGCTCCATACACCCGTGCAGGGCCTGGCCCAGGACGCGCAGGACATCGTGGAGGACTGGACCGATTTCCTCCTCGCTCGGTGCTCGCGACAGGCGGAGGAGATCGCCGGGGTGATCGCGAGGGAAGGCTTGCTGCGAGGGGATCGCCTCCCGGATCTGGAGCGACGGCTCCAGGAGAGCAAGGACGCCGAGGAGGTCCATCTCATCGAAGTGGACCGCGGCGGCGTCTTGCTCGCCCGGGTGGGAAAGGCCGAATCTCAAGCCGGCGCTTCCTCCGGCCGTAGCGGGCCGCGTAAGGCCTCCGTCCCGCTCGCGGAGGCCGCGGCGAGCGCGGGAAGGACCATCGCCCGGATCGACTACGCCGGAGACGGCCTGCTTGCCCAGGCCGCGGCGCCGATCGCGTTCGGAGCCGTCCCCAGGGCGACGGTCACGGTCGGCATCCTGCTGCCGAGCGATCTTGCCTCCCGGATGGAGCGGATCACCGCGGTCGGCGACGCGTATCGACAGGTCCGACTGCAGCGTCGGGATCTGATCCGCCTGTACCTGTCCCTCATCGGATTGATCTTCCTCGTCACGGTCTTCGTCGCGACCTGGATGGGCTTCTACCTGTCCCGCAGCATCACCGGACCGATCGAGGAGCTTGCCCGAGCGACCCGCGAGATCTCAGCGGGGAACCTCGGCATCCGCGTACGCGCCGAGGTGGGCGACGAGATCGGGAGGTTGGTCGCATCGTTCAACCAGATGGCGGAGCAGCTGCAGGAAAGCCGCGAGGCGATCGGCCGATCCACTGCGGAGTTGCAGGCCTCCAACCGGGCGCTCGACGAGAGGCGGCGCTACATCGAGACTCTCGTGGAGAACCTGTCGACGGCCGTGATCTCCCTGGACAATCAGGGGCGCGTGGCCACGGCGAATCCTGCGACGGAGCGCATCCTCGGGATTCGTCCGGCTCCGGGGGAGCCTGCGGGCGAGTGCCTCGATCGCCCGGGGCTCGGACCGCTGCGGGATCTCGTGGCGCCCGCGGCGCTCGCCGGAGGGAGAGGGATCCGCCGCGACCTCGTCCTCACGCGCGGCGGGACCCCGCTCTCGGTCGCCGCCCAGGTCACCCCTCTGCGCGGCTCAGGGATGGAACGCATGGGTAGCCTCGTGATGGTGGAGGACGTCACCGAACTGGTTCGGGGTCAGCGGTCCGCGGCCTGGCGGGAAGTCGCCCGGCGTATCGCGCACGAGATCAAGAATCCCCTGACCCCGATCCAGCTCGCGGCCCAGAGGATCCGCAAGAAGTTCCAGGAGAAGGCCACGGACCTTCCGGAGGTGCTTCCCGAGGCCACGGCGTCCATCGAGCGGGAAGTGGACGCCCTCAAGCGGATGGTGGACGAGTTCTCGAGGTTCGCACGCATGCCCGAGATGGCCGCCGAGCCCGTGGACTTCGGGGAGGTGGTTCGTTCCGTTCTCGCTCTCTACCAGGGACAGCCCGGCATCCGCTGGGAAGTCGACGCGGCGAGCGACGCGGGGATGGTGAGCGTCGATGCGGCGCAGATGCGCCGCGTCCTGATCAACCTCATCGACAACTCGATCGCCGCCATGAACGGCAGGGGAACGATCCGGATCTCGGCCGGCGCGCCGGGCGGGCCGGGCTCCCTGCACATCGAGGTCGCGGACACCGGGCCGGGGATCCCGCCAGCAGACCGGGACAGAATGTTCGCCCCCTACTTCTCCACGAAGCGGCGGGGCACGGGGCTCGGACTGGCGATCGTCCACCGGGTCGTCACCGATCACCGCGGCACGATTCGCGTGGAAGAGAACTCACCTCAAGGCGCGCGGTTCGTGATCGATATCCCAGCGTAGGGCCGGTTCGGTCGCGCGGGGAGCATGAGGACGCCATGGCGCACGAGAAGATCCTTGTGGTGGACGACGAGCCGGGCGTGCGCGGGGCCCTGGAGGGGATCCTGCGGGACGAGGGGTTCGAGGTCATGGCGGCGGCCTCGGGTGAAGAGGGACTCGAGATCCTTGCGGGCCGCGAGGTCGATGCGGTGCTCTTGGACGTGTGGCTTCCGGGCATCGATGGGATCGAAACGCTCATGGAGCTGCGCGACCGGAGGATCGACGCCGAGGTCGTGATGATCTCGGGGCACGGGACAATCGAGACCGCGGTTCGTGCCACAAAGCTCGGCGCGTTCGACTTCATCGAGAAGCCCCTCTCCCTCGAGAGGATCCTGCTGGTGCTTCGAAACGCCCTCCGGCAGCGAAGACTGGAGCGACGCAACCGACGGCTGCTCGAGCAGCTGGACCGCGACACCGAGGTGTTGGGGGCCTCGTCGTCGGCCGAGGCACTGCGGGCGCAAGTCGCCGCCGCCGCTGGCACGGATGCGCCGGTCCTGCTGTGCGGGGAGGCGGGCTCGGGCCGGGAGACGCTCGCGCGGCGCATCCACGCCTCCGGGCCTCGCTCGGGCGAGGCGTTCGTGGCGCTTCCCTGCGCGGCCCTGGATCCCCTCGCCGCGGAGCAGGCCCTCCTGGGCGGCCGCGACCGCCCCGGACTCGTCGAACTGGCGAATCGAGGGAGCCTGTTCCTGGACGAGGCGCAGCGCTTGGATCCGGTGCTCCAGGGCCGGCTGGGCGCGATTTTCGATCGGGGGAGGACGGACGCGCCGGATGTGCGGCTGCTGGCGAGCACCGGGCCGGACCCCGCGGACCTCGAGCCAACACTGCGGCAGCGCCTGGAAGCGCTCCGCATCGACGTCCCGCCGCTGCGGGAGAGGAGAGAAGACATCGCCGTCCTCGCCCACCGATTCATGCAGGATCTCTCTCGGGAATACGGCCGCCCCGAAAAGAGTCTGGACCGGGAGAGCCTGAAGGCGCTCATGCGCTACTCGTGGCCGGGCAACGTCCGCGAGTTGCGCGATCTCGTGGAGGCACTGCTGGTCCTGAGTCCCGGAGATGTCGTGTTCGTGAAGGATCTTCCGGAGCGCCTGGGCGGAGCGGGGGGGCCTGCGGAGGACCTGTATCGCGACTTCGCCTCTCTGGCGGAAGGGCTCGCGGCCTTCGAGCGCTACCACATCCGCCGCGTCCTCGCCGAGGAGCGGGGGAGTCATGCGGCTGCGGCAGGACGGCTCGGCCTACAGCCGGGAGATCTCGGCCGACGGATTCGCGAGCTCGGCCTGGACTGACGCGCCGAGCCCCCTCACCTGCGACAGCGCGCGCGTGCGATCAGCAGGGCGAGCGTCGTCGCGCTCAAGGCCGCGAGCGCGGCCGGAAGCAGGGCCGCGAGGCAGACGACGCGAAGGCCGATGTGAAAAGCGGGGATCCCGAAGAGGGCTCCGGCATTCACCTGATCGAGGACGGCCCACACGGCACCCGCGATTCCGCCCAGGGTCTCGAGCACGTTCTCCGCGCGGGGCAGGGCAAGCCGCGGGAGGAGTTGAGCCGCCCGGCCTCCGGCGAGAAGCTCGGCGAGCCGAGCCGCGCCAATCCCTGTCAGGAGAAGCGCACCGCCCAGCCCGGCCAGCTTGAGCCCCCGATGGCGGCGGCCTGCCGGAGGCGGTCCCGCCGGAAGGGAGCGCATGACCGTGCGCAGAAAACCCTCCTCGACCGCGATGGAGTCGGCCAGGCCCTCGAGCATCCGCGCCAGGCGGATCTCCCGCGACAGCACGATCCGGCATGCGGTGCAGTCCGGGAGGTGACGCGCCAGTTGGAGCGCCTCCTCGGGGGTCGTTTCCCTCTCCACCCAGCGGCCGAGCAGCGCTCGGTATGTTGCGCAGGAAGCGCTCACCTAGGCCTCGCGGTCCAAGAAATCGGACAGATGGTCCTTCAGGATCTCCCGGGCCCGGAAGATGCGGTTCTTCACGGTTCCCATGGGAAGACGCGTGATCCGGGCGATCTCGTCGTACCGACAGTGCTGGCGGTGACGGAGCAGGATCAGTTGCCGGTAGCTCGGCGGAAGCGCCTGGATCGCCTCGTCGATCCGCGCCTCGAGCTCCCGGAGCTGCAGGACCTCGTCGGGTCTCGGCTCGACACCGGAGACCGCGGGCGCTTCCCCGCTCCCCTCGACATCCCCCCGCTCCTGGGAGAGCGAGCAGGTGCGCGGCTGTTTCTTCCGAAGGTGATCGACGGCGCAATTGAAGGCAATGCGGTAGAGCCAGGTCGTGAACCGGAACCGCGAGTCGAAGGCATCCAGGGACTGGTAGACTTTGATGAAGGTCTCCTGGGCCAGATCGAACGCCTCCTCGCGCTGCCCCGTGATCCGGTACAGATGGTTCACGAGCGGCCGCTGATGCCGGCGCACGAGAGCCTCGAAGGCCTCGCGCCCCCCCGCCAGCGCCCGCGTGACGAGCTCCTCGTCCGGCACGCGCTCGGGAGCGGATTCGGAGCGACGGGAAACGGGGGCTGCCGGCCCGGTGTGCCTGAGATCCACTTCGCCTCGCTCCCTCCCGATCAGCGTGCCCGACGGTGATACGCACGGCACCGCCGGGGGTTTCGGCTCCACGATACCACCGTTCTCCCTGCACGCCGCCATACGGTGCGGCAGCCCCCGGGTGCCGTGGTACGATGAGTCCGGACTGCGGGCCCTGCCGCCGTTCGGCTCGAGGGAGACGTTGGCGCCCACGCCGCTCGCCGACCATATCCGGAATCGTTTGCTCGCGCTGCTCGCGGACGATCGCCCCGTCGCGGGAGCGCTGCTGTTCCGGATGCGCCGAGTCCGGGAGCGCGAGGGGGTGCCGGCGTTCTCCGCGGCCCTCCGCCAGCTGGCGCAGCTGGACCTGCCGGAGTTCGAGGCGGAGACCGTTCTCGGCGAGGCCCTGAAGCACCGGAGCCGCCTCCGCGAGGCACTCCACAGGGATCCCGGCCTTCGAGTCTCGATCGCGGATTACCTGGCCAGCGCGGATCGTCAGCGAGCGCATTCCCGGGTTGCGGAGTGGTACGTCCGGGACCCCGGCGCGTTTCTCGCGGACCCGCGCGATCTGGATGGGCCCGGCGGAATGGTGCGCCTCGCGGAGGCCCTGGAGCGGGAGATCAGCCGGAGTCGTCGCTACCAGCGGTCGTTTTCGCTACTCCTGGTCGGGATCGATCGCTTCACCTCGATTCGCGCGAACGCCGGGGCCCTCGTCGAGGGAGTGCTCCTCGATCGCGTGGCTCGAATGCTGCGCCGGGAGATACGGCAGTCGGATACCGGTTGCTCCCTGAGCGGTGGGACGTTGGGCGCGGTCTTGCCGGAGACCGATCGCCAGGGTGCCATGTCGGCAGCCGCGAGGATTCGACGGCGAGTGCTCCAGGTCCTGGGGCAGGCCGCGAGTCCGGGGTGGGAAGCCGGCCGGGAAGTCCGGGGATCCGTCTGCTTCTACCCCGAGGACGCGACGACTCCGGAGTCGATCCTGGCCCGGGCGCAGGAGAGCCTCGTGTTGGCCCAACGGACGGGAGCGCAGCTGCGTTCCGGCCCCAGCGAGCGCAGGCGGTTCCCTCGCTTTCCGCCGGACCGCTCCCTGCGGGCCTGGATCGGCGCCGCGCCCGATGGGCCGGAAGCGAAGGTCCGGCTGCGCGATCTGAGCCGTGGAGGGGGGTTCCTCGAGACGGACGCCGATCTCGCCGGGTGGGGGACGGTTCGCGTCCGCTTCGAGGCGGTCGAGAACGGTGAACACCTGGGATGGGTATCGAATGCCCGACTCGTTCGCGTGCAGCGGCTCCCCGGGGACGCGCGCGCGTCTCGGATCGCGGTGGAGTTCGAGCCCGCCAGCTTCCCCGCCTGGCTGGAACGACACGCGGGCGCAAGGTCGACGCCGATCCGCCCGGACCGGAGTCCGCGTTGAACCCCCGGGTGGAATCGCAGCGGCTGCGCGACGAGCTTCTCAGGGTCCTGTCCGAAGACAGGAAGAACGCCGAGGCCCTGATCTCCCGGCTGGATTCGATCGTGGAAGAACGAGGCATCGGCGCGCACGCCTCCCTCCTGCTCATCCTCACCCGCCTGATCTTCGAGGACGACGAAGCCCGCCGTCACTGGGAGGCGATCCTCCTGCACCGCAAGCGGATGTCCGAGTCCTTGCGTCGCGAGGTCGGGGTCCGGGTCTGTGCGCTGGACTATTTCCTCAACGCGAATCGCCAGCGGGTCCAACCTCTGCTCGTGGATCTGGAGATCCGGGAGTCGGAAGGGCGGCCGGGGTCTCCGGATCTCCTCACGGGACTGACCGCGGACCGCGGATTCCGACTGGCCGTCCAGAACGAGACGAGGCGCGCCCTCCGCTTTGGGCGGAAGGCCTCCGTCGTACTGTTCGACCTCGATCGGTTCGCGGAAGTCAATCGAGCCGTGGGCAGGCTGGTGGCCGACCGCATGTTGAAGGAAGCCGCCGTTCTCCTCCGCAACAAGGTCCGCGCCGTCGACATCGTCGCGCGGCCTGGGGAGGACGAGTTGGCGATCCTGCTTCCCGAGACGGACCGTACCGGGGCGTTTCTCATCGCCGAAAGGTTCCGGCGGGAAGTGGAAGGCCACTTCTCTCGCCGCGAGCCGGCGGCGAGCAAGGGCGGGGTGACGGTCTCCGGCGGAGTCGCCTGTTATCCGGACGATGCGACGTCATCCGACGACTTGCTGGAGCGCGCTGCACAAGCCCTGTACCGCGCCAAGGCTTCCGGGAGGAACGCGATCCACGTGTACCATCCTGAGCGACGGCGCTTCCTGAGGGTGGATCTCGAGGCGGGACGCTGCGAGCTGGAGGTTCTGGGTCCGCGCGAGGTCGGAACCGCCACCGCCCGCAACATCAGCCGTAACGGGATTCTGTTCGCGAGTCCCGAGCCCGTGAGCGTGGGCGAGGAGATCGAGATCCGGCTCGTGGCCGGCTCGGATGATGCCGAACCCCCGCGCCTGCGCCTGCGCGGGCGCGTCGTGCGGCTCGAAGAACTTCCTGCGGCGGCGCAGGACGCCGACGGGGGCGCGGCGGCGCAGCCGCCCGCGGATCGGTTCGAGATCGGGATGGCCTTCGATCTGAATTTCACGCAGGGGGAGGACGACCTGGTTGCGTTTCTCGAGAAGACCCGCAGAGAACCGGGAAGCGCAACGCGATGATCCGCGTGGTCGCGATCGACGTCTCCACGTGGTGGGCGGGGCTGGCACTGGTCGAGGTCCCCGAGCCGGATGCGGTTCCGTCCCTGGTGGCCGAGGTCGGTGTGCTCGTTCGAGACTCCCACGCCGCCCGCCTGCTCGTCCTGCTCGAGCGGCTGCTGGCCGACGCGTCGTGGCCGGTTTCCGGCGTGGATGCCTATGCGGCGACCCGCGGGCCGGGCTCGTTCACCGGCCTGCGAATCGGACTGGGCACGGTCCGGGGGCTGGGTCTGGCCTCGGGCAGACCGTGCCTGGGGGTGGGAACCCTGCATGCGATGGCCGAAGCACTCGGGCCCAGCGATCGCGAGCGCGTTCCGGTGCTGGAAGCGGGACGCGGAGATGTGTTCGCAGCCCGCTACGACGCCCGGAGCTCGCCTCCCTTGGAGAGAGTCGCCCCCTGGGTCGGCGCGCCCGAACGGATCGCGGGCGAGGACACGCGCGAGGTTGTGGCCTTCGGCTCGGGAGCGCGCCTCCACCGCGAGCGCCTCGAGCGCGCGGGTTTTCGCGGGGTCTTCGCAGCGTCGCCGACGTCGGTGGCGGCGGGGGCGGGACGGATCGCCGCGGCGCGGCTTCTGTCCGGGGCAGCGGACGGGGAGGGTCTCATGCCCCTCTACGTGCGGCCGGCCGACGCGGAAGTGAGTCGTCCGGAGGTCGCGCCGTGAACTCGCCGCCGGTCGCGGACTGGGAATTCGACGTGATGACCGAGGACGACCTGGACCAGGTGCTGACGATCGAGCGGGAGGCGTTCCCGACTCCATGGACCCGGGACAACTTCCGCTTCGAGATCCGTGCCAATCCATTCGCACGCAACCTCGTCGCGCGCAGGGGGCGACACGTCCTGGCCTACGCTTGTCTGTGGGTGGTGGGGGACGAGCTGAAGATCAACAACATCGCGGTACGGGCGGAATGGAGGGGACGCGGCCTCGGCGCAGCGCTCCTGGCGAGGGTCCTCGAGCGGGGGCGCGCGGAGGAGTGCAGCGAGGCAGAGCTCGAGGTGCGGCCGTCGAACGAGGTGGCGAGGAGACTGTACGAGCACCATGGGTTTCGCGAGGTGCGCAGGAGGAAGGGCTACTATCAGGACACCCGCGAGGATGCCATCGTGATGGTCGCACGCCTGTGATCCCGTTGCCACCCGCTGGCGCGGGCGTTATAGTGATCTTCCAGTATGGTCATCCCGACCGGCACTCTTCTTCTCGAGGTTCCCGTCGACTCACTACCGGTCTGGCCTGGGGGCCGGGCCGCGGAGGAACCCGCATGGACGCCGTGACAGACGAACGCGCGCAACGGATCCAGCAGGATCCCCACCTTCGCCGTCTGGCGCGCAAGCACCAGGAATACGAGGATCGGCTGGCCGAGCTACGAGCCAAGCGCTTTCCCACCGACGAGGAAAAGGTGGAGGAAGTGACGATCAAGAAGATGAAGCTCGCGGTGAAGGACGAGATGGAGCAGATTCTCCGCAAGGAGCGCGTGTAGGCGACCGAGTGCGCATCGCACGAGAAGCCCTACCCTTCGCGGCGGGCTGGGTCGCGCTCGCGGCGCTGCTGGCCTTCTGGCAGCCGTGGGCGTCCCTGGCGCCGGTGGCTCTTCTGACCTTCACTCTCTTCTTCTTCCGCGATCCGGACCGAGTCGCGCCGCAACAGGCGGGCGTCGTGGTTTCCCCGGCCGATGGCCGCATCCTGCAGGCGGCGCCGGGGCGGATATCCGTCTTCCTCAGTCTGACCGACGTTCATGTGTGTCGGGCGCCCCAGGCGGGGCGGATCCAGACGGTCGAGCGCGTCCCGGGACGTTTCCTGGCGGCGTTTCACCCGCAGGCATCGGAGCAGAACGAGAGGACCGCGATCACCATCAAGACCGGCCGCGGACCGCTGGTGTTCACGCTCGTGGCCGGGCTCATCGCGCGGAGAATCGTGTGCAAGGTCGTCCCCGGCCAGGCGGTGGCGGTGGGGGAGCGCGTCGGGCTGATCCGCTTCGGTTCCCGAGTGGATCTGGATCTGCCTCCCGACGCGCGGATCGAAGTCCAGGTCGGCGATCGCGTCCGGGCCGGAGAAACCGTGATCGCGTGTCTTCCGTCCGAACCCTAGCTGCGGGGGGCGGCGGCGGGGCCTGCGCCGCCTTGGTCTGGGTCGCGGTTTTCCGCTATAGTTCCGGCGCCACGTGGAGGGTCCTCGCGTCGATGCCCGGAGCCCGCCGGTTTCGCAGGGGGATCTACTTGCTGCCCACCCTCTTCACCGTGGGCAACCTGTTCTGTGGTTTCTCGAGTCTCGTTCAGTCCGCCCGAGGGGAATACGAGCACGCCGCCGCCCTGATCATCGTCGCCGGGATCCTGGACTTGCTGGACGGTCGCATCGCACGGCTGACGGGCACGACCTCGGAGTTCGGCGTGGAATTCGACTCGCTGGCCGACGTCGTCTCGTTCGGCCTGGCACCCGCGTTTCTGGCCTACCACTGGGCGCTCGAGCCGCTCCACCGGCTCGGTTGGCTCGTCGCGTTCCTGTTCGTCGTGTGCGCTGCCATGCGGCTCGCGCGGTTCAACATTCAGAGCAGCGGGGGGAGCAAGCGCTATTTCGCGGGTTTGCCGACGCCGCCGGCGGCGGCGTCCCTCGCCTGCCTCGCGTTCGCGTTCCCGGAGCCCCCCGGCGTCGCCTGGGCCTCGAGCGGCGTGGCCGTCCTCGTCGTGTTCGTCGCGCTCCTCATGGTGAGCCGCTTCCGGTACCGGTCGTTCAAGGACGTGGATCTGGGAAACCGCCGCTCCTACCTCTACGTGCTCCTGGTGGCCGCGGCGATCGTGGCGATCGCCTACAAGCCCGCGGGGGCCTCGGTGGTTCTGGCCGGCGCCTACGTCGTGTCCGGTCCCGTGTCGTACATCTGGACGCTGGTCCGGAAGCCGAGCGGCCGCACGACGCCCACGAGCGCCGCGCGCGCGCGGGAACCCGAGGTGGCGGATGAGCCCGTCGGCCGGTAGTCGACTCGGCGCGGCACGGGTTGCGGTCGTGGGCGCCTCGAGCCCTGCCGGTGCCCTGATCCGGGAGGCGTTGCGCGACTTTGGCGTGCCGGGCTCGCGCATCGACCTCTTCGGCGCGACCGGCGGGGAGATCGTGCGGAGCGAGTACGACGGCGAGGCGAGACTGATCCAGGAGCCGGAGTCCACGGAGATCGCCAAGCACGATTTGATTCTCCTGTGCGAGCCAGGAGACGCCACCCGTCGGATCCTCTCTCGGGCCGGAGCGGGACACGTGATGATGGACCTCGTGGCGAGCGGCCCTGCGGGGAGCGTTCCGCTCGTGGGTCCGGGGACCACGACGGAATCCGCAAGGGCGCACCGCGGAGTGATCGCCTTTCCCCATCCGTTGAGCCTGCTCCTGACCGAGATCCTGAGCCCGCTCGAACGGGCCCTGGGGGTTCAAGAGGTGATCGCGGTGGTCCTCAGACCTGCATCGGACTTCGGGGAGCGCGGGCTCGAGGAGCTGCGAGATCAGACCGTAAGCCTGCTTCGCTTCGGGGATCCCCCCACGGAACTCTTCGGCCGCCCCCTTGCCTTCAACGTGATTCCGCAAGACTCCATGGGAGCGGTGGCGGAGCCGGACTTGGCTCGCCGCGTCGGGGAGGAAGTCCGGCGGCTCGTCGGCTGGGACACCGCCCGCCTCTCGGTCTCCCTGATTCTGGCCCCGGTATTCCACGGTCACGCCCTCAGCGCGCGCGTGACCTTGGGCGCTCCCGCCAGCATCGACCAGGTGCGGTCCGCGCTGGGAGCGCAGATCTGCCCTCCGCGTGGGGCCGCCGAGGCAGGCAACACGCCGATGGAGGCTGCGGTCGAGACGAGTCCGCTGCTGTCCGCGGTCACGGCGGACGGTCGCGGCGGATTCTGGCTGTGGGCGGTCGCCGGAGACGCGGGAACGGCGTGGGCGCGTCAGGCGGTGGAGCTCGCAGGGATGGTGATGGAGTCCTGATGCTCATGGAGATTCGCTGTGCAAGGCGGGCCGCGCTCCGGGCCACCCGAGTGGCCGGGGCGTTGATGGCGGTTCTGGTTCTCGGCGGCGGGGCCGCGGCCCAGGAGAGCGACCGGGGCTCTCCTTCCCCCGTGGTCGAGGCGGTCACGGCGACGCTGGACGTGGAGCGCACGATCCTGAAGGAGGACCTGGAGCAGCGGGATCGTCTCGCGGCGGAGAGAGCGCGCGTGACCGCCCGTTTGGGGGAGCTGTACGCCGAGCTGGATGCCGCGCTCAAGCGCACCGATCCAGCCCTCGCGAAGGCGCTGGACGAGGCTCGGGCGAGCGTGCAGGCGACCGAGCGCCAGCGGGCGGACCTACTCGCGGAGGAACAGGCGGTCCTCGACAAGATCCAGGACCGGCTGCGCCGGATCAAGCTCCTGGAGGACCGGCTCGCCGCCCTCCAGGACCGCGTGCACGAGGTCGCGGGGCCTCTGGAGGGGAAATGGGACGTGGCTCTGCTCCCTTCCGGCCAGCGCGGGACTTTCTCCCTCGCGCAGAGCGGCACTCTTGTGAGCGGAACCTATCAGCTCGAGGGCGGATGGAGCGGAAGCCTGCAAGGGACGCTGGTGAACCGCAAGGTGCGTCTCGAGCGGATCGACTCCAAGCTCGGCCGCTCCGCGGAATTCGAAGGCTACCTGTCGAGCGACGGTTCGCGCATTCGCGGCACGTGGCGCAGCTACGAGATGTCGGCGGCCGAGGCGTCCACCGGCCAGTGGTCCGCGGTGCGCCGTGCGCCGTCGCCCTGAGGGGACGGTGCGTCTTCCCTACGAGCTGCACCTCGCCCTGCGCTATCTGAGATTCCATCGCGGGCGGACCTTCCTGTCGATCATCACGCTGATCTCCGTATCCGGGGTCACCGTCGGGACGGCGGCGCTGGTGATCGCGCTGGCGCTGATGACGGGGTTTCAGGACGACGTGCGCGAGCGGATCCTGGGGGGGAGTGCCCACCTCACGGTGCTCGACCCCGCGGATCTCTCCTTTCCCGACGCGGAGGCGCTCGCCGCCCGCGTGCAGGAGATCGACGGCGTCCGGGTCGCAGCGCCCGTGCTCTCGAGCCCGGCCATGATCGTCAACGAGAGTCTGGAGGCTCCGCTGTACGCAGAGCTCCAGGGGGTCGACCCCGCCAAACACGGACAGGTGATCCCCCTGGGGAGCGGCGGCCCGGACCCGCTGCAGCCGCTGCAGGCGCCCCCGGGCGGGGAGCGGATCATCCTGGGCGAGCAGCTCGCGTCGCGTCTCGCGGCCCGCGCGGGCGACCGGGTGCGCGTGGTGGTGCCGCGAACGACCCTCACCCCGTTCGCGCTGGTTCCAAAGAGCCGCACGTTCCTCGTCGCGGGCACGTTTCGTTCGGAGTTCTTCCAGCAAGACGCGCAGCGCGCCTACATCTCGCTGGGCGACGCGCGACGCCTCCTGGACGCGCCGTCGCGTGCCTCCTGGCTCGAGGTGCGCCTGCAGGACGCCCGCCGCCTCGAGAGCGGGAAGGAGACCTTGCGACGGGCGCTGGGACCGGACTGGGCCGTCGTCGACCTGCTCGAGCAGAACCGACCGATGCTCAAGGCGCTGAACACGGAGAAGCTGTTCCTGTTCCTGGCGATCGGCCTGATCGTGGTCGTGGCATCCCTGAACATCGTCTCGACGCTGGTGCTCATGGTGAACGACAAGATCAAGGAGATCGGAACGCTGTCAGCCATGGGGGCGCGGCCGCTCGGAATCGCCGTCATCTTCATGCTCCAGGGGGTCGTGATCGGTGTCGTGGGGAGCCTCCTCGGCCTCGTCCTCGGCGCGGCGACCTCGGAGTGGCTCGATCGGTACCGCCTGATCCCCCTGAACCCCGACGTCTACTACCTGACCCACGTTCCGTTCTCGACCCGCCCCCGCGACATGGTGTTCGTCGGCACGCTGGCGCTGGCCGTGTCTTTCCTCGCCACGCTCTATCCCGCGTGGAAGGCAGCCACCCAGGATCCCGTGGAGGCGATCCGCCATGAGTGAATCGGTCCTGTGCGCCCGGGGGATCGCCAAGTCGTATCCCAGCGGCTCGCGGCGGTTGGAGGTGCTGGTCGGGGTGGACCTGGACGTGCGCTCCCGGGAGGCGGTGGCGGTCGTGGGGGAGTCCGGCGTGGGAAAGTCCACGTTGCTGCACATCCTGGGGGGGCTCGACCATCCGGACGCGGGGCAACTGCTGTTCCGCGGGCGTGACGTGTTCGCGCAGGAAGCGCGCGCACGTTCCGAGTACAGGAACCGCGGCGTGGGATTCGTATTCCAGTTCCATCACCTGCTCCCGGAGTTGACCGCGGTCGAGAACGTGGAGATGCCTCTCCGCATCGGCCGCTATCGGGGAGACAGCCGCTCCGCGGCCACGCGGCTCCTGGCTCGCCTGGGACTTTCGGATCGCCTGGCACACCGACCGGCCGCTCTTTCCGGCGGGGAGCAGCAGCGCGTCGCGATCGCCCGCTCGCTCGTGTCCGGCCCGGCCGTGGTCCTGGCCGACGAACCGACGGGCAACCTCGATCCCGGAACCGGCGCAGCCGTCTTCGGGCTGCTGCGGGAGGTGCAGCGGGAGTCTCCCTTCGCCCTCGTGGTGGCGACGCACAGCGAGAGAATCGCGCGCGGCTGCGATCGGATCCTGCGGCTGGAGGACGGACGGCTGCGCGCCGTGGAAGACGCGGAAGCACGCGATTTTTTTGGCGGAGTTGCCGGGACAGGGGCTTCAGGCACTATGCTATAGTCCGGTCGAGGTTCGCCCGCGGCGTCAGGGGATAGCACCTCATGTTCGAGAAGTTCACCGAGAAGGCCAAACGGATCCTGTTTCTCGCCCGCTACGAGTCGAGCCAGCAGGGGCACAAGGCGATCGGCACGGAGCACATCCTGCTCGGCCTTCTCAAGGAGGGCGACGAGACCACCCGCGAGCTCTTCAGCCGGGCCAACATCTCCATGGATCTGCTCCAGGCGGAGTTGGAGCGGCGGGCGCCGGCGCGCGAGAAGCTGTCGACCTCGGTGGAGATCCCCTTCAGCGAGGAGACCAAGAAGGTCCTGCAGCACGCCGAGGAAGAGGCCGAGCGCCTCATGCACCCCCACATCGGGACCGAGCACCTCCTGCTGGGGATCTTGCGGCTCGAGGACTCCGTCGCGGGGCGCATGCTGATCGAGCGCGGGATGCGGCTGTTCGCGGTGCGGGAGGACGCGGTCCACATCTACAAGCGGCGGTCTCTCCCGAAGAAGAAGAAGGAAACGCCGTTTCTCAACGAATTCTCGCGCGACCTTTCCGAGATGGCGCAGCGGCGTGTGTTCGACCCGCTGATCGGGCGCGAGGCGGAGCTCGAGCGCGTCGTCCAGGTCCTCTCCCGCCGCAGGAAGAACAACCCGGTGCTTCTGGGGGAGCCGGGCGTCGGTAAGACCGCGATCGTGGAAGGTCTCGCGACGCGCATCGTCGACGCCGAGGTGCCGCCGTCGCTCCTCAGCAAGCGGATCCTGGCGCTGGATCTGTCGCTGATCGTGGCCGGGACGAAGTACCGGGGGCAGTTCGAGGAGCGCCTCAAGGGGATCATTACCGAGCTGACCTCCAGCGACGACGTGATCATCTTCATCGACGAGATCCACTCGCTGATCGGCGCGGGATCGGCCGAAGGCTCGCTGGACGCCGCGAACATTCTCAAGCCCACGCTCTCGCGCGGCGAGGTCCAGTGCATCGGCGCCACGACGCCCCGGGACTACCACAAGTACATCGAGAAGGACCGCGCGCTCGTGCGGCGCTTTCAACCGATCACCATCCGTCCTCCGTCCGAGGAGGAAACCTTCTCGATCCTCGATGGGGTCAAGGAGCGCTACGAGCGCTTCCACGGGGTGCGCTTCAGCGACGAGGCGGTCCGGGCCGCGGTCTTCCAGTCGAATCGCTACATCACGGACCGCTTCCTGCCCGACAAGGCGATCGACGTCCTGGACGAGGCTGGCGCGCGGGTGAAGCTCGCCAAGAGAACTTCCTACACCGAGATCAAGAAGATCGAGCGCGAGCTGCGTCGCTCGGTGGACGGCATGAAGAGCGCCCTCGCCCGGAAGGACTTCGACGAGGCCGTTGCCTTCCACGACGAGGAGGTCACGCTGCGCCGCCAGCACGAGGAGATGAAGCAGCGCTACGAGGAGGAGTGCAACCGGATCCTGGACGTGAGCCGGGCGGACGTCGAGGAGGTGATCGCCCGCTGGACCGGGATTCCGATCCAGTCCGTCGCCGAGGAGGAGATGGACAAGCTCCTGAACATGGAGACCTACCTCCACGAGCGCATCGTGGGCCAGAACGAGGCGATCTCGGCCCTGTCTCGCGCGATCCGGCGTTCGCGCGCCGGCCTCAAGAACCCGAACCGGCCGATCGGCTCGTTCATCTTCCTGGGACCGACGGGCGTGGGAAAGACGGAGGTGGCCCGGACACTCGCGGAGTTCCTGTTCGCGTCCGAGAAGGCGCTGGTGCGGTTCGACATGTCGGAGTACATGGAAAAGCACGCCATCGCCAAGATGATCGGCTCCCCGCCCGGCTACGTGGGACACGAGGAAGGCGGTCAGCTGACCGAGCGCATCAAGAGAAAGCCGTACTCCGTGATCCTGCTGGACGAGATCGAGAAGGCCCACCCCGACGTCCTGAACATCCTGCTGCAGGTGCTCGAGGACGGGATGATCACCGATGCATACGGCGAGGTCGTGGACTTCAAGAACTGCATCGTGATCATGACCTCCAACATCGGCTCCCAGCACGTGGCCATGACGGGTGGGAAGCTCGGCTTCAAGAGCGCGGACCAGGCCCAGGCCTTCAAGGACCGTCGCACGCTGGTCATGGCCGAGATGCGGAAGACCCTGAGTCCGGAGTTCATCAACCGCATCGACGAGGTCATCGTCTTCGACGCCCTGGGCGAGGAGCAGCTCGAGTCCATCGCCCGGCTCATGGTCCGGCAGCTGAACCGGAGCCTGCTGGAGCGGGGTGTGCAGCTGTCCGTGGGCGAGGGTGTGGCCGAGTGGCTGGTGAAGACCTCGTGCCAGGACCGCGCCTACGGCGCGCGTCCCCTGCGGCGGATGATCCAGCGACACATCGAGGACGCGCTCTCCGAGGCGCTGATCCGGGGCCGTCTGGCCAAGGGCCAGATCGAGATCTACCTGGACGGCGAGCAGCTCGGATTCCGGAGCGCGATCGAGGCATCGCCCGCTTCCTAGTCCCCGACGCGCCGGGGCGTCCCGGCGGCACCCGAAGTACAATGTGCCGCGCCGCGGGCCCCGGGGCCCGCGCGGGAGGGGTTGTCCTTGATCGCCAAGAGCTGCGCGAGGCCTGCACGGCGGCCGGACGCCCCTCGGGTGACCGCGGCCGGACGCAGGTTCTTCTCGCGGCCCGCGTCTGATCCGCATCCATCCCGGGCGGGCTCCAGGAAGCGATGAAGCAGGTTCTCGCCCGCCGGCTCCTCGCCCTTTCGCTTCTGACCGTCCTCGCCGGAACAGGGACGCTCCGGGCAGAGACCGGCACCATCGAGAAGATCGAGGTGCAGGGACTCGTGCGGCTGACGCAGGAGGGGTTCCGCCACGTCCTGGCGATCCAGGAAGGGGACCCCTACGATCCGGCCAAGCTGCGCGCAGCGTTCCGGAGGCTGTGGGACTTGAAGCTCTTCCGGGACCTGAAGATCGAGGCGGAGCCCGGTCCGGCAGGGGGGAAGATCCTCATCATCAAGGTGGTGGAAAGACCGTCCCTCGTGTCGGTGAAGTATGAGGACAACAAGGTCCTGACCCGGACCCAGATCGAAGATCGGCTCAAGGAAAAGAAGATCGATCTGAAGGTGGGCGGGCCGCTGGACGAGAAGACGGTGTACGCGGTGGAGACGACGATTCGCGACTACCTGGGGGAGAAGGGGTACCTGGACGGCGCGGTGCGCCACGAGCTTCACGAGGTGACCCAGACCTCGTACAGCGTGGAGTTCTTCATTCGTCCCGGCGGGAAGACGCGGATCCGTAAGATCGACTTCAGCGGAAACAAGGTCTTCAGCGACGGCAAGCTGAAGAAGCAGCTCACGCTCACCCGCGAGTGGAAGTGGTACTGGCCCTGGTCCAGCAAGAATCTCTACCACCCGGTCAAGTGGGACCAAGACGTCGGGGCGGTCCGCGAGGCGTACCAGGACCTGGGGTTTCTGGATGTGGAGATCAAGCCGCCGATCATGGAGGTGAAGGAAGTCGTCAAGGCTCCGAAGGCCAAGAAGGAAAAGCGGCCCGAGCCGGAGGCGGCCGCGGCGCCCGAGACCGGCTCGAAGCCCCCGACGGCCGCCGCGGCGCCTTCCCCCGAGGGCGGCGCGCAGAGCCTCTCGGCCGAGGAGGCGGCGAAGCTCGCCAAGAAGCAGCGGAAGGCGGAGGAGAAAGCCCGCAAACAGCGGGAAAAGGCCGACAAGCAAGCGGAACGCGAGAAGAAGAAGGCGGAGCCGAAGGTCAAACGCTGGGTCTACCTCAGCGTGCCCATCGTGGAGGGGAAGCAGTACAAGACCGGCAAGGTCACGGTCACCGGCAACAAGGTCCTGAGCGACGGCGAGATCCTCTCTCTCGTGCCCCTGCGGGAAGGCTCGATCCTCAGCAATGGCGTGCTCAAGGCCGGGGTGGACGCGATCAAGCTCGCCTACGGCAACCGCGGGTACCTCTACGCCACGGCCGTCCGGCAGATCCAACGCCGGGAAGGGGAGCCGGTGGGCGATGTCGAGATCGCGATCGACGAGGACAAGGCGTACTACGTCGCCCGGATCGAGTTCAGCGGGAACACGACCACGGAGGACAAGGTCCTGAGGCGCGAGGTCCGGGTCAACGAAGGGGACCTGTTCAACCGGTCGCTTCTGGATCTCTCCAAGACGAAGCTCAACCAGCTGGGGTACTTCGAGATCCGGGACGACCCCGTCGTCGAGCCCATCGAGGGAGAGAACCGCGTCCGGATCACGTTCAGCGGCGAGGAGAAGGGCCGCAACGAGATTCAAGTCGGGGGGGGGTACAGCGGACTCGACGGAGCGTTCTTCACCGGGAACTACGCCACCAGGAACTTCCTCGGCAAGGGGGAGATCGTGTCGCTGTCGGCGCAGATCGGGGGGAGCCGCGAGTTCTACTCTCTCCAGTTCCTGGAGCCGTGGTTCCTCAACCGCCCTTACTCCCTGGGATTCAACCTGTTCAAGAGCAGCACCGACTACTCCGGCTCCCTGAGAAGCTCCGGACGCGGGGCCGGGGCCCGTGTCGGCAGGCTCTTCGGGTACTTCCTGTACGGCGAGCTGGCCTTCGACTGGGAGAACGTGACGACGACCGGTTTCGTATCGGGCGGAGCGGCCCAGAACAGGATCTCGAGCTTGACGCCCAGCGCGAACTACAACCGGGTCAACAATCCCTATCGGCCATCCCGGGGCTGGTCGCTGGGCATTCGTGCCCAGTTCGCGGGCGGCTTCCTCGGAGGAGACACCTCGTTCTTCCGCCCCATCGCGCGCTACTCGGGGTACCGGCGGGCGACGCGCCGCACGTTCTTCGGATTCCACAGCGAGCTCGGGATGATTCGCCCCGTTTCGGGGAACTCCATCGAGAACACCGCGACCGTGAACGGGATTCCGGCGTCCCAGCGCTTCTGGATCGGGGGCGACGTCCTCGGCCCGCGAGTCTTCGAGACCCGCTCGATCTCGCCGCTGCGCTTCGTCAGCCTGGATCCCCTGGGGCGGATCCAGGACATCACCGACGACCCGATCGGCGATCCGGTCCGAAAGTGGGATCGCAACGGGGACGGCGTGGTCAACGCCTTCGATCTCGTCGAGCTGGGCGGGAACCGCTTCTACCTCCTGCAGGCGGAGTACGTGTTCCCGCTCAACCAGACGGTCGAGCTGGCGGCGTTCGCCGATTTCGGGAACTCGCTGTACGAGACCACGCCTTGGGGATTCACCGGCCTTCGGGTCTCCACGGGGATCGAGCTGCGCCTGTACCTCCCGGTCTTCCCGGTCCCCCTGCGGCTCATCTACGGCAAGGCCATCCAGCAGGAGCCGGGGGACCGGACCAACTCGTTCACCTTCTCGATCGGGAGAAGTTTCTAGGGCGGCCGAGGGCCGCCCCCTCGTGCCGTAAGGGGAGCCCTATGAAGATCGCGGCTGTTGCGGGTACCATCGTGGCGGTGCTCTGGACCGGGTGCGGGATGGCCCTAGCCCAAGGGACGCTCAAGGTGGGAGTCTTCGATCCGCAGCGGGTATCGGAAGAAACCGACGAAGGCAAGAAGGTCCAGGCCGAACTCACGGCGCTGCGCGACAAGAGGCAGGCGGAGCTCGCGGCGCGGGAGCGGGAGTTGAACGAGCTGCAGGGCCAGCTCTCCGCCCAGGGTCTCTCCCTCTCGCCCGAGAGAAAAGCGGCGCTGGAGAGGGAGATCCAGAAGAAGAGCCTCGAACTGCAGCAGGCGAGGGATGCCGCACGAAACGAGCTGCAGCTCGAGCTGGCCTCGGCCCAGAACAGGTTTCAGGAGAAGCTCCTGGCGGTGGTCGAGGACTTCGGCCGCGGACAGGGATTCACAATGATCCTCGACCGGAGCATGGCAGCCTACGCGGACGCGAGCATCGACGTGACTGCGTCCATCGTGCGTCACTTCAATGCGACGACGAAGAAGCGGGAAGCGTCCAAGCCGGATGCCGGCGCGCCCCCGCCTCCCAGAAGCGGCGGTCACTGAGCGATTCCGGAGGGTGCACCCGTGTCGACCTCGTTTCGCCTCGAAGATCTGGCCCGACGCGTCGGCGGCCGGGTGATCGGGGATGTGGACCGGGAGATCCGGGGCGTCTCCACCCTGGACGAGGCCGGCCCGGGCGAGCTCGCGTTTCTGACCAATCCCCGGTACCGGTCCGCGGCCGAGCACACCCGGGCATCGGCGATCCTGGTCGGCCCGGGAGTCGCGCTGCCGGGACACGATCTCCTGGAGGCGGCGGAGCCGTACCTGGCGCTGGCCGAAATCCTGGAGCTGTTCCATCCTCCGCGCGCACCGCGCCCCGGCATCTCCCCCGACGCGCGGGTCGGCTGCGATGTCCGTCTCGGCGAGGGCGTGGAGGTCGGCCCGTTCGCCGTGCTCGAGACGGGAGTCAGCATCGGCCGGCAGGTCGTCGTCGGCGCGGGATGTGTTCTGGGAGAGGGATCCGTTGTCGGAGACGACACCGTTCTCTGCCCTCGCGTCGTGCTCTATCCTGGGACGCGAGTCGGCGCGCGCTGCCGGATCCACTCGGGAGTCGTCCTGGGAGGGGACGGCTTCGGCTTCGCCGCCTCGCCGGGCGGCCACCGCAAGATCCCGCAGGTTGGGCGCGTGGTCGTGGAAGACGACGTGGAGATCGGTGCGAACAGCGCGGTCGACCGGGGGGCGGTGGGGGACACGGTCATCGGCCGCGGGACCAAGATCGACGATCTGGTCATGGTCGCCCACGGAGTCCGCGTGGGGCCCGAGTGCCTTCTGGTGGCCCAGTCCGGCGTGGCCGGAAGCGCGACGCTGGGAAAGAGGGTGATCCTGGCGGGACAGGCGGGTGTCGCCGGACACCTGAGCGTGGGGGACGCGACGGTCGTCGCGGCCAAGTCCGCGCTGTTCGAGGATACGCCGGCCCATTCCTTCGTGGCCGGGATTCCCGCGATCGAGCACCGGAAGTGGAAGCGAGCCGTGACCGCCCTCAAGAGCCTCGACACGCTGCGCCGCGAAGTTCTCGCCCTGCGGCGGCGTCTGGATGAACTGGATGCCGGCCAAGGAGGGACCGAGTCGTGAGCATGGACATCCGTGAGATCCTGCGCTGCATCCCGCACCGCTACCCGTTCCTGCTCGTGGACCGGGTCCTGCAGGTCGAGCCGGGCAAGAGGATCGTGGCGCTCAAGAACGTCACGATGAACGAGCCGTTCTTCCAGGGGCATTTCCCGGGGGCGCCGGTGATGCCGGGAGTGCTGATCGTCGAAGCCATGGCCCAGGCCGGTGCCGTGCTGCTGCTCGACCCGATGCCGGACCGGGACCGGAAGCTCGTCTACTTCACCGGAATCGACGGCGCCAGGTTCCGGCGTGCCGTGCTGCCGGGAGACCAGCTCACCCTCACCCTCGAAGTACTCAACCTGCGTCCGAGGGCCTGCAAGATGCGAGGAATCGCCGAGGTGGATGGGCAGCGGGCCGCGGAGGCCGAGATCCTCTCGGCCTTGGTGGATCGAGAATGAGCGAGAAGGAACGGACCCAGATCGACTCCCGGGCGGTGGTGCACAAGAATGCGCGGATCGGCAGCGGCGTGTTCATCGGACCGTTCTGCGTCGTCGGTCCGGACGTCGAGATCGGGGACCGCTGTCGCCTCGAGTCCCACGTCGTGGTCGAAGGGAAGACGATTCTCGGCGCGGACAACGTGCTGAGCCCGATGGTCTCGCTGGGCCTGCCTCCGCAGGACCTGAAGTACCACGGCGAAGAGACGGGTGTGAAGGTCGGCGCCAGGAACCGGATCCGGGAGTTCGTCACCATCAATCGTGGGACTGTGGGTGGCGGTGGCTTGACTCGGATCGGGGACGACGGGTTCTTCATGGCCTACTGCCACGTGGCCCACGATTGCAGCGTCGGAAGCCGCGTCATCTTCGCCAACGCGGCCACTCTGGCCGGTCACGTCGAGGTGGGAGACGAGGCGACCGTCGGCGCCTTCAGCGGCGTCCACCAGTTCACCCGTGTCGCCCGACACGCTTTCATCGGCGGGTACTCGGTCGTGACCCAGGACGCGCTGCCGTGGGTGCTGACCGTGGGGAATCGCGCGACCAGTCACGGCCTCAATCTGATCGGCCTCAAGCGCCGCGGCTACCCTCCCGAGACGATCGCGGCCCTGAAGAAATGCTACATGACCCTGTTCCGGTCCAAGCTCGGTCTGCAGGAGGCGATGGCCGCCGTCGAGGCCGAGTTGGGAACCTACGAAGAGGTGCGCTACTTCCTGGAGTTCGTCCGCACGAGCGAGCGGGGGGTCTGCCGGTGACGCACCAAGGCGGAGGAGCCTGATCATGGTTTCAACGGAGCTCCTGGTGGGCGTCGCCGGGGTGGGGCACCTCGGCCGCCATCACGCCCGCATCTACGCCGGCCTTCCCGGTGTCCGTCTCGTCGCGGTCGCGGACCGCGACATGGCGAGAGCGCGGGCCGTCGCGCAGGAATACCACTGCGCGGCCCTGGCGGACGCGGCGCAGCTCGTCGGAAAGGTGCAGGCGGCCAGCGTCGCCGTTCCCACGCTGCATCATCGGGAGGTGGGTGAGGCTCTCCTGAGCGGAGGTGTGGACGTTCTCGTCGAGAAGCCCATGGCGGCGAGCCTGGAGGATGCGGACGCGCTCAACGCCGTGGCGAATGACGCGGGCCGGATCGTGATGATCGGACACATCGAGCGCTTCAATCCCGCGATGATCGCCCTCGCGCGCGCCGTGGATGCCCCGCGCTACCTCGAGATTCACCGGCTCGCGGGGTTCACCGAGCGCAGCACGGACGTCGACGTGGTGCTCGATCTGATGATCCACGACCTCGACCTGCTCCTGTTTCTGGACGGGACCGAGCCGATCTCCGTGGATGCGGTCGGTGTGGCGGCGCTGACCGAGAAGGTGGACATCGCGAGCGCCAGGATCCGCCTGGCGTCGGGATGCGTGGCCAATCTGACGGCGAGCCGCATCTCCACGGACAAGGTTCGCAAGATCCGTGTATTCCAGTCGCGCACCTACCTCGCGTGCGACACCGTCGCAGGCACGGTGGAGCGATACCGGCTACAGTTCGGTCCGGACGCACGGCCGCGGATTCAACGCGACCGTCTTCCCGTGGAGCCCGGAGAGCCCCTCGCCCTCGAGCTTGCGGCGTTCATCGAGGCGGTGCGAAGCCGGTCCGCGCCGCCCGTGGACGGGGCGCAGGGCCGCCGCGCCCTGGGCCTCGCCTACCGCGTCCGCGAGGTGATCTCGGGACCGCCGGGCGGCTCTTGAGCTCCGGAGCGGGTGCTTCGTCCGGCGACGACGCCGTCTCGGACTTCCTGCGCGGCGAGGTCGACGCCAACAGGATTCCCGGGGCGTCGTGGTGGGCGGAGGAGGATTCCGGGGCGGTGTCCCGGGGGGCCGTGGGCTGGGCTTGTATCGAGCCCAGGAGGGAAGACACCTCGGAAGGAACCGCGTACGACCTGGCGTCTCTGACGAAACCGCTGGCGACGGCGCTGCTCGCGGTCATCCTGGAGGAAGGCGGGGAGATCGATCTCGAAGGAGCGGCCGTCACCCTGCTTCCGGAGCTCCGAGACTCCCCCTACGCCGCGGCAAGCCTGCTCGATCTCGGAGCCCATCGCGCGGGACTCCCGGCCTGGAAGCCGCTCTATCTCTCCGCGTCGGACCTCGACGGGTACGTACGCCTGATCGCCCGCACGTCGCCCGCAGCCTCTCGAGGAGAGACGCTGTATTCGGATCTGGGCTACATGCTTCTCGGGGCCGCCATCGAGAGGACGACGGGGGAGCGCCTCGACTCCCTGTTCGAGCGGCGCGTGGCGCGGCCGCTGGCCCTCTCGGGGATCGGGTTCTCGGGACCGGGGCGCTTCCGGCACGCGGCCGCCACCGAGCGCGGCAACGTCTACGAGAGCCGGCTGGCCGGCGAGCCGGGAGCTGCATTTCCCTGGCGCGCGTCCATCCCCCGCGGCGAGGTGCACGATGTCAACGCCCACGTCCTCGGTGGGGTGGCGGGCCACGCGGGCCTGTTCGGGACCGCCGCGGCCGTCGCGGCCGTCGCGCGCGAGATGTTCGGCGGCGGGGCGCTGCGCTGCAGCGCCCTCTCCAGGCAGCGGCTGTTCTGCGCCCCCAAGGAGAAGGGCGCGCGCAGCTTCGGCTTCGTCCTGGCTCGGGACTCCGGCGCGGCGCGCGGGGTCCTCCCGGACGAGGCTCCCGGACACACCGGCTTCACCGGCACCTCGCTGTGGCTCGATCCGGCACGGGCGCGGCTGTTCGTCCTGCTGACCAACCGTGTGCACCCGCAGGTGCCGATCGGCGATTTCGCCGAGACCCGCCGCGGTTTCCATCTGGCCGCGGCTCGGGTCCTGGGGGCCTGAACGGCGACCGGCGGTTCCGCGGGGAAGCCACTACAATCCTCCGCGAGGCGATGGTGAGACCGGACTGGACGTGGGAGGGTCCCGCCCCCGGACGAGCGGGGGTCTTTATCGGGTGGGCGCCGCTCGCGTCGGTCGCGATCCATCTCCTGGTGATCGTGCTGCTGCTCCTCCTCCGGGACTCTCTCCAGCGCCCTCCCCGTCCTCCCGAGTCCCAGCCGCTCCGGGTCACGTTGGAGCCGATCCCGAAGTTCCGGGTCGAGACCGTTCTCAAGGGGGGCAAGGGGGGGGCCTCGCCCGGAGGGGGCGGAGCGAAGGCCAAGGCCGCCCTTGCTCCGGGAAAGGCCGGTCCTGCCGCCGGCGAACAGGTCGCTTCGCCCACGGAAAAGGACCGCGCGCGGGCTCCGAAGAACGCGGACGGCGCGCGGACGACCTCGACCCCGAATCCTCCGCCCAGAGCGGAGCGGAACGAGACTGCTGGCCCTCTGGTTGCCGACTCGCGCGTGGCGCCCCGGGCTGATCCGTCGGATCCTTCGCGCCCGTTCAGCGTGGAGCGGGCCTTGCGCGATTTCCGCCGGGCGCTGCGGGCGGCTCCGTCCGAAGGCGGGGATGGGGGAGCCGAAGGGGGACGCGCGGGAGCCGGAGGCGGCTTCGGCAGCCCGGACCTGCCTGCACTCCCCCCGACCGGTTTCGGCTTCGGCAACTTGCAATTCGAGAGCCGGGATTTCGACTGGACGGATTACGCGCGGCAAATCTACGTGGCGATCTGGAGGGCGTGGCACCATCGGCTCTACCTGACCACCGACTCCTTCGAGAAATGGGGGTACCAGCACGGGATCTCGATCCTCGATCACCAGAGCGGGGTACGCTTCACCATCGAGAAGAACGGGCAGCTCACGGGGGTTGCCGTGGAGTCGGAGTCGGGGTGCATCCCGCTCGACGACTCCGCATCGGCCGCGCTCCAGGAGGTAGTGCTGCCCCCGCTGCCCCCAGATTTTCCTCGCGATTCGGAGGCCGTGCACGCGCGGTTCATCGCCCAGGGCGAGGTCCGCGCCATGAGGCCTACCCTCGAATATCTCAGGGCCCGAGGGTATTTCTGATCGGCCGTACGTTGACTCGGCGCTTCCGTGGCGGTTAGGATGAGCCGGGATATGCGCGAACACCTCATCCACGACTGGAACCGACCGGCGGAGGGCGACGTTGAAGACCGGCCTCCGGTCGTGCTGCTAGATGACGAGACGCTCCGGGACGGCCTGCAGTCACCCGCGGTGATCGACCCACCAGTGGAGGTCAGGAAGCGGATTCTCCACCTCATGGACGCTCTCGGGATCGACACGGAGGCTGCCAAACGCTCCGATCGACTCCTCGAGGACGAGGAAATCCAGTCGATTCTCGATCGACTCCAGCACGGTTGACGATTGGGGTTTGTCCGGATCATCGCGGGCTCGCTGCGCGGCAGACGAATTCGGGTGCCGCCCGGAGGGCACGTTCGCCCCACCGGGGACCGGGTCCGGGAGGCTCTCTTCGACATCCTGGGACCGACCCTGAACGGGGCGCGAGTTCTCGATGCGTTCGCAGGGAGCGGGGCGCTCGGCATCGAGGCCCTGAGCCGCGGCGCCGCCCGCGTCACGTTCCTGGAGCGAGACCGCCGGAGCTTGGCCGTCGTCGAGCGGAGCGTCCTCGACTTGGGAGTCGGGGACCGGTGCGTGCTGCTCATCGGGACCACGGATCGGCTGCTCGGGAGTCCGATCCCGGGCGCTCCGTTCGATCTGGTCCTCGCCGATCCTCCGTACCAGGATCCCGTGCGCGCGCGGTTCCTGCGCCACCTCGTCGAGGGCGACCTGCTCGCCGCAGGTGCACGGGTCGTCGTCGAAAGAGAGCAGCGGGCCCAACCGATCGTGGAGGGGCTCGGCCCGCTCGCGCTCGAGCGGAGCGCGCGCTACGGCCGGGCTTGCCTGGACTTCTACCGCTGGACGGGCGGACCCCCGCGCACTTCCGCTCCTTTTCCGGAGAACGCAAGCGGGAAGGGCGCAGGTTGAAATCCCCCGGGCGGGGCCTATATTTGGCCGCGGCGGGCCCATTGGCCGAGCGGCGCGCCGCTTTCTGAGGCTCGTTCGTCCCCTGGGGGACAGAGGCTTGGCGGGTCGACGGAAACTCCTTGACTTCGAGTTGACCCTCCATAAGATGGACCGGGGGACGATTGAGGTGTTGCCAGAGGAGTCGCTCATGAAGAAGACGTTGGGCCTCGCGGCGTTCCTGACCCTCGCGGGTTTCTTGGTCGTGGCTGCGGCGTCGGCGGAGGAAGGAGCGGCGCAGTCCACGCGGCCGCCCACGAACCTCAAGAAGGTAGGCGATCATTGGACGGCGTGGGACCCGCCTCCTGCGGGACCGGATGATTACATCATCCAGAAGGGCGACACGCTGTGGGATCTCGGCCAGCAGTGGCTCGGGAACCCGTTCCTGTGGCCGCAGATCTGGGACCAGAACCGCTACGTTCAGGACAGCCACTGGATCTACCCCGGGGACCCCATCGTGAAGCCCGGGAAGGCCACCGTCGTTCCGGTCGGCGGACCTCCTCCCGGAGAAGTGGGTGCGGAAGAGGAGCCCGCTACCGTTCCGCCACCCAAGCGGGCGGCGGCTCCGGCCAAGGCTGCCGCGAAGCCGCTTCTTCCCCTTGCCAGAAGCCACGACGTGTACTGCTCCGGCTACATTGATCCCGATCACAAGTACCCGCCCCTGTGGGTCGCGGGCCGCGAGATGGAACGGATCGAGGTGGCCACCGGGGACGTCGTCTATCTCAGTCAGGGGCGCAATCAGGGGATCGAGCCGGGCATGGACTTGGCCGTGCAGCGCAAGGCCTGGACGGTCACCCACCCGGCCACGGGACAGGCGCTCGGAAACATGGTTCTCCGCCTGGGAAAAGTGCGGGTCCTCTGCAGCCATGAGAACACCGCGATCGGCGTAGTCATGGATTCCTGTGAGCCGATTCGCGACAGCGACGAGCTCGTTCCGTGGACGGAACTCGGCGTTCCGGACCGGACGACGATGCCGCCCTTCGATCGGTACTGCGGGGATGCGTCGGGCGGCGTGCGCGGCTACGTCGTGACGATCAAGGATCGGTTGAACGCCGCGGGCACGGGTCACATCATCCACACGGATCTCGGCGACAGCAGCGGCGTTCGTCCCGGGGACTTCCTGACGCTGTACAGGGACAACGGCGAGCTGCCACGCATGATGATCGGGCAGGCCATGATCCTGACCGTCGAGCCCGGCACGTCCACTGCGAAGGTCACATCGACGGTACGGGAGATCGTCGTCGGCGACCGCGCGGAGGTCACTCCGTTCGCCGGGCCCGCGAGGGCCTCGCGCTAGTAGCGAACGGCCAGTTCCTCGGGGCCCTCCGACGCTCGTCGTGCGCCGCGTCGGCCCGGAGCGTCAGCGGTGTCTTCCGCCACCGCGGCCTCCGCCCGGCCGGGGTCCCGAGCGGTGCGGGCGGCCAGCGGTCCGGGCCGGTTCCTCTTCCACCGAGGCCGGCTCCTCTGCGGGCGCGCCCCGCTGCTCGCGAAGCACCGCCTTCCGGGACAGCCGCACGCGATCCCCGTCGATCTCGATCACCTTCACCAGGACCTCTTCGCCCTCGTCGATCTCGTCCCGGACTTCGTTGATCCTCTTCTCTGCGATCTCGGAGATGTGCAGGAGCCCTTCCACCCCCGGGATGATCTCCACGAAGGCGCCGAAGTTCACGACGCGAACCACCTTGCCCAGATACGTCTTTCCGAGCTCGGCCTCCGCCGTGAGTTCCCGGATGATCTCGACCGCCTTGCGGGCGGCCTCCTCGTCGGTCGATGCGATGTCCACGCGCCCGTCGTCGTTCACCTCGATCTTGCATCCCGTCCGTTCGACGATGGAGCGGATCATCTTGCCCCCGGGCCCGATGATGTCGCGGATCTTGTCCTTGTTGACCATGATCGAGATGATCCGCGGCGCGTACGGCGAGATCGCGGCGCGCGGGGCCTGGATGGCCCGTTCCATGGTGTCGAGGATCGCCATTCTCGCTTCTCGCGCCTGCCCGAGCGCCTTGGACATGATTTCTCGGGTGATCCCGGAGATCTTGATGTCCATCTGGAGCCCGGTGACGCCGCTCCGCGTTCCGGCAACCTTGAAATCCATGTCGCCGTGATGATCCTCGGCACCGGCGATGTCGGTGAGGACGGCGAAGCGTTCCCCCTCCTTCACGAGACCCATGGCGATCCCGGCGACCGCGCGCTTCATCGGCACACCTGCGTCCATCAGGGCGAGCGAGCCGCCGCAGATGCTGGCCATCGACGAGGACCCGTTGGACTCGAGTATGTCCGAGACGATCCGGATCGTATAGGGCCACTCCTCTTCCTTGGGCGTCAGGGGGAGGAGGGACCGCTCCGCGAGCGCCCCGTGGCCGACCTCGCGGCGCCCCGGGCCTCTCAGGAACTTCACCTCGCCCACGGAGAAGGGCGGGAAGTTGTAGTGCAGCATGAACCGCTTGAACGACTCCCCCTCGACCCAGTCGAGACGCTGCGCGTCGGCCGATGTGCCGAGCGTGACGGTGACGAGCGCCTGGGTCTCTCCGCGCGTGAACAGCGCGGAGCCGTGCGTGCGGGGAAGGACGCCCACCTCGCTCGTGATGGACCGGATCTGGTCGAAGCGTCGCCCGTCCAGGCGCCGTCCGTGGGTGATGATCTCTTCCCGAAGGATCATGTCCTGGAGTTCGTGCCAGAACCGCTTTGCGAACGCACGCGCCTCGGTCTCTTCCTCGCCGAACCCGGCGAGCATCTCCTCCTTGAGCGCGTCCACGCGTGCATAGCTCGCGAGCTTCCCGGGGATCTGCATCGCGTTCCGGAGCGGAGCGGTGAAACCCTGCAGGATGCGCTCGCGCACCCCGGTGGGCTCGACGCGCGGGGGGACCGCCCGGCGCGCCCGCCCCACGCTGGCCATCAGCTCTTCCTCGGCAGCCACGATTTTCTGGATGACCTCGTGCCCCCGGTAGATCGCCTCCAGGATCTCCTCTTCCGACACCTCATCCGCGCCCGCCTCGACCATGACGACCGCGCGCTTCGTACCCGCGACCACGAGGTCGAGCCGGCTGCTCTCGAGCTGCTGGAAGGTGGGGTTGATGAGGTACTCACCCTCGGAAGACAGACCGACCCGAACCGCGGCGATCGGCTCGGGGAACGGGATATCGGAGATGCTCAGCGCGAACGACGCCCCGGTGACGGCGAGCACGTCCGAGTCGTTGGCCTGGTCGGACGAGAGGAGCAGACCGATGATCTGCGTCTCGCACGACCAGTTGTCGGGGAACAGCGGTCGGAGCGGCCGGTCGATCATGCGGGAGGTCAGGACCTCCTTTTCGTTCGGCCGTCCCTCGCGGCGGAAGAACCCGCCCGGGATCTTGCCGGAAGCGTACGTGTTCTCCCGGTAGTCGACGGTGAGCGGGAGGAAATCCACGCCCTCGCGGGGGGTCTTCGCCGCGCACGCGGTGACGAGGACGACCGTGTCGCCGTATCGCACCGTCACGGCCCCGTCGGCCTGCTTGGCGGTCTTGCCGGTCTCGATGATGAGCGGCTTGTCTCCGACCTGGATCTCTTTGCGTACGATCAATGTCCTGGCCTCCTGGGGGTGCCGCGGGCGCCGGCGGAAGGCTCCTCCCTGTGCGGCGACCCGGCGGATCGGACGGCGGGGGAGGACGAAAGGCCGGGCAGGCTACTTGCGGATGCCCAGCCGGCCGATGATTCGCTGGTAGCGTTCAAAGTCCTTGCGCTTGAGGTAGTCCAGCAGCCGGCGGCGCTTCCCGACCATTTTCAGGAGGCCCTGGCGGGAGTGGTGGTCCTTGGCGTGGCTCCTGAAGTGATCGGTGAGGTACTCGATCCTCTTCGTCAGGAGCGCGACCTGGACCTCCGCGGACCCGGTGTCCACGTCGTGGGTGCGGTAGCTCTCGATCAACTGGGTCTTGTTCTCACGGGACAGAGCCACCGCTTCTCCTCCATCCGGCACCGCCGTCCACGACGCACGGTCCAGAAAATCGCCTGCGAGGGCATTCTTGTCTGCCGCCGAATCAGCAACGCACGATATCACAACGCGACGATCCCGGACAAGGCCGCCGGGGACGGGGTCAGGAGTCCCGGTCCGGGGAAGGGCCACGACGCTTCCTTGCCGCGGCAGAGTGCGGCGCGGGGGACTCATCCGGTGACCCCAGCTCGGGCAGGACCACGACTGGGCGCACTCCAGCAGCGGTCACCTCTCCGATTCCCAGGAGCTTCTCGTCCGGAGCGAACACACGGCGGAGCCCTTCGAAGGGCGGTCCCCAAGGGCCGGGGACGGCGAGCCCGGATGCGAAACGCCGAGCGGCCGATGGGTCGGGAAGCGGCAGGGAGGGGAGTCCCAGGGGCATGGCCTCCAACGGGACGACAGCCCCGCGCAGCCGCTCCCGCAACCGATCCGCGGCGACATCCACGACGGGGACGGCGGAGTCCACGTGGAGCGGACCGATTGCCACACGGCGCAGGCAGACCAGGGTGCCTCCGCAGCCGAGCTGCTCTCCCAGGTCGCGCGCCAGGGCACGGATGTAGGTCCCGGCAGACACCTCCGCGAGGAAGCGCCAGTCCCCGTCGGGCTCCTGCTCGAGTTCGAAGCGAGAGACCTCGACGGTGGCCGGCGGCGCCGACGCGGGGCGACCCTGCCGAGCGAGCCGATACATGCGCTGTCCGCCCACCTTCTTGGCGGAAAAGGCCGGAGGGACCTGCCGCAGCGTTCCGCGCAGACGGGCCGCCGCCGCGAGGACCTGCGCGCGGGGAGGAGGCGGTGACGCCTCTCTGCGCAAGACTTCGCCCGTGAGATCATCGGTGGACGTCGCGACTCCCAGCCGCAGCACTCCCTGGTAACGCTTGGGCGAGTGCGGAAGGAACCGGACGAGTCGCGTGGCCCGTCCCAGGACGAGGGGCAGCAGCCCGGAGGCGAAGGGGTCCAGCGTGCCGGCGTGCCCGACTCGCGGCTGCCCGAGCGCCTTCCGCACCAGGTCGACGACGTCGTGGCTCGTCACCCCGGTAGGCTTGTCCACGAGCAGCAGGCCCTCCGGCGCGATGCTCATGAGTCTTGAGGCTCGTCCTCGGAAGCGTCCCCGCGGTCCCTGTGGATCTGGTCGATCAGGTCCTCGACCCTGAACCCGCTTTCGAGCGCGGAATCCTCGAGGAAGACCAGATCGGGCGTGCGCTTGAGATCGGCCTCGCGGGCGATCGCCCGGCGCAGAAAGGACGCCGCGCGATTGAGCGCGACCAGGCAAGCGGCCTTCTCCCCGGGGCTTCCCAGGCGGGAGACGTAGACCTCCGCATGGCGCAAGTCGGCGGAAAGCTCCACCCCGGTGATGGTCACGAAGCCGACGCGCGGATCTCTCATCTCCTCCCGCAGGACGCGGGCGAGGATTCCCCGAATCGCATCCGCAAGCCGCTCCGCGCGGTGACCCGTCACGGGTTCTCCTCGATCCAGCCGTCGGCGCTCTCGACGAAGTCGGTTCCCAGCTCGATCACGTGGCCGGGGACGAGGGTCTCCACCTCGGCATGCACGGTCTCGAAGAGCCGGACCAGAGCGTCGCGCGTGGCGGCCACAGAGACCACGACCAGCTCGGCGCGCTGCCAGAGACCCGCATGGTTCTCGCTCTCCGCCAGCGCGACGTTGTGATGGGCCCGCAGGCGGTCCTTCAGGCGCCGGAGGACCTGGCGCTTGTCCTTGAGGGAGCGCGACCCCGGCAGGTGGATCTGGATCGTGTATGCACCGATGGTCACGGCCGGGCTCTCGGGGCGGATCGGGGAAGCCGACTCGGCGGGGCTACAGGCTCTGGGCTGCGACGGCCTCGACGGCGAAGAACTCGATCACATCCCCTTCCTTGAGGTCGTTGAAGTCCGCGATGCCGATCCCGCACTCGTACCCTTGCTGCACTTCTCTGGCGTCGTCCTTGAACCGCCGAAGGGATCCGACCTTGCCGGTGTACACCACGACGTTGTCCCGGAGCAGCCGCACCTCGGCCGTC
>Ga0316622_100000004_pt1 | contig 84960 bp, 73 predicted proteins | sample OWC_Aug_OW2_C1_D_FD_207646 | JGI IMG/M metagenome (GOLD analysis project Ga0316622, IMG submission 207646) | Wetland soil microbial communities from Old Woman Creek delta, Ohio, United States - OWC_Aug_OW2_C1_D5_C | ecosystem: Environmental > Terrestrial > Soil > Wetlands | place: USA: Ohio... | reverse complement strand
GAATTTTCTTTCGAGAAGAGCGCATATGACGAAGGCCGAGGGCTCGCTGCCGGAGGTTCGCGACAGCGTTCCCATCCCGACGTCGCCGAGCTTCTGGCGGCGGCTCTTCGCGTTCGCCGGCCCCGCCTACATGATCAGCGTCGGATACATGGATCCGGGGAACTGGGCCACCGACATCGAGGGCGGATCGCGCTTCGGCTACACCCTCGTCTGGGTCCTCGTGATGTCGAATTTCATGGCGGTGCTGCTCCAGACCTTGAGCGCACGCCTCGGGATCGTCACGGGGCGCGACCTGGCCCAGGCCTGTCGCGACACCTACCCCGGGCCGATCGCGTTCGCGCTCTGGGTACTGTGCGAGATCGCGATCGCGGCCTGCGATCTGGCGGAGGTGCTGGGGACGGCCATCGGCCTCAACCTTCTCTTCGGGACCAGCCTGATGACCGGTGTCTTGATCACGGCCCTGGACGTGTTCTTGCTCCTGGCGATGCAGCGCTTCGGCATCCGCAAGATGGAAGGGTTCATCCTGGCCCTGGTGGCGACGATCGGCGCGTGCTACGTCTTCGAGCTGTTCCTGGCCCGTCCCGACTGGGCCGGGGTCGCTCGCGGGCTGTGGCCGAGCCTGCCCGGCGCCGAGGCGCTGTATGTCGCCATCGGCATCCTGGGTGCCACCGTCATGCCTCACAACCTCTATCTGCACTCGGCTCTGGTGCAGACTCGCCAGGTGCAGCGCACGTCCGAGGGAAAGAGGCTCGCGAATCGCTACAATCTGCTGGATTCGGCAGTGGCCCTGAACTGCGCGCTGTTCGTGAACGCCGCGATCCTCATCCTCTCGGCCGCGACCTTCCACAGGAACGGACAGGTCGTGACGGAGATCCAGCAGGCCCACCAGCTCCTCACGCCCCTTCTCGGCACCAGCCTGGCCAGTCTCGCGTTCGCGACGGCTCTCCTTTGCGCGGGGCAGAGCTCGACACTGACCGGGACCCTCGCGGGGCAGGTCGTGATGGAGGGATTCCTGCGCTTCCGGATGCGGCCCTGGTTGCGCCGATTGCTCACCCGCTCCCTGGCGCTCGTTCCCGCGGTCGCCACCATCGCCGTGTTCGGGGATCAGGGGACGTACAGGCTGCTCATCCTGTCGCAGGTGATCCTGTCCCTGCAGCTTCCCTTCGCGGTGATTCCGCTCGTGCAGTTCACGAGCGAGCGTTCTCGGATGGGGGCATTCGCGAACGGCCGCCTCGTCGTCGCGCTGGCCTGGGGAGCGGCCGCGGTCATCGTGGGCCTGAACACGAAGCTGGTCTTGGACAGCATCTCCCGCTGGATCGAGACTTCGTCGCACCCGCTCCTGCCCTGGATCCTCGTGCCCGCGATCGTGGCGGTGGCGCTGCTCCTCCTGTACGTGATCGTGCACCCGCTGCTGCGGCGCGTGTCGCGTCGGGCCGAGGTCGAGGCGCTCGGCGCGCCGGCGGCGGTCACCGACCGCGCCTACCATCGGATCGGGATCGCGCTGGCCACCGATGCCTCGGACAATCCCACTCTGTCCCACGGTCTGTCCCTGGCCAAGGCCTACGGCGCACAGGTCGTGCTCCTGCACGTCTCCGAGGGGTTCGGCCCGCGCTTTTTCGGGAGAGAGTCGGACAACGAGGAGACGCGCGAGGACCGGCAGTATCTGGAGCGGGCCCGGAGCGAGGCGGAGCGCCTCGGCGTCCCCGCGGAGGTGCGTTTGCGGCACGGCTCGCCGGTCGACGAGATCCCGAGGCTCGTGGAGGAAGAAAGGCTCGACCTCCTGGTCATGGGGGCCCACGGGCATTCCGGTCTCGGCGACGTGCTGCACGGGTCCACGGTGGACCCGGTTCGCCACCGCGTGAGAATCCCCGTGTTCGTGGTCCGGGTGGATCGCTCTTCGCGCGGCTAGGGGGTGTCCCCGGGAGCCGGTTTCCTCGCGGGAGGCGCCGGCTCTGCGGCGATCGGACGGGGCGAGGGTGCGGCGAGCGCGGCCAGGATGGACTCGGCCGAGGCGTGTGAGCCTGCGCCCGGCTCGCGCTTCGCGGTCGCGACATCGCGGAAGCGCATCATCCCCTCCGGGGAATACGTAACGGAACCGGTCTCGGCGCGCCGCGGGTCGGAGAAATCCAGGATCTTCATCTCCTCCCAGGAATTGCCTCCCTCGACCACCATCCTCGTCGGACGCAGGCCGAGGCTCGTGTCCTGGAACTTCTCGTAACGGGCCATCTGGAGCAGCCGCTCGGGCTTCGTTCCGTAGAAATCGAGCCGGCGCGGGAGGAACCCGGACTTGCCGATCCAGTACACAACGCGCGTGTACAGCTCCTCGCCGCCGGACCACTTGAGCTCGAGCTTGTAGCACGGATCGTCCTCGAACTTCTCTTCTCCGAGAAGGGTGACGGTCCACCCCGCCGAGAGGTCGAGCCGAGCCAGATCGCTGCTTCCGATCTCGCTGTAGATCACCCTGCCCTCGACGAGCTCCGTGGGCTTCGACGCGCGGGGCATGAGCGCCCAGCGTTTGCCGCCGGCGATCAGGAACACGCTGTCGGCGATCACCGGAGGGGTGCGGCGGAGGAGCATCGTATTCGACCTGCCGTGGGAGATCAGGGTGAAGCTCGACGCCCTTTCCGGAGTGCGGCCCTCGGGGGATCGCGAGAGGACCGCGACCTCCACGGCGTAGTCGAGGTCGGGATTGCGGATCTCCTCCGCGCGACGCAGGATCTCCGCCGCGGTGGGCCGAGCCTCACCCGGCTTCCCGGGCGCCGGGGCTTCCGTGGCCAGGACGAGCAGGGGACGGGACAGGATCACGACGCCGAGCGCAAGGGGCCGGACGAGCCTCATTCGCGTAATCTCCAGGCACATCCCATCGAGCCTAGCTTCGGGTTCCCGGCCCGTCAAGGCGGCGCGCCGCGAGCACCGCCGCCAGGCCGCCCCACACCTCACGGTCCATGGCGAGAAGCGTGGCCAGGTAGATCTCGACCTCCTCTCCCGGGTGACTCCGAAACAGCGCGTGCGCGGCGGACTCCAGACGGGATGCGGAGGGCGCGCGAAGGTCGTGGCCCTCCTCGATGATCCCATCCTTGTGGGGGATCTCGAGGGCATCGAGAAAGGCGGCGAGCAGGCCGCGTCGCTGCTCCAGGTGCAGGGCCATGAGCAGGGAGACCGCCAGGGAATCGGAGGGGCGCACGGCCCGGGCCAGGTACTCTGCCCGCCTGTCGGTGGGCAGCTTGCGGATCGCCACCTCGCGCGAGCGCAGCGCCTGCGCCACAGCCAGGTCCGCCTCGCGCCGCGTCGGCCGATCCTGCCAGTCGTGAGCGTAGAGTGCTCGGGCGGCCAGGAGGCGCAGCGCGGGGTCGAGCTGTGCGAAGAGCCGCGAGGGCGAAAGCCCGTCGAGATCTCTGAGCGGGATGCTCACCGGCCGAAATGTCCCCAGGGGCCCTCGCCTCCGGGCCCGACTCCGGTGACGAGCCAGAACGCCATCCGGCCCGTGGACGAGTCCACGAAGCGCGTGTCGGTCGGGTCCGGGTCCTCCGAAGTCACGTCCGAAAACGCCGCGGCCGAAGTCGGCACGGCGGCTCGGTACACCCGATAGGAGCTCAGACCGGGATATCCCCACCAGTCCAGGACGACGTTCCCCGCGGAGTCCTTGGAAAACCCCCGGAACTTCATCTCCGGAGGAGACGCCTCGAACGGCCGGCCGCATCCCTCCACGGACCACGCGTTGAGCGTGCCGGTGTTGGCGGGTACGCCGTCCGCGACCTTGAGCGTCCAGGTTCCGGCCGAGTGCTCTCCACGGAAGCGCTCCAAGGGATCGAACGAGGCCTTGCCGGTGTCGTACCAGCCGACCACGTCGTCCGCGGAGCCGCCCGAGTGATTGTGGAGCAGAACAGGGGTCTGGGCAGGGGAGATCGCGGTGATCGCGAGGTCGCCGATGTAGGGGTGGGTGACGTTGACGTAGACGTTCACCTCCTCGACCTCGAGGTCCGTGGGGAAGTGGAGCGTGCTCGTGGAAGTCGCCCGGTCCTGAACCGAGCGTGGGACGTCGCTCGAGTTCACGGTGACGCAGGTGCGCGGGCTCACCGGGAGGTACACAGCCTCGGAGACGCCCGAGGCGCCGGCCGCCGTCCAGTGGACCGCGAAGCCGAGCTTGTGACCCACGGGAGCCAGCGCGGACACGGACACCGCGTAGTGAGGCGAGTTGGACGTTCGGGACTGATTCGCTGGGATGTTGGGATACGTTGCGCTGGCCCGCGGGACCGTGGCGAACGGGCCGATCGGCTCGAGCCAGCCGCTCACGGTGTACGCAGAAGCCCCCAGGTCGCGCAGAGACAGCGCGAGGTCCGAGAGCTCGCCGGGATCGAGGACGCCGTTTCCGTTCCCCGTGGTGGTGTCCAGCACGAACGAGTTCGCCACCTGCAGGTTCACCTGGAGAGGAAGAAGCGCCACGTCCTGCCGGGTCACCGCAGCGCCCGGCTCGACCACGACGTTGTCCACGACCGCCGTGACGTGAGCGGCCGCGGAGATCTCCAGCCGGTACACCCCCGGCAGCAGCAGCCGGTGGTAGTCCCCGACGTCGGGATCGGTGTAGGTCGCGATCGTGCTCCCCGCCACGCGGATCGTCGCCGCCAGTGGGGCGCCGCTCACGGCGTCGGTGACGATCCCGCGTACCCCCTCGTGGACCCTTTCGAAGTAGGAGAGCATCGAGTCCAGGTTGTCGCTCCAGTAGGTCGGCAGGGTCGACGCGGCGGGCCACTTCGTGCCCAGCTCGATCGTGACCTCATGGTCGCCCCGATAGACGTAGTTCCAGTCCTGCATCCCGCCCCGGACCACGTACCAGTCGGCGCCGTTGGTGATCCCGTTGAAATACGCGGGGTCCGAGTTGCTCTGGAACATCGGAGGATTGCGATCGGCGTAGGTCCTGGAGATGGACACGAACCAGCCGTCGTCCGGGCCCGCGCTGTAATCCGAGACGCCGCTCGCGGTCCCGTCGTACGGGTAGTTCACGACGAGCGTGCCGCCGTGAAAGTTCGCGGAGAGGTTCGTCGCGTGGGCGTACCCCCAGTTCATGACCGCCGCCACCTCGGGCTGTCGGCCCGCGGGTGTGTCGTTGGGGTCCGTGAACTGGTCCGGGAAGTTCCGGTTCAGGTCGTACCCGTTGACGTTGTAGCGCTGGGTCAGCTCGGTGCCGTCCGGGTTCATGGAGGGGAGGATCCAGATCTCCGTGGAGTCGACGAGGGCGGTCACGCGCGGGTCGATGCCGTAGTTGTCCACGAGGTAGTGGATGAGCTCGATGCACAGCTCCTTCCCCACGACCTCATCGCCGTGGATCGCAGCGATGTAGCGGACCTCGGGTTCATCCTCCTCGATCCCGGGGTTGCGCGTGATCTTCATCATCCACAGCTCGCGGCCCTGGACCGAGGTTCCCGCGGAAACCAGGCGCGTCAGATCCGGGCGGGCCGTGGCGATCGCCTGAAGCTCCGAGGTCAGCGACGCGTAGGTGTGATAGGCGGGGGGGATCAACTCGGCTGCGCTGGCGGCGGCGCCGAGCTTCGCCTCGTCCGGGATCGGCTCCACGTCGAAGCCCACAAGGGTCAGCTTCTCCATCTCCTCGGGAATGACGTAGGCCCGAACCCGGTCGAAGAAGACGCCGTCCACGTCGATGTCCAGGTCCAGGAGGAGCTTCAGGTCCGCCTCTCTGTCGACCAGGCGGATCTCGACCGGGACGTACGGCCCTGGCTCTCCTCGACCGCCGGAGAGAACCGGCGTCGCGGCGGCCCCCAGCAGAGCAAGACACAGCAGGCGGGAAAAGGTACGCACGGGAACCCCCCCGGACGGAAGTTGGAATTGAGTTGTACGCGCAACGCGCCCCCGGGTCAAGGAAGCGGGACGGGGGTTCCGGGGAGCAGCGCGTCCATGGGCACGTTGCGCGGGCCACGCTCGTCGCAGACCGCGTACGCCGGGTTGCCGCCGCCGTACAGCGCCACGCCGGCGTGCTCGCCGCGTGCGTTCAGCGCGTAAAATTTCACCTGGAAGTTCGGGGTCCCCGCGGCGTTCCTGAGGCGTCCCTCCACGGTCGTCGCCTGGATCCGGCGCAGCGCCTCGACCGCCGCATCCTTGGGATGGGCGCCCTGGCGCATGCGCTCCACGATCAGGAACGAGGACAGACCGAAGAGGTTCGCCTCTCCCCGGCCGGTGGAGCCGGCGGCACCCACCGATCCGTCCACGTACAGCCCCGCGCCCAGGATCGGCGAGTCGCCCACGCGTCCCGGAATCTTCCAGGCCAGGCCGCTCGTGCTGGTCACGCCGCAGATCTCGCCGCGGGCGCTGATCCCGCTGCAGTGGATCGTTCCCCACACGCGGTCGGCGTGAAGGAGCCCCTGGGCGATCATCTCCCGTCGCGCCCGCTCTCCCGCCGCTGCGCGCTTCTGCGGGTCGAGGTAGTGCTCCGGGTCGATCCTGCGCTTCCACTCCAGCCACATCCGGCGCGAATGCTCGGTGCTCAGATCGTCCTCGATTGCGAACCCCATCTGCCGGGCGAACGCCTGGGCACCGCGGCCCACCAGGAGGTGATGGTCGGTGGTTTCCATGACCGAGCGGGCGACGAGTGAGGGGGTCCGCACGCCCTGCAGCGCCGCGACGGCACCGGCGCGCTTCTTCGGGCCGTGCATGCACGAGGAATCGAGCTCCACGACCCCGTCGGCGTTCGGAAGGCCTCCGTAGCCCACGCTGTCGTCCGCGGGGTCGAGCTCCACGATGTTGACGCCCGCGAGCAGGGCGTCGAGGACGTCCTCGCCGCGCGTGATCCGCGAGAACGCCTCCTCCACGCAGGTGCGCGGCCCGGCGTTCCTGAACTGGTTCCCGTTCGCCGACGCGATGACCACCGGAGCCGGCCTTCCGAGCGCCGGGGCGCTCTCCTGGGCGAGCAGCGGCCGCGACGCCGCGATGCCGATCCCCGCCGCGGTACCGGTCGTGACGAACTCCCTGCGGCTGATCTTGCGAGTCATCCGGCCCTCCTGCGCACGCGCCGGGCTCAGGCCCCTCCGGAAAGCCGCGCGGGCCCGGCGGATCTGCGCCGGACGGAAGCGCACGGCGCCTTGTGCAGGACCACCTCGCGGCCTCCGTCGCGGTGCTCGACCCGGTCCACGAGCGCGCGCATCAGGAGTAGGCCGCGGCCGTGGTGCAGGAAGCGACGGTCGTGATCCCTCGGGTCGGGGACCTTCCGGGGATCGAAGCCGCTCCCCTGGTCCCGGACGACCAGTCGCGCCCCGCGGCTCCGGCTGAACGAGCAGGTCACGATCACCTTCTTCTTCGGGTCGCTCTCGTTCCCGTGGATGACGGCGTTGGCCAGCGCCTCGCGCAGCGCGATCTCGAGGTCGGCGCGGTAGGCTCTCCGGCAGCGCATCTCGGCCGCGACACGCATGATCTTGCGCACCGCATCGCCGATGGCGCGGCGGCTGCTGGCGAGCTCCACGCGCAGGTGCGAGGAGCCGTTCGGACCGGCAGCCCTGCGCCATCCGGCGCGCAGGGAAGCGGAGTCGGAACGAGGTTTGGTCTGCGTCGCCACGGCGTCTCCGGGAGGCCAGGCTCCGATCGAGCGCATAAGCATACGGAGGGACCGCGTTCCGATCCATAGTTTCTTGCAGGCACATTCCGAGGAAGACGCGGCGCAGCGGGTCACATCTCGTACAGCTCCGGGTCCACGCGGGGCGGGCGCAGCCGGCGCCTCCGCCCCCGCGCCTCCTTCTTCTCGGGCTCGCCGCCGAACGGCCCCTCCTCCAGGACGTCCCCCAGCTCTTCCTCTACCGCGTCGGGATCCTCGCCGGCCTCCATGCGGCGCAGCGCCTCTTCCATTCCGGAGCCGAGCGGGAGTCCCGCCGTCTCGTACAGGCGGCGCATGAGCCGCGCCGCCCCCCGAGGATCGGTCTCGTCCATGGACTCGACCTCGTGGGCCAGGGATTCCATGGCGCGCTCGAGCCTCGCCTCGTCCACGTCCGGGAGGCTGTCCTCGCCGGGGCCGGCGTCGCTGCGTCCCCTCGAGATGGCGAACGAGGAGACCCGGCGGTCGAGGTCGGGCATCCCGCAGCGCGGACACGACGGCCGGCGTGCCGCGGCACCGGCCGCGCGCGCGAGAAAGCTGTAGATCGCGTGGCAGCGGGCACAGTAGAATTCGTAGATCGGCATCGCGGCTTTCTTCTACGGCTCGACGAGCGCGTCGATCTTGGCGGCGCAGATGAAGTCGTTCTCCGAGAGTCCGCCCACCGCGTGCGTGCTGTAGCGCACGACGCAGCGCTTGTACCCTACCTCCAGGTCCGGATGATGGTCCTCGCGGTGGGCCAACCACGCCACGGCGTTCACGAAGGCCATGGTCTCGTGGAAGTTCCGGAACTCGAAGCCGCGGCGGATCTCCTTCCCGCCGGGATCGAGCTGCCAGCCCTCGATCCTCGCCAGGAGATCCCGCACCCCGCCCGGGGGCAGGGGCCGACCGCCCTCGCACGGCTTGCAGCGCCGGGTCTTGAGATCGGATCGATCCGTCATCGCCCCATCCCTCCCGTCCGGAGGTCGGCCCGCTCCGGGGTGAAGCCGCGTGCGCGATCCGCCTCGGCGGCACGCCGCGCGTTCGCCTCGGCCTCCGCGAGATGCTCGGCCTTCCAGCGCATCGCCATCAGGATCCGGCTCCGGCCGCTGGGATGATCGTAGAAGAGGAACTCCTCGAGCGGGGACGGGTCGAGCTTCCGGTACTCGCCGAGCTTCAGGTCCACGATCGCCTCGCCGTCGGGCTGGCCGGAGGCATTGATGCCGAACAGGTCGGCCTCCGCTTCCACCGTCCGGCTGAAGTTGTTGAGGGCCGGCGTCGCCGCCGTGAAGAACATGGAGAGGACGATGACCGCCAGCGGCAAGCCGGCCGGATCGCCCGGCCCCGAGATCCCCCACGCCGCGCCCCGGAGCGCCTGGCCGCGCTCGAACCCGACGCGCAGGAAGGCGAATCCCACGCCGATCACGAGCCCGAAGAACAGGATCCCCTTGTAGACATGGTTCAGGACGCAGTGTCCGATCTCGTGGGCCATGACCGCCTCGATCTCGGCCATGGAGCAGCGGTTCAGGAGGTTGTCGTTCAGGCTGATCCGCATCGTGCCGGCGAAGCCGCTCACGTTGGCCGAGACCCGCTTGGTCTGACGCGAGGCGTCGTACACGAAGACGTTTTCGGCGGCGACCCCCTGGGCGCGGGCCAGGGCGAGGATCGGACCGCGCACCACGGGATCGCTCAGTGGCGTGTACTCGTTGAAGAGCGGGGCGATGTACACGGGCGCGATCAGCGCCCCGACGATCAGGAATGCGACTCCGGTGACCGCTCCCCACACGGGCCAGGTGCGCGGGAGCCGGCGCACGACCCCATACAGCCCCGTGACCGCGAGCCCTCCGAGGATCGCGGCGACGGCCAGCCCCTTGGCCTCGTCCGCGAGCCAAGCGCCGAAGGTCTGGTTGGACAGCCCGTACGCGTGCTCCCGGAAGAACCCCTGGTACACGCCGAACGGGAACAAGGCCAAGGAAGTGAGCGCCAGGTACTGCACCCAGTAGAGGAACGTACGCGCGGGGGCGAAGGGAACAAGCCGGGCCGCGAGGTCCCGCATCCGGCGCGAGAGTCCGCTGCCCAGAATCGCCAGGTTCACCGCGATGCCGAGCAGGAAGTTCCAGAGCAGCAGCCAGTACCCGCCCTCGAAGTAGGCATCCGACCGGGCCCGCTGCTCTCCCGCGACCGTCGCGAGGTAGTCGTTCGTCGCGGCCAGCGGGTCGAACGGCGCGGACAGCGAGGGCGCGTCGCCCGGCGGCTCGGCGGCCAGGGCAGGGCAGGCGGTGCAGATCAGCAGCGCTGCGGCGAGAACGGCGGCTCGTCCCACGCGGTTCCTCCGGGTTCCGGAATGCTAGCAGACTCAGCGCCGCGGCGAGCCGCGGCGCCCGGCGAGGATCGCGTTCACTTCGCCGCCGGCTAGGAGGGAAAGGCTCAGCAGGTAGATCCAAATCAGGAGGCTGAGCCCGCCTCCCAGGACCACGAACACCTGGTTCAGCCGGGCCGCGAAGTTCACATAGCCGCGCAGGCCGAGCGACGCGGCCAGCGCCAGGACCCCCGCGATCACGGCTCCCGGCAGCCCGCGCGTCCAGGGGGCCCGGTGGCTCGGGCCGAGCTTGTAGATCGTCGCGAGCCAGAGCGTCAGGAGCGCGAACGAGAGCGGTCCCCGCAGCCAGTCCCACGCGAAGCTGAACTTCGCGCCGAGGCCGAGTCTCTCCGCGAGCACGCTGCCGTGTCCCAGGATGGGTCCAACGACCATCATCGCCACGAGGAAGGCGATCATGAGGACACTCCCCAGGGCGAGCAGGAGGGCCGTGACCTGCACGCTCCACCAGGGTCGCTTCTCGCGCACGCCATACGCCAAGTCGAGGGCCCGGATCGCCGTCGCGAATCCGGCGGACAGCGCCCAGAAATTCCCCAGCAGTGCCCAAGGGACCAGGCTCCCGCGCTGGCGATCGAACAGATCGTTCACCGCCCGGATCAGATTCGCCGCGCGATCGGTGAGCACGTTGCGCAGAAAATCGAGCACGGTGGCCTCGGCGCGCTGCGCCGCGGCCGGCCCCGCCAGGACGTCGAGCGAGCCCAGCAGCGCCGCGACGATCAGCAGGCCGGGGAACAGGCTCAGCACCGCGAAGAACGCGATCTCCGCCGCCAGGCCGCTGGCGCGGTCGGCGATCATGTTGCGCCGCAGGTCCTTCAGGGCGCGAGCCCACGTGGAGACCCGGGTTACGCGGACCCCGCCCATGCGCCGGATCATACCCTTTTTCTGGAAATGCTCCGGGCGGAGACCTAGAATAGCCGTCCGTTCTCGTCGACCACCCGTCGCCGCGTGCCGCCACAAGCGGGCGGAGGAGAGTTCGCCATGAGCCGCAGCGAGCAGCCCGCCGTCAGCCAGAGCGAGCGCGAGTCCCTGAAGGTCGCCGAGGCCGCTCGCGAGAAGCAGTGGAAGGCCCCGAGCTTCTTGAAGGAGCTGTTCCTCGGGAACTTCCGGCTCGACCTGATCGATCCGTTCCCGGGCGGCGGCGCGGGCCGCCCGGAGTTCGTGAAGTTCTACGAGGAGCTGCGGACCTTTCTCCGGGAGCGCGTCGACGCGGTCGCGATCGACGCCACCGGCGAGTATCCCAAGGACGTCGTGGACGGCCTGGCCCGGATGGGCGCGTTCGGGATGAAGATCCCCACGGAATACGGCGGGCTCGGCTTCACCCAGTTCGAGTACAGCCAGATCATGGAGCTGGTCGGGAGCGTGGACGGGAACCTGTGTGCGCTCCTGTCCGCGCACCAGTCCATCGGCGTGCCGCAGCCGGTGAAGATCTTCGGGACCCCGGAGCAGAAGAGCCGCTTCCTCCCGCGCTGCGCGGCGGGGGCGCTCTCGGCCTTCGCGCTCACGGAGGAGCGGGTCGGGTCGGATCCGGCCCGGCTCTCCACGACCGTGGAGCTCACGCCCGATGGAACCGCGTACATCCTGAACGGCGAGAAGCTGTGGTGCACGAACGGCACGATCGCGGAGCTTCTCGTCGTCATGGCCCGCCATCCGAGCAACGACAAGATCAGCGCGTTCATCGTGGAGGCCGCGGCACCCGGCGTGCGGGTGGAGCACCGCTGCCGCTTCATGGGGTTGAGGGCTCTCGCCAATGCCGTCCTGAGCTTCGAGAACGTCCGGGTCCCGAAGGAGAACCTGATCGGCGCCGAGGGGCAGGGGCTCAAGATCGCCCTCGTGACCCTGAACACGGGACGGCTCACGCTGCCCGCGAACGCCGCCGGCACGGCCAAGATCTGCCTCGAGATCTGCCGCAAGTGGGCGCTCGAGCGCGTGCAGTGGGGGCAGCCGATCGGAAAGCACGAGGCGATCGCCCACAAGATCGCGGACATGGCGGCCGACACCTTTGCCATGGAGGCGCTGTCGGACCTGGCCAGCCAGATGGCCGACCGGGGCGGCTACGACATCCGCCTCGAGGCGGCCGCCGCCAAGGAGTGGAACACCGTCCGGGGCTGGAAGATCGTGGACGACACCATGCAGGTCCGCGGCGGTCGCGGGTACGAAACGGAGCAGTCGCTCATCGACCGGGGAATCGAGCCGATGCCCGTCGAGCGCCTGATGCGCGACTACCGCATCAACCTGATCTTCGAGGGATCGAGCGAGATCATGCACCTGTTCATGGCGCGCGAGGCGGTGGACAAGCACCTCCAGACCGCGGGCGCGCTCGTCGATCCGGAGAAGAGCCTCGGCCAGAAGCTCGCCGCGCTGCCCCGGATCGCCTCCTTCTACGCCGTCTGGTACCCGACGCGCTGGCTCGGCTGGGGGCGCTGGCCGCGCTACGCGCGCTTCGGCTCCCTCGCGTCCCACCTGCGCTTCGTCGAGCGCAACTGCCGCAAGCTCTCGCGCCAGGTCTTCCACGGCATGGTCGTCCACGGGGGGCGACTCCAGCGCAAGCAGGGGTTCCTGTTCCGCCTCGTGGACGTGGCCAACGAGCTGCTCGCGATGGCGGCCTCGGTCTCCCGGGCCCAGAGCATGGCGGCGGAGGGACATCCCGCCGCGGCTCAGGCGGCCACACTCGTCGACCTCTTCTGCCGCGGCTCGCGGCGCCGTGTCCGGCGCTCGTTCCGGGATCTGTGGTCGAACGACGACGTGCTCAAGTACGGGGTCGCGCAGCAGGTGCTCCGCGGGGAGCACGCGTGGCTCGAGGAGGGGACGGCCGGGCTTCCCGGGACCTCCTCGGTCCCGAGTGCGCGGGGCGCCTCGACCCGGGGCGGCGGCCAGGCCTGAGCTCCCGGGCCGGCCGCGGTCCGGCGCCGCGCGGGCGTCGCCGCCGCCGGCGATCCTGCGTATCATGTCGGCCTCGAGGTCGTGTGCATGAGCGAAAGCCGGCTGAGCGCGCTCCGGGATGAGATCGACCGCCTGAACCAGAGCCTCCTCGTCCTGCTGCAGAAGCGGGGAGAGCTGGTGCTCGAGATCGCCAAGATCAAGCGGGCGCAGGGACTGGACGGCTACGACCCGGAGCGCGAGTCCGGGATGCTGCAGAGCCTGATCGCCTCCGTCACCGGGCCCTTCGAGTCGACGGAGGTGAAGGAGATCTTTCGCGGGATCTTCCGCGCCTCCGTGGACCTCCAGGACCGGGAGCGCCGGCGCTCGCTCCGGGTCCTGCGCCGGGACCTGGTGCCGGAGGGCGGGATTCGCGTCGGGAACGTGGCGATCGGCGGCGGGCGCCCCGTGCTCTTCGCCGGGCCCTGCTCCGTGGAGAGCCCCGAGCAGATGGACGCCATCGCGTCGGCTCTGGCCCGGCTCCCCGTGGCGAAGATTCTGCGCGCGGGCGCCTTCAAGCCGCGCACCAGCCCCCACGCCTTTCAGGGGCTGCGCGAGGAGGGGCTCAAGATGCTGCGCGAGGCGGCGGATCGCCACGGCCTCGTGACCGTCACCGAGGTCCTGGACGCCTCCACCCTCGACGTCGTCGCCGCCCACACCGACATGCTCCAGATCGGCGCCCGCAACATGTACAACACCGAGCTGCTGAAGGCGGTGGGCCGCTCGGGGAAGCCGGTCCTGCTCAAGCGCGGATTCATGGCCACGCTCGAGGAGCTGCTCCTGTCGGCCGAGTACATTCTCTGCAGCGGCAGCGACGCCGTCGTTCTCTGCGAGCGGGGAGTTCGGACGTTCGAGCCGGCGACCCGCAACACCCTGGACATCTCGGCGGTTCCGCTGCTGAAAGGGGAGACCTCGCTTCCGGTCATCGTCGATCTGAGCCATGCCCTGGGGCGCCGCGACATCGTGCTGCCCTGCGCCCGCGCCGCGCTCGCCGCGGGGGCAGACGGCCTGATGGTCGAGGTTCATCCCCACCCCGACGATGCTCTCTCCGACGGCTTCCAGCAGCTCGACCTGGCGTCGTTCGCCGCGCTCGTCGAGGGGCTGGGATTCGCGGCCGCCGAGCGCGGCTCCGCGCCGAAGCAGCCGGGCTAGCGTGACGCCGTGAGCCTTGGGCCGCGGGAGGAGATCTTCGTCTCCCGCAGCAGGACCTTCCTGCTGCTTGCTCTGCTGGCCGCGTACGCCCTCGCGTTCCAGGGCGCGCGCGGGCTGTGGTCGCCCGACGAGGGGCGCTACGTCGACGTCGCCATCGAGATGCTCCGCACGCGGGACTGGCTGCATCCCTTCCTCCACCCCGAGGTCCCGCACTACACGAAGCCGCCGCTCACCTACTGGGCGATCGCATCCTCGATCGCGGTCTTCGGAAGGAACGAGTGGGCCGCGCGCCTGCCGAACTCGATCGCGTACCTCGGCACCGTGCTTCTCCTGGCCTCGCTCGGGCGACACTTTCTTCCGCGCCGCCCCTGGCTCCCCGCGCTCGTGTACGCCACCTTCGCGGGGCCCTTCCTCGCGGCCAACGTCGTGAACACGGACACGATCCTGACCTTCTGGGAGACTCTGGGGGCGAGCGCGTTCGTGGCCTGGTGGTCGGCCCCACCCACGCCGCGCCGCACGGCGTTCGTCCTCGGGATGTGGACCGCGTTCGGGTTCGCGTTCCTGACCAAGGGACCCCCGGGGCTGCTTCCGCTCGTGGCGTTCGTGGCGTTCGTGGCGTTCCGCGAGCGCGCCCGGCTGCCGGGGCTGTTTCACCCCGTGGGGATCGGCCTGTTCGTGGTCGTGGGCGCGACCTGGTACGTCGCGGTCGCCTTGAGCCGGCCGGAGCTGTGGAGCCGGTTCCTGGAAGACGAGGTCGTGGCCCGGGTCGCGACCGGAAAGCACCACCGGAACTCGGAGTGGTACGGCGCGTTTCTGGTCTACGGGCCCATGCTTCTGGTCGGAGCGCTCCCCTGGGTGGTGTCCGCGCTCGGGAAGATGCGCGTCAAGGGGCTGCGCTCACGGCTGCGCGACGAACGCAACGTGCTGCTCGGACTGTGGCTCACGCTGCCGACGCTCGTGTTCTTGCTCTCCCGCTCGCGACTCCCGCTGTACGTGCTCCCGCTGTTCGTTCCCCTGGCGCTCGTGGCGGCGAGAAGCCTCCCGGACGAATGGCCGCAGCGCCCGCTCACGAGGACACTCCTCGGCGCGTGGGTCGTGGTCCTCGTGGGGATTCGCGGGGCCGCCTCCCTTCCCAGCCTGCCTCACAAGGACGACCGGACCTTCGCGCGGGAGCTCGAGCGGCTGCTCACAGCTCGCCCGCGAGAGGTCGTGTTCGTCGGAACGCAGGCGCGCTACGGCCTGAGCCTCTACCTGGACACCGACGTCGAGCTCTGCGACCTCGAGCCGCCTGCCTCCCCGGTTCCCTACCGCGAGACCCTGGAGCACGAGCTGGCGGAGAAGGACCACGTGGAGCCGCGTGTGTTCGTCGCCCCCCGCTACGCCGCGGACGACGTCGGGAGCCTCCTCGCGGCCTGGAATCCCGGGACGAGACTCCTCGGCTACGCGGACGGGCTCGCGGTATGGGCCGGCCCGGAGTCTGCATCGTCGCCACGAGGCAAGTGATGCCGCCGACCCCTGGACAGGTGCAACGATGCCGGGTTAAGGTCTCGGAGTGAAGAAGCTCCCGCGCAGAAAGATGGTGAAGATCCTCTCGGGCACCGGCGTCGGCGCAGCCGCGTTCAGCCGCGCGCTCTTCGCCCTCTCGGAAGGGAAGGGTGGCATCGTCACTCCCGAGATGATCAAGCAGGCGGAGTGGATCTCCGGCCTGATGTTCACGGACGAGGACCGGGCGCTCATGCTCGAGGGGATGAACGAGGCGCAGGCGGACTTCGCGCGGCTGCGCGCCGTCCCGCTGGACAACGCCGTCGCGCCCGCGCTCTGGTTCGATGCGGCCCCCCAGACGGGTTCCGTCAGTCCGGGGGGCGGCGGCTGGGATCACGAACGGCAGGCGCCCGCCGCGGGCGAGCGACCGAGCTCGGACGCAGATCTCGCCTTCGCGTCCGTCGCCACGCTGCATTCGCTGCTGCTCGCCCGCAAGATCTCGTCGGTCGAGCTGACGCGTCTCTACCTCGAGCGTCTGAAGCGCTACGACCCGGCGCTCCACTGCGTGGTCACCCTGACCGAAGACCTGGCGCTACGGCAGGCGGAACAGGCCGACCGTGAGATCGCCGCCGGCAAGGAGCGCAGGATGGGCCGGCTCCACGGGATCCCGTGGGGCGCCAAGGACCTGCTCGCGGTTCCGGGCTACCCGACCACCTGGGGCGCCACGCCCTACAGGGAGCAGGTCCGCCCGGAGAAGGCCACCGTCGTGGCGCGCCTCGAGGAGGCGGGTGCCGTGCTCGCGGCGAAGCTCTCGGTCGGCGCCCTGGCCTGGGGCGACGTGTGGTTCGGGGGAACGACGAAGAGCCCCTGGAAGCCCGCAGAAGGATCGAGCGGCTCCTCGGCCGGCTCGGCGGCGGCCACGGCGGCCGGGCTCGTTGGCTTCGCGATCGGGACCGAGACCTGGGGCAGCATCGTCTCGCCCTGCACGCGCTGCGGCGCGACCGGGCTCCGGCCGACCTTCGGGCGCGTGAGCCGTTACGGCGCGATGGCGCTGTCGTGGAGCATGGACAAGATCGGCCCGATCTCGAGGACGGTGGAGGACTGCGTCCACGTCTTCATGGCGATCCGCGGCCCCGACCCGCTCGACCCGCCGACCCTCCACGAGCGCTGGTTCGACTGGCCGCTCCAGAAGGAGCTCCGGAAGCTGCGCGTCGGGTACGTCCGGACGCTCTTCGAGGAGGACCGCGCGGCCAAGGCCGACAAGGACGAGGAGAAGGACGGGCTCCGGGAGTGGCGGGAGTTCGACCTCAAGACCCTGAGCGTCCTGCGCGACCTCGGCATCGAGCTGATCCCCATCTCGCTTCCGGACGGGCTCCCGGTCCGGGCCCTCTCGCTGATCCTCACCGCCGAGGCGGCGACGGCGTTCGACGAGCTGACGCGGACGGGAAGGGACGACCTCCTCGAGCGGCAGGTCGCGGATGCCTGGCCCAACGTCTTCCGCCAGGGGCAGCTCATCCCCGCCGTCGAATACCTGCGCGCGAACCGGATCCGGACCCTGGTGATGGCCGAGATGGAGAAGCTCATGTCCGGGCTCGACGCCTACGTCGTGCCGAGCTTCGGCGGGGACAACCTCCTCCTGACGAACCTCACGGGCCACCCCTGCGTCGTCCTTCCCAACGGGTTCCGCTCGAAGGACCAGACCCCCACCAGCATCACCTTCGTGGGGAAGCTGTACGGCGAGGCCGAGCTCTGCGCCCTGGCCCACGCCTACCAGCAGGCGACCGACTTCCACCGGCGGCGACCCGTCCTCGCATGAGCCGCACGCTCGTCCGCGCGAGCCGCGGCGGCGCGGTCGAATCCGTGCACCGCGTGTCGCTGGCCGTCGTCGATGCCGGCGGCTCGCTTTGCGCCTGGTCGGGCGACGCCGATCTCCTGACGATCACCCGCTCGGCGATCAAGCCGTTCCAGGCGCTGCCGCTCGTCGAGGACGGCGGGCTCGAGCGCTTCGGGCTGAGCGACCCCGAGCTCGCGCTCGTCACCGCCTCGCACAACGCCGAGCCGTTCCACGTCGAAGCGACGCTCGCGATCCTCGCCAAGATCGGCGAGACCGAGGAGGCGTTGGCGTGCGGGCCGCAGCGCCCGATGCACGCGGCGTCGGCGCTCGCCCTCGACCGCGCCGGCCGCCTGCCCACGAGGATCCACAACAACTGCTCCGGGAAGCACGCGGGGATGCTGGCGCTGGCGCGGCTTCACGGCTGGCCCTCCGAGGGGTATCAGCACCCGGACCATCCCGTGCAGCTGCGCATGCGCGAGACGTTCGCGGGCTGGGCGGGGGTCGCCCCGGAGGAATTCTCCGAGGGGACCGACGGTTGCGGCATCCCCACCTTTGGCGCGAGCCTGAGGGTCGTCGCGGGGGCTTTCGCGCGCCTGGCCGAGGCCGCGCACACAGCGGGGAGCGCGGCGGCGCGCGTGATCTCCGCGATGACCCGGCATCCCGAGTACGTGGCGGGAACCGGGCGCGCCTGCACCGACGTGATGCGGGCGGCGCACGGCCGGGTGTTCGTCAAGATCGGCGCGGAAGGGGTGTACGGTGCGGGCTGGCCGGAGGCCGGGCTGGGGCTCGCGCTCAAGGTCGAGGACGGCGCGATGCGCGCCTCTCCGCCGGCGCTCGTCGCGGTGCTGCGCGCGCTCGCATGGCCGCTCGAGGACGCCCCCGCCCTCGCGGTCCACGCCGAGCCTCCCGTGCGCAACACGCGCGGCGAGATCGTTGGGAAGCTCACGGCCGAGGTGCGGCTCGAGCGGCGCGGCTAGGAGGCAGCGGCGCCGCGCGCCCGACGCGCCTGGGTCCGACCCAGGAGCGCTGCGAGAACGACCCAGCCCGCCGCCACGGGCAGGAAGGCGCTCGCGATCGCGGCCGCCCCGAGCCCGGCGAGCGCCAGGCCGCGGTCCAGGAGCGCCCCCAGCGCGTCGCCGCCGCGGTACACGAAGGTGTCGATCAGGCTCTTCGCGGTGTACTTCTCCTCGCGGGTCACGACCGTGAACAGGACCTCGCGGGCGGGGCGCACCAGCGCAAACTCCGCGCTGCGGCGGATCACCTGGAGCCCGAGCACGGTCGAGGTGAGGGGCTCGAGCGCGAGGGCGGCCAGGCCTCCCATGGTGATCGCCGGAAGGGCGGCGAGCGTGGCGCCGATGCCGATCGCGAGCAGGATCCGGCCCGTGAAGAAGCACTGCACGGACAGGGTCAGCAGGTTCACGAGCAGATCGACCTGCGCGAAGAAGGCGGTTCGGCTCGCGGAGTCCTGGAACGCGGCGCGCACGATCCGGGCCTGCTGGAAGTAGATGAAGGTGGAGCTGATCGAGTAGAAGAGCATGAACAGGCAGATCCCGAGCAGGTACGGGGAGGTCGCGACGCGCCGGATCCCGCTCCAGATCCCGTGCCCCGGCGGCGCCTCCGCGCTCTCCGTCCCCGTGCCGTCCCGCGCCGGCAACCGCGACAGCCGCCGCACGCAATAGATCGCTCCCTGGAGCAGCGCCGCGGCCACGAGCAGGAGCTGCACCGGGCCCAGGCTTCGTGCCAGGGACACGGTCAGCGCCGCGCCGACCACCGCTCCCAGCGTTCCCCCCATCCCGATGAAGCCGAACAGCCGCTTGCCCTGCTCGCTCCGGAACAGGTCGGCCATGAACCCCCAGAACAGCGAGACCGCGAACAGGTTGAAGACGCTCACCCAGACGAAGAAGACCCGCGCCACCTGGAGCTGGCGCTCGCCGCTCGAGGAGTAGAGCAGAGCCCAGAACAGCACGAGGTTCGCGGCCAGGACGTGATACACGATCGGGACGAACACGCGCCGCGGGAAGCGCGAGACGAGTGCCCCCAGGACGGGGTTCGCGAGCAGCGTTCCGACGAGCGTTCCCATGTACAGCCAGGTGAGCTGGCTCTCGCTGCCGGAGAGCCCCATCGCGTCCCGCAGCGGCCGGATGACGTAGTAGCTCGAGAGCAGGAAGAAGAAGTAAAGGAACGACCAGGCCAGGACGGGCCCCTCGCCCTCCTCGACACGGACGAGCCGCCGCAGGACCCCGCGAGCGGACACGGTCGCGCTACTTCGCGGCCGGCTTGCGCTCGTGCCAGGCCTTCAGGACCTCGACCTCGCGCTCGGGCTTGATCCCGGCGCGAAGCGCGGCCTGCCGCTCCTTGGGCTGGGTCTTCCACCACGCGAGAGTGTCCTTCACGGTCGCCGCGAGCGGCCGAAAGGTCAGCCCGCGCGCGATCGCGCGGGCGCAGCTCACGCGCGCGAGCCCCGCGGTCTCCCCCGTGGGCGGGACCCACACCGGCATGTCGCCCCAGGGCGCGACCTTCTGCTCCTCGAGAAACGCCGCATCCACCCAGGTGAAGGATGCGTTGCTTCCCGAGACGCTCTTGCAGGCCTCGAGGAGCGCTCCCATCCCGAGCTCGCTCTTGGGGCCGGTGGCGTTGAAGGTCCCCATCGTTCCGTCCTGCGCCACGCGCAGGGTCCACGCGGCGAGATCTCGCACGTCGATGAACTGCACCGGGTCCGCGGGGGTACCCGGCGCCAGGACCTCGCCGCCGCGCTCCACGCGCACGGGCCAGTAGGTGAAGCGGTCCGAGCCGTCTCCGGGTCCCACGATCAGTCCCGGCCGGATCACCGTGACCTTGCCCGGCGCGGCCTTCAAGGCAGCCTGTTCACAGAGCGCCTTCAGCGGCCCGTAGGTCTCGCCCGTCACCTTCTCGACGCTCTCGTCCTCGAGCTTGCCCACGGCCGCCGATTCGTCCATGCCGGGCTTGGAGTTGTCCGCGTAGACCGAGATCGTCGAGATGAAGATGTACTGCTGGATCCCGTCCCTGAGCAGCGTCGCCGAGTCGCGCACGTGCCGCGGAACGTAGCCCGAGGTGTCCACGACCACGTCCCACTTCCGGCCCTCGAGCGCCTTCAGGTTCCCGTCCCGGTCCCCGCGCAGCTTCTCGAGATCGGGGAACAGCTCGGGATGGGTCTTGCCGCGGTTGAACAGCGTGATCGTGTAACCCTGGGCGCGAGCCGCCTCGACGATCTGCGGGCCGAGGAACGCCGTCCCGCCCAGGATCAGCAGGCGGCGGCCGTCCTTCCCCGATCCGGTCTCCTTGGCCGCCGCGCCGAGAGCGGGGAGCGAGCCGCTCAACAACCCCAACGCGCCCGCCGCGGCCGAGTACTTGAGGAAATCTCTCCGGTTCGCGCTCATGGCATCCTCCGCCCGGTTCTCCGGACGGCCGATTGTACGACGCGCGCCGCCAAGGGTTTCCGGTTCTTGACCGGCACCGGCGCCTGGAATAGGCTCGCCTTCCTGCCGTGAAACCCCGACCCGCCTCCTCGCGCACGGCTCCCGCGGTGGTCGCGATCTGCGCGGCCCTGGCCGCCGCCGTCCTGGTGCCCTACGCGCAGGTCCTCGGGCACGGGTTCATCAACTTCGACGACGACACCTACATCAGCGAGAACCCCCAGGTCCTGCGCGGCCTCACCTGGAGCGGGGCGCGCTGGGCGTTCACCAGCACGGCGGAGGGGAACTGGCACCCGCTCACCTGGCTCTCGCACATGCTCGACGCCCAGCTCTTCGGGACCTGGCCGGGAGGGCACCACGCGACGAGCGTGGTCCTGCACGCGCTGAGCGCTCTGCTGCTGTTCCTCGCGCTCCTTCACATGAGCGGGGCGCTCGGCCCATCCGCGCTGGTCGCGGCGCTGTTCGCCCTGCACCCGCTGCGCGTCGAGTCCGTGGCCTGGGCCGCGGAGCGCAAGGACGTCCTGTCCGGGCTCTTCTGGATGGCGACGCTCCTGGCCTACTCGTGGTACGCGCGGCGCCCGGCGGTCGGGAGATACGCGCTCGTGCTGGGCACCTTCGTCCTGGGCCTTCTCGCCAAGCCCATGCTCGTGACCCTGCCCTTCGTGCTCCTGCTCCTGGACCGCTGGCCGCTCGAACGGCTCGGGTCGGCGGAGGGTCGCGGCGGGCTCGGCGCGAGGATCCTGGAGAAGCTCCCGCTGATCCTCGCGGCCGCCGCGTCCTCCGCGGTCACGGTCGTCGCCCAGAGCCGCGGCGGGGCGGCGAGTTCGCTCGAGGCGATTCCGCTCGCGGCGCGCCTCGCGAACGCCGCCGAGTCCTACGCGCTGTACCTGCGGAAGACGCTGGTGCCGTTCGGCCTCGCGATCTTTTACCCGCACCCGGCCCTCTACGGCCGGGGCGTCCGGCTCCTGCCCGGGATCCTGGCCGCGGGGGCGCTGATCGCGGCAACCCTGCTCGTCCTCCTCGCCGCCCGGCGGCGCCCGTTTCTCGCGACCGGCTGGCTCTGGTACCTGGGAACCCTCGTGCCGGTGATCGGGATCGTGCAGGTCGGCCGGCAGGCGATGGCGGACCGCTACGCGTACATCCCCCTGATCGGGATCTACATCGCGGTCGCCTGGTGGTTGCATGAGATCGTCGCGAGGCGTCCGGGCCTGCTGCGGCCGGTGCAGGCCGCGAGCCTGGCGGTGCTGCTCGCGCTCGGCGTCGCGACCTGGGTCCAGGCCGGCACCTTCCGCGACGGGATCACCCTGTACCGGCACGCTCTCGCGGTCACCGAGGACAACTACCTGGTCCACAACAATCTCGGGGTCACGCTCGCGGAGCGCGGACGTCTCGCGGAGGCGGCGGCCGAGTACGAGGCGGCGCTTCGCATCAAGGCGGACTACCCCGAGGCCCACAACAACCTGGGGACCGCGCTCAAGAAGCAGGGGAGGCTCGCCGAGGCCGAGCGCCACTTCAAGATCGCGATCCGCCTGAGGCCGGATTTCGACGAGCCCCACGCCAACCTCGGCAACGTCTACCTCGCGCAGGGCGAGCTGGGCCAGGCCCGGACCCAGTACGAGGCGGCCCTGCGCCTCCGCCCCGATTCGCTGAGCGCGCTCCTCGGCCTCGGAACCGCGCTGGCCCGCGAGGGAGACGCCCGGGGCGCGGCGCCGTGGTTCGAGCAGGCGGCCCGCCTCGCCCCCGGAAACGCGGAGGCACGCAAGAACCTGGGGATCGTGCGCATGCTCGAGGGGCGCCTCCCGGAGGCCGTCACCGAGTACCGGGCCGCGCTCGAGATCCGTCCCCGCGACCCGGACCTCCACGCCGATCTGGGGATCCTGTATCTGCGCATGGGACGCCCGGTCGAGGCCGAGCGGGAACTCGAGCGCGCGCTCGAGATCAGGCCGGATCACGCGAGCGCGCGCTCCGCGCTCGCCGAGCTTCGCTCGACGATCGGTCACTGAGACGTTACGGCGGAGCGGGGCAGCTGTTCACGGCCCTGGGCGGGCCGTCGAGGTCGAGGTCCCGGGTCCCTCCCGCCCCGGGCACCTCGCGCAGCGAGAACGTGGTCCAGGTGGTGTTGGGCACGCTGCGCCGCGCCAGGTAGTAGAACGGCGCGAGCGTCCCCGGGATCGCAGCATCGGTCGCGGATCCCGCGCTGACGTCGTTCGCGATGCAGCCGTCCACCGTCACGCTGAAGTCCCCGCCGTTCGCGCGCAGGGCCGCCAGGTTCCCGCGGATCACCTCGGCACCGCTCGGATCCCCGCCCCCCAAGGTGAGCACGCGCTTGTCGGATGCCGGGCACGAGGCCGGTGCGGGAGAGCCCGCGCACTCGAGCCTCAGGGGCGCAAACGGGAAGATCGTCGCGGCGCTCGGGACCGTCACGCTCACCGTGGCTGCCGCGTCACCCGTGCAGGTCGGCACGGTCGAGCAGCGCGCCCGCACCAGGTAGCGCGCGGGGTCGGTCGTCGGCGCGTCCTCGTACAGCGCATTCGGGCTGAAATCGCGCAGCAGCACGTCGCTTTCCGTGTCGATCGCGCCGTTGGCGTTCGTGTCCTTCCAGAACTGATGGACGACGAGCCCGTTGGCGCACTGGGTCAAGGTCGCGGCGGCCCACAGCGAGACGAGCCTCCCCGGAACCGTGCTCGCCGGGGTCGGGGTGAGGGTGACCGGGCCCACGAGGCTGCACGACGTGTCGCAGGGGGTGTCGCCGTTGTTCTTCGCGTCGGTCGTGGTGGTGGGGGAGAGGGCTCCCAGGGTCTGGGTCAGCCGGACGTCGTCGATGTACCAGCCGTCGTCGTCCGGTCTCGGATTCCACATGAAAAGGGATTCGAGCGTCGTGTTGTCGGATGCCTTGATGCTCGTGAACAGGAAGCGCAGCCGGATCGAGCGGCCGCGGAAGCGCGCCATGCAGAACTTCGACTCCACCCAGGTCCCGAGCCCGGTGGCTCCCGCCAGTCCCGGCCCGTCGCTGGCCCTGCCGATGCTGGCGGAGGCGAAGGGCGCATCCGTGTCTCCCAGGTACGAAAACACGAACTCCGGAAAACAGGTCGAGGAGGGCCCCAGTCTGCGGTTCGGATCCGTCGGATCGAAGTAGTCGTCCTCGTCGTTCCCGTCGTCCACGGGGTCGAACAGGCAGTTCGAGAATTGGTCCGTGCCCTGCGCGTCGTAGACGTTTTGGTACGGATCCAGCTTCTGCCAGACCGTGCTGGTCCCAACGATCTGGGCCTGCACCACGCAGCGGTCGGCCGCCTGCCCGTTGGGCGTGCCGGTACTGCGGTTGTCCACGGTCGAGACCTGGTGCTTGAACGACAGCTCCGGGCTCGCCGACACGCACGCGCTCGCGGGGTTCGTGCAGTCCGCCGCCGAGTTGCACGACCGGACCGCGCCGGACTGGAGAGCGGCACAGACGCGGGCCGCCAGGTTCAGGGCGCTCTTCGTCCGGACCGCGTCCAGCTGGCTCAGCATGGTGGTGTCGAGACCTGGATTACCCACGGTGTGCGTCCCGTAGTGAAGCGACTGCATGCCCAGGTACGAGCGGCCGCCGTCGGGCATGATGGTCCCGTGCGGGTGCCACGCGTTGTTCGGCGATTGGCCGGCTGCGAACCCGAGGTAGCACTCGGTATCCCCGTAGGAGTTGGAGTTGATGAAGTCCGGGTCGTTGTACTGGCAGCGGAAGCCGTTCGAGAGCGAGTTGGACGCCTTGCTCGTGTCCAGGTTCATGAACTGGAAGTTCCCGAAGCCGGCCTCGAACCCCTCGCTGAAGGTCGTGGTGCTCGCGAGCGGGTTCGTGGAGTCGAGGTCGAGCTCCACGCTGACGGACTGCGGCCTATCGCCGAGATCGAACTGGTCCGCGGAGAAGTTCAGGGTGAAGCTCGCCGCGTAGATGTCGAATTCCGTGAGCCCGGCGGCCGTGCGGTCCGCGCTCCCGGAGACCTTGAAGCGGAACGGTCCGACCTCGGTCGAGGAGTTCGCCGCCAGCGCGCCGACCGTGGCCAGCGGCAGGAGCAGGCATTCGATCTTGGGGTCGCTCACGCTCACCTGCGCGAGAAGGTGGGTGACGTTGGAGGTGTTCTTGTTGGAAACGGTCACGTACAGGTCCGCCGTCTCGTTCGTGTCCGGGAAGCCGTCGCCGTCGCTCGTGGCCCCCGGAGGCTGCGCGATCGTGTCGTCGATCCGGTAGCAGGTCGCCGAGACGATGCCGCGGTCGTCGAGGATGAGGTCCACGCCGGCGTCGACGTTGCCCTGCCTCGCAGGATCGGGGTCGTTGCGGCAGGGCGAGCCGTCGGGAGACCCGTCCCAGGAATCGGCATAGCGAACCGTGAAGTCGTCGTTGAGGCCGCCGAGGTCCTGGACGAAGAGCACGCCGGCCACGTTGCCGCCGATCGTGAACGGGAGGCTGCCCCGGTACGAGGCCGTGCTCCCCAACCTGTTGCAGACCACCCACTCGCTGTCGCTGGTCTGAAACGCCTTCACCAGGACGTCGCTGATCCCGTTGTCGTCGCAATCGTTGTCGTCGCCGGCGTCGACGTGGTCACCGTCGTGGTTGCAGTCGTTCGTCCCCTCGGGCACGCACGGGTTCCCGACGCAGCGGTAGGGGAAGGGGTCGGTCACGGTGATCGTGAGAACGCCATTCCCGTCGTAGAGCTGCCCCGAAGCAACCTCGACCGTGGCGCAGACCGGGGTGCTCGACGTGCAGGTCGTCGCGTCGGCCACGGTGGTGTACTCGCGCCAAGTCACGACCTGATCGTCCACGGCCAGGCCGAAGCTGGTCTGGGCGCTGCCAGAGATGCTGTTCCCTTCGAGCACGCGGAAGCCGATCGCGGTCTGGAAGTTCCCGGCGGAAGGGACGCCGTAGACGTCCTCGAGGGTGGCGACGTTGCTCTCCTCTGCCGACGTCTGCGCAGGGGCAGCGAGCGCAAGGAGCACCACCCATGCCCCGAGCGCCACGATCCGGCATCGCACTCGGCGAACGCGCGGAACAATCGCGGGCAGCCCCACCCGAGAAGTCATCGAAGGACCCTTGACGAAACGATACGCCCGGCCAGGCCCCACTTCAATCCCAGTTTCGGGAACCGGCGCATCCGGCGCGAGGAGTGCGGACCCCGGATCCGCGAAACTGGCGAGATCGCGACCCAGTGTCTACTGTTTGTCCCCGCATGCCCAGGAAGGAATCCGGCCGGCGCGCAGCGATGTTCCGCTTTCTGATTGCGAAGCGGTGGTGGGTCCTGCTCGTCTACGCGCTGCTCCTGCCTCCCAGCATCTACCTGGCGCTCCACGTCGAGCAGGACGACGCACTGGAGCGGCTGATCGTGCAGTCCGACCCGGACTTCAAGACGGCGCAGGAGTTCGGCAAGGTATTCCCCGAGGGGTCGTTCGTCCTGCTCCTGGCCGAGGCGAGCGATCCGTTCGCGCCGGAGGTCCTGCGCAAGGTGGATGCCCTCGAGCGCAGGCTCGACGCCCTGGGCAAGGTCGAGGCGAACTCGGCGCTTTCCGTCTTCCGCCGCGCCCATCCGGGATTCGAGGCCACGTCCGCGCGGGCCGAGGAGTTCCGGAGCTTCGTGAATGGGACCGACCTGTTCCGCAGGCAGGGGCTGGCCGGCGAGCGCTTCCTCGCGATCGGGCTCGGCCTCGACGTGCGCAACCCGGCGGAACGCAACAGCGTCCTCGCGGCGATCGACCGTGTGACGGAGGAGGTCGATCGTGCGCCGGCTCCGCTGTCGGCGCTGCGCAAGGTCGGGGAGCCCTACGTCGGCCGCATGCTCGAGAGCGAGACCTCGAACGCGGCGAAGCGTTACATCCCGCTCTTCGGGATCCTGCTCGTGACGCTCAACCTGTTCCTCTACCGCTCGTTCCGCGCCTTGGCCGCGTTCGGGATCACGACCCTGGTCAGCGTTGCCCTGACCGTCGGCTACGTGGGGGCGACCGGCGGCGTGCTCACGATCGTGTCGTCCCTGGTTCCCATGACCATCCTGATCACGTGCACGGCGACGCTGGTCTACATCCACTCGCGCTTCGTGGAGCAGCCCGACGACACGTCGTTCGAGCAGCACCAGATCTTCGCGCTGAGCAACAAGTTCCTGCCGTGCACGGCCTCGGTCTTCGCGACCTTCGCCGGTTTCGCCGCCCTGAGCGTCTCCAGGATCCGTCCGATCCGCGAGATGGGGCTGTGGACCGCCGCCGGCCTGGCCATCACGTGGGTGGTCTGCTTCACGCTCTTCCCCGCGCTGCAGCGGATCCTCAACACGCCGACCCAGACCGAGCGCAAGGTCGCCGCCCAGTGGTTCCAGCGCTTCACCGACCGCCTCCCGCTGTTCACCTACCGCTGGCGCTACGTGCTGGTCTCGGGGGCGCTCTTGCTCAGCGCCGTGGGCGCGGTCTCGGTCTTCGGCCTGCCCGGGATCCTCGCGCCGATGCCGCTCGAGACGGACAGCCTGGAGTACATCGACCACGACACTCGGCTGTACCGGGACACCCGCGCGCTGGAGCGGATCATCGCGGGCCTCTCGGTCACGGAGGTGTGGCTTCGCGGCGAGCCAGGAAGCGTGACGGATCCCGAGGTCCTGGCCGGCCTCGACCGCTTCTCGCGCTCGCTCGAGAGCGATCCGAGGATCGGATCCGTGATGGGGCCGAGCACACTGCTGCGCATGTTCCGCTATCTCGGCGGCAAAGGGGACCGACTGCCGGAGGATCCGCAGGAGCTCGAGAAGCTCGCCGGAGACCTCGAGTCGCTCCTGCCGCGGGAGCCGTCCCTGCGTCAGTTCCTGGAGCCCGCGACGCTGTCCCAGGCCCGCCTCACCGTGATCACCCGCGAAGGTGCGTTCCCGGAGTACGGCGATCTGGCTCGCTTCCTGGACCAGCGCTGGAAGGAGACGGTCGCCGCCGAGCCGGCGCTGGGCTCGTTCGAGCTGCGCGCGACCGGCCGGGGCCCGCTGCAGGCGAAGATCGCGCACAACCTGGTCCCCACCCTGACCGAGAGCTTCGCGCTGACCGCGGTCTTCATCTTCGTGACCTTCCTGTTCGTGTTCCGCAACGCCGCCGCCCGGCTGATGGCGATGATCCCCTCGCTGTTCGCGATCCTGGTCATGTTCGCCTTCATGCGGCTCACGGGGATCGCCCTGAACGTGGCCACGATCCTGATGGCCACCACCGTCCTGGGCGCTTCGGAGAACGACCAGATCCACTTCTTCTACCACTTCCTCGAGAAGCGCAGGCAGGGGAGCACCGAGGCCGGGTTGCGCCACACGCTGTTCGTCGCGGGCCGCGCGATCGTGTTCGCGACCCTGATCAACGCCGGCGGGTTCCTGGCGTTCGGGATGTCCGACCTGCCGCCGATGCGGCACTTCGGGATGCTCGCGGCGCTCGCGTTCCTGCTCTCGATGCTCGCGGATTTCACGGCGCTGCCCGCGGCGCTGTGGATCGTCTTCGGAGAAAAACCGGACGCCCTCAAGGCGAGGGACGCGCAACCCGGGCATGCGCGGCGCGCCGCGCGCTGACCCGCAGGAGGGTTCCATGAAGCCGACCGATCCTCATCCCGCGTCCGTGCTCGACGTGCTGCGCCGGAAACGGCCCGAGACGCGGATCGCCGTGGTGGGCGCCAGCACCGACCCGGCAAAGTACGGGAACACCATCGTGCGCAATCTCGCGGGCAAGGGCTACACGGTCCTCCCGGTGAATCCGCGCGCGGCGGAGATCGCCGGACTTCCCGCCTTCCCCTCGCTCCGGGACGTCCCCGGCCCGGTCCACCTGGTGAGCGTCGTGACGCCGCCGGCGGTGACCCGGAACGTGCTGGAGGAGGTCGCGGAGCTCGGGATCCCCGCGGTATTCCTCCAGGACGGCAGCTTCGACGATGCCGTCCTGGAGTACGCGGCCACGGCGCCGTTCCGGACGATGTACGACGCCTGCATCATGGTGGTGACGTCGGGAATGTAAGCCGGGACATTCTGCTTTCTCCCTCTCGGGCATCGTCCCACGCCGGCGCGGTGTCCGCGAAACAGCAGAATGTCCCGGTTCTTCAGCGGCGGTAGGGGTCCGGTGCGAAATCCCCGTCCTTGAACCCCCGGGCCCGCTCGCGGCGCGCCAGGTCGTCGCCGCAACCGGGGTGGCGCCTCGGCAGGACCCCGAGCTTCACCAGCGCGTCCCGGTACTCGTAGCGGAGGCTCAAGCGGGCGGCCGGCCTGCTCTCCTTCTCGAATTCCACCCTTCGAACCTGGTGATCCAGCTCGCGGCCGATCCCCGTGGCCGCGAGGTCGTCCGAGAGCGGCTCGGCCGCGCCCGACTTCACGCGCGGCGCGGGCTGCGCTCCCTGGCCGGCCGCGCGGGACTCGCCGGCGGGAGCCCGGAGGCTCTCGTCGTGGAGGGCCGGGATCGGCTCGGGCCGCTTCTCCCGGAACACGACGGCCGAGATCACACCCAGGTCCTGCGTCCTTCCGAGCCACGCGCCGTAGGATTCCTTCTCGGTCGTGAAGAAGAACCTCCGCGCCGTGGAGGAGCTGGTCTGCCAGCCGTCGAGGGTGATCGCCCCCCAGGGCTCGATGATCCACTTGGCGGCCTCCTCCGCCGTCGTCGTCTTGGCGTCGATGGAGTTGAGACCATCCACCGAGAGCGCCACGGCGATGCGCTGCCCGGTCCGGTTCGCCAGGCGGATCGAGTACTCACGACCTTCGAGGGCCTCCACGTAGGCGGTGCCGCGCGCGAGGTACTCCTCGAGCGGTTTCCCGTCCACCAGCACCTGCATGGAATACCCCTCGCTGTCGAGGGCGAGGGGCGGCCGGGAGGGACAGAACAGCGCGAGGAGAAGAAGGGCGGGCGTGGCGAAGAGGGAGAGAGCGAGGGGGGCGGGAAGGCGAGGATGGCGTCGCATCGCGTTCATCTTCATGTCCTCCGTGGGCCGGCTCCACCGGCGCGGCCAATCGACACCGGTGCCCGCACACGGTTCCTGCATGCCTCGCCCGCGACCCTCCGGACCGGCTGGCTGTTTCCGGAAAGAAACGGAAAACCCCGATTCTTCCAGCTCCGCTCCCGGTGCGATGCCCGATGATCGATGCCGACCGGAGTCGGGAGCGTCTCCCACCCGCGCTTCGAGAAGCCGCGGTCATGCGATTCCGGCCAGGAGATGCGTGAAAGGACGTTTCCGGACAGCAACCCAGTTTCCGAAAGTTCGCCCGGGCAAGGTGGAAATGACGGTGTATTTATACAGGCGCTGTTGAGGCCGTCAGCCACCCGGGAGGGGGAGGGCTCCTGACTCGAAGGATCGAGGGAGCCTTGGGGGCACGATGGAGCAACACGAAGGGGCCGGTAGGCGCTTCGGGACTTACCTGCGCAAGGTGCGGGAGGGACGTCGCTTGTCTCTGGACGCCGTCGAGGAACTGTCGGCCGGATACGCCGAGAGGGTGACGAAATCCCACCTCTCGAGGATCGAGAACGGCCAGGCCGTCCCGAGCTTCGCGCGCCTGTACACCCTGAGCCGGATCTACGGCGTGCCGATCTCCTCCCTGGCCGAGCGGTTCGAGGTGGACCTCCGCCGCCAGCAGATCCCGGCGGATCTCGCCGGGAAGCCGGAAGCCGAGGCCCTCGCCGAGGCGGGCCGCCTGCGCATGGCCGGCCGCTACTCGGAGGCGCTGGCGGTCTACGAGGCCGTCCTGGACTCGCTCGCCGAGCAGCCGGAGGAGCCGGGCGCTGCGGAGCGGATCTCGGACCTGCGCCTGCAGCGCATCAACTGCCTCTGGCACCTCGGAAGCTACGGGCTGGCCAAGGAGGAGTGCGAGGAACTGCTGAGCGGCGGGCGTCTCGCGCCGGACCGCGAACTCCTCGCATTGCAGAACCTCGTCATGTGCTGCGTCAGCCTCGGCCGCTTCAAGTTCGCGCTCATCATCCTCGAGCGGGCGGAGAAGCAGCTGGGGAGTCCCGACGCCCCGCTGCGCATGGCGGCGGACATCACCGCGATCCGCGCCTTCGTCCACACGGTGACCGGTGTTCCCGAGAGCGCGGCGGAGTCGTTCGCCGCGGCCATGGAGAAATACACGGCGATCGGCAACGGCTTCGAGGCTTGCCGCTGCCAGATCAATCTCGGCTACGCGCTCCTCGAGTGCGCGCAGGCGACGCGCGCGCGAACCCAGCTCGAGGCGGGGCTTCGCAGCGCCGAGTCCGCGGGCTACGACCGGCTCAAGGCGCTCGCGCTCGGCCACCTGGCTCTTCTGTCCCTGCGCGAAGGAAGCCTCGCGGCGGCGGAGAGCTATGCGCTGCGCTCCAACTCCATCGCGCGGCCCCGGGAGTACCTCTCGCTCCTGTTCCGGAACTGCTATTGCCTCTGGAAGGCGGCGAGAGCCAAGGGAGACGAGGCGGGGGTGCGGGCGAACGAGAGGACGCTTCGGGCCTACGTGAGCCGGGTGGAGGACTACATGCCCGAGGTTCAGGAGTTCCGAGCTTACCTCGCGGGAGGACGGGCATGAGGCAGAAGATCCAGACGACCCGACTCGCGCTGCGGCTGTGCGCCGCGGTGCCGCTGTGCGCCGCCGCGTTCGCGCTGCGCGCGGAGGTGGGGGTGGTGTCCGACCCGGCGTCGGCGTCTCTGTCCGGCGCCGTGTTCGTGAGCGAGATCGTCGACGGGCCCGACATCACACCCTGGGTGCAGATCTCCTCGAGCCCGACCGTGGTCGCCCTCAACGTGCAAGGCGAGGCGAACGGCGACGGGCCGCCGGCGCTCCTGGGCAACCCCCCCGGGCTGTGCATCGTCGCCTGGGCCAGGAACTCCCCCGGCGGCTTCGACATCGTGTACAGCAGCTATGCGGACCGCAGCTGGTCGGCGCCCCAGGTCCTCGCCGGCACCTCCGCGGACGAGCTCGACCCGTATCTCGTGCAGGGGTCGGACGGGACCGTTCATCTCTTCTACTGGGAGGCCGGGACGGTTCCGCGCGTCCTGCACCGGCAGGCGCCGCCGGACCTCTCCTCGTGGAGCGCACCGGAGCAGGTCTCCCAGCCTGGGATCGCGGCCTGCCGTCCCGCGGCGGTGTTCCACGCGGGGATTCTCCACGTTGCCTACGAGGTCCACGACTACGGATACGGACAGGTCCCACGCCAGGTGGTCCTCGCGCGCCAGGAGCAGGCCGCGTTCGTGGAAGAGGTCGTGGCGATCACCTACAACGCGGCCCCCCTCTCGCCCCAGGTCCACTCGCGCGGCGGCCGGCTCTGGGTCGACTGGATCGACGCCCCCGGGCAGATGGCGTGGACCCAGAAGGACGTGCCGGGCGGCTGGACGCCGGTCCAGATGCAGACCTTCGGCACGATCCTGGAGCGGGAGTTCTTCGTGCGCGGGACGATCCGCAGTCTCGCGACCCAGTAAGGGAGGGGAGACTAGTCCGGGCCCCGGGAGAGCCCCGATGGGGTCACGGGCCTGTCGAGAAGCTCGAGGAAGCGCGCGACGCGCTGCGGCCCATCGCCGACGTAGCGCAGAACGAGGTCCTCGCCCACGGTGTAGTTGAATTCGTAGGCTCGATAGGTCCGCATGAAATCCACCGCTTTGCGCGCGCGCGCTTCGCTCTCCAGGGCGTAGCGCATCAGGAACGCGACGACCCGTTCGTCGCTCGCTCCCTCCTCCAGGAGCATGCGGGCCGCGACGCCGCGGGCGAAGCGCAGCGGGCGCATCGCCTCGCGCAGCTCCTGGTACTTCTCCGTCTCGCCCGGGAACAGCCCGGCGAGGGGGGCAAGCGTGTCGCGCAGCAGGGCCAGCCGCTGGGCGTCGCTCCACAGCACGCGGATCCCGGCGTTTGCGGTCCCCTCCGCGATCACGGATTGCGGGGAGAACAGCGGGTAGACCGTGAACTCCCGCCACCCTGCGGCGCGCACGAGCTTCTGCTCCAGGAGCGCGTTGTAGGTGTGGTGTCCGGGGTAGCCCTCGTGGGCCAGGGTGTCGAAGATCCGGCCGAGCTCGATCGGGAGATCGGTGCTCACCTCGATCAGGCTCGCGAACGCGCCCTGGTACCAGTTGTAGGCGCTCCACGGCTTGCCGCGAACGAACGAGACGCGAAACGTCTCCCCGGGAGGAAGAGCGACCCTGGCCACGGTTGCTTGCCGCGCCAGCTCGAGGGACTTGCGAACCACGGCCTCGAGCCGGTCCGGCGGCACGACGAACCGGTCGCGCAACGCCTGCACGCGCGTCGCGAGCTCCCCCGGACCGGGGACCAGAACCTCGAGGCGCGCGCGCGCCGCCTCGAGCTCCGCGGTCTCGTGCCGGGGCAGGTCCACGTCGTACAGGAGTCGCGCCTCCTGGTCGAGCGACAGGCTCTCGCCCGAGAGCTTGCGCAGGAACCCCTCGACCGCCACGAGCTGCTTCTCCAGGAACTCGCGCCGGTCCGACGGCGGCGCGGCCCGCGCGCGGTCCAGGAGATCCCGGGCCTCGGTCAGGAGTTCGGCGACGGGCCGCGGGGCGCCGCGCTCCGCCTCGGTCTTCCACTCGGCCGGACCGTAGTAGGCATCCACGTACATGGGGTCGTGCCGTCCCACGGCCAGGACCAGCCGCACGTAGGCATCGGACACCGCGTCGAGCGCGCTCCCGTCCCGCCGGCCGTCGCCACACGCGGCGGCCGCAAAGCCCAGAGAGACGATCAGCAACACCGCTTCGAGCTTCATGGGGACATTCTACTTTTTCGCGGCTCCGACGCATCCATGCAAGCAGGGTGACGCAAGAAAGTAGAATGTCCCCCCTCTCGAAAGAGTAGAATGTCTCCGCTCTGCGCGATTAGAATCGTCGGATGACGCGAAACACGGAAACCACGCTGGATTTCGGGCCGCGCGAGACGGTGGACGGCTCGCTCTCCGAGACGGTGCGCGGGCTCGCCGGATCCGAGATCTTGAAGATCGCCGCGGAGATCCGCGAGCTCCTCGCCGCGGGACACAGCGTGTGCAACCTCACGGTCGGGGACTTCGATCCGAAGCTATTCCCGATCCCCGAGCTGCTGCACGAGGGGATCCGGCGCGCCTACGCCGCGGGCGAGACCAACTACCCACCGGCCGACGGCATGCCGTCCCTGCGCCGCGCGGTCGCGGACTACACGGCCCGGCAGTGGAACGTACGCTATCCGCTCGAGTCGGTTCTGGTGGCGAGCGGCGCGCGACCGGTCCTGTACGCCGCGTACCGCTCCGTCCTGAACCCCGGCGACGCGGTCGTCTATTCCATTCCATCCTGGAACAACAGCTACTACGCCTGGATCTCCGCGGCGCGAGCGCTGGAGCTGACCACGCGGGTCGAGAACGGGTTCCTGCCCACCCTCGACATGATCCGGCCCCACCTCACCGATGCGCGCCTGCTGTGCATCAACACCCCGCTCAACCCCGCGGGGACCGTGATGGAGCCCGAGCAACTCCGAGCGATCACGCGCGCCGTCGTCGAGGAGAATGAGCGACGCACGCGTGCGGGGCGTCGTCACCTCTTCCTTCTTCTCGACCAGGTCTACGCCGCGCTCGTGTTCGGGGCCGCGCGTCACGTGCACCCGGTGCAGCTCGTTCCCGAGTCGGCCCCCTGGGTGATCTCGCTCGACGGCGTCTCCAAGGCGTTTGCCGCCACGGGGCTGCGCGTGGGCTGGGTGCTCGCGGCCCCCGCGCTCGTCGCGCGCATGAAGGACCTGATCGGCCACATGGGCGCCTGGGCGCCGCGTCCGGAGCAGGTCGCCTTCGCGGAGTTCCTGGAAGACGAAGCCGCGTGCCGGACGTTCCAGTCCGAGCTGAAGGCGAAGGTGCAGGAGCGGCTCGACACCCTGCACCGCGGATTCCAGCGCATGAAGGCGGAGGGGCTGCCCGTGGACTGCGTGCATCCGCAGGGGGCGATCTACCTCTCGCTGCGTCTCGACGTCCTGGGAAGGAGCATCGAGGGATCGCCGCTGCGCACGAACGAGGAACTGCGCAAGCTGCTCCTGGAGAAGGCCGGTCTGGCGCTGGTCCCGTTCCAGGCGTTCGGGCTGCGAGAGGACAGCGGCTGGTTCCGCATTTCGGTGGGAGCGGTCAGCGTCGAGGAGATCGAGAAGATGCTGCCGCGCGTCGCGCAGCTGCTGTCGCGGGTGGCGAGGGGCTGACGCACGCGCGGCCGTCGGCTGGTGGTAGCGGCGCCCAGACTCGAACTGGGGACCTAGGGATTATGAGACCCTCGCTCTAACCACTGAGCTACGCCGCCCCAGGAAGCGAGCCAGCACTCTAGCCGCTCGCTTCCGGAGGGTCAAGTTCGCGCGCGCGCGTGCGGTGCATCCTCCCGACACGGGCTATAATCCTCGCGCCTCGGGAGGTTGGACCATGACCGAGATCCGGACCGAGTGCATCGTGTGCAAGAGAACGGAGCGGGAGGTCGCCCTGCACAAGTGCCCGGTTTGCATGCGGTACTTCTGCGACTCGCACCGGCACATCATGGCGGGACGGGAGTTCTGCGGGGAGCGCTGCGCCAAGTACTTCTTCTTTCCGGACGACGACGAGAGCTGATCGGGAGGCCGCATGTTTCCACTGGCACGTCCGCGACGACTGAGGCGTACCCCCGTGATCCGGGAGATGGTGCGCGAGACCATCCTGCAGCCCTCGGATTTCATCTATCCGCTGTTCGTGCGCTCCGGCCAGGGGGTGAAGAGCGAGATCTCGGCGATGCCGGGCAACTACCACTTCTCCGTGGACCTGCTCGTGGAGGAGGTCGGCGCGGCCCGGGAGGAAGGGATTCGCTCGATCATCCTCTTCGGCATCCCCGATCGCAAGGACGAGCAGGGCTCCGAGGCGTTCTCCGACGAGGCCCCGGTCCAGGCCGCGGTGCGCGCGCTCAAGACCGCCTATCCCGAGCTGTGCGTGGTCACCGACGTCTGCCTGTGCGAGTACACGAGCCATGGCCACTGCGGAATGGTCAAGGACGGCCAGGTGCTGAACGACCCCACCCTCGAGATCCTGACCCGGGTGGCGGTCTCGCACGCCCGCGCGGGCGCGGACGTCGTCGCTCCCTCGGACATGATGGACGGGCGGGTGGGCGCGATCCGCGAGGCCCTCGACGACGCCGGGCACAGCGACGTCGCCGTCCTGTCCTATTCCGCGAAGTACGCCTCCGCCTTCTACGGACCGTTCCGGGAGGCGGCCGGCTCGACCCCCCAGTTCGGCGACCGGCGCTCCTACCAGATGGACCCGGCGAACAGCGACGAGGCCCTGGTCGAGGTCGGGCTGGACCTCGAGGAGGGGGCCGACATCGTCATGGTCAAGCCGGCGCTCTCCTACCTCGACGTGATCCGCAGGGTCAAGGAGACCTACGGGGTGCCGCTGGCGGCGTACAACGTCAGCGGCGAGTTCGCCATGCTCGTCGCTGCCGCGGAGCGCGGCTGGATCGAACGCGAGCGGACGATTCTCGAGGTCCTGACCTCGATCCGCAGGGCGGGCGCCGACATCATCCTGACCTACCACGCCCGCGAGGCGGCGCGTCTCCTGAGGTAGCCTTGCGGCGCAACGAGCGCGGTGGGGCGACGTGCGGGGGGCCGCGGCTGTTCGCCCCCCAGGAGCTGCGCCTCGGGCGCACGGGGCGGGCGCTCCTGGCCGAGCTGGCGCGCGTCCGCGCCCTTCCACGCGCGACGCGGGCGGACGAGGACCGGACGGTGCTCGAGAGGCTGCGCGCACAGGCGTCCGATCTGGCCTCCTCGTTCCGGCTACGACTCGCGCGGCTCGATCCCGAGCGGTACGGCGTCGTCGCGCACTACGGGATCTGCTACGAGGACGGCACGATCCGGATCCGCCTGCGACATGCCAAGACCGGCAGGCTGCTCAAGGAGTCGAGTCTCGTGGACACCTTGTGCCACGAGCTCGCGCACCTCGAGCATTTCGACCATTCCCCTCGGTTCAAGAACTTCTACTTGCGCATTCTCGAGGAGGCGCGGCGCCGCGGCTACTACCGCCCCGGGCCGGAGCCGGGCCGGCCGCGGCAGGCGTCCCTCTTCGACGCTGCGGATTGCGGGACGAGGAGCCGATGACGCGGCGCAACGACGAGCTGTACGCGGAAGCGAGGAGGCACATCCCCGGAGGCGTGAACAGCCCCGTCCGGGCCTTCGGCGGCGTGGGCGGGACGCCGGTGTTCTTCGAGAGCGGCAGGGGGGCGCGTGTCGTCGATGCGGATGGCCGGGAGTACATCGACTATCTGGGGTCGTGGGGGCCGCTGATCGCCGGGCACTCCCATCCCCGGATCGTGGCCGCGCTCCGGGACCAGGCCGGCAAGGCGACCTCCTTCGGCGCCCCGTGCGTGCTCGAGACGGAGCTGGCCCGCAGGGTCTCCGAGCTCGTCCCCGGTTGCGAGAAGGTCCGCTTCGTCTCGTCGGGGACCGAGGCCACGATGTCGGCGATCCGTCTGGCCCGCGCGGCCACGGGCCGTGACGGGGTCCTCAAGGCCGAGGGCTGCTACCATGGACACGCCGATTCCCTGCTGGTGCAGGCGGGCTCCGGGATCCTGACCCTGTCCATCCCCGGGAGTCCGGGCGTACCCGCGGCGCTCGCGTCCCTCACCCGCGTGGTCCCGTTCAACGACGTCGCGGCGCTGGAGCGGATGCTGGCCGCTCACGGACGGGAGATCGCCTGCTTCATCCTCGAGCCCGTCGCCGGGAACATGGGGGTCGTCCCACCCGCGGACGGATATCTGGAAGCGGTGCGCGATCTGACCTCGAGGCACGGGGTGATTCTGATCCTGGACGAGGTGATGACCGGCTTCCGGGTGCACCCCGGCGGGGCGCAGGCCCTGTACGGAGTGCGCGGAGATCTCGCCTGCTTCGGCAAGGTGATCGGGGGCGGGCTCCCCGTCGGGGCCTACGGTGGGACGGCCGATCTCATGGATCGGATCGCGCCGTCGGGACCCGTGTACCAGGCGGGGACGCTCTCGGGGAACCCGCTGGCGATGCGGGCGGGGATCGAGATGCTCGAGATCCTGTCCGAGCCCGGAACCTACGAGCGGCTCGAGGAGACCTCGTCGCTTCTGGTCCGAGGGCTCGAGAGCGCGGCCCGTGAGGCCGGCGTCCCGGTGACGCTCAACCGCGTGGGCTCGATGCTCACGGCCTTCTTCTGCGAGGGGCCCGTGACCGATTACGCCTCCGCCAAGCGCGCGGACACCCGGCGCTACGCGCGCTTCTTCCACGCCATGCTCGATCGCGGGGTGTATCTCGCGCCGTCCCAGTTCGAGGCGGCGTTCGTCTCCACAGCCCACGGCGAGCGTGAGATCGAGGGGACCGTGGAGTCGGCGCGCGCGGCGCTGCACGAGATCCGATCGTCGACCTGATCCGGAAGAGGGAGGAGGACAACCCAGTGAAGCTCCACTACCACGGCCACGATTGCTTCGAGCTCGCATCCGGCCCGTACCGGCTGCTCATCGACCCCTTCCTCGAGGGGAATCGACTCGCGGACGTCAAGCCCGACGCCTTCCGCAAGCTGGACGCCGTGCTCATCACCCACGGCCACGGGGACCACATCGGCGACGGGGTGGCGATCGCCAAGCGCACCGGCGCCAGCGTGATCTCGAACTTCGAGATCGTCAGCTACTTCGAGGCGAAGGGCTGCAAGGGCCACCCGATGCACATCGGGGGCGGGCACGCCTTCCCCTTCGGTCACGTGAAGCTGACCATCGCCCACCACGGCTCCACCGGCCCGGGCGGGGAGTCCCTGGGGAATCCGGTCGGATTCGTGATCACGATGGGCGGGAAGAAGGTCTACCACTCCGGGGACACGGGACTGTTCCTGGACATGAAGCTGATCGGTGAGGCCTGGGGGCCGCTGGACGCGGCGCTCCTTCCCATCGGCGACAACTTCACGATGGGGCTCGACGACGCGGTGATGGCTGCCGAGTTCCTCCAGGCCAAGGTCAGCATCCCGATGCACTACGACACCTTCGACGTCATCCGCGCGGACCCGGAAGAGTTCGTGCGCAGGGTGAAGGCGAAGGGACGAGGCGCCGTCCACGTGAAGCCGGGGGGGAGCTTCGAGCTCCCGTAGTCGGCGCCCCACGGCCCCGGCCGGCACGGCCCTACGGGACCCGCTCCAGAGCGCGGATCGCCACGCGCGCCGGCGCTCGCGGGGCGACAGGAGGCCGTCGTTCGCCTAGGACGGGATCGAGCCGCGGAGAATCTCCACCCGCCGCCGGCGTGAAGAGGACGGCGAGACTCGCTCCCGGCTGTCCCCGCAGCTCGACCTCGAGGCGGTTCTCGCCCCCGAGGAGGGCCACCGGGATCTCGATGCGAGCCAGGTTCTGGTGGAAATCATCCGGTTCGAGCAGCGCTTCCCCGTTCAGGAAGACCCGAGCCGAGGTGACACCGGCGAGAGCCAGCGCCATCCTGCCCCGGCCGCCGCAGCTCTCCCACGCGGCCGTCTCGATCACCGGTCCGCCCGGCCCGCGCACGAAGGTCAGAGGCCCGGTGTCCGGCGCGTAGCTGCAGGCGGACTCGTCCCGGCTCAGCTCGACTTGGACGTTGTCGTACTGCACGCGCGTCGAGTATCCGGAGCCGACCGCGCCCAGAAGGACTCCCAGTGCGTCGTCGCCGCGCAGCTCCTCGAACGAACGCCCGGCGAGCGCGAGGTCGCCGTCGATCCGCAGCGCGAAATCGTACGCGCCGTCCGGAGCGGGGGCGAAGCTGAGCTCCGCGCGGTGCCAGGACCCCAGACTGATCGGGAAGGGCACGAGGCCGAGCTCCACGTCGCCGGTGCGGTTCCTGGCCACCACACCCAGCACGCCCTCCGCCGAGTAGTAGAAGATCGACGGCAGAGGCCAGCGGCCGTCGGCGGGACCGTCGTCCGCGGTGTAGTCGCAGGAGGCGCTGACCGAGATCCCGAACCCCGCGATCTCCGCGAGGTTCGTCTCTCCCTCGATCTTGAAGTCGAGGGATCCGCGCAGGACCTGGCCCGCACCGAGGCGGGGCAGCACGTACGGCGCCAACGAGAAGTTGGCCAGGTCGGGCGTGGCGAACTCGATCGCCGCCCCGCTGCCTCCCGCCGCCGGCTGAATCGTGGGGACGAACTGGCCCGAGACGTAGTGACAGGGGAAGGGCTCGAGGGATTCGCCGTCGCTCGCGAACACGAGCTGAGGGGCCTGCGCCCGGGCCGACGGGAGCAGGCAAGCGCTGAGCGCCAGGACGACGAGACCGCCGCGAGCGCGCCGAGACGTGGGGGCGATGCCGTTCATGGGTTCCTCCGGGACGAAAGCGCGTCCGGGCGCGGGAAGAGCAATCGGCCTGCCCGCGGCGCTCGTGTGCGGGTCCCGGGGTCGGAGACGCCCCGGATCGGTCCGGGATGGGAATCGGCGTTGCGGGATCGCAAGAGCCGGCGCTTCGCCTCACGTTAGCGTCAGCGCGATGACGCGCTGGTCGTCGGAAGCGTGCGCTCGCTCGGGAGCCCGGAGGGAAGGGGTGCAGTGAATCGCGGCACCGCCAACACCGCTGTCGTGGTTTGCGGCAGTCGCGGGATGTTCCGCTACTTGGCCCGCTCCAGGTAGCTGCCGTCCTGGGTGCTGACGCGGATGACCTCGCCCTCGTCGATGAACGAGGGGACCTGCACGACGAGGCCCGTCTCGAGGGTCGCCGGCTTGCGCTGCGCGGAGGCGGTCGCGCCCTTGATCCCGGGCGCGGTCTCCACGACCTTGAGGTCCACTGCCGCCGGGAGCTCGATCCCCACCGGCTGTCCCTCGATCCACTCCATCAGGATCGTGGTCTCGGGCAGGACGTAGGACATGGTTTCCCCGAGCACGTCGTCGGCCAGCGCGACCTGCTCATAGCTATCCGTGTCCATGAAGTGGAAGCCGTGGTGATCGTGGTAGAGGTACTGCATGGACTTGGTATCCGTCGAGACCTTCTCGACCTCGTCTTCCGAGCGGAAACGCACCTCGGTGTTGGAGCCGCTGCGCAGGCTGCGCAGGCGCGTCTGGACCATCCCGCGCCAGTTGCCCGGCGTGATGTGCTGCATGGACAGGACGCGGAAGAGGTTGCCGTCCACCTTCAGGACCATTCCCTTGCGGATTTCCGTGGCCTTCATCGTTCAACCCCTCCCCTCATCGCTTCGCCCCCGTCGTCTCCACCTGGAGCTCGGTGTAGGCCGGGAGGATCTTCTTCGAGCCGTACTGCACAAAGCGGATCGTCAGCTTCAGATTCTTCCCGGAGCCTTCCCGCTCCAGGATGCGCCCGGCGCCGAAGCGCGGGTGGTGGACGCTCGCTCCGACCGCGAACCCGTCTCCGGGATCCGGCCCGACCGTGCCGGGCGTCGGCTTGCGTTCCTCCGTCGCCCTTCTGCGATTCCACACCGCGGCGCGCAGCGCCGACGATCCGCGACCCGAGTCCCCGTCGAACCCCCCCAAGCTCCTCTCCGCCATCAGGTCGCTCGGGGAGCCGAAGACCTCTTCTAGCAGATCTCCGGGGATCTCCGCCAGGAAGCGCGACGCCGGATTGGGCATCCGGATCCCCTGGACGAGGCGGGTGAGGGAGCGGGAGAGGAAGAGCCGGTCCTGGGCGCGGGTCATCGCGACGTAGCAGAGGCGGCGCTCCTCCTCCACGTCCTCGGGAGTGCGCGCCGCCCGTGCGTGAGGGAAGAGGTTCTCCTCGAGGCCGGTCAGGAACACCCCAGCGAACTCGAGACCCTTGGCGCAGTGGATCGTCATCAGGGTCACGCCCGGCCCCCGCCCCACGTCGTCGGCATCCGAGACCAGCGCGGAGCGCTCCAGGAACCCCAGGAGGGACGGCTCCGGGGCCTCCCCTTCGTACTCGACCGCGGCCGAGACCAGCGAGCGCACGTTGTCCATGCGGTCCGCCCCCTGGCCCGGATAGGCCTTGTCGAGATAGGCCTGGTAGTCCACGGCCCGCAGGAGTGCGCGGACCGTTTCGGCGACGGGCCGCAGGGGAAGGTCGCGACGCAGCTCGGCGAGGATTTCCAGGAAGCCCTGCAGCTCCCGCGCCTGCTTGCCGGGGACGCCCGCGGCCTCGACGACCGCGCGGGCCGCCTCGGCGAAAGGGCAGCCTCGCTCCCGCGCCGCGTCCTCGATCGCGCGCATGGTTCCCTCCCCGAGCCCGCGCGCGGGGGTGTTCACGATCCTGCGGAACGACACGTCGTCGGAAGGATTCGCCAGGAGCTTCAGGTAGGCCAGGATGTCCCGGACCTCCTTGCGCTCGTAGAACTGCACCGAGCCGACCACGGCGTACGGGATCCGGTCGCGACGGAAGATCTCCTCGAACTGTCGCGACTGGGCGTTGGTCCGGTACAGGACCGCGATCCGCTCGTGGGGGATCTGGGGCTCGAGCTCCCGGATCCGGCGCGCGACCCAGATCGCCTCCGTGCGGTCGTCGGGAGCGACGGAGAGCTCGATCCGCTGGCCTCGATCGTTCCGGGTCCACAGGACCTTCCCCTTGCGCGAGCGGTTGTGGGCGATGAGCCCTCCCGCCGCGTCCAGGATCGTTCCCGTGGAGCGGTAGTTCTGCTCCAGCTTCAGGACGCGCGCCTGCGGATAGTCCTTCTCGAAGTCCAGGATGTTGCGGATCTCCGCTCCCCGGAAGCGATAGATGCTCTGATCCTCGTCCCCGACGACGAAGACGTTGCCGTGGACCGCGGACAGACCGCGCATCAGCAAGTACTGGGGCCGGTTCGTGTCCTGGAACTCGTCCACCAGGAGATGCTGGCAGCGCGAGGCGAGACGCGAGGCAGGCTCGGGATGCCGGCGCAGGAGCTCCACGGCCTTGAGCAGGAGATCGTCGAAGTCCACGACGTTTGCGACGCGCAGCGCCTCCTCGTACAGGGCGAAGACGCGAGCCCGCAGCCGGTCCTCGGGGGAGTGGGCGCGCGCGGCCAGCGCGGCCGGATCCTCCAGGGAGTTCTTGGCCGCGCTGATCGCCGAGAGGATCGAGCGGGCCCGCAGGGCATCCTCCTCCGTGGACTCGCGGCGCAGGATCTCCTTCACGACCGCGAGCTGGTCGGCGGTGTCGTAGACGCCGAACCCGGGAGCGAGGCCGACCCGATCCCCGTCGCGGCGCAGGATGCGCAGGCACAGCGCGTGGAAGGTGCCGATCCATCCCGGGAAGCTCGCGGAGGACAGCAGCCTCTCGACCCGCTCCTTCATCTCGCGGGCCGCCTTGTTCGTGAAGGTCACCGCCACGATCCCGGAAGGATCGACACCGCGCTCGAGCACGAGGTGCGCGACGCGACAGGTGAGGACCCGGGTCTTGCCGGAGCCGGCCCCCGCCAGCACGAGGGCCGGGCCTGTCCCGTGCAGGACCGCATCGAGCTGGGCGGGGTTCAGATCTTCGACGATCGAGCGCACGAAAGAGGGTCCTCGGGGGCGTCCGGGGGGATGGAGCGGGCTACTCCACGGTGACGCTCTTCGCGAGGTTGCGCGGCTGGTCCACGTCGCAACCGCGCAGGAGCGCGATGTGATACGCCAGGAGCTGCAGCGGCAGGACCATCAGCAGCGGGGACAGGAGCGCGTGCGTGGCGGGAACGGGAACGACGAAGTCGGCCTTCCGCGCCAGATCCTGGTCCTCGCGGTCGGTCACGGCGATCACGATCCCCGAGCGCGCCTTCACCTCCTCGATGTTGGAGAGCATCTTCTCGAGGACGGCGTCGTGGGGCGCGAGCGCGACCACGGGCATGGACTCGTCGATGAGGGCGATCGGCCCGTGCTTCATCTCCCCCGCGGGGTAGCCCTCGGCGTGCACGTAGGAGATCTCCTTGAGCTTGAGCGCGCCCTCGAGGGCGATCGGATAGTTCACGCCCCGGCCGAGGTACAGGAAGTCCCGATTCTGCTGGAAGGTGCGGGCCAGGTTCTCGATCAGGCGGTCTTCGGAGAGCAGCTGCTCCATCTGCGCCGGGATGTGGTAGAGGTGCCCGACGAAGTCGCGGGCCTGATCCTCGGAGAGCGTGCCGCGGACCCTTCCCATGCGCAGGGCGAGCAGGCACAGCGCCACGATCTGGCTGGTGAAGGCCTTGGTGGACGCGACGCCGATCTCGGGGCCGGCATGAGTGTAGATCGTCCCGCGAGCCTCGCGGGTCAGCATCGCCCCCTGCACGTTGCAGATCGCCAGGGTCTGCGCGCCCTGGGCCTTGGCCTCGCGCTGGGCCGCGAGCGTGTCCGCAGTCTCCCCGGACTGGGAGATGAACACCGGCAGTACGCGGCCGTCGATGAGCGGCTTCCGGTAGCGGAACTCGGAGGCGTAGTCGACCTCCGCCGGGATCCGGGCCATCTGCTCGAGCAGGAACTTGCCCACGAGCGCGGCGTGCCAGGACGTCCCGCAGGCCACGATCACCACGCGCTCCGCGGCCCTGAGCTCGGCGTCGCTGAAGTTCATCTCCTCCAGGAACACCGCGGTCGACTCCAGCGAGACCCGCCCCAGCAGCGTGTCGCGCACCGCGCGCGGCTGCTCGTGGATCTCCTTGAGCATGAAGTGCTTGAAGCCGCCCTTCTCGGCCATGATCGGATCCCACAGGATGCGCTGGGGCGTCTTGGGGACGGACGGCCCCCCGTCCACGCGGCTGAAGCTCGGCCCCTGGGGCGTCACCACCACCATCTCGTGGTCGTCCAGGAAGACCATGTCCCGGGTATGGGAGAGGATCGCGGGGATGTCCGAGGCGACGAAGAACTCTTCCTGGCCGAGCCCGACGACCAGCGGGGGACCGAGCCGAGCCGCGACCAGCGTGTCGGGCTCCTCGGCCGAGATCGCGACCAGCGCGTAGATCCCGCGCAGCCGGGGAAGCACGACCCGGAATGCGGCCGCGAGTCCCGCGGCCCCGTCCCCGATCGCCTGCTCGAGCGCATGGGCGACGATCTCCGTGTCCGTGTCGGTGGTGATGCGGTGTCCGCTCCGCTCCAGCTCGTGCTTCAGCTCGAGGTAGTTCTCGATGATCCCGTTGTGGATCACGACGAGCCGCCCCGTGCAGTCGCGGTGAGGGTGGGCGTTCTCCTCGGTCGGCCGGCCGTGAGTCGCCCAGCGCGTGTGTCCGATGCCGTAGCGTCCGGCGAGGGGCCGGCTCGCGAGGACCTTCTCCAGGTCGGCGAGCTTCCCGGCGGCACGTCTCACGGAGATCCCGCCGCCGGTCTCGACGACCGCGATCCCCGCCGAGTCGTAGCCCCGGTACTCGAGGCGGCGCAGCCCGTCCACGAGCACCGGAACCGGGTCCTTCGGACCGATGTAGCCCACGATCCCGCACATGACGCGAACCCTTCCTCGTCGAGCAATATACGTCCCGGCCAGCGTCGAGGGAATCCCCGGGCCGGGCACACGGGTCAGGCGTTCCTGCCGCGCTCCCGACCCTTCTTCTTCCGACGCCGGCGTGCGACCCAGCCCTCGAGATTCTTCTGGTCGCAGCGGCTGATGGCCAGGGCGCCCGCCGGGACGTCGCGGGTGACCGTCGTGCCCGCGGCCACGTAGGCCCCGTCCCCCAGCGTCACGGGCGCGACCAGCTGCGTGTCGCTTCCGATGAAGACCCCGCGCCCGAGCCGGGTGGGGTTCTTCTTCACCCCGTCGTAGTTGCAGGTGATCGTCCCGGCCCCGATGTTCGACCCCGCCCCGATCTCGGCGTCTCCCAGATAGCTGAGATGGGAGGCCTTGGTCCCGCGGCCCAGCCGCGACTTCTTCACCTCGACGAAGTTGCCGACCCGGACCTCGGCCTCGAGAACGGAGCCGGGGCGCAGGTGCGCGAACGGACCCACGGACGCCCCGTCTCCCAGGCGGCTCTCCTGGACCAGGCTGTGGTCGCGGAACTCCACGTTGCGCCCGGCGACGACCGAGACGAGCCGGCAGCCGGGCCGCACCACGCAGCCCTCCCCCAGCACGCTCGCACCCTCGATGATCACCCCGGGATAGAGCAGCGAGTCGCGGCCGATCCGCGCGCGCGGGTCCACCCATGTGCGCTGCGGGTCGAGCAGGGTCACTCCCGACTCCTGCAGCCGCGCGGCGGCGCGCGCGTAGAGCGTCCGGGCCGCCCGGGCCAGCTCGGCCCGCGTGTTCACGCCCAGCACCTCCTGCGGATCGTCGGCGCGGACCGAGGCCACCTTGCCCCCGCGCGCGAGCAGACGCTCGACCGCGTCGGTCAGGTAGTACTCGCCCTGGCTGTTCGTGGGCTTGAGGCGCCGCAGCTCGGGAAGCAACGCGGACGCCCGCGCGCAGTAGATCCCCGCGTTGATCTCGCGGATCGCCTTCTCTTCTCGGCTTGCGTCCGACTCCTCGACGATGCGCTGCACGCGGCCCGCGTCCCCGCGCACGATGCGGCCGTAGCCGGCCGGGTCCGAGACCTCGGTCGTGAGCAGGGTCAGATCCGCTCCCTGCCGCCGGTGGCTCGTCACGAGGGCGCGCAGCGTCGCCAGGCGCAGCGCCGGCACGTCGCCGCTCAGGATCAGCACGGTCCGCGCGCCGCGCAGCGCGCGCGCCGCCTGGAGCACGGCATGGCCGGTTCCGCGCTGGCGGGACTGGAGCACGAAGGCGTCGCTCAGCCCCTCGAGCGCACCGCGCACGTCCCGCGCCTGGTGGCCGACCACGGTGACGATCCGGCGCGGCCGCAGGGCGCGGGCAGTCTCGATCACGTGGGCGGCCATCGGACGCCCGGCAATCTCGTGCAGGATTTTGATGCGCGCCGAGCGCATCCGCTTGCCGAGCCCGGCCGCGAGGACCAGGACGGTGAGCGAATCGCCGCTGCCGGCCAAGATCAGGCTCCGGTGGGTGTGGGCTCGATCACGTCGATGAAGGCCGCCTCGTCGCGGATTCTCTCGAAGTCCGAATCGTTCGCCGCCTGGTGGCGGCACTTGGGATCGGCGGCGACCGCCTGGCGCAGGTCGGCCACGGCCGCCGCGCTGTTCCCCTGCAGCGCGCGCGCCGCGGCGCGCGCGTAGAAGATGCGCGGCGATCCCGGCTCCTCCTGGAGGGCGGCATCGTACAGGCGGATCGCCTCGTCGAGGTTCCCCTCGTTGGCGCGGACCACCCCCAGGTGGTAGCGCTGCTCGGGGCCGCTGGGCCAGGACGCGGGCGGCGCGAGCTTGCGCCTGCACACGGCGGCGTACGTGCGGGCGCGCTCCGCGAGCTCCGGCTCCTCGGCGGCCATCTTCTCCACGGAGAGGAACCCCTCCAGGGCGCCTGCGTAGTCACCCTTGTGCACCCGCTCCAGTGCCGACGTGTAGGTGCCCATCGTCGCCTCGAACGCAGCGGAGTGCTCGGGACGCCTGCGCACCTGGGCTTCCTCCGCCATCCGTGGGGTCTTCGAGCCGGGTTCGGGCTTCGCGGTCTTCTTCTTCATCACCATGGGGGTCGCTCGCCTCCCTCCCGCGGTCGGGAACCGGGGCATGATAGCGGGGGAGGAAGACCGGTTCAACCACGGGGGCTCGAGCGATCGTAGAATCGTCCCGTGCACGCCTACATCGCCCTGGGGAGCAATCTGGGGGACCGCGCCTTCCATCTGCGGGAGGGTCTGCGCCGTCTCGGCCTCGTCGGCCTGGGCCCGGACGCCCTGTCCTCGGTCTGGGAGACGGAGCCAGTGGATGCGCCGGGGTCACAGTGGTTCCTGAACCTCGTGCTGCGGACCGCGACCTCCGGCGCCCCGCTCGAGATCCTGGACCTGCTCCTCGGCATCGAGGCGGACGTCGGGAGGGTCCGCAGCGTCAGGAACGCCCCCCGGACGCTGGACCTGGATCTGCTGCTGCTCGGAGATCTCCGCTGCGAGGGGCCGCGACTGACCCTGCCCCATCCACGGATGTGGGAGCGGCGCTTCGTCATGGAGCCGCTGGCCGAGATCGCCCCCGAACTCCGGGAGCCCGCGACCGGCCGCAGCGCCCGGGAGATCTGCCGGGCGCTCGGGGACACCCCCCGCGTGCGCCTCTGGGGCGTGCTCTCCGGGTCCGGGGCAAGCTCCGGTATAATCCCGGTCTTCGGCGGAGAGCACACTCGAACATGAGGTTCCGGTCGATCGCGGTGGAGGGTCCGATCGGGGTCGGCAAGACCTCCTTCGTCGAGCTCCTTGCCAAGAAGTTCGACGCCTTCCGGGTCCTCGAGAAGGTCGACAACCCCTTCCTCAAGGACTTCTACCAGGACAAGCACGGCGCCGCCTTCCAGGCCCAGCTCTTCTTCCTCCTGTCGCGGCACCGTCAGCTCATGGAGCTGACGCAGCGCGACCTGTTCCATCAGATCACGCTCTGCGACTACATCCTTCCCAAGGACAAGATCTTCGCCTACCTGAACCTGGACGACAGCGAGCTCCTGATCTACGACCGGCTGTATGCGATGCTCGAGCCGCAGGTGCCCCGGCCGGACCTCGTGATCTTCCTGCAGGCGGAGACGGCCAGGCTCGTGGATCGGATCCGCCGCCGCCGGCGCGACTACGAGGCGGAGATCTCCGAGGCCTACGTCGAGGAAGTCAACAAGGCGTACAACTACTTCTTCTTCCACTACAACAACACCCCGCTGCTGGTGATCGACACCACCTCCATCGACTTCGTGCACCACGAGGCGCACCTGGACGAGCTGGTGGCGCAGATCCGGAAGATGGACAGGGGAGTCCAGTACTACCGCCCCCTGGGCTCGACCTAGGGGCGGGCATCGGACCTCGATCCCTCGACCACCCCCGGGTGGCGGGGAGAGGAGGAGGCCATGTCGAGCTCACCCGGTTCCGCTCCTACGCGCATGACGGTCCCGGCCTTTCGCGCTCGCAAGGGGGCGGGCCCGGCCCTGGTCGTGCTCACGGCCTACGACGTGGCGACCGCCAGCGCGGCCGAGGAGGGGGGAGTCGACTGCATTCTCGTCGGCGATTCCCTGGGGAACGTCGTGCTCGGCTACGAGAGCACGCTGCCCGTCACGATGGAGGACATGCTCCACCACGCGCGCGCCGTGGGCAGGGCGCGGCGCAACGCCCTGCTGGTCGTGGACATGCCCTGGCTCTCCTTCCATCTCGGGGTCGAGGACACCGTACGCAACGCCGCGCGCTTCGTGCGGGAGGCGGGCGCCGATGCCGTGAAGCTCGAGGGCGGATCGCGCCGCGTCGCGGCGATCGAGGCGCTGCGCGGCGCGGAGATCCCGGTCATGGGGCATCTGGGACTCACGCCCCAGTCCGTGCTGTCCATGGGAGGCTACCGGGTGCAGGGGCGGGACGAGGCCACCGCGGACGCCTTGCGCCGCGAGGCCGAGGCCCTGGCCGCCGCGGGAGTCTTCTCCATCGTACTCGAGGGGATCCCCGCGCCCCTGGCCGCGCGCATCACCGAGGCGGTGGAAGTACCCACGATCGGGATCGGGGCGGGCGCGGGCTGCGACGGCCAGGTCCTGGTGATCCACGACCTGCTCGGGATGCTGCCCGGCCCCGTCCCGCGCTTCGTGCGCCGCTACGCCCGCATCCACGAGGCGCAGGTGGACGGCATCCGGCGCTGGGCCGCGGACGTCCGCTCCGGGAGCTTCCCCGCCACCGGCGAGAGCTACGGGTAAGAGCGTGGAGATCGTCCGCCGGGTCCGGGGAATGCGGGAGGTCTCGCGGCAGGCGCGCGCCGCGGGACGCAGGATCGGGTTCGTCCCGACCATGGGCTTCCTCCACGAGGGACACATGAGCCTGGTCCGCCGCGTGCGCGAGGTCTCCGACCTGGTGGTGGTGTCGATCTTCGTCAACCCCACCCAGTTCGGGCCCGGCGAGGATTTCGAGAGATACCCGCGCGACCTGGCCGCCGACGCGGACCTGTGCATCGCGCGCGGCGTGGACTACGTCTTCGTCCCCGAGAGCCGCGAGATCTACCCGCACGGCGCCTCCACGTTCGTCGAGGTCGAGGGCCTCTCCTCGCGCCTCGAGGGACGCTCGAGGCCGGGACATTTCCGCGGCGTGGCCAGCGTCGTGCTCAAGCTCTTCGAGGTCGTGGCGCCGCACGTGGCCGCGTTCGGCCAGAAAGACGCGCAGCAGGTCGCCGTGCTGCGGCGCATGGTGCGGGACCTGCTCGTGGACACCGAGATCCTCGTCGCTCCGATCGTGCGGGACTCCGACGGCCTCGCCCTGTCGAGCCGCAACGTCTACCTCTCCGTCGAGGAGAAGGGGGCGGCGCTCGCGATCCCCCGGGCCCTGGCCGCGGCCGAGGCCGCCGTGGCCTCGGGGGTCAGAGACCCTGCCCGCATCCTCCGGGCGGCGCGCGAGGTGCTCGAGGCCGAGCCGCTGCTGCGCGTCGACTACCTGGAGATCGTGGATCCGGACGAGTTCGTGACGGTGGATACGGTCGAGAGAGAGGTGCTGTTGGCCGCGGCGGTGTTCGCCGGCGCCACGCGCCTGATCGACAATACCGTCTTGCGCGCGTAGGTACGTCGAGCTCCCGGCGGGACCTTCCCGTACCACGCGACACGCCGTTCGCGGACCTCGGTCTCGAGGATCGTGATGCCCTCGATCTCCGGCAGGGCGGCCCCCGCGCTCACGCTCCCGTGTTGCCCTGGAGCTCGTCGATGACATCGGAGACCAAGCTCTTGCGACCGAAGTATCCGACGCGCTCCTCCATTGCTTCGGCGTGCAGCATGTCGCGCACCCCCGCATGAGCCGCGACCAGGCGCAGGCGTATCCCCTCCGTCTGCAGCTGCGCATGCAACGCCGCCAGCATGCGAGCGCCGGCGAGGTCGACGACGGGCGATGTGGACAGATCCCAGACCACCAGCTTCAACGGTTCGGCGATCGTGCGGATCTTCTCCCAGAGGGCATCGCGCACGTGCTCGACGTTGAAGTAGAGCAGCGAGGCCTCGACACGCAGCACCAGCGCACCCGGAACGGCCTCATTGTCCGGGTGGCGCTCCATGTCGGAGAACACGCGGGTACCGGGGATGCGTCCGAGGAAGGCGACGTGCGGGTGTGCGGCCCGTCGTATGAGCAACAGGAGCGACACGAGGACCGCCGCCACCACGCCCTTGAGAATCCCCAGGAGCAGTACGGCCGCGAGAGCGACCATGGACACGCCGAACTCGAAGCGGCTGACCCGCCACACGTGGCGCAGCTCGCGGACATCGACCAATCCCTTGACGGCAACCAGCACGATGGCCGCGAGCACGACGTTGGGCAGGTTCCTCAGCATCCCCGTCAGGTACATGAGGCACAGACCGATCGTCACCGACGCGAAGACCAGGGCGAGGGGCGTCTTGGCCCCGGCCTTGTCGTTCACCGAGGACTGCGACAGGCCGCCCGCCACCGGGTAGGCCTGGAAGAACGCCGCGCCCAGATTCGCCGCGCCCAGACCGAGCAGCTCCTGGCGCGGATCGATCTCGCAGCGGTGTGCCTGTGCCAGCGTGCGTGCCGCGGAGACGCTCTCGACGTAGGCCAGCAATAGGCACGCGAATGCCAGCGGAATCACACCGTCCACGTCGCGCAGCCGCAACCCCGGCGCCTGGAAGTCGGGCAAGCCCTGCGGCAGAGCGCCGACGACCTTGAATCCGAGTTCACCCAGTGAAGTCACGGACAACGCGACGATCGACGCCACGACGACGAACAGCGCGACCGGGCGGCCCGGCAAGAACTTCTCCCCCAGGAGCAGCACGGCGAGGGCGACGAGACCGAAAGCCAGCACGGCGAGTTGGGTTTCGGGGAGCTGGCGCCCGAGGACGGCAATGCGCTCGAAGAAGTGCTCTCCGCCCCCCTTGACCCCGAGCAATTTCGGCAGCTGAGTCATGGCAATCGTCAGCGCCGCGCCGGCCTTGAAGCCGAGCAGAATACTCTCGCTGATGAAGTTGACGAGCGAGCTGAGCCGAAACAACCAGGCCAGACCGCACATGCCGGCCATGACCAGCGCCGTGAGCGCCGCGACACTTGCCGCGCGCGCCGGGTCGTTCTGGGCCATGCCGACGACCGTGACCCCGACGAGCATCGAGATCGCCGAGGTCGGGCCGATCGCGAGCTGGCGCGAGGTGCCGAACAGCGCGTAGAACAGGCCTCCGACCAGATAGCAGTAAATGCCGTAGTGCGGCGGCAGCCCGGCGAGCGACGCGTACGCGAGCGACACCGGAATGCCGTAGGCGGCGAGGGTCACGCCGGCAATGGCGTCGTGCGCCAGCCACCGCGGTCGATACGCAGGAAGCCACTGCGCGGGGGGAAACGCCGCGCGCCACCCGCGGATCGGAGCTGCGCGGGAGGCGCCGACGGCGGGTTGCTCACTCATGATGCGAGCCCCTCGATTCCAGGCTTTGCCTCACCGCGCTTCTTCGAAGACCGCCTTCACCTTGCCCGTGCGTACCGCGCGCTGGAGGGCAGCGTGGTCCTTCTCGTTCTGATCGGCGTAGACCACCGAGAAGTCCGCCATCGCCCGGTCGAAGGCGTCGCTCTTCCCCATGTAGCCGCTGAGCGTGATCGCGCATCCGGAGCGGGCATGAGAGAGCGCCAGCGCCCTCCCGCACCAGCCGGCGTAGAGGTCCATCTCGGTGGCGCGGAAGGTCTCCACGCGGACGCTGATCTTGATGTCCCTCAGCTGGCGGATGAAGAAGTGACGCTTCGGCCCGTACGTCCACCCGAGAAACACGTCGCTCGCCGGCTGCATGAGCCGGTAGCCGTTCACGACGCGCTGGCCGTGGTTGGGGAAGACGCTCGGGTCCGAGAACGGCTCGAGCACCGAGGCGCGCGCCTCCTTGATCTGGAGGAACAGCGGGTCGCCTTCGCCGGCCATGAAGAGGAACACCCAGCACAAGGTCCCGACGCTGCCGATCCCCACCACCTTGATGGCGGCGTCCCGGAGCTCGTAGCGGTCGAGCAGGAATTGGGAGGAGTGCGGCAGGGTGCTCCGGTACACGGCGAGCGCGTCCCGAAGCCCCTTCTGGATTTCGCCCGGGGAATGACCCTCGGCGTGGAAGATCGTCGGCAGCTGGTCCTTGATGATGGGCGTCTCCCCCTTGTGCTCCACCAGCTTCGGGAAGATGTCCTCGGCGACGCTGCGTGCCCGCTCCTTCTGAAGGCGTTTCAAGCCCTTGCGGCGGATGGCGGGATCTTTGATCGCGTTCACCAGGTCATCCACACTCAGGGCGTAGTACCAGAGCTCGAGCGTCTTCATCCGGCTGAACTCGGCCATGGAGTCGCGGTAGGCGCGAACGCAGGCCATCGCCGCGTCCTTGGCCACCGCCCTGTTCAGTCCGTTGTCCCGGCAGGCCACGACGAAGCTCGCGGCGAGACGCTTGACGTCCCACTCCCAGGGGGCCGGCAGAGTCTCGTCCAGGTCGTTGATGGAGAAGATGACCTTGCGCTCCGGCGTGGCGAACCCACCGAAGTTGCACAGGTGGGCGTCCCCGCAACACTGGACGCGGATCCCCGTGGTCGGCGTCGACGCGAGGTCCGTGGCCATGGCGAGGGCCGAGCCCCGGTAGAAGGTGAAGGCGGAGCGGACCATGCGGCCGTGGCGGAGTGGAAGCAGCTCGGGCAGGCGTCCCTTCTCGGCTTCCAGCACGAGTTGGACCGCGTCCGGCCGGGTCTTCGCGGCTTTCCACGTCGCGTGTGCTTCGCGGGGACATTTCTCCCGCAGCGCCTTCCCGGCGGCGTACCGCTCCTTGAAGGTCCCCTTGGAGAGGATCACCGGAACTGCCTGCTTGTCACCCCCCGCGCCCGGGGCGGGGTTCTTCGTCTTGGCCACGGGGCCTCCTTCCCGCGGTCCCCGGGACGGGGTCCGGGAACGTCGCGTGTCATACGCAGGGGATTATAAGGTTGTTGGTTGGTGCCGGCGTCGGGATTCGAAGTCGGACTCCCTCAGGAGGCGGAGTGCCTGCGCTGCATCTCGATCTCGCGCTCGGACCGCTCGGCGATCTCCGCCGGCGGTCCGAAGAGGACGAGGTTGCCGGCGCCTCGCCCGTCGTCGCCGCTCACGAGCCGATTCCTTCAGCCGCGTACGCGTCGAGAGCCTCGCGGGCGAAGCAGGCGAAGATCACGCGCTCGATCGGTCCAGGGTCGGCGAAGGCGCGCACGGTCGCGACTGCCACGCGCGTGGCCTCGCGAAGCGGGTACCCGTAGATGCCGGTGCTGATCGCGGGGAAGGCGATGCTGCGGGCTCCCGCGTCCCGCGCCGCCTCGAGCGACGCCCGATATGCGGAGGCGAGAAGCTCGGGCTCGTCGGAGCGCCCTCCCTGCCACACGGGGCCTACGGCGTGGACGACGAAGCGGGCGGGGAGCCGGAACCCGGGGGTGAGGCGGGCCTGGCCGGTGGGGCAGGGTCGCAGCGGCGCGCAGGCCGCCGCCAGCTCCGGTCCCGCGGCCCGGTGGATGGCGCCGCACACGCCTCCTCCCGGCGCGAGGTCGCGGTTCGCGGCGTTGACGACGGCATCCACCGCCAGGGTCGTGATGTCCGCCAGTCGAGCCTCGATCTTCATGCGTCCCGGTGCCTCCCGCTCACCGGCGACCTTCGGGTCGAGCTTGTAGCCTGCAAAGGGGCCGCACGGCTCGAAGCCGTGACGCCGGCACAAGCGGCGCGCCGGCTCGAAGAGGCGTGAGAAGGAAGCCGCTCCGGGCCGAAGTTGTCGGCTTGTTCATGCGGACCGCCACAAGGAGCTCTCGATTCTCTGGGATCGGCCGTGCTGGCCTACGTGTGATTCGAGGACGCCACGGGTCCGAATCGCCGCTACGGGCAGCGCGAGGCCGCCGCATCGATCTCTGCATCGCGGCTCCCTGACTGCCGTCCGCCCGGACCGTCGTAGGTTCCCGAGCCTCCGCAGTTCATCCCGCGTGCGAGGTACCAGAATCCGTTCGCAGCGGCCGGGATGTTCGCGTCGAGAACGCTCAACTCTGCGGTGTCGTTGGCAAGGCATGCGTTCGTCGCGGAGGTGAAATCACCGGCTGTGCTTCGGAGCGTCCCGACCGAGCCTCGGACCACGTCGTACCCGGTCGCGGTGGCGACCGTCGTCCATCGGACTCGGGATCCGCCCGCTTCCTGGCTCATGCTCACGGACGGGATCCCCGAGGGCGGGGTCGACGTGCAGGTGCCGGCGCAATACTCGCCCCCGGTGGCGAAGTGCGAAAGGCCATTCGTCCCGCCCCAGATCACCATCTCCGCGTCGGTCCAGACCGCGGCATGAAATGCGCGCGGGCTCGGGGCGTTCGCAGAGGGAGTCGGTGTCCAGCCGTTGGCCGAAGGGTCGTAGCGCGCACCGCTGGAGAGATAGTTCAAGGAGTTGTCGCGCCCGCCCCACACGATCATCCCGGAGTTCGACCAGACGCCGGTGTGCAGCTCCCGCGCGGTCGGCGCACCCGTCGTCGAGGTCGCGAGCCACTGGTCGGTCCCCGGGTCGTAACGCCCCCCCGTGTTCAGGCGGGCGCTGCCGTCCCAACCTCCCCAGATGACCATCGTGGTCCCCGTCCACACTGCGGTGTGATAGGCCCGCGCCGTGGGCGCGCCGGTGGTAGTCGTCGACTGCCAGCTGTTCCCGACGGGGTCGTAACGACCGCCGGTCTGGAGCGGGGTGAAGGTGTCGTCGACTCCTCCCCAGATCACCATCCGGGAGCTCGTCCACACGGCGCTGTGGGAATCGCGCGCCGTCGGCACCCCACTGACCGTCGTGGCACTCCACGTGTTGCGGCTAGGATCGTACAAGCCTCCGGTCCTCACATCCCCCGTGTCGTCCAAGCCTCCCCAGACGACCATCTTGGTTCCGGTCCACACGGCGGTGTGAAAGGCCCTGGCGGTGGGCGCTCCCGTCGTGGAGGTCGCAGTCCAGGTGTTCCCGACGGGGTCGTAGCGTCCTCCGGTGTCCTGATAGAAGGAGTTCTCGTCGCTTCCCCCCCAGACGATCATTTGCGAGCCCGACCAGACCGCGGTGTGGCTGTCCCTGGCGGTCGGCGCCCCGGCGGTCGACGTCGGTGTCCACGTGTTCGTCGCGGGATCGTAGCGTCCGCCCGTGTTGAACTCGGCGACGGAGGTCCACCCGCCCCAGACCACCATCTCGGCCCCCGTCCACACCGCCGTGGGCGCCGAGCGAGCCGCCGGCGCGGACGTCAACGACGTGGCGGACCAGGTGTCCACCGTGCACCCGTATCCCGGGCCGTCCGGGTCGCTCACTGCCGCGGCGCTCGCGTCCAGCTGGGGGCTCGCGATGCGGTCCGCCAAGCCCCGATCCGGCTGGACGGCAAGCGGCGAGCCGGTGACGAGCGCGGTTCGCGCCTCGGACCACCAGTCGTCGAATGATCGCTTCGGCCAGCTCACGGTCGCCACGCGTAGCCGGCGCGCGTCCTTCTCGAGGATCGCCTGAACGAAGAACCGCCCCTCATCCTCCTGAATCGCTCCCGGAACCCCGATCGGAAGAGGATCGCGAGCGGGCGTCCCCTCTTCCGAAGGGGTGGTGGCGGAGTGTGGAACGGGGCTCGCCGTGCTCGGAGCACGGCCCTCTTCGAGGCGGGCCAGGACCGCGTTCCACTCCTTCCGGTCGACCGAGCGCGCTCGCACGCCGTCCACGACCCGAGCCGAGAGGCCGTGGGAGGGCTCCCCGAGAACCAAGATCTGCTCACTGTATCGTCCGCCGAGCGACCGCAGATCGGAGGGCGCGGCGAAGCGTCGCATGGCTTGCTCGACCTCGGCCCTCAACCCTCCGTGAAGGCGGGCGTCATGCTCGTACAGGTGGCGGATCCAACGCTCGGTCAGCGCCGGGAGGGCCAGGCACTCCGCCACCACGTCGGGATCGTTTCCCAGCGCGTCGAAGAGCTCCTTCAGCACCCCGGGGGCCCGAGTGGTCGCGACCATTCGCTGAACCTCGTCCTGAAGGTCCGCGGAATCGATCCGGCGTCCCCAGAACCGCTCGAGCGCCTCGGCGCGAAGCTGGGCGTCGACGACCTTCTGACGCACGACCTCCTGCGAGAGAACCCGGCGAAGGTCGGGCTTGGGGCCTTGGTTGTCCGCCGGCCACAGCCTGTGGCGCCAGTAGACCTCCTCGATCGCCCACTGCGCGGCCACCTTCCGATCGAGATCGGGCGTGGCAGAGACAGCCGCCGTCGACGCATTCGCGACCAGACCCACCGAGACGAGCGCGTTGAGTAGCCCGCCTGTGTTCATCAATCCGCTCCGCGCCTTCGGGTGCCTACCCCCCCCCAGGCGCGCCGATACGCCCTCCCGGGGAAAGCGGTGCCAATGGACTCTAGGAACAGTACGGCGAGTGTACCGAGTGGCCAAGAGGAATTCAACCATGGTGGTGCCGCTTGTCGTGTCCGGGGGCGTCCGTCTGCGGGCCCCTGGACCGCCGCCGGCAGCGGATAACCCCGGATGGGCGGCGTTTCCGACCCCGTCCGATGAGCGAGTCGCCAGCGTGCGGCAAGTCGGCACGACGGGGCGGACGGATCGCACCCTCAAGGGGAACACCTCCCCGGTCCTCTACGCGGTCGCGCTTCCGGAGGAGGACGCGACCGATCTCCAACTCAAGGCGAGGTGGTCCGGCGCCAGGCCAACGGCAGTCGCCTCGGAGGGAACGGCGAACGCCCCGCCGTCGGCCGGAGCGCAGGCGTTCGTCAGATCCCGCTGCAAGACGCGCGGGGCGCCGCTTGCCTTCTCCCCGCTCCGATCAGCCGTGGACTGGCCATGGCCGTAGGTGTCGTCGCGCTCGCCGTGCGGATCTTCAGGAACCATGACGCCGTCGCTCAGGCGTGCGGCGACATCCTGCGGTTCGACCGCACGACGGACGCCCTGCTCACCGGGTGCTGTCGTGGCTGCCGATCGCTTCCCTCCTGCCGCATCCCACTCTAGAATGGCAGGAGACGCGCATGAAGACTCCGGCAGCAGAGAAGTGGAGAATGACGCGCGAGACATCGCCACATTCAAGTCATGCAGCCAAAGGAGTGAGCTCAATGACATCCTCGAACCTGGTGACCAGCGAAGAGGTTGAGCGTGCCTGCAACAGTCTTGGAATCAAGGATTGGAGCACTGCCAAAGGGTTCACGGTGTCCGCCGATGAAGCACGGGCAATCCTCAAGGAGATCGGCGGCGAAGCCCGTGAGGTCGGGCTGGAGGATTTTCGCGAAGGCCTGCAGGTCGAACTCGAGCACGGTACCCGCTTCCCGGATGCGAACGTCACCAACAACCACCCCGTCCTCACCGGGAAGATCGTCCTCGCGCATCTGAAGGAATCGCTGCTCTACTACAAGCGACTTGCTGTCGCCGAACTCGAGGGCGACCTGCTCAAGGCGACGAAAGCCCGCGATGCAGATGAGATCCGCTCGGTCTACGAGCGAATCGTGTCGGCGCGCCTCGCGCTGGATCAAGCGGAGGTCCGCTTTCTCGCGGGGAAGTAAACTCGGGCCGCCGGCGTCGTAGATCACGTCCCCCCACCGGATCGCCTAGTCGATCGTCCGCGTGTGCCCCCGGTTCCACGGGACGCAGGCGAGGTCGAGACGGCTGCGGTCGGAGAAGCGGTAGAAGCCGCCGAACGCGAGGCTGGCCAGTTCCCTCTCCAGGCCGAAGTCTGTCTCGAAGTCGATGTCTGTACCGTGCGCGGTCTCCCCGTCGAGGCGAACCGTGGCCCTCACTTCGCGACGTCGTCGGGGCGATCCGCGGGCCGTTTGAAGGCCTCGGCCAGTCCGCGGCTGGCCCCGACGACCCCCATGAGCCAGCCGACAGGGTAGGGCAGGAGAACGAGCCCCCACCAGAGCGACCGGCCGGTCGTGCCGCCGATCCCGCCGAGCGCGCTCATGCCCCACAGCAGACCGACACCCAGCGCCACCAGGCTGAAGGCGCAATAGACCAGCGCTCGGTGCCGGCTTCTCCCCAGGTGCGCACCGACGCCGACCAGGCCGACGCCTGCGAGGATGAGGAGCGAGCCCTCGAGCGGATCGATCGCGCCGACGAGCATGCCGGCAAGGCCGGCGATGAACAGGATGCGCGGCCACGGACCGGTCACGTGTGCGTCACCATGAGCGCGTACCCGTCCGAGTCCGTGACGCGGAAATGTCCACCTGCCGTGGCCGGAAGGTCGTGTTACGCAAGACCACTGCGATCGCCCCCTGAACTACCCTCCCGCGAAGGATAGGAGAGGAGATCCCCGAAGAGCAAGCACAGCCTCGTGACGGCCAGGCGGAGAGCATCTTCCCTGCGAGCCGCGGTCTCCCCTACGAACCGCTTCGGTACGGGTCCATCACCGCCATCTGGCAGGGGTGCGGCAACCGTTCGGGAGAGGAAGCCGGAATAGCCACCCGGTGCAGTCGCCTGTGGCGGCTGCACCGGATGGAAGCGACTCTCCCGAGGGCTAGCCTGATTCGGCTCGAGGGACGGGTAAGGCGAGAGAGTCGCGCTGATTCGCCCCTTCGCCAGGACCGTGCCAGCGCAGGAGCCGCCGAGTTCCGCAGAAATCGGGTCGGCTCGCAGGCATCCGCAAGGCAAGAATGACATCCCCGCGGTCGTTCCTACAGCCTACGTTCTGCCGACGCGATCGCGCGACGATCGCGCGGCGGCTTGGGCGAGTGGGGTGGTCCGGGTGAGCCGTGCACCGGTGGGGCAGGTTAGGAATCGTGGCACCGACCGGAAACGAGTTCGACGAGCGCCCCCCGAACCAGCTCCCCGCGCAGGCAAGGACACTCCCGAGAAGGGCCGACCGGGCACACGACACCGTGCCCGCGGGGGACCGGCACGCCTGTTGCCCGGTCGCCCCCGCCGCGGCTACACTGTCCACCCCGGGCGCCCAGCACTCGAGCGGGCGACCCGGAGACGAGGAGAGGAAACAGATGACCCGAGAGATGCTTCGAGCCAAGGTCCACCGGATCACGGTGACGGAGCGCAACGTCGAGTACGAAGGCAGCCTGACGCTCGACGCGCTTCTGATGGACGCCTGCGGCATGGTACCGTTCGAGAGGATCGAGATCTACGACGTCGACAACGGCAACCGCTTCGCGACCTACGCCATCGAGGGGGAGCGCGGGGGCGGCGCGTGCTGCGTGAACGGCGCCGCCGCGCACCTGGTCGAGGTCGGACACAAGCTGATCGTGGCCAGCTACTGCGCCCTCGACGAAGCCGAGGTCCCGGGCCACCGCCCGCGCGTGGTGCTCGTGGACTCCGCGAACCGTCTCACGGCGGTCAAGGACCACGAGGGTGCCGGCGTGCGGGTCTGATCGCGCTCTAGGCGGACCCGGGCGGGCCGAACAGCCTCTCGAAGTCCGCCAGGAGTCGCTGGTACACCTGCTCGGTTTCGCGCCGCGTCTCCCGCAGCGTGGTGTCGGTGTCGATCACGTAGTCCGCGACCGCGAGCTTGCTCTCGAGGTCGGACTGGGACTCGATGCGCGCCAGCGCCTCCTCCGCGCTCAGGCCCGAGCGGGCCATCAGCCGTTGGAGCTGGGCGTCGCGGCTGCAGCGCACCACCACCAGGCGGTGGAACCTCGCGTGGCTGCCGGTCTCCACCAGCAGCGCGGCGTCCACCACGACCACGTCGGAGTGGCCCGCGACGAGGTAGCGGTCGACGCGCCGCTCGATCTCCGCGAGCACCTTGGGATGCACGATCGCGTTGAGCGCGGCCCGGGCATGCGCGTCGCGGAACACACGCGCGCCCAGCGCGCGGCGGTCGATGTCTCCCGCCGTGTTCAGGATCTCCTCTCCGAAGCGCTCCGCGACCTCGGCGTGCGCCGTACCGCCAGCGGCCATCAGCTCGTGCGCGATGCGGTCGGCGTCGAGCACGAACGCACCCATCTCGGCCATGAACCCCGCGACCGTGGTCTTGCCGGACGAGATCCCTCCCGTGAGTCCGACCCGCAGGATCGGGCGCGCGGGCTCCACTTTCACGCTCCGGCCAGGGGGGTTCCCGCCGCGGCCTCGTAGGTGTTGCGCAGCAGCAGCGCGATCGTGAGCGGGCCGACGCCGCCGGGGACCGGCGAGAGCCAGCCAGCCCGCGCCGCGGCCTCGACCGGATGCACGTCCCCGACCAGCGTCGTGCCGCGCTCGCGAACCGCGTGCAGTCGCTTCGGGTCGTCCCCGAAGATCCGCCGGCACTCTTCGACGTCGGTCACGTTGTGGATCCCGACGTCGACCACCGCGGCGCCCGGCTGGATGTACTCGGCGGTGATCAGGGCGGGACGGCCCACGGCCGCGACCAGGATCTCGGCCTGCGCGGTGACGGCCGCGAGGTCGCGCGTGCGCGAGTGGCAGATTGTCACGGTGCAGTTCTCGCGCAGCAGCAGGACCGCCATCGGCTTGCCCACGATGTTGCTGCGGCCGACCACCACTGCCCGGCGCCCGGAGAGCGGGACGCCGCTCCGCTTGAGGAGCTCCAGGATCCCGGCCGGCGTGCAGGGGACGAAGCCGGGGAGGCCGACGAGCAGGCGCCCCGCGTTCACGGGATGGAGCCCGTCCACGTCCTTGTCCGGACGGATCGCCTGCTGCACGCGGGTCTCGTCGATCCCGTCGGGGAGCGGGAGCTGGACGAGCATCCCGTGCACGCTGCGGTCGCGGTTGAGCTCGTCGACGGCACGCAGGACGCTGGCCTCCGACGCGCTCGCCGGCAGGCGCACCACGCGCGATTCCATCCCCACCTCGCGCGCGGCCACCTCCTTGTTCCTCACGTAGATCGCCGACGCCGGGTCGTCGCCCACCAGGACCACGGCCAGTCCCGGAACGATCGCGCGTGCCGCCTTCAGGCGCAGGCAGGCGTCGGCCACCTCCTGCCGGATCGCTTGCGCCGTCGCCTTGCCATCCAGGAGCTTCGCTGTCTCGGTCATGGCGCCTTCGGCTCCTCCTGGTACACGTAGCGGTAGGGAACGGTGAACCCCAGTGCCTCTCCCGACGAGGTCGTGGCGTGGATCTCGAGGCGCAAGGAGCGGGTGTTGAGATCCGCCGTGCGGTAGGCGAGGAGCCCGGTTGCGCTCTCGCCCTTGCGCAGGACGACCTGGTCGCCGAAGAGCGCCTTCCCGACCCCCGCGTAGGCCGGCGGGAGCTGCTGATCGAGCATCTCGTACGTGGTCTGGATCGAGGACAGATCCAGGGGATTGCGCATTTCTCCCTTGAAGGTGCTGATCGGGCAGAGCAGGGGCTGGAAGTAGAGGTCCTCCGCTCCGAGGTTCTCGAGCTGGAGCAGGAAGGTCAGGAAAGCGGGCGGGCCGGGGCGGGGGGGGGTCCGGAACGGGTCGGTGTTCGACCCGGTGCGGGTCGTCAGGAACCTCGCGCGCGACGCGTCGTCGAGAAGCGCGAGCCGCGCCCGGTAGCGCGGGGCATCGACGGTCCAGACCCCGCCGTCGAGCGGGGGCGCGCCGCGCGCGCTCGCGTCCGGGACGAACGCGCCGGGCGGCCGGGCTGCCAGCGTGGAAAGGGCGGCCAACGCGCCGATCCCGATCCCGATTGCGAGCGCGGCCCGTCGCTTCACGTGCGAAGCCTACCACGGAAGACTTCGCTCCCGGTGCTAGAATCGTCCCCTCAGCCCGAAAGGAAGCGCACGGCCATGGCAGCGACGGAAATCGTGATCCGCGGAGCGGCGGAGCACAACCTCAAGCACATCGACCTGAACATCCCCCGCAACCGCCTGGTGGTGATCACCGGGGTCTCCGGCTCCGGAAAGTCCTCCCTGGCCTTCGACACCCTGTACGCCGAGGGTCAGCGCCGCTACGTGGAGTCGCTGTCCGCCTACGCCCGCCAGTTCCTGGAGCAGATGGAGAAGCCGGACGTGGAGTCGATCGAGGGGCTGTCGCCCGCGATCTCCATCGAGCAGAAGACGACCTCCCGCAACCCCCGCTCCACGGTCGGGACCGTGACCGAGATCTACGACTACCTGCGCGTGCTCTTCGCCCGCGCCGGCAGGCCTCACTGCCACCGCTGCGGCCGACCGATCGCCTCCCAGTCGGTCCAGCAGATCGTCGACTCGATCCTCTCCCTTCCCCAGGGAACGCGCATCCAGCTGCTGGCGCCGATCGTGCGCGGCCGCAAGGGGACGTACAAGAAAGAGCTGCGCGAGGCGGCCCAGAAGGGGTTCGTGCGCGCCCGCGTGGACGGCCAGGTGCTGGATCTCGCCGAGGAGATCGAGCTCGACAAGCAGCGGAAGCACACGATCGAGATCGTGGTCGACCGCCTGATCGTGCAGGGAGACCTGAAGAGCCGTTTGACCGATTCCGTGGAGACGGCCCTCGAGGCGGCCGAGGGGCTCGTGGGGGTGGACGTCGCGGGCAAGGAGGATTTGCTGTTCTCGCGGCACCTGGCCTGCAACGCGTGCGGCGTCTCCGTCCCCGAGCTCGCGCCGCGCATGTTCTCGTTCAACTCCCCCTACGGTGCCTGCGCCGCCTGCGACGGCCTGGGGGTGCGCAAGTCGTTCCACCGCTCGCTGATCCTGCTCGACGAGTCCAAGAGCATCCGCGAGGGAGCGCTGGCCTGGGGGGACGGCAACTGGTACCAGGTCCTGGAATCGAGCCTGTTCCGGGCCCACAAGATCGACCCGCGCACCCCCTACCGCGCGCTGCCGGCGAGCTTCAAGAAGCTGCTCTGGGACGGCGGCGGGACGCGCGAGTTCGACTTCCGCTGGAAGGGGACGAAGACCGCGTACGAGTGGCGGCGCACCTGGGAGGGGATCCTCCCCCTGCTGGAGCGGCGCTACCGCGAGACCGAGTCCGAGTGGCGGCGGGAGGAGCTCGAGAAGCTGATGGCGGTCAGCCCCTGCCCCACCTGCGCGGGCGCGCGGCTCAAGCCCGAGAGCCTGGCGGTGAAGGTGGGCGGAAAGAGCATCTCCGAACACACCGCGCTGTCGGTGGGGGAGGCCGGGCGGCTCTACGCGACCCTGGAGCTGACCGCGAGGGAGAGCACGATCGCCGCGCCGATCCTGAAGGAGATCCGCGAGCGCCTGGGGTTTCTCGAGAACGTGGGGCTCGGCTACCTCACCCTGGATCGAGGGGCGGCGACGCTGTCGGGTGGTGAGGGACAGCGGATCCGGCTTGCCACCCAGATCGGCTCCCGGCTCACCGGCGTGCTGTACATCCTCGACGAGCCGTCCATCGGGCTCCACCAGCGGGACAACCGCAAGCTCCTGGAGACCCTGCTCGCGATGCGCGACCTGGGGAACACCGTGATCGTGGTCGAGCACGACGAGGAGACGATCCGCAGCGCCGACCACGTGGTGGACCTGGGACCCGGGGCGGGGGAGCTCGGGGGCGAGATCGTGGCGGCGGGGACGCCGGAGCAGATCGAGGCGCACCCGCGCTCGCTGACCGGCGCCTACCTGGCCGGCCGCGAGACGATCGAGACCCCGCAATCGCGGCGCGCGGGCAGCGGCGAGGCGATCCGCGTGATCGGGGCGACCCACCACAACCTGAAGAACGTCAGCGTGGACTTCCCGCTGGGGGTGCTGACCTGCGTCACGGGTGTCTCCGGCTCCGGCAAGAGCACCCTCGTCACGGAGATCCTGCATCGAGCCCTGGCCCGGGCGCTGCACGGGGCGGAGGGAGAGCCGGGGGTGCACCGCGAGATCCGCGGCATCGAGCACGTGGACAAGGTGATCGACATCGACCAGTCGCCGATCGGACGCACGCCGCGCTCGAACCCGGCGACCTACGTGGGGCTCTTCGCGCCGATCCGGGATCTGTTCTCCCTGGTTCCCGAGGCACGGGCGCGGGGCTACAAGCCCGGCCGCTTCTCGTTCAACGTGCGGGGCGGGCGGTGCGAGACCTGCGAAGGCGACGGCGTGAACAAGATCGAGATGCATTTCCTCCCGGACGTGTACGTGACCTGCGAAGTCTGCCGCGGCCGCCGCTACAACCGGGAGACGCTGGAGATCCTCTACAAGGGGCGCCACATCGCCGAGGTCCTCGAGATGACCGTGCACCAGGCCCTCGAGTTCTACGAGCCGGTCCCCGCGGTGCGCGAGAAGCTCCGGACCCTCTACGACGTGGGCCTGGGCTACATCCGCCTGGGCCAGTCCGCGACCACGCTCTCGGGCGGGGAGGCGCAGCGCATCAAGCTCGCCAAGGAGCTCTCGCGGCGGGCGACGGGCCGTACCCTGTACCTGCTCGACGAGCCCACGACGGGGCTCCACTTCGACGACATCAAGAAGCTGCTGGCGGTCCTGAACCGGCTGGTCGACCAGGGGAACACCGTGGTCGTCATCGAGCACAACCTCGACGTCATCAAGACCGCCGACTGGATCGTGGATCTGGGTCCGGAGGGCGGGGACCAGGGCGGGCGCGTCGTCGTTTCCGGGACCCCCGAGCAGGTGGCGGGAACGGAGGGCTCGCACACCGGGGCATTCCTGCGCCGTCTCCTCGCGGCGGTCCCCCGGCGGCCCGCCCCGGCGGCGGGGCCCCCGCGGCGCGGAAGGCCGCGCCAGACGCGGCGAGTTGACAGTGCCGGAACCCCTCTCTAACCTGTCACGCATGAAGGAAAGGCTCGCGGAGAAGATCGACGCCGCGCGGCGCGACGTGCGGGCGCTGCTGAGCGCGCACGGGGACCGCAAGATCTCGGAAGTGACCCTCGCCCAGGTCTACGGCGGGATGCGCGGCGTGAAGTGCATGATCACCGAGACCTCGGCGGTCGACCCCCTCGAGGGGATCCGCTTCCGCGGCTATTCGATCCCCGAGCTCGAGAAGCTGCTCCCCAAGGCCCCGGGAGGAGAGGAGCCCCTGCCCGAGGGGGTGTTCCACCTCCTGGTCACGGGGGACATTCCCGGCGACTCCGAGGTGACGGAGATCGGCGCCGCGTGGCGCCGCGCGGAGAAGCTCCCCGACTACGTGGCACGCGTGCTCGACGATCTGCCCGCGGACACACACCCCATGACCCAGTTCTCCATGGGGATCCTGGCGATGCAGCGCGAGTCGATCTTCGCGCGCGAGTACCGGCAGGGGGTCCAGCGCGACGAGGCCTGGCGCGCCGTCTTCGACGATGCCATGCAGATTCTGGCCCGGCTTCCGCTGCTCGCCGCGTACATCTACCGCAGGACCTACAAGAACGGGCAGCACATCCCGGCCTCCGAGCCGCGGCTCGACTGGGCGGGGAACCTGGCTCACATGCTCGGCGTGAGCTCCCACGGCTTCCGGGAGCTGATGCGGCTCTATCTCACGATCCACGCGGACCACGAGGGGGGGAACGTGAGCGCCCACGCCACCCATCTCGTCGGCTCGGCCCTGTCCGATCCCTACTACGCGCTCTCGGCGGGGATGAACGGCCTCGCGGGGCCGCTCCACGGTCTCGCCAACCAGGAGGTCGTGCGCTGGATCATGGAGATGAAGGCGCGGCTCGGCACGGACGTCCCCTCGCGCGAGCAGATCGCGCAGTACGTCTGGGACACGCTGAACTCCGGGCAGGTGGTTCCCGGCTACGGGCACGCCGTGCTGCGCCGGACCGATCCCCGCTACCTCGCCCAGCAGCGCTTCGCGCTCAAGCACCTTCCCGACGACGAGAACTTCCGGATCGTGCGGGCCCTGTACGAGATCGTGCCCGGTATCCTGGAGCAGCAGGGGAAGGCGAAGAACCCCTGGCCGAACGTGGATGCCCACTCCGGGTGCCTGCTCGTCCACTACGGCGTCTCGGAGTTCGACTTCTACACGGTTCTCTTCGGGGTCTCCCGGGCCATGGGGGTCCTGGCTTCCCTGGTGTGGGACCGCGCTCTCGCCCTCCCCATCGAGCGGCCCAAGAGCGTGACGACCGCGTGGGCGAAGGAAGAAGTCGCCAAGTCCCCGGCGCGGCCGTAGGTCGATGAATCCCGGACCGGAAGTCTCCGCCGCCGGGGAGTCCCCGGCCCCCGCCGGGGCTCCTGCCCCCTCGGAGATCGTCCTCGTCGGCAATCCGAACGTCGGCAAGAGCGTCCTGTTCAGCAAGCTGACCGGGAAGTTCGTGATCATCTCCAACTATCCCGGGACCACGGTGGAGATCGCGCGCGGCAGCTCGGTGATCGGCGGGAGCGCCTGCGTGGTCCTGGACACGCCGGGGGTCAATGAGCTCGCCCCGCGAACCGAGGACGCGCGCGTCACTTGCGACGTGCTGCGCGAGCATCCCGGCGCCACGATCGTCCAGGTCGCCGACGCCAAGAACCTGCGCCGCGCACTGCTCCTCACCCTCGAGATCGCCGCCCTGGGCCGCCCCATGGTCCTGGTGCTGAACATGATGGACGAGCTGGATCGCTGCGGGGGAGCGGTGGACGTGCGCGCGCTGGGGGCAGCCCTGGGGATCCCGGTCGTGCCGACGATCGCGACCTCGGGAACGGGAGTCCACCTCCTCAAGGCGGCGATCGCCCGCGCCAGCGTGCCGGCGCCCGCGATCCGGGTCGACGAGGCCGCGGGCAAGCCGGGGCCGGGCGAGCCGCATCCGGATCCGGCGGCGAGCCTCGAGATCGAGCGCGCCTACCGGGGGACCTCGCTGCGCCTCGAGCGGGTGAATCGGATCCTGGCGGACACCTACCGTCTGGTCCGGCCGCACCGGCCGAACCTGGCGCAGAAGCTCGGCTGGTGGGCGACCCACCCGCTGCGCGGCAGTCTCATGGTGGCCGCGGTCCTCTACTTCTCCTTCTGGTTCGTGGGGCTCCTCGGCGCGGGCACCCTGGTCGACCTCTTCGAGACGGCGGGGTTCGGCTGGTACGTCAAGCCCTGGTCGATTCGCGCCGCCGACGCGCTCCTCCCGTTCCCCCACACGCACGCCGTCGAAGAGGCGCCCTACGCGCTGCAGGTGCCGTTCACGCCCACGAGCGGCCTCACGCTCCTCGAGGCCACGCGCTCCCCGATCTCGCCGCGCTACACCCTGGACGCCGCCGGGCCGCCGCTCAGCTTCCTGCAATCGGCGCTGCGCTTCGCGCACGATTTCCTCGTGGGGGAGTACGGCCTGCTGACGATGGCCCTGGCCTACGGCCTCGCGATCGTGCTGCCGATCGTCACCACCTTCTTCCTGCTCTTCGGCGTGCTCGAGGACTCGGGGTACCTGCCGCGCCTGGCGGTCATGGTGAACCGCCTCTTCCGCGCCATGGGGCTGAACGGCAAGGCGGTCCTGCCGATGATCCTGGGGCTCGGCTGCGACACGATGGCGACGATGACCACGCGCATCCTCGAGACCCGCAAGGAGCGAGTGGTCACGACCCTGCTGCTGGCGCTGGCGGTTCCCTGCTCGGCGCAGCTCGGAGTGCTGCTCGCGATGATGGCGAGCATCTCGTACGGGGCGGCGGTCTTCTGGGTCGCGCTCATGCTCGCGGTGGCGTTCGCGATCGGCTGGCTCGCGGCGCGCCTGTACGGCGGCGAGTCCAGCGACTTCATCCTCGAGCTCCCCCCGATGCGCCGGCCCCAGGCCTCGAACGTCGCGCTCAAGACGCTGGCCCGGCTCCAGTGGTATCTGAAAGAGGTCATCCCGCTGTTCGTCCTGGGAACGGCCGTCCTCTTCCTCCTGGACCAGATGGCGCTGCTCGGCAAGATCGCGCGCCTGGGCGAGCCGCTCGTCACCGGCTGGCTCGGGCTGCCGCGGGAGACGGCGAGCGCGTTCCTGATCGGGTTCCTGCGCCGCGACTACGGCGCCGTGTATCTTCTCGACGCGGCGACGGGCGCGGGCGCGACGCTCTCCCAGCACCAGGTCCTGGTCGCGATGGTCACGATCACGCTCTTCATGCCCTGCATCGCCACGCTGTTCATGATCGCGCGCGAGCTGGGGAAGAAGACCGCGGCCGTGATCACGGTCTTCGTCTTCTCCTTCGCCTTCCTGACGGGCGGGCTCGTGCACCACGCGGCGAGCTGGATGGGGTTCTGAGGTGGCACGCACGGCGGGGTCCGGCATGCAACGCTGCGCGCTCTGCGGCTTCGAGTTCGACCCGGCCGCAGCCTCCTGCGCCCACGCCTGTCCGCTGGCCACGAACTGCAACCTGACCCGCTGCCCGAGCTGCGGCTACGAGTTCCCGCAGGAGCCGCGCGCCGTGGGCTGGCTGCGCCGTCTCTTCGGCCGCCGGCGCCCGCCGGCGCCGCCGGACGGGGCGCTCGTCGCGCTTCCCGACCTGGTCGAGGGGGCGTCCGCGGAGCTGGTCTGCCTGCACGGAACGAACCCGCGCCGGCACAACGCCCTGGCGGTGTACGGTGTCGCTCCCGGCTGCCGCCTCGTGCTGCAGCAGAAGCGCCCCGCCTACGTGATCCGCGTCGGGGAGACGGAGCTGGCCCTCGACGAGGCGATCGCCCGCGAGTTCATCGTCCGGCAGGTGTGATCGCGGATCCGACGTCGACGAAGCCCTCGAGATAGAAGACGGCCCGTCCGCCGATCGCGACCCGCTCGCCGCGCAGCTCGCAGTGCAGCTCGCCCCCGCGCTCCGAGACCTGGAGCGCGCGCAGGCGCGTCGTGCCCAAACGCTTCGCCCAGTACGGAACGAGCGTGCAGTGGGCGGATCCCGTGACCGGGTCCTCCGGGATGCCGAGGGCGGGGACGAAGAAGCGCGACACGAAATCCGCGTCCCGGCCGCGGGCGGTGACGATCACGCCGGGGCGGTCGAGCCGCTCGAGGGAGGCCATGTCGGGGCGCAGGGCGCGCACCTCGTCCTCGCTCGCGTAGATCACCAGGTAATCCCGTGAGGCCAGGACCGCGAACGGCTGCTGCCCCAGGGCGGGGATCAGGTCGGGCGGGACCGCGCACTCCTGCGGCGGCCGCGAGGGGAAGTCGAGGAACAGGAGGTCGCCGCGGCGCTCGACCCCCAAGGGGCCGCTCTGGGACTCGAACGCCACGGCCTGCCGCCCGCGCTCGAGCCGCTCGAACACCACGAACGCCGAGGCCAGGGTGGCGTGCCCGCACAGGTCCACCTCGCTGCGGGGCGTGAACCAGCGGATCGCGTAGCGGCCCTCGCCGCCCACGACGAACGCGGTCTCGGAGAGGTTGTTCTCGGCGGCGATCGCCTGGAGCAGCGAATCCTCGGGCCAGGCCGGTAGCGGGCAGACCGCCGCCGGGTTTCCCGAGAACACGCGCGAGGTGAAGGCATCGACCTGGTAGAGCGGGATCTTCATGGCGACGCGAGGATAACAGGGGCCCCTCTTCCCGGGAAGCGGCGCGGTTCATGAGGCGGGAAGGCAGCCGGCAGAATCGACGGCTAGGTCGAGAGCGTGAACGGAGCTCCCCGGGGCCCCCTCGTCTTCCTCGCCGCCTCCGCCGCAAGGTCGCTCTGCTCCAGGAAGCGCAGGTAGGCCTCGATGTCGAGGCGCGTCGCGCCGTGGGCGCGCCGCAGCGCCTCCACGTCCGCCGCGGTCGTGGTGAACGCCCACGCGGCGCCGCGCAGGGTCGGTCCCGCGAGGACCTGGGGGTTGTCCGTCACGTACCTCGGGATCGCACTGCGTGAAGGAGAACCACAGGGTCCGGCCGTAGACGGCGAGGACGATGACGGCCAGGAGCAGCGCGAACCGGGCGCGCGGCGAAGCGCGCGCGGTCCCGTCCGTCACGCGGCCTCCAGGCTCTTCACGAGCCCGGCGTGCCGTTTCTCGATCACGAACCCGTGCGCGTAGAAGTACTCGGGGCGGAAGAAACCGGTGGTGACGGTCTTCACCCCGGCGGCCCGCAAACGGTGGAAAAACTCTCCCATGAGGCCGTCGGCCACCCCTCGCTTCCGGTAGTGCTCGGCCACGGCGATCTTCTCGAGATGCGCCGAGGCGCCCCCTTCCTCGATCTCGTAGTAGATCCCCGCGATGATCTGGCCGCGCTCGTTCGAGGCCAGCAGGTAGTGGTGCTCGGGGCGGAAGCGGACGTCGAGCTTGGCCGCCAGGAACAGCCGGTGGAGCTGGCCGACCTCCTTCGGATTCAGCGCGTGACGCACGCGGAAGGGGTTTCCGTCCCGGTCCTCGAGCACGACCATCATCTCGCTCTGGCGCCGTCCTCCCAGCTCGACGCGGACGAAGCCGGCGGCGTCCTCGGGGCGCAGGTGCGGGAAGGAAAGGCGCGCCAGGAAGTAGTCCTCGTCCGGCCCCAGGCTGAGCTTGGCGCGCAGCGCCGAGACCGCGTCCACGAGCTCGTCCGCGGCGAGCTCGCGCTTGCGGAGGCGGGCGATGATCTCCTCGAGCCCCGCGGCGAGCGGCTCGGGCGCGTCCTGGAAGACCGTCTCGCGGAACAGGCGCGCGCGGACCTCGGGGTAGGCCGCGGCCAGGCGCTGCAGACCGTAGGTGTCGAACAGCTCCTGCAGCGTGCGCGCGCGGGCCTGGGGCGTGGCGTCCTCGCTGAGCTTGGCCCAGCGCCGGTAGCGCTTGGCGGCGAAGAACAGGCGCATCGGCAGGAAGCCGCGGGCCTCGACCGTGGACAGGTAGGGCTCGAGCGCCACGCGGAGATCCTCGGGGAGCTCGGCGCGGCTCTGCCAGAGCGAGTCCCGGAGCATGCGCAGCCCCTCGACCTCGCCGACGACCTCCAGGACCGACGAAAAGACGAGGTCCCACCCGACGAGCCCTTCCAAAAACGGGTACTGGGTCCGCGCCGGCTCCACGAAGTCCGCCCAGAACGAGCGGATCATGGGCAGGATCCCGCGCTGCGGGCGCCGGGCGGAGATCGAGACGACGCGCGCGCCGATCTGGTAGTCGTGGGTCGGCACGATCACGTTGCTCGGGGTCGGATCGGAGATCTCCCAGCGCCGGCCGGTGCGGTTCCAGAAATCGACGTACGCGGTCAGCGCGCTCCAGGCGAAGAAGGGCCACATCTGGCGCAGGCGCTCCTGCTCCCGGGCGTCGCGGGCGAGCCGCCGCGTGGCGCGCTCCAGGGTCTCGCCGGCGATGAACTCCTCGCTCCATAGCCGCTGCTGCGCCCAGTAGCCGCCGAAATCCTCGACCAGCGGATCCCGCGCGCCCGAGCGGCCGCACAGGACCAGCCACCGGATCTCCTCGTCCACCTGCTCGGGCTCGAGCGAGAGGTTCACGTTGACGGCGAGGTCGTGGGCGCCCTCGGAGCGGGTCTGGACCGTGACGCGGTAGACCGACTTGCCGTGCCGCGTGCCCAGGTGGCGGATCCAGACGCCGCCCGGCGGGACGTCGCTCAGGCGCACGATCGCGCCGCCGGAGAACAGGAAGATCGCCTCGCGCAACAGCGCGGTGTCCTTCACGGCCGAGAGCAGGCGGCGCTGCAGCTCCGGCTGGATCCCGTCCTCGAAGACCACCACGTCCTCCCAGTGGTATTCCTGCCCGGTGTCGGGGTCCACGGCGATGCGCTGCGGCGCTCCAAGCCACTCACGGAAGCCGTCCCGCAGCACCTCCAGGGCGCGCGCGGCCTCCTGCCGGATCCCGGGCCGGTCGGCGCCGAGCATGATTCCGGTGAGGAACGCGCGCAGGCTGCGGTACTTCGCGGGATGCGAGGCGCCGTATTCCGAGAGGAAGCGCAGCAGCGAGGCGGCGCGCCGCTCGGCCGTGCGCTTCGCATCCTTGCGCAGGCAGGTCTCGAGGCACGCCGACTGGAAGGCGTCGAGCAGCGTGTCGGAGAGGGTCTTCTCGCACAGCCCGGCGCGGGTCGCGGCGTCCAGCACGACACCGGGCGATTCGAGGAACCTGCGCAGCGTCGCGGGGAAGCGCGCCTCCCTCTCCAGGCGTACGAGGATCGCGAACGCCTTGCGGCGCACCTCGATGAACTCCGCATCGGCGGCGCGGGCCAGGAGCAGGCGGGCGGGCTCGGCCAGGTGTCCCTCCTCGCGTCCGAGCGCCCGCTCCAGGATCCGCACCGCGTCGAGGGCCGCCGTCTCGTCCCTCGCGAGCACGAACAGGCCCGCCCGGTGCACGTCGAGGAGGTCGAGGTCGCCGCGCTCCAGGACGGCGGCCAGCGCCGCGCGATCCTCCTCGCGCGGCTCGAAGGCGGCCGCGAGCCCCAGCCACTCGATCCCGTCCCCGACCCGTCCCGCGCGCTCGCGGGAACGCAACTCGAGCGGCGCGAAGCGCACCAACTCCTCGTTCCCGAGCCACAGCCGCGGGGTGCTCAAGATCGCCCCCAGGTTCAGCGCACCCCGCGGATGCCGGTAGAGGCAGGAGCCGATCCGGGTTTCCTGGTTCGAAACCCTGCGCACGCTGAGCGAGGCGCCCGTGGAGGGGAGCGTGATCCTTCCTTCCCGGACCTCGATGTCCTCCGCGGTCAGCCCCAGCGCCTGAAACACCCAGTTCGGGAAGGTGAGCGCCACGCTCCCCACCTGGAGGTCGGTGCGGCGGTAGAGCAGGCGGATCACCTCCGCGAAGTTCCGCTCCACGACCTTGCGGCGCGGCGTCAGCTTCGGCGTGAGCTCTTCCTTCCCGGGGTCGAGGTCCCGGTCGATCACCGCGAAGTCCACGATCCGCTCGTAAGGGGCCAGGAACTTGTTCACCGACACCACCAGGGATCGATAGTGGGATTTCACCTGGAGCGGCGTGAGCCCCTTCAGGTGCGTCTCGCGGTAGGAGGGCTCGGGGTAGAGGAGAGCGGTGTTGTACTCGCGGTGGTCTCCCACCACGAACACCCGACCCACCGAGTCGAAGTCGCGGAACAGGTTCTCGATCCGCTGGGGAGCGATCGTCTCTCCCTTGATGTTCTTGTAGATCTCCTTCTTACGGTCGACCAAGCGCAGGAACCCGTCCGGCTCCATTTCCATCACGTCGCCCGTGTGGAACCAGCCCTCGGCGTCGAACGAGGGCTCGCCGTCCGGCGGATCGAGATAGCCGAGCATGACGTACGGCCCGCGCACGATCAACTCGCCGTCCGGCGCGAGCGCGACCTCGATCCCCGGCAGCGCGCGGCCCAGGGAGTCGTCCCGGTACCCGCCAGGGGGAGTCATGGTGATCCCGCCCGTGGCCTCGGTCATCCCGAAGCCGCTCATCAGCTCGATCCCCTGGCTCTGGAAGAAGCGGAAGATCTCTGGGCTCAAGTGGCCCGCGGCCGACAACCCCCAGCGCAGGCGGCCCCCCGTTGCCAGGCGGGTCGCTTCCGCGAGCTCCTCGTCGGAGGCGGTCGCCGGGTCGGCGGAGCGCGCGATCACCTCGAAAAGCTGCATCCACTTCTTGGGGACGCTGATGAAGACCGTCGGCCTGTGGCGGCGCATCCCCTGGACGAGGGCCTCGAGCGACGGATTGTCGAGGAAGCAGTAGGTCGCCCCCCAGAAGACGCAGCCCAGAAGCTCCAGGAAGCGCCCGAAGGTGTGGTAGAGGGGCAGATAGCAGAGGAAGACATCGGAGTCCCCGATCTCGGGCAGTGCCAGGGCGCGCGCGAAGCGCTTGAAGACGATGTTCCGGTGCGAGAAGCGGATCCCCTTGGGCTGTCCGGTCGTCCCCGAGGTGTACATGATCGTCGCCAGGTCGTCGACGGCGATCGCATCGAGCCGGCGCGCCAGATCCGCGCCCTGAACCCCCGCCCCGAGGCCGGAGAGGGTCTCCAGATTGTGGCGCGAGCCATCCTTCAGGGGCGAGGCGGGATCGAGCTCCACGACGTGGCGCAGCGCCGGGAGCTCGGCGCGGTGGCGCAGGACTTTCTGGAGCTGATCCGCGCCGGACACGAAGACCGTCTCGACTCCGGAGTGGCGCAGCATGAACTCCACGTCCGACGCGGTCGCGGAGGCCGGCACCATCACGCTCACGATCCCCGCGGAAAAGCAGGCCAGATCCGCCAGGGCGACCTCGAGGCAGTTCTCGGAGAGGATCGCCGCCCGCCCCGGTTCCCGGCCTTCCGAGAGGGCCAGCAGGCCGCGCGCGAGCGCCTCGACGCGGTTCGCGACCTGGCGCCAGGTCCAGGTGCGAACCCCCGCGGGGGACGGCGCCCGGAACAGGGGACGGGAGCCGTACGCCTCGGCGCGCAGCTGCCAGAGCCGGCCGACGCTCAGCCGCGAGCGCTCCACGAGCGAGAGGATCGTCTCGGCCCAGTCCGGGACGGACTCGACCGGGATGCGGCGCAGCAGGGCGGAGCGGCGGGCCAGGTCCAGCACGTCCCAGGCGGCGCGGCACAACTCTGCCGCGGGCGGGTCACCCGCGCCGGCGAGGCGCGCCGAGCAGCGCTCGGCGAGCCCAACGAGAAGGTCGAGGGGGAGCCGAGCGAGCAGCTCGTCCGCGGAAGGGGAGGAGCGGAGAGCGTCGAGCGCGGCGCGGTCGGATTCCGGCGTGGCCTCGCCGAGCGCCCGGCACACCGCGGCCACCACGTCGTCGGTCGTGGGAGCATGGGCCGCATCCACACCGGCATTATAGGGGTAGACTAAAGCGTCATGTCCGTGCCGCGCATCGCCGTCATCCCCGTGGGCCGGGTCGATGTCCCGGAGATCGAAGCCGCCCTGGGACGCGTCGCGAAAGTCCTCCACGCGCCGCTCGAGCTGCGCCAGCCGGCCACTCTTCCCAAGGGCGCGGAGGATGTGGCCCGGGGCCAGCACAACGCGCGCGCGATGCTGGCCGCGCTGTGCGCCGAGGCGCCGCGGCTGAAGGCGGTCAAGGCGATCGGGGACGTTCCCTCTCCTCCTCCGTCTCCGGCGTCGGCGCCGGTACCCACGCTGATCTTCGTCACCGACGTGGACCTGTTCACCCCCGTCACCGACGCCGCCCTCGGCGAGTTGGACCCGCCGCACCGCGCGGCCCTGGTCTCGGTGCGCCGCCTGCGGGAGGCGTTCTATCGGCGCAAGGCGGATCCGGGCCGGCAGCGCGCGCGGCTCGTGAAGGAGATCCTGCGCGCGGCGGCGCGCCTGGCGGGGCTACCGGAGTGCGCCAACGCCGACTGCGCGCTCGCGTCGAGCCGCGCAGTCTCCGACATCGACCGCAAGGGCGAGCACTACTGCGCGCCCTGCTGGAAGCGCATGTCGTCGGGGACGATGAGGATCTAGGTCGGGGTCCGCCGCCGGGACCGTCTCAGACGTTCCGGGACGCGGCCGCGGTCTCCTCCTCGAGCGCCGGGGCCTCGGCGGCCGGCTGAGGAAGCTCCTGCGCCGCGAGCACGTGGTCGCGGTTGACGGCCAGGAAGGGCGCCTCGAAGGCAACGTCGGGGCCGAGCACCTTGGCCTCGGTGAGGGCGATGAACAGGCGGTGCTCCTGACGCAGCCGCACGAGCGCCTTGCCGTTTGCGGGGATGTGCACGAAGCCGTCGATCGTGTACTCCGCCGTGCGCAGCCGCACGCGGGAGCGGCTCTTGCGCGAGGCCGCCAGGCGGTTGACCGCGAACGCCCCCGGAGGATCCGACTCGGAGATGTAGACGATCTCGGCGGTGTTGATCGCGACCGGGCCCGGCTCGAGCTGCCACGCCCCCTTCTCGGCCCGCGGCTCGTGCAGCAGGAGGAAGCGGGTCGCGCCCAGGTTGATGTCGTCGAGGGTGCGGACCTGCTCGCCGATGGCGAGCAGCCCGGCGATGCACTCGCTGGCCGTCTGGACCCGAACCTTGCGGAGAACCCGTCCTGCGCCCTGATACGACATTCCGTGTTCCAAGAACGGTCGGCCCCCCTGCGAGACACGCCGCGATTGCAAAGGTAGGGTCCGCGGACCTCGAGCGTCAACGTCGATTTCGAGAACGCGATTTCAGTTTCGTCAGGGGCGGCGGGGGCGCGGGCCTACCGTCACAGAAGCTCCTTCAGGCGGGCGTAGCCGGCCCGGCTCACGGGGAGCTTGGTGCCGTCCTTCAGGATCGCGATGCGGCTGTCCTTGGCGTACAGCTCGATCCGGGCCAGGCGCTCCACGTTGAGGAGGTAGGAGCGGTGGATGCGCACGAAGCGAGCCGGGTCGAGCAGCGCCTCGATCTCGGCCAGGGTCTGCTGCTTGAGGAAGCTCTTCCCCCCCGCGCGCACGGCGATGTAGTCGTCCTGGGCCTCGATCGAGTCGACCGTCCCGACCGGAAGCACGTGCACCCGGGACTCGTCGCGGATCAGGATCCGCTCGAGGAAGCGCGGTCCGGGGCGCGCGGCGGCGGCGATCTCGCGCAGCGGCAGGAGCGCGGCGCGGGCTCCCTGCGCGAGGCGCGCGCGGGCGCGGGAGAGCGCCTCGGCCAGGCGCTCCGGAGAGACGGGCTTCAGGAGGTAGTCCACGGCATGCACCTCGAAGGCGCGCAGGGCGTGCTCGTCGTAGGCGGTCACGAAGATCGCGGGGATCTGGCCCCCGAGCAGCTCGAGGACCTCGAAGCCGTCGAGCTTCGGCATCTGGATGTCGAGCAGGAGCAGGTCGGGCTGCGTCTCGGCCGCCGCACGCACCGCTTCGAATCCGTTGGCGCACTCGGCGACGATCCGTAGCTCGGGGTGCGCCGCGAGGAGCTCGCGCAGCAGGCTCCGGGCGAGCTCCTCGTCGTCCACGATCATGACCCGGATCGTCCTCGCCTCACGCTCCATGGTCGCTCCCCGCCGGCAGGCGCAGGCGGACCTCGAAGCGCTCGGGCGCCTCGCGGACCTCGACCTGCGCCTGTGTGCCGAAGCGCGCCGCGAGGCGCGCTCTCAGGGTGGAGAGGCCGACGCCCTGCCCGGGGACCCTGCGTCCTTCCGGGTCGCGGGGGTTCGTCACCGCGAGCTCGATCCCGGCGCCGAGCCTGCGCGCCGCGATGCGCAGCGTTCCCCCCTCCACGAGCCCCGCGATCCCGTGGACGATGGCGTTCTCCACGAGCGGCTGGAGGATGAGTGGCGGGACCGGGCAGTCGAGCGCCGCGCCCTCCAGGTCCTGCTCCAGCGCGAGCCGCGCGCCGAAGCGCACCTGCTCGACCGCCAGGAATGCATCCGCCAGGGCCAGCTCGTCGCGCAGCGGGATCTCCTCACGCCCGCCCAGGCGCAGCGTCGAGCGCAGGAAATCGGCCAGCAGCAGGCACATGCGCCGCGCCGCCGCGGGATCGGTTGCGGTCAGCGCGCTCACCGAGTTGAGGCTGTTGTACAGGAAGTGCGGGTTGATCTGCGCCGTCAGCGCACGCAGCCGCGCCTCGCGCGCGTGGACCTCGAGCTCGAGAGCGCGGCGCTCCGCGGCGCGCGAGGCCTCGAAGGAGATCAGCAGGTACTGCACGCAGGAGACCAGGACGAAGAGCAGCACGCCGAACGCGAAGAACAGGGGCAGGTCCCGCTGGTAGCGAAGAACCACGCCGGGGTCGCGCAGCGCGCGGGCCAGCCCCGCGGTCCACACGCGGCCCGCGCCGAGCCAGGCCGCGCTCGTCGCCGCGCCCGCCAGGGTGTGCGCGGTGGCGATGCGCAGCAGCCGCGCCCACTCCAGCGGCATCGCCCGGCACAGCCACCAGGACCACAGACATAGAAAGGCGTATGCGAGCGTGAGCGGCACGCACAGAGCTAGGGCCTCGGGCCAGCCCCGCCCTCCGGCCAGAGCGGAGAGCACGACCAGGAGCCCCGCGACCGGGACCCAGGCGGCGAGGTAGATGGGCAGGCGCCCGCGGAACAGGATCGGATGCATCGCGGCTCCGGATCAGTTCTTGATCTCGACCCCTCCCATGACGGCGAGCCCCTTGACCGTCAGGCGCTTCGTGGGATCGCTCCCGACGCTCTTGCGCGTGTCCTCGACGCCGGCCAGGATCGCGGTCGCCTGCAGGTCCACGGTCCAGTCGCCCGGGACCGTGATCTCGATCCCACCCCAGAGCGCGAAGACCTCGATCACCGCCCCTTCCACGGCGGGGGTGGAGTCCCGCAGGTCGATCTCGCAGCCCCCCATGATCGCCGTGGCGTCGCCGCCGCGGAAGCTTCCCGCGGCGGGCTTGCGGTTCACACCCGCCATGAACGCGAAGAGGCTGAGCGCGTTCTCCGGCTGGGCGGCCGGCGCCTCGGCCCGGCTCACCCCGCGGACCGCGCGGAACACGATCCAGCCGCCGGCCACGACCAGGAGCACGGGCCAGGTGCGGCGCAGGTTCAGATGCACGAGCGACAGGTTGCTCAGCAGCAGGATCGTCCCGGCGACGATCCAGAAGATCCCGGGTGCGCGCCCCCCGGACGGGCCGCAGCGCCAGACCTTGATCGCGCCGACCGCGATCAGCGCGATCGGCCAGTAGGGGAGGATCAGATCGGCGTCCGCGAATCCCCAGCTGTCGAGGAAGAACACGACCCCCAGCCAGACCACGACCAGCCCGAACACCAGCCGGGGCGTGACGCGCAGCGCGGGGCTAGCCACGACGTGCCTCCTCCGCGCCGCCGGCGATGTCGCGGCAACCGACCAGCGAGCGCACGACCATGCCGATCCCCACGGCCACGAGCATCAGGGCCCAGGAGTTCTTCCACGTCAGGCCCCAGACCTTGAGCGTCACCCCCAGCATCCAGAATCCGGCGAGCAGCAGCGTGAGCCCGGAGCCGGCGTCGCCCGTGCCCCAGGTCTCGTACAGCTTGGTGGCCCCCATCGCGATCACGAGCAGCGGCCAGTAGCGGTGGATCGGCCCGCCGTCGATCGCGTGCAGGCTCTCAAGCGTCAACAGAATCCCGACCGCCATCAGTGTGACCCCGAACAGGATCCTCGCGCCTCGCTTCCTTCCCCCGACCTGGGCTTCCATCATCGACCTCCCGGCCGTTCGTCCCCCCGGCCTCGCCCGTACCTTACGCTCCGCCGCGGGGCGACGCGCTCCCCGACCGGCGGACGGCGATCCGGCGCCGGCGAACGGTGTGCGGGCCCAGACGCTACAGCCCCAGCGCGCCCGGCTGGCCGTGATAGAAGACCCCCGCGACGGCCCCCGTCAGGAGCGTGGCCAGGGTCGCCGCGACGAACGCCTTGAACCCCAGGGCCGCAAGGTCGCTGCGGCGCGAGGGAGCGAGGGCCGCGGTGCCGCCCACGAAGATCCCGACCGAGGCCAGGTGGGCGAAGCCGCACAGGGCATAGGAGAGGATCAGCATGGTGCGCTCGGACACCGCGCGCTCGAGCGCGAGATCCGCCAGGTGCCGGTACGCGATCACCTCGCCGAGTACCGCTCGCTCTCCCAGGATTCGAGCCGCGACCCCCACGTCGGCGCTGGGAAGGCCCAGCAGCCAGGCGACCGGGAGAAACGGCCAGCCCAGGATCCGGCTCAGGCTCAGCGGCCCGCCCAGCCCCGCCGCGAAAGGAGCCGTCAGCTTTCCCAGGAAGAGATCAGCCAGGCCGACGAGCCCCAGCACCGCGATCAGGAGCGTGGCGATCCCGGCGGCGAGCTTCAGACCGTCCCAGGCCCCCGCCGCGAGGGCGGCCAGCGAGTTCCGCTCGCGCTCGGCCTCCTCGAGCGCCGGCAGGATTCCCGCCGTCTCGGGCCTTCCGGTCTCCGGGAGGATGAGCTTCGACATCAGGGCGCCCGCCGGGATGGCAATCACCGAGGCCGAGATCAGGTGACCGGCGATCTGTGGAAACGGCATCTTGAGGAAGGTCACGTAGATCGCGAGGGTCGTCGAGGCCACGGTGCACATGCCGCAGGTGAGGACCATGAGCAGCTCGGAGGCGGTCATGCGCTCGAGATACGGCCGCACCACGAGCGCCGATTCCACTCCAACCCAGATGTTGGCCGAGCCCGAGAGCGCCTCCGCCCCCGACAGTCCCATGGTCTTGTGGAAGATCCTCCCGAACACGCGAACCAGCGGCTGGATGAGGCGCAAGTGGTAGAGGAGCGCCATGAGCGCCGAGAAGAAGATCACCGCCGGAAGCACCTGGGCCGCGAGCACGAAGCCGACCGAAGGCTCGCCGCGTGCGGTGGCTTCGCCCTGGTTGAGCGCCAGGGGGCCGAAGAGGAAGCGCGCCCCCGCGTTGCCGGCGTCGAGGACGGCGATCACGGAGTCGTTCACGGCCACGAGCAGCGCCCGCGTCGGCGGAAGGAGGAACACCGCCGCCCCGAGGACCACGAGCAGCGCGCCGGCGCCGAGCACGGTCCGCCAGGGCAGCGGCCGGCGGAAGCCTCCCGCGGCCCAGGCCAGGAAGGCGAGCACGAAGCAGCCCACCAGCGATTCCAGATTCGCAAGCGTCATGGCTCCCATTATCGGGGTCTCGGTGCGATACTCCAAGGGAAACGCGCGGCTCGTGGAGGAAGCGTGAGAGTCAAGACCGCCTGCAACCGGGACTGCCCCGACGCCTGCGGGATGATCGCGACGGTGCGCGAGGGGAAGGTCACGCTGCTCCAGGGCGATCCCGACCACCCCGTGACCCAGGGGTTCCTGTGCCAGCGCACGAGCCGCTTCCTGGAGCGACAGTACGACCCATCGCGGATCACGACCCCGCTGCTGAAGCGCCGGAACGGCTTCGAGCCGGTCTCCTGGGACGATGCGCTTGATCTCGTGGCGGAGAAGATGCTGCGCATCAAGAGCGAGGCCGGCGGCGCGGCGATCCTCCACTACAGGAGCGGCGGCTCGCTGGGAATGATGAAGCACGTCAGCGACCACTTCTTCGAGCGCTTCGGGCCGGTGAGCGTCAAGGGCGGGGACGTGTGCTCGGGGGCGGGGGATGCGGCGCAGATGGAGGACTTCGGCGAGGAGGACAGCCACGACCTGTTCGACCTGCGCCACAGCAGGACGATCGTGCTGTGGGGGAAGAACGTGTACGTCAGCAGCGTGCACCTGATTCCGATCCTGCGGGAGGCGCGGGAGCGAGGGGCGCGCCTCGTGCTCGTGGATCCCGTGCGCCACCGCAGCGCCGACCTGTGCTCGCTCACCCTGCAGCCCCGGCCGGGCGGGGACATCGCGCTCGCGCTGGGAGTGGCCGCGGTCCTGTTCGGGTGGGGGCGGACCGATCCGGAAGCGCCTTCCTACTGCGATCACTTCCAGGAGTTCCGTGCCCTGGCCCTGGCGCGCCCGCCCTCGGCGTGGGCCGATCTCGCCGGCGTGTCGGAGGACGAGATCCTGGCCCTGGCCCGCGCCTACGCCGACGGACCGTCGGCGATCCTTGTGGGATGGGGACTGCAGCGCAGGCTGCGCGGGTCGGCGGCGGTGCGCGTGCTCGATGCGCTGGGGGCCGTGTCCGGAAACCTCGGGATTCCGGGCGGCGGGGTATCCTTCTACTTCCGCAGGCGCGGCGCGTTCGACCTGTCGTTCTCCAGGGGGGCGGCAGGGGCGCCGCGCACGATCCTCGAGCCGCTCCTGGGACAGGGGATCCTCGACGCCGGCGATCCGGCGATCCGCATGGTCTGGGTCACGGCGGCGAATCCGGTGGCGATGCTCCCCGACTCGCACAGCGTGGACCGCGCCCTGCGCACGCGCGAGCTGACCGTGGCGGTGGACAGCTTCCTCACCGACACCTGCCGCGCGGCGCACCTCGTCCTGCCCACCACCACGCTGCTCGAGGACGACGACCTGCTCGGCGCCTACGGACACCACTGGCTCGTGGAGAGCCGCCCCGTGGTCCCGCCGCCGGAGGGAGTGAAGACGGACTACGAGATCGTGCAGGCCCTGGCCCTGCGCGTGGGGCTCGGCGACGCGTTCGCGGAGGAGGTGGAAGCGTGGAAGCGGCGCATGCTGGCTCCGGTCTCGGGGCTGGGCGCGTCCCTCGAGGGGCTGCGGGAAGGCGCTGTGCGCAATCCCAAGGCGACGCAAGTCCTGTTCGAGGGACGCAGGTTTGCCACCGCGAGCGGGCGCGCAAACTTGATCCGCGACGCCGACCCGGTGCCGTTCGTCCCGCCGCCGGAGCGCCCGCTGCTGCTGATGGCGCTGTCCACCGAGAAGGCGCAGTCCTCGCAGTGGCCGGCGCACGCGCAGCGCGGGCCCGCAACCGCCGTCGTGCACCCCGACGCCGCGGCGGGAATGTCCGACGGTGCCCTGGCGCGCGTGGAGTCCGAGATCGGCGCGCTGACCGTGAGGCTGCGTTTCGATCCGCGCCAGCGCCGCGACGTCCTGCTCATGGAGAAGGGGGGATGGCTTCACGAGGGACGCTGTGCGAACGCCCTCGTCCCCGGGCGCGCCACCGACGCGGGGGGCTGCGCGGTCTACTACGACACGCCGGTCAGGATCGTCCCGGAGGGCTGACGCGCGCGACCCAGACTCGGCAGGCGTGCGCCTTCCACACGAGGACCACCGCCCGGCCCGGCGCGAGCGCGAGGCGCTCCCGGGCGAGCGGGGTGATCGCGACCGCGAGCGGGAGCGAGCGCTCTCCGACCTCGACCACGACCAGGACCCGGCCGGCCTCCTCCCGTAGCTCCCGGATTCTCGCCGCCACCAGGTTCTGCGCGGAGATCCGCGCGGGGGACTCCTCCGCGAGCATCAGGTCCTCGGCGTGGATTCCGATCCGGACCTCGGCACCCGGGGTGAGACCCTGACCCGGCGTGACGATCTCCACGCCGCCGTCGAGCGCGACGTGCGCCGCGCCGCGCTCCACGGCGCGGACCGAGCCGCGCAGCACGTTCTCCGGTCCTCCCTCCATCCCGGGACGCAGGAAGACCTCCTCCGGCGAGCCTCGCGCGAGCATGCGCCCCGCGGAGAGGACCGCGACCTCGCTCGCGAAGAGCTTGGTCTCGACCACGTCGTGCGAGACCAGGATCGCGGGGAGACCGAACTCCTCCCGCACGCGCAGCAGATAGGTGATGACCCGGTCCCGGAGCGGCGCGTCGAGCCCGGCCAGCGGCTCGTCCAGGAGCAGGAGCTCGGGCCCCGACAGGAGCGCCCGCGCGAGCGCCACGCGCCGCCGCTCGCCGCCGGAGAGCGCGCCGACCGAACGGTGCTCGAGGCCGGTCAGCTCCAGAACCTCGAGGACGCGAGTCGGGGAGAGTCTCGCACCCGCGCTGGCCAACGCCCGCCCGCGACCGATGCTCAGATTCCCGAGGACGTCGAGGTGGGGGAAGAGCAGGGCGTCCTGCGGCACGTACCCGACGCCCCGCGATTCCGGCCTGAGCGAGATCCCCCGCGCGGAGTCGAGCCAGACCCTGCCGCCGACCTCGATCGAGCCTCGGGCCGCGGGCCGCAGGCCGGCGAGCGCCTCGAGCAGCGTGGTCTTCCCAGCGCCCGAGGGGCCGAACAGCCCGAGGAAGCGCGCGTCCGTCTCCCACGCCAGGGCGAGCTCGAAGCGATCGAGCGGGATGCGCAGATCGATCCGGATCGCGAAGCTCATCGCTCCCCCGGCGCGCCGCGCATCAGGATCTCGACGACCCACACCGCGGCGAAGGCCAGCGCCACGGTGATGCCGAGCAGCACGTTGGCCTCGTCGTCGCGACCCACCTGGATGCTCTGGAAGATCGCGAGCGGCAGCGTCTGGGTCCTGCCCGGGATGTTCCCCGCGACGAGGATCGTGGCCCCGAACTCCCCGAGCGCCCGCGAGAACCCCATGACCGCGGCGGCCAGGAGCCCGCGCCGCGCGAGCGGCAGGGTCACGCGCAGGAAGGTGCGCCGCGCCGACAGCCCGAGCGTCCGCGCCAGCGATTCGAGGCGCGGATCCACGTGCTCGAAGGCGACGCGCGCGGTGCGGGCCACGAGCGGAAGCGCCATGACCGCGGACGCGAGGGCCGCGCCCTTCCAGGTGAACAGGATTCCCGGATCGAACCCGAGCGTGCCCTCTCCGAACGGCCCATCGCGGGCGAGCAGGCGCAGCAGCACGTAGCCGAGCGCCGTCGGCGGGAGCACGAGCGGCAGCGAGACGAGCGTCTCGACGACGCTCTTGCCGAAGAAGGAGCGGCGCGCGAGCAGGCGCCCGAGGTAGATCCCCGGGACGAGCACCAGCGCCGTGGCGCACAGCGCGACCCGGACGCTCAGCAGGAGCGCCGCGACGATCTCCGGGCTCACCGCCGCTCCCCGCGCCCGGCGGCGGCGAAGCCGAACCCTTCAAACCGTCCCTGCGCCTCCGCGCGCACGAGCCAGGCGACGAGCCGCTTCGCCTGCGCGCGGCGCGGCGTGCCCGCGATCACGGCCACGGGATAGGAGATCCGCGGTCCCTCTTGCTCCGGGACCTCGAGCACGACCCGCACCCGCGAGGCGCCGCGCGCGTCGGTCCGGTACACGATCCCGGCGTCCACCGCGCCCGCCTCGACCGCGGCGAGCGCGGCGCGCACGTCGAGCGTCGGCACGATGCGCCCGGCGAGCGCCTGCCAGAGACCTCGGCTGCGCAGCCACTCGCGCGCGTAGCGGCCGGCCGGAACCGATTCCGGATCGGCCAGGGCGATCCGCGCGAGCGCGGGATCGGCGAGGTCCTCGGCGCGGAAATCGCGCGCCGGGGCGTCGGCGGGCACGACGACCGTGAGGCGGTTCGAGAGCAGCGAAACGCGCGAGCCGGGATCGATCCTGCCCGCGCCGGAGAGGCGGTCCATCCACTCCTCGTCCGCGGAGAAGAAGACGTCCGCCTTGGCTCCAGCCCGGAGCTGGCGCGCCAGCTCCCCGGAGCCGGCGAAGTTGAAGACGAGCGTGACGCCCAGCTCGCGCGCCGCGGAGTGGGACAGATCCTCGAGCGCGTTCCTGAGGCTCGCGGCCGCGAACACCACGAGCTCGTCGCGTCCGGGCGCGGGCGCGCACGCCACGATCAGCAGGGCAGGGAGGAGCGGGAGCCGTTTCATGCAGCACGTCATTCTACGGGAGGACTTCCTTGACCGGTGAACTGGTCCAGCGAAAGTTCA
>Ga0316622_100000003_pt1 | contig 106470 bp, 93 predicted proteins | sample OWC_Aug_OW2_C1_D_FD_207646 | JGI IMG/M metagenome (GOLD analysis project Ga0316622, IMG submission 207646) | Wetland soil microbial communities from Old Woman Creek delta, Ohio, United States - OWC_Aug_OW2_C1_D5_C | ecosystem: Environmental > Terrestrial > Soil > Wetlands | place: USA: Ohio... | reverse complement strand
ACACCGAGGCTGGGAAACGTCGGGCCACCTCAGCCCCGTCATTGCCTCGTCGTGTACGGCTCCCGCGGCTGATATTCCGGACCAGGCCGAGCTCCGTTGCCGAATCGATTCAGGCCGGCTGGCTCCCCGGTGTCGGCACCACGCCCTTGCGGTCTCCGGGGCGCGCGCGCGTCGGCTCGGCGGACTCGGACGTCTCGCTCGCCGGCTGCGCGCCCACCGGAGGCTTGGCGGGCAGGCGCTCGCCGCGTACCAGGGCGGCGATCTCCTCCGCGTCCACGACTTCGCGCTCGAGGAGAGCCTCGGCGATCCTGATCAGCGCGTCGCGGTTGTTCTCGAGGATCCCGCGGGCGGTGCCGTACCCCTGGAGGACGACCTCCTTCACCTCGTGGTCGATCTCCACCGCCGTGGCCTCGCTGTAGTCCCGGTGCTGCGCGATCTCGCGGCCGAGGAAGATCGCCTCTTCCTTCTTTCCGAAGGTGAGGGGGCCAAGCTTCGGGGACATTCCCCACTCGCAGACCATCTTGCGGGCCAGCTCCGTGACGCGCTCCAGGTCGTTTCCGGCACCGGTCGTCATCTGATTCAGGTGGATCTCCTCGCTGACGCGCCCGCCCATGAGGACGGCGATGGCCGCCTCGAGGTACTCGCGGGAGTAGGTGTGCTTGTCGTCCTCGGGGAGCTGCTGCGTCACGCCCAGGGCCCTGCCCCGGGGGATGATCGTCACCTTGTGCAGGGGGTCGGCTTCCGGGAGCATGTAGGCGACCAGGGCGTGGCCCGCCTCGTGGTACGCCGTGGCCTTCTTCTCGGCATCGCTGATGATGAGCGACTTGCGCTCGGTCCCCATGAGGACCTTGTCCTTGGCGATCTCGAAGTCGTCCATCGTCACCGACTTGCGGTTGTAGCGCGCGGCGTACAGCGCGGCCTCGTTCACCAGGTTCGCCAGATCCGCGCCGCTGAAGCCGGGCGTGGCCCGGGCCAGGACCACGAGGTCCACGTCGGCCGCGAGCGGGATCTTGCGCACGTGCACCTTGAGGATCTCCTCGCGACCGCGCACGTCCGGCCTTCCCACCACCACCTGGCGGTCGAAGCGGCCGGGGCGCAGGAGCGCGGGATCGAGCACGTCGGGTCGGTTCGTCGCGGCGATCAGGATCACACCTTCGTTGGTCTCGAAGCCGTCCATCTCGACGAGGAGCTGGTTGAGCGTCTGCTCCCGCTCGTCGTGGCCGCCCCCCAGCCCGGCGCCGCGATGGCGTCCGACCGCGTCGATCTCGTCGATGAAGATGATGCAGGGGGCGTTCTTCTTCCCCTGCTCGAACAGGTCCCGGACCCGGGAGGCACCGACCCCCACGAACATCTCGACGAAGTCGGAGCCCGAGATGGAGAAGAAGGGGACGTTGGCCTCACCGGCGATCGCGCGGGCCAAGAGCGTCTTCCCCGTCCCCGGGGGGCCCATGAGGAGCACACCCTTGGGGATCTTCCCTCCGAGCTTCTGGAACTTCTGGGGCTCCTTCAGGAACTCGATGATCTCCTGGAGCTCTTCCTTCGCTTCCTCGATCCCCGCGACGTCCCGGAAGGTGACCTTCTTCCCCTGAGCGGAGGTGAGCTTGGCCCGGGACTTCCCGAACGAGAGGGCCTTGTTGCCGCCCGACTGCATCTGCCGCATGAAGAAGATCCACACGCCGAGGAACAGCAGCATCGGGGACCAGGTGAGGAGCAAGGCCAGGAATGAGCTGTCCTTGGGCTTCTCGGCCCGGACCAGCACGTTGTGCTCGCGCAGCGCCTTCAGCAGGTCCTCGTCCTTGACCACGTACGTGCGGAAGCTCTTGATCGTCTGGCCCATCGGCCCGGTGCGGGGGGCGCGGAACTTCCCCTCGATGTCGTAGCCGATGGCATCCCCGGTGATCGTCACCTCCTGGACCTCGTTGGCCGAGAGCAGCTCGTAGAACTGGGACTGGTCGAGCGGCTGCCTCTGGCTGCTCGCCGTGCTGAAGATCTGGTACCCGATCACCACGGCGGCGATCAGAACGAGCCAGATGACGATGGTCCTGAGGTGCGAGTTCACGAGGGACAACCTCCCCGGCGGGCCACGAGCCCTCTCCCTGAACCGTGCATACCCGGCCGCCGGATGGACGTCACCGAGATAATATAGGACCCACGGCGACAACGCCATCCGCGTCCGGACCGCGCGCTCCCCGGCCTCGCATCATCCCCGCTCCTCCCGCAGGGCCTCGAGCACCTCCGCGGGATGCGCGGCCGCGTCGCGGACCCGTGCCCAGTGCTTGCGGACCAGGCCGTCCGGGCCGATCCATACCGTGGACCGGATCACGCCCGTCACCTTCTTCCCGTACATCGTCTTCTCGCCCCAGGCGCCGTATCTCTGCATCACCTTGCGCTCCGGGTCCGAAAGGAGCGGGAAGGGAAGCTTGTACTTGGCCGCGAACTTGCGGTGGGATTCGCCGGAATCGGCGGACACACCGACGACGATCGCGCCCAAACGCGCGAGGCTCCGGAACCCGTCCCGGAACCCGCAGGCCTCCTTGGTGCACCCCGGCGTGTCGTCCTTCGGGTAGAAGTAGAGGATCAGGTTCCTTCCGGCGAAATCGCCGAGCGAAACCTTCTTTCCGTCGCTGCCCTCGAGCGTGAACGCCGGGGCGGTTTTGCCTTCCTGGACTGCCATGGTCTTCCTCCCTGGGCCGTGCACGGGTATGATCCCACGGAACATGTTGCGAGCGATGCCGAGTCGCCGGCGTTTTCTCGGGGCGATCTCCTACCCCGTCGGCGCGGCCGTGGCCGCCTCCGCCTGGAGCCGTCCGGCCCTTGCCCGCGTGCTTCCGGCGCTCAGCGATCTGGCCGCGCACCCGGCGAGCCCCGAGCAGGCGGCGTCGGACGAGTCGTTCTGGTTCGAGGTCCAGCAGGCGTTCACGCCGGACCGCAGCCTGATCAACCTCAACAACGGCGGGGTGTCGCCCGCGCCGGTTTCGGTCCAGAGCGCGATGAAGCGCAACCTGGACCTCTCGAACACCGCCCCGGCGTGGGTGATGTGGCAGGTCCAGGAGCCGAAGCGCGAGACGGTGCGGGAAGGGCTCGGGCGCCTGTTCGGGTGCGACCCGGAGGAGGTCGCCATCGTGCGCAACGCCTCGGAGGGGCTCGAGACCTGCCAGCTGGGGCTCGATCTCGCCCCGGGCGACGAGGTGCTCACGACGAACCAGGACTACCCGCGCATGATCACGACCTTCCGCCAGATGGAGCGCCGGCGCGGGATCGTGCTCAAGCAGTTCTCGATCCCCGTTCCCGCGGAGGACCTCGCGCGCATCGTCTCGCTGTACGAGGAGCGCATCACGCCCCGCACGCGGCTCCTGCTCGTGAGCCACATGATCAACCTCACGGGGCAGATCCTCCCCGTGCGCGAGATCGTGAGGCTCGGGAAGAGGCGGGGGATCCCGGTCCTCGTGGACGGAGCCCACGCCTTCGCCCACCTGGTGTTCTCCCGCGACGACCTGGAGTGCGACTACTACGCCACGAGCCTTCACAAGTGGCTGTTCGCCCCCCACGGCACGGGGATGCTCTACGTGCGGAAGAACAAGATCCGCTCCCTCTGGCCGCTCATGGCCGCGCCCGCGGAGATGGACGACAACATCCGGAAGTTCGAGGAGATCGGCACGCACCCCGCGGCGAACGCGCTCGCCATCGGCGAGGCCCTCATCTTCCACGAGGGGATCGGCCCGCGCCGGAAAGAGGCGCGCATGCGCTACCTGAGGGACCTCTGGGCAGAGCGGCTCCGGAAGCTCGACCGTGTGCGCTTCCACACGAGCTTCCGGCCGGAGTTCTCGTGCGGGATCGCCACGGTGCAGATCGAGGGGATCGACACCGCCGCGCTCAACCAGCACCTCTGGAACAAGCACAAGATCTTCACCACAGCGATCGTCCACGAGGATTTCCAGGGGCTGCGCATCACTCCCAGCGTCTACACGACCCTCGGGGAGCTGGACCGCTTCTGCGAGGCGATGGAGACGGTGGTCCGGGACGGCCTTCCCAAGAGCTAGAAGAGTTCCTTCACCAGCGGAGCACGGCGCGCACCGCGTAGCCGTCGCGACAGGGGACCACGAACAGGGAGATCTCCTCGGCGTCGCGCCGGGCCGCGTCCTCCTCGCGGGCCCGCGCCACCACGGCGCGGCCCATGCTGTATCCGAGAACGCTCCCGACCACGACGTCGCTCGGGAAGTGGCGTCCCAGGGCGATCCGGGCGGTCCCGATCAGGGTGGCCGTTCCGTAGGCCACCCACGGGACCCAGCGCTTCTCCCGGTACTGCTCCGCGAAGACCGTCGCCACCGTGAAGGCTCCCGTGGCGTGACCCGAGGGGAACGATCCGTTCTCCGGCTGGCCGTACTGGAAGAAGCTGCCTTCCCCCACCTGGTTCGGCCGCACCCGCGCGCTGACCTTCTTCAATACCGTGGACCAGATCCCGGCGTTGAGCAGGGCCTCGGCGGATAGGCTCGACGCTTCCGCGAGGCGGTCGTTTCCCGCATGGCGCGCGGCCAGGTAGGTTGCCCCGAGGATCACCGCCATCGTGGGGCCGTTCCCGAGCGTGGTGAGGTCGCCCGCGATGCGGTCCGAGGTGTCGCCGGTTCCGTCCTCGATCAACTCCTCGACGAAGAAGTCATGAGCGTTGTCCTCGGGGTCGTGGGAGATCGCCGCGGCGGTGGCGGCCATCGCCAGCGGGACGGTGAAGCCGGGGCGCCGGAACTCCGACGGGAACCAGCGCATCACGAGGAACTCCTGGTCGCTGAGCACCCGCTTGAAGAAATTCGTGTGCCAGTAAGGGTGCGCGGGCTCGTCGTGCGCTCCTTCCGGACCTTCGCCCGCCCACGCGGGGAATCCGAGAAGGACCGAGAGAATCAGCCAGGACGGTCGCACCCGAAACGAGGGTACGCCACGAAGCGCCATCCTTCCAGGCGCGCGCCGCTTGCCCGATCCCGGACCGCCGTGAGATCCTCAGCCGATGTTCGTGGGACACGTCGCAGCCGGAATGGCGCTCAAGACGCTCGCGCGCGAGGTCAACCTCGGCCTGCTGGTCCTGACCGCGCTGCTGCTGGACGTCCTGCTGTGGATCCTGGTGCTGCTGGGGATCGAGCAGGTGGTGGTGCCGCCCGACTTCGTGCAACACCCGTATCTATCCTTCGTGTTCCCGTACTCTCACAGCCTGGCATCCGCGGCCGCATGGTCGCTGGGCGCGGCATGGGTCGGCTGGCGCTGGGCGCGCAGAACGGAGCGGCCGAACGTGGCGCCCGCCCTGGCGCTCGGGCTCGCGGTCGCCTCCCACTTCGTGCTCGACGCCGTCGTGCACGTCAAGGACCTTCTGCTCGACCGCGAATCCTCGATCTACATCGGCGCGGGGCTCTGGGAGAAGAGCATGGCGACCGCGCTCGCCCTCGAGATCGGCCTCCTGGTCGGAGCGGCGGCGGTCTACCTGCGCGCGGTGCCCCTTCGCGGGTGGAGGCTCTGGACCCTCCTTTCGATCCTGCTTCTCTGCGCGCTGCTGACGCTGGCCGGCGCCACCCTCCAGAAAACGCCTCCCGCGCCGGCGGCGGCCGCCTGGTCCGGCCTCGTCTCCATCGGTTTCCTGAGCGGGGTGCTGGGGTTCGTCGACCGGCGCCCGCGCCCTGCGCCGGGATGAGCCGCCCACGCAGCGTGGAGATCGCGCTCCCGCCCTGGATCGACGACGTCGTCGACTGGGAGCGCGCGTATGCGACGGACGAGGACAAGATCGGTCTCGCGGTCGACCTCGCGCGCGAGAACGTGCTGCGCGAGAGCGGCGGGCCGTTCGGCGCCGCGGTGTTCGAGGCCGTGAGCGGACGGCTCGTCGCCGTGGGGACGAACAGCGTGACCCGGCTCCACAGTTCGACCCTGCACGCCGAGATCGTCGCGCTGCTCCTGGCGCAGCGACGTCTGGGGTCCCGCACCCTGCGCGTTGAGGGTGGGCCCGGACACGAGATCGCGGCCTCGTGCGATCCCTGCGCGATGTGCCTGGGCGCCGTGCTCTGGAGCGGGGCGCGGCGTCTCGTCGCCGCCGCGCGCGGTGAGGACGCCGAGCGTATCGGCTTCGACGAGGGCCCCGTGTTCGAGGCGTCGTTTCGCCACCTCGAAGCGCGCGGGATCGAAGTCGCGCGCGGTGTGCTGCGCGAGAAGGGCCGCGAGGTGCTCGAGCTGTATCGGGAGCGAGGCGGCGCCATCTACAATGGCTAGTGCGATCCCACCGCGGCTGTGCGCCCTGGCCTCGATCGTGCTGTGGGGGATCTCGTTCGTCGCCACGAAGGCCGCGCTGCGCCAGATCTCGCCCGTCGCCCTGATCTTCACGCGCTTCGGCTTGGGCGCGGCCCTTCTACTCCTCATCCTGGTGCTGCGCGGCGAGGGGCTGGCCACGCCGCGCGCCCATCTCGGCTCTCTCGCGCTCCTGGGATTCGTCGGCGTGTTCGTGCACCAGATGCTCCAGACCCATGGCCTCACGCAGACCAGCGCCATGAACACCGGATGGCTCATCGGCCTGATCCCGATCTGGTCGGCGCTGCTCGCGGCGGTTTTCCTCGGCGAGCGCCTGGAGGCAGCGAAGCTCGCGGGGCTCGCGCTCGGCTTCGCCGGCGCGCTCCTCGTCGTCAGCCGCGGGCGGCTGGGGTTCGTCGGCCCTCCATCCGCGCGCGGCGACTTCCTGATCCTGTTGAGCACGCTCAACTGGGCCGTGTACACGATCCTCGGGCGCAGGATCCTGGGCCGGATCGGCGCGAGCCGCGCCACAGCCGGGGCGATGTTCCTGGGCTGGCTGATGATCGCGCCCGTGTTCCTGGCCCAGGCCGGCTGGCGCGAGTGGGGAACGCTCTCCGCCGCGGGCTGGGTGAACGTGCTCTTCCTCGGGCTCGGCTGCTCGGGGCTCGGCTACCTCCTCTGGTACGCGGCCCTGGCCCGGCTCGAGGCCTCGCGCGTCGCGGCCTTCCTGTACCTCGAGCCGCTCGTGACCCTGGCTGCGGCGGCGCTGGTCTTGGGAGAGAAGATTCGGGCCACGACCGTCGCGGGAGGAGCGCTGGTCCTCGCGGGGGTCTCCCTGGTCCAGATGCGCCCTGGGGACAGGGCCGGCGGAGTCAGTCATGAAACGTAGCGTCTTCCTCTGTCTGATCGTGTTCTCGCTCGCGGTCGTCCCGCTGCCCGCGCAGCAGGCGGGCGGACACGACCAGGGCCACGACGCCACGATCCACCACAGCTTCGACGACGTCGACCGCTGGGTGAAGGCATTCGACGACCCGGGGCGGGACGCCTGGCAGAAGCCGGAGAAGGTGGTTCGCTTCCTCGGCGTAGCGCCGGGACAGAACGTGGCCGACCTCGGGGCGGGAACCGGTTACTTCACGGTCCACCTCGCCAAGGCCGTGGGCGCGAAGGGCAAGGTCTACGCTGCGGACATCGAGCCCAACCTGGTCGCCTACCTCGGCGAGCGGGCCGCGAAGGCGAAGCTGATCCAGGTCGTCCCGATCCTCGCGGCGCCCGACGATCCGAAGCTCCCGGCGGGGGGCGTGGATCTCATCCTCATCTGCGACACCTGGCACCACATCGACGACCGCTTGAACTACCTCTCCCGTCTGGCTGCGACGCTCGCTCCCGGAGGGCGCGTAGCGGTGGTCGACTTCCGCGAGGGCGAGATGCCCGTGGGGCCGCCGCCGGCGCACAAGCTGAGCCGGGAGGCGGTCGTGAAGGAGTTCGAGACCGCGCACTGGAGGCTCGTGGACGAGTACAAGAAGCTCACCTACCAGTACGTGCTCGTCTTCGCTCCGGCGCCCCCGGGCTAGCGGCGACGCGGGAGGCGCGGGCCGCGCGCAGCACGACGACGTCGTCGACCCGGCGGGCGCGGACGCCGCACGGCAGATCGAGGGACTTCTCGCCGGCCGCCCGGGCCAGATTCCACAGCGCATGCACGTGGCGGGCGCTGATCCGCCGCGGATCGACGCCGGCGCGCTCGAGCGCCAGGCGTGCCATGCGCCGTCCGACCGGCGCCGGAGCGTCCCCGAGCGCGTGGGCGGCGACCGTCAGCGCGGAGCCGCGCCGTCGTGTGGCGCGCTCCAGAGCCTCGCGGGCGATGTCGTCCAGACACTGCGCGTCCTCCCGCAGCCTCTCGGCGATCTGGACGAGATGACGCGCTGCCCTGGGATTGAGCGTGGTCTCGAGGAAGGGGAGGACGAGACGGCGCAACCGGTTGCGGTCGAAGCGGAGCTCCTCGTTCGAGGGATCTTCGAGAAACGGGATGCGGTGCCGCTTCAGGTACGCGCGAAGGTCCGCGCGCTCGATCCGCAGCAAGGGGCGCACGAACGGTCCCGGCCCCGCGTCGGCCATTCCCGTGAGCGCGGTCGGGCCCGCGCCGCGCAGGAGCCGGAACAGCACCGTTTCTGCCTGGTCGTCGAGGGTGTGGCCCGTGGCCACGATCGTGGCACCGGCCGAGCCCGCGGCGCCTCGCAGGAAGTCCCGGCGCACGCGGCGCGCCGCTTCCTCGGGAGATTCTCCCCGCAGGCGTAGTCGGCGGACGCTCCGGCGCTCGGAGATGCAGGGCAGCCCCATGCGCTTCGCCAGATCCCGCACGAAACGGCGGTCGTCCGCCGAGCGGGGCCTCAGGCCGTGGTCGAGATGGCCAACGGTGATGCGCAGCGGCTGCCCGGCCGCGTAGCGCGCGATCAGGTGGAGGAGCGCGACCGAGTCGCCGCCGCCCGAGACGGCCACGAGAACCGAGGAGCCGCGGGGCAGAAGGCTCCGGGCCGCGTGGCGGAAGGCGAGCTCCACCCGTTCGGCCATGCTTCAGCGCCTCTCCGCGCCGCGCCGCGCCGCGCGTTCCTTCACCCACGGGAAGATCGCTTTCGCGGCCACCCGGCAGCCGGCGGAGTTGGCGTGGACGTGGTCGATGAAGAGCGACCCTTCCGCCCGAAGGAAAGCGGTGACGAGGTTCACCCCGTCCACCTCCTGTTCGACGCAGAACCGCGCCGCGGGGATCTGGTAGTGGACGAAGTCGGGGGCGCGCTCGCGGATCTGGGCCTCGTACGGCCAGGCGACGACCAGCATGTCCGCTCCGCTCCTTCGGCACAGGTCCCGAATCTCCCCCAGCGTGTCGTAGAACTCTCGCTCCGTGAGACGCGGCTTCCCGCCCGGGGGCCCAGGCCTGCGGGCGACCCCGTCCAGGAGCAGCTTCATTCCGTACGCGGTGCGGCTGCGCAGGAGCGCCGCCTCGAGGCGGCTCATCGTGAGCATCCTGGCCGTCTCCGGGTCCGAGAACGGCATGCCGTCGTCGATGTCGTTGAACCCGAAGGCGGCGAGCACGAGGTCGGGTTGCAAGGCGATCCCGCGGGTCTCGAGGAAGCGCTTCCCCTGGAAGGCGGTGTAGCCCGGGACCCCGGCGTTGATCACCTCGGCGTCGCTCCCGTCCTCACGCAGCAGCAGCTCGAGCCGCGCGGGCCAGGTCTCGTCTCCGCCGACCCCGACCCCGAAGGTGCAGGAATCGCCCAGGGCGAGGACCCGGAAGCCCCGCTTCGGCCGCGCGGGACGAGGCGACCTCAGTCCCTCGTGGGTCGTCACGGTGAAGCTCACCGGATTGTCCCGGATCCGTCCCGCCACGGGGAAGTCCCGGAGCTCGGGGAGCAGCCTCCAGAACAGGACCGGATCGAACTCCATGATGTCGTTGAGAGCGGGCAGACCCAGGACCTCGATCATCCGCTCGTGCTCGCGGTGGGTCGGTGTGTCGGGGCGCGGCAGGAGCAGGCGCGCGCCGCCCTCGAGAGCCAGAAGGCCCAGGACGGTGAGGATCGCCGAGAAGGCGATCTTCTTGGCGAGGGGCGGATCTTTCTCCCGGGGCTCGCTCATGGCCGTGACCGCCGCGCGGCGGCCTCCTCGCGCGCTCTCGCGATATCGGGATCGGCGGGATCGTAGCGGGCCGCCTCGGCGAGCGCCGAGAACGCTGCGTCGGCCCGCCCGAGGCGCAGCAGGGCGAGGCCCAGGTTGTAGCGGGCCCGCGCGAAGGACGGACGGGCGCGGATCGCCTCCTCGAACTGGAACACCGCTTCGTCCAGCTTCCCGACCGCGGCCAGCGTGATCGCAAGGTTGTTGTGTGCGTCGGCGAAAAGCGGATCCAGGTCCAGCGCCTTGCGATAGAGCTCGATCGCCTCCGCGTACCGTCCCTCCTCGTGGAGGACGATCCCCAGGTTGTCGTACGCCTCGGGGGCGTCGGGGGCGATCCGGGCGGCCTGCTCGAAGTGCTCCCGGGCTTCCCGGGTGTCGCCGCGGGCGAGGAGCAGGGCTCCCAGGTTGTTGTGCGCGCTGAAGGCGCCGGGGTTCTTGGCGAGCGTGTCGCGCCACAGCGTTTCGGGATCGGAGTAGACGGCGCTCTGGCGCAGGGTGAGCGCTCCCAGGACCGCGAGGAGCGCCGCGCCCAGGACGGGGGCGCTGCGGTGCCACGGGCCGCGATCCGGAATCGAGGCGGCTGCACACCCCACGACGGGCACCAGAACGCCGAGGCTCGCCAGGTACTGGAAGTGATCGGCGACGAACGAGTAGCGCATGGGATAGACGTTCAAGAACCCGAGGGCCGGGAACAGCGTGCCGACGAAGAACAGCGATCCCGCGAGGGGGGCCCGCCCGATGCGTCCTCGCATCGCCCAGAGCAGGACGAGGACGGAGGCGGCGGCGATCGGGGGCAGATACTGCGCGGCCGATCCTGCGTCGATGGGCCAGCGCGGGTAGATGAAGATCAGCGGCCGCGGCCAGACGAGCTTCGCCGCGTAGAACCACGCCGCGCGGCCCGCCACGAGCAAGCGCTCGGCGAACGTCAGGTCCCACGCCCCGCCGGCCGCGCCGACGACACTCCTCTCCATCCAGGCGGTGAGAACCCCCATCGCGGCGCCGACGGCCAGAAGCGGCGCGGCCGGGAGGATCTGGCGCCGTGGGACGCGGCCCGTTTTCCACCAGACGATGAGCAGCATCGCGGCGGGGAAGGTGGCGGTCACGGTCTTGCTCAGGAGGGCGCCGAGGAAGAGCGCGACGACCGCGGCGTAGCCACGCCAGGTCTCCCGAACAGCGGGACGGTCGCCGTCGAGCGGGCGGAACGACAGCCAGGCGTGCGCCGCTGCCAGGTAGAACGCCGCGGAAAGAACGTTCTTGCGCTCCGTCACCCAGGCCACCGACTCGACGTGGACCGGATGCAGCGCGAACACCGCGGCGGCGAGCCACGCGCCCGGGATGGCGAGCCTTCGCAGAAGGCACCAGAGCAGGATCGCGCTCAGGGCATGGAGCAGGACATTCGTGAGGTGGTACCCGAGGGGCGCGAGCCCCCACAGCCGGTACTCGATCCAGAAGGTCGTGTGGACCACGGGGTAGTACTGGGGGACCGCCCCGATCTCGAGCCAGATCCGGCGCAGGCCGTCGACGGTGCGCAGGGTCGGGTTCTCCGTGACGTGGTCGTCGTCGTCCCAGATGAAGCCCGCTCCGAGCGCGGGAAGATAGGCGAGAAGAACGAGGACGAGGAGCGCGGCCGCGGCGGCCTCGGGGTTGATGCGCTGTGGAGGTCGTTCCATCTGGGAAGCGGATTCTCCGACCAACCAACGGGGGCAGAGCCGGTACGGGCCGCCGATTGTACCGCTTCGATGGAGTCGGAGAGCGCTATGATCGGAAGCGTGGGCAAGCCAGGACGCCGGCGGTGATCGCCTCGAACCTAGAGGCCTACCTCGCACGCATCGGCTGCCACCGGCCGCTCACCCCCTCCGCCGAGACGCTGCGGCAGCTCCAGGTGGCCCACCTGCTGACGGTGCCCTTCGAGAACCTGAGCATCCACGCGGGCGAGCCGATCGTCCTCGACGAGGCCGCCCTCTTCGAGAAGATCGTGGTCCGCCGCCGCGGGGGGTTCTGCTACGAGCTGAACGGCCTGTTTGCCGCTCTGCTACGCGACCTGGGCTTCCGGGTTTCCATGCTCTCGGCGGGCGTCGCCCGGACCGAGGGCGGTTTCGGGCCCGAGTTCGACCACATGACCCTGCTCGTCGAGCTCGAGCGGCGCTGGCTCGCGGACGTCGGCTTCGGAGATTCGTTCCGGGAGCCTCTGCTCCTGGACGAGCGCGCAGATCAGGTCCAGGGCAGGCGCGCGTACCGCATCCGTCCGGACGGGGAGCGTCTCGTCCTGCTGCAGCGCGATGCCGGAGGCGAGTGGGAAGCGCAGTACCGCTTCGGCCTCGAGCCCCAGGCCATCGCCGCATACGCCGGGATGTGCCGCCATCACCAGAACTCGCCCCAGTCGTCCTTCACGCAGAGACGCATCTGCTCGCGGGCAACCCCCGAGGGGAGGATCACACTGAGCCCGATGCGGCTGATCACGACCCGGGGCGGCGAGCAGACCGAGCGGACGGTGGCGGACGAGGCGGAGCATGCGGCGCTCCTGAGGGAGCACTTCGGGATCGTGATGCCTGGACGAGAGCTGTCCGGCTAGGACGGCGGCAGGGGAGCCCGGATCCGAAAGCGCGTGCCGCCACTGGCGATCACCCGTCCCTCCCCGTCGAGGGCCTGCACTTCCCAGACGTGCACTCGTCCCGGGAGAAGCGCCGAAGCCTCCTGCGGCGCGAGCGAGAGGCTCGGGGACTCGCTAGAGCGCACGAAAAGGGGCCAGACGGCATCGGCGTCCTCGATCTTGACGGTGTAGCGGAGCGCCCCCTCGACGGGGCGCCACTCGAAGAGGCTCGGCGCGGTCTCGAGATCCCCGCGCGGGGCGACCAGCGTGAGGGTGCGGGCCGACGTTCCGGAGGCCTGCGCCGACTCCCGCGGCCCTGGCCTGAAGACGACCCACAACGCAAGGCCCAAGACCACGGCCCCGAGGAGCAGGCCCAAGAAGAGCCCGCGCATGCTTCGCCCCTCGCCGTCCAGGACGCTCATGACGGAGGAGCCACCCCCGGAGCCGCCAGGAAGGCGAAGCTCGCGCGCACGCGCTCGAATTCCGGCCGGTCGGCGGCGGCTCGCTTCTCCGGGGAGTACGCACGGAACACGTACACCCAGTCCTCGTTGTGGACGATGTCGACCGTCACCACCGTGACCGAGGAGGACGTTCCCGCCTTCCCCTTGAGCACGACCTCGAGCCCCCGCCGGCCGGCAATGGTCACGGGCCCGCGCGAGAGTTCCTCGAGCTCCCGGTAGCTCTGATCGAGCTGGATCATCACCTGCGGAAACAGGACATCCGGAAGGGCGGCGACGAAATCCTTCCGCGCGCCGGTGAGCGAATGCCGTTCGACGGTCAGGAACGATCCGGCGTGGGTCCGCACGTAGTTCGGTCCGGCAGTGAGCGCCGGGGAATACTCGAATCGGCAGCCCAGGGTGGCGCTCTCGAACGTGCGCGATCCCGTCTGCGGACGCAAAGCCGCGAACAGGATCCACGCCCCCAGAGCCAGAAGTGCGGCGCCAGCGATGCACAGCGGCAGGATCAGTGGCTCGCGCGGCCTTGCCTCGTGGCCGCGTCCCGTCTCGGTATCCGTTGCAATCATCCCCGTTACTGTAGCAGGACTGCGGGGGGCGGGGCAGTTTCTTCCCGGTCGAGCACATCTTCCCCTTCTTTCCATTCCACGCACGCTCCGCATGGCCTCGAAACGTCGGAACTCGAGCACCAAGCGGCGGGCACCCGCGTTGCAAGCGTCTCCCGCGCATCTGCGCCAATCGAGGTGAGACAGCGTCGTGACCAGCGATTCTCGTTACAAGGCCGCGGTTTCCGATTGCGGGATCGTAATCCGCTCTCGGTGGAGCTCCGGGGGGCGCTCCGATGACGAAGCTGCAAGTCGCGCTTGGGCCGTGGGATATCGATCTCGATCTCGTGCGGGGCGGCGCACCGAGAGTCGGCATCCCGCTTGCCAGTGGATAGCGCGACTCGCTCGCCGATCCATGGAGGAGAACCGGATGCGGAGGAGTGTGGCAGGGATTTTCGGCCTGGGTCTCGTTCTCGTCGTGGCCGCCTCGATGCCCTCGGCCGCGGGCACGATCGGCGTGGCCTGGACGTCGGTGGCGAACGCCGCGGGCTACCGCGTCTACTACGGCCTGGCCGCGGGCGAGTACGCCCAGTTCAAGGACGTGGGTCCGGTCACGGAGACGACTCTGTCCGGACTCGATGACTGCAAGGCGTACTACGTCGCGGTGAAGGCCTACAACAGCGCGGGAGAGTCCGCGGGGTTCTCGAACGAGGTCTCCGGCTGGTCGCGCCCGACCGTGGCCGCCGCGAGCCCATCGTCCGAGATGCAGGGCGCTTCCGGGACCGTACAGATCACGGGGACCAACTTCAAGAGCGGTGCGACGGTCCAGATCGACAATCCCAACGTAGCGCTGACCTCCACGACGATCGTCAACTGCCAGCGCATCGATCTGGGTGTGGCGGTCGCGCCCGCTGGAGCGGGGCAGCGTCCGGCGCAGGCGGGGAAGTTCTCGGTGGCCGTCACGAATTCGGACGGAACCTACGGAACGCGCACGGAGGCGTTCCAGGTGCTCATCAACCCGTTCCGGTTCGATGTGAACCGCTCCGACGCGACCACGCTCGGGCGCCTCGACGGCAAGGACACGGTCTGGCTGGCGAGGTTCTTCGGCAGCCAGGAGCCCGACGCCCTGTACGACCCGGACTTCGACCTGGACGGCGACGGCTGGGTGGATGGAGAAGACCTGGTGTTCCTGGCGACCAATCTCGGCCGGTGTTGGTCCGGCTCCACCTGGAACGTCGGCGCCTGCGCGGGGCATCCGTGAGTGGCGCGGCGAGTTCCCTGGGGGTACGCATGAGACGCGCGAAGCGGTTTCCATTCCTGTTCGTCCTTCTCCTCGGCGCCGTGGCCTGCGGAGGAGGAGGATCGAACGACGTGATGAACGACCCGGGCGGCGCCCTGGCCGCGAGCTTCACGGCGGCCCAGCCGAACCCGGGCAGCCTCACGACCGCAATGGCTCCCGGCAGCGCGAACGGATCGTTCGTGACGGTCGCCATCAACATCGCGAACACCAACGACGTCTACGGAGCCGCGTTCGTGATCACCTTCGACCCGTCCAAGGCGAGCTACCAGGGGTGGACGCACGGCGCGATCCTGGAGACCGGGGGCCACGTTCCCACATACCAGGTGGACGCTTCGGTGCAGGGGAAGGTCGTCGTGGGGGCGACGCGCAATGGGGCCGTGGGGTCCGTCAACGTCAGCGGGGTCAAGAACCTCATCAACCTGACCTTCCGCATGAATGCGGCCGGGAGCTCCGCGCTCGACTTCGATCTCCCGTCCTCGGCGCTCTACAACGGCGCGGCTCCTCCGCAGCCGATCCCGAGTGTAGGCTTCTTCGGGGGGACGCTGCAGGCGAGCTGATGTCTCGCTCCGGAACGGACGATCCGCGCTGCCAGGCCACCGCTTGCCTCCTCGCGGGCCGGAACCTAGGTTTCAGGAACGTAAGAGACAAACGGAGCCGGAGTTGAGAGCGATCCAGGACGCGCACTCGAGGGAAACGGCCGCGCCCGCCGCGAGCGCGGCGTCGACCCGAGGCTACCTCGCGGATCCGGAGGCGTTCTGCCGCGGGATCATCCAGGGGATGCGCTGCGGCATCCTGGCCGTGGACCGGCGCCGCCGCCTCGCGATCGCCAACGATCTGGCGGTCCAGATCCTCGAGCTATCCCGGCCCCCGCGCCCCGGACAGCCGGTGGAGGAGGCGCTCCAAGATCATCCGCAGGTCGCCCGGATCCTGACCGAGTCCTTCGGCATGGCCAGCCTCCCGAACCGGGCCGAGATCGGCATCCAGACGGCGACCGGGAAGCAGAAGACCGTGGGGTTCACCCTCTCCTTCATCACCGGCGCCGATGGGGGCCCGCTCGGGGCGGCGGTGTTCTTCAAGGACCTCACCCACGTGGAGCACCGCGAGGAGCAGGAGCGGCTCCGGGACCGCCTGGCCGCCCTGGGCGAGATGTCCGCGAACCTGGCCCACGAGATCCGCAACCCGTTGGCCGGGATCGAGGTCTCGTGCGCTCTCCTCAAGCGCAGGCTCTCGCCCGAGGACAACGGGCGCGAGATCCTGGACAAGGTGGTCGGAGAGGTCCGGCGCCTGAACCGCACGATCACCTCGAGCCTCGAGTTCGTCCGGCCGCTGTCCCTGAGCCTGGCCCCGTGCGCGCTCGAACCTCTGCTCGAGGAAGCGCTGCAGGTGGCGGAGGGAAGACGCGGGCGTCCGGGGATCCGCTTCGAGCGGCGCTACGTGGGAGGGATCCCCCGCTTCCTGATGGACCGGGCGCAGCTGCGCCAGGTGTTCGAGAACCTCTTCCTGAACGCGATGGAGGCGATGGGCGAGGAAGGGGTCCTGACCATCGAGACCGACACGGTCGCCGCACCGGAGGCTCCCCAGACCCCCTACCGACCTCCGGGCGTCCACGCGGACCCCTGGCGTCAGTTCGAGCGCTACGCGGTCGTGCGCGTGTCCGACACCGGACCGGGAATCGCCGAGGAGTACCGCGACAAGCTGTTCTACCCGTTCTTCACCACCAAGAAGCAGGGCTCCGGGGTAGGGCTGTCCATGGCCCGAAAGATCGTCGACAGCCACCGCGGGCTCATCGACGTCGAGAGCCCCCACGGCCGGGGGGCCACGTTCACCGTACGGATCCCGCTCGTCAGGGGCGGGGAGGAGTGACTGGCATGAAGAGGATTCTCGTCGCCGAGGATGAGCAGACGCTTCGCGAGGGGATCGTGAGCGCCCTTCAGGAGCGTGGTTGGCAGGTTTCCGAGGCGGCCGACGGGGCGCAGGCGATCGCCCAAGTCGAGGAAGAAGTATTCGACATGGTCGTCACCGACCTCAAGATGCCCGAGGCCAGCGGCCTCGACGTGCTGCGGCGCTGCAAGATGCTGAACGAGAACACCGTCGCCCTGGTGATGACCGCATTCGGAACGGTGGAGTCCGCGGTCGAGGCCATGAAGGCCGGGGCCTACGACTTCGTGGTGAAGCCGTTCGATCTCGAAGAGCTCGAGATGAAGATCGAGCGCGCGCTCGAGCATCGCCGCCTGTTGGCCAAGCTCCAGGTCTACGATCGGGAGACGGTCCTGCCGCGCTTCGAGAACATCGTGGGCGAAAGCCGCCAGATGAAGGAGATCTTCCGCACCATCGAGAAGGTGGCCCGCTCCAATGCCACGGTCCTCGTGCTCGGGGAGACCGGGGTCGGCAAGGAGCTTGTTGCGGAGGCGATTCACCGCAACTCGAGCCGGGCCGACCGCCCCTTCGTGAAGATGAACTGCGCCGCGCTCCACGAGAACCTGTTGGAGTCCGAGCTGTTCGGTCACGAGCGGGGGGCCTACACGGGCGCCGAGCGGCAGCGCATCGGACGCTTCGAGCTGGCCAACGAGGGGACGCTCTTCCTGGACGAGATCGGCAACATGACCCCCTCGACCCAGGCCAAGGTGCTGCGGGTCCTCCAGGAGCGCGAGTTCGAACGGCTGGGGGGCAATCGCACGATCAAGGTGGACGTGCGGCTCGTGGCCGCCACGAACCGGGACCTCGAGGATGCGATCTCGCACGGCGAGTTCCGCGAGGACCTCTACTACCGGCTGAACGTGGTGAACGTCAAGGTGCCGCCCCTGAGGGAGCGCAAGGAGGATATCGTCCCCCTCGCCCAGCACTTCATCCAGCGCTACTCGGCGGAGCTCCAGAAAGATGTGAGGGGGATGGAGCCCGGCGCCGTGCGCGCGCTCAAGCGCCACACCTGGCCCGGCAACATCCGCGAGCTCGAGAATACCGTGGAGCGCGCCGTGCTGATGTGCGAGGGGACGTTTCTGGGGCAGGACGATCTGAACCTGATCCCCGGTGGCCGCGGCGAGGAGGACAACGTCACCTCCATGAACCTCCGCTTGCCGCCGACCGGGATCCGGCTCGAGGACCTGGAGAAGCAGGCGATCCTCGAGGCGCTCCGCATCAACAACTGGATTCAGAAGGATGCGGCGCGTTTCCTGGGGATCTCCTCGCGCGTCATGAACTACAAGGTGGCGAAGTACGAGATCAAGTACCCGAGGTGGAGCAAGAACAAGCAGGCGAGCTGAGCCCCTCGAGCCTCATCCCTCTCCGGCGCGACCCGTGCTAGCCTTCCCCTTTTCGTCCGCGAGGGGAGGGCCTGCCCATGTCCCATCGGGTGGACTGGAACACCTACTTCATGAACATCGCGCACCAGGCCGCGACGCGGTCGACCTGCGACCGCAAGCATGTCGGAAGCGTGATCGTGCGGGACCGGACGATCCTCTCCACGGGGTACAACGGATCGATCCGCGGAATGCCTCACTGCGACGAGGCGGGCCACCTGATGGAGGCCGATCACTGCGTCGCAACCGTCCACGCCGAGGCGAACGCGATCATCCAGGCGGCGAAGAACGGGGTCCGCATCGAGGGGGCCGAGCTGTACACGACCGCATCCCCGTGCTGGGGCTGCTTCAAGCTCATCGCCAACGCCGGAATCCGTACGATCTATTACGGCGAGTTCTACCGCGATACGCGTAGCGTCGATGTCGCCCGCCAGCTCGGCATCAGCCTGATCGACCTGAGCCATCCGACCCGGGATCCCGCGTAGCACGGAAAACGAAAAGGCCGGCGGCTGATCGCCGCCGGCCCTTTCTTTGGCCTTGCGATCTCTTGAAAGGCTCCGGTTACTTCTTGGCCGCCTTCTTCTTGGTCGCCTTCTTCTTCGTGGCCTTCTTCTTCGCTGCCATGATCGATCTCCTTTCGGTTTTCCTTAGAGCCTGGTCTTCAAACCGGGCTCAAGATCTGGGACCATCCCAGAATCGAACCCCAATATATAGGGTTCCTACCCCGTGTCAAGAGTTTTTCCGCAGTGGTCACCCCGGCGTGCTGGAGAGGGTTGGCGGCAGGGACGGCGAGGCGAGAAGCGAGCCCGCGGCCGGTTTGCGCCGGGATGTGTGCGGGCGTAGGATGCGACAGCCGGTTCCGGGATGGGATCGGTTCCCTCCAGGGTTGAGAGGGCAGGAGACAGAACATGCGAGCTCTGAGGTCCGCGATCGTGCTCACGTTGATGGTGATCCTCGCCTCCGCCGGAGTGTTGGCAGCCGAGACCCCCGCGGGAAAGGACGCTCCCGCGAAGGTCGCAGCGCCGGCCCCCTCGAAGGACACGCTCAAGAACCCCGCCGCGCTCACGGCACAGGCCCCCGAGACCTTTCGCGTGAAGTTCGAGACGTCCAAGGGGGACTTCCTCGTGGAGGTCACGCGAGCGTGGTCTCCGAAGGGCGCCGATCGCTTCTACAATCTGGTCCAGGCCACATACTTCAGCGACGTGCGCTTCTTCCGCGTCGTGCCCAACTTCGTGGTTCAGTTCGGAATTCACGGCTCTCCCGAGATCGCCCGGGCGTGGCAGTCCGCGAAGATCCAGGATGACCCGGTGAAGGAGAGCAACAAGAAGGGATTCATCACCTTCGCCACTTCCGGGCCCAATTCGCGCACTACCCAGCTCTTCATCAACCTGAAGGACAACCTGGGCCTCGACGCGCAGGGTTTCTCGCCATTCGGCAAGGTCCTCGAGGGGATGGATGTGGTCGAGAAGCTGAACGCGGAGTACGGGGAGACCCTGACCGGTCTGCAGGGCCAGATCGTCGAGCAGGGGAACCTGTTCCTGGCCCAGAAAGCCCCGCGGCTCGATTTCATCAAGTCCGCGAAGGTCGTGAAGTAGCCGGATGCGGGGCGCACTGGTCCTGTCGCTCGTCCTACCGCTGCTCGCAGCGGTGGGGCCTGACAGCGCGCCTCCGCCTCCCGCGCAAACCCTGCTTCCCGCCACCCTGCCGCAGGGCTGGTACGCGACGATCGAAACGAGCCTCGGCGTGATCGTGGCGCGCCTCTTCCCGGAACAGGCGCCGCAGGCGGTCGCCCACTTCGCCGCGCTGGCCGAGGGCCGACTCGAGTGGGTAGACCCTCTCACCGGGGTCACGAACAGGGGGAATTACTACGACGGGCTCGAGGTCCATCTGGCGGTCGCCGGTCAGCGCTTCGAGGCGGGGGACCCCACCGGGACCGGGCGCGGCGCGCCGCCCTTCTGGATCCCTCTCGAGGTGAACGGTCCGATCAAGTTCGACGCGCCGTGGCGGCTCGGGATGACCCGCGCCTCGCTCGGACGAATCAGCGGAGTCCTCTTCTTCGTCACCGCGACGGGGCTCTCCGCTCTGGATCGCGGCCACCCCTGCTTCGGCGAGGTGGTCAGCGGGCGGGAAGTCGTGTCGGCGATCTGCAACGTCAAGACCGGCCCGCGGGGAAACCCCCTCGAAGCAGTGGTCATTCGGCGAATCAGAATCCAGAAGGTCGGCGATCCGCCGCCCCTGCCCGAGCCGGTCCGCTTCACACCCAAGCCCCCTGAGTTCGGCCTGAAGGAACCTCCAGCCAAACCCTGAAGGTGCTGCTGGCGTGCTCTTTGCTCGAACTTCAGGCCCGTGCGCGGAGTCGGCCCGAGGTTGGTGCGGCCGGCCGTGGATTCTCCCCCAATCGGGGCGCAAGAAATGCGTGGCTTGGTAATCACGGCGATGAAACTCGGGCGGCTCGATCGCGCCACCGCAGGGCCCGCCAATTGTCGACAATATGGGTCCAAATTTGCCTTTGAAAACTCTGGCAATCCTCTCGAAAACGAGATATCACTTCCCTGCATCGACCGCGTGGTGAGTCGGACACACCACCACATTGCAAGCCACGCGAGCCGCTCCGGCCACCACGCGGTTCTTTTCGGCTCGCGAGGATCCCGACCCCAGGAGGCTGCATGGCAAAACGAACGGGCACGGTCGTTATCCGCCAGGAACTCTGCAAGGGCTGCGCTCTGTGCGTCGAGGCGTGCCCCACGCACTCGCTCGCGCTGACCCCGGACCTGAACCGGTTGGGTTACCACCCGGTTGAGTTTCTGCCGGACACGGGCTGCACCGGGTGTGGGGTGTGCTTCTACGCGTGCCCCGAGCCTTCGGCGATCGCGGTGTACCACGTCGACGAGGGCGCTGCCTAGGATCGGGAGACGGAGACGCGACATGGCGTGCGAGCTGATCAAGGGTAACGAAGCGATCGTCAAGGGCGCCATCCTCGCCGGGTGCCGCTCGTACTACGGCTATCCGATCACCCCGGCCAGCGAGATCGCCGAGGCGGCGGCCAAGTTCTTTCCGCTCGTCGGCGGGACGTTCGTGCAGGCCGAGTCCGAGACCGCGGCCATCAACATGGTCTACGGAGCCGCGTCCGCGGGCGACCGGGCCATGACCGGGTCGTCGGGGCCGGGCCTCTCGCTCATGCAGGAAGGGCTCTCCTACCTGGCGGGGAGCGAGCTCCCCTGCGTCGTTGCCGACATCATGCGGGGCGGGCCGGGCCTGGGCAACATCGGCCCCGAGCAATCCGACTACAACCAGATGGTGAAAGGCGGGGGGCACGGCAACTACCACAACATCGTGTACGCTCCCGCATTCGCTCAAGAGATGTGCGACCTCACCATGAAGGCGTTCGAGGTCGCCGACCGCTACCGCAATCCCGCGATCATTCTGGCCGACGGATTCATCGGGCAGATGATGGAGCCGGTGGAGTTCCCGTCCCAGGCGCGGGTCGCGCCCCGGAAGGACTGGGCCGTGTACGGGGACGAGCCCTCGCGGCGGAACCTGATCTCCTCGATCTTCCTGGCGCACGAGGTCCTCGAGCAGCACAACCGAAACCTCATGGCGAAGTACGAGAGGGCCGCCGAGGAGCTCCCCGAATGGAAGACCTACCGGATGGACGATGCCGAGGTGGCCCTCGTCGGATACGGGATCGTGGGAAGGGTCCTGCGCAGCACGGTGGATCTCGCCCGGAAGAACGGCCTGAAGGCCGGCCTCATCCGTCCCGTCACCCTCTGGCCGTTCCCCAAGCGGGCCATCGAGGACGCGATCGCCGGGGTCGTGCGCTTCCTCGTGGTGGAGCTGTCCGACGGTCAGATGGTCGAGGACGTGCGGCTCACCGTCGCGGCACGGCGCCCCGTCGGCTTCTACGGACGCCAGGGCGGAATGGTCCCCACACCTGCGGAGATCTTCGACGTACTGACCGGCACCAGGGAGGACGACCGTGTCTCGTAAACTGGCGTACGGCTGTCCCGAGAGCTTCTACGACGAGTTCGACCGCAAGGACGGGGATCACTTCACCACCCACTACTGTCCGGGCTGCGGTCACGGCCAGGTCCACAAGTACATCGCCGAGGCTCTCGACGACTTCGCGGTCCGCGACCGCACGATCTTCGTGAGCCCGGTCGGCTGCTCGGTGTTCGCCTACTACTACTTCGACGTGGGCAACGTCCAGGCGGCCCACGGCCGCTGTCCCGCCGTCGCCACCGGGATCAAGCGGGCCCGTCCGGACAGCATCGTCATCGGGTATCAGGGCGACGGGGACCTCGCGGCGATCGGCGGAAACGAGATTCTCCAGGCCGCGAACCGCGGCGAGAACATCACGGTCTTCTTCGTCAACAACGCCATCTACGGAATGACCGGCGGTCAGATGGCTCCCACGACGCTGATCGGGATGAAGACCTCCACCACCCCGCGCGGGCGGCACGCGGAAAACGAAGGATTCCCGATCCAGGCTTGCGAGCTCCTCGCCGCGCTCAAGGCGCCGTACTACCTCGAGCGGGTCGGGCTCGGCGACAACAAGAACAACAACAAGACGCGAAAGGCGGTGCGCAAGGCGATCCAGTACCAGATCGAGAACAAAGGGTTCTCCCTGGTCGAGATCCTCTCCCCGTGTCCTACGGGGTGGGGGATGGAGCCGGTGGCCGCCGCGGAATGGACTCTGGAGAGCATGACGAAGGTGTTTCCTCTGGGAATCTACCGCGACGGACACGAGCTCCCGCTCGGGCATCCGCGACACAGGATCGAGCCGGAGCCGGCGCGCATCCTCGACGTCCTGGGACTCTCCGGCGCGGCACGCGGGCCGCAGGCTTCCGCAGGGCGGCCGGGCATCGAGGAGGCGCGCTTCAAGTTCGCCGGCTTCGGCGGGCAGGGGGTGCTCCTCATGGGAGTGGTCCTCGCCCAGGCGGGGATGAACGAGGGCAGGCATGTCTCCTGGATGCCGTCGTACGGCCCCGAGATGCGCGGCGGCACGGCGTACACCAGCGTGACCCTGTCGGACGACGAGATCGGCTCCCCGCTGATTCACCAACCGACCGTCCTGGTCGCCATGAACGGGCCGAGCCTCGAGCGCTTCACGAACGACGTGGTCCCCGGCGGCACGATCTTTTTCAACTCGTCGCTCGTGCCCGAGCCGCCGCAGAGACAGGACGTGACCGTCGTGGCGGTACCGGTGAGCGAGATCGCGGATCGCCTGGGAAACACGAAGGTGGCCAACATGGTCATGCTCGGAGCGATCGTGGGCCGGGGCTGCGGGCCCTCCCACGACGCGCTCCTGGCCGCGCTTCCCGCGGTGCTGAAGTCCCGGCCCGAACTGATCGAGCTGAATCGCAGGGCGATCGCGGCGGGTGTCGAGGCCGTAGGGGAAGGGAAGGGGTCCTTGCTCCCCGCCCCTTCGCGGTAGAACTGGCGATGACGGAGAGATCGTGCGGATCAGGGATCTCGATCTGAGGGGGGAAGGAGGCCGCTTGCCATGACGCCCAAATCCGATGATCGCCTCGACTGCTGGGATCCCGCGTCCCGGGAGTCGTTCCGGGATCTCCCCGACGGCGGCTGCCCGCTCGATCCCGAGAGAAACCAGACCGGGCTGTGCGGTGAGGCGCAGGCGGACGGAGTCCCCTGCGTCGACTCCAAGCGCCTGTGCGAGCTGTGCGGTCGCGCGCACGAGGGAAGGTCGCAGTCCGGGGGGCGAGGAGAACCCGAATGTCCGTCCGCGACCTGATCGACCGTAGCATCGCCGTCCGGGAGGAGATCGACCAGCTGCTCCACGAGGGGAAGCTCAGCCGGCGGCGCGAAGGGCAGCGGCGCGCCTCGCGGGGACGGGGCTCCTGGGTCCCGATGATGGACATCACCGAGGGCGAGCGGGGATTCCGCGTTTTCGCGGAGCTGCCGGGAGTCGCCGAGGAGGACGTGGCGCTCGAGGTCTCGAAGAACCGTCTGACGATCTCGGGTGTCAAGGGCGGAGCGAGCCAGCCGGGGGACGGGACGCCCTTCTTCCGTGAGAGGTCGTTCGGCGGTTTTCATCGGACGATCCTGCTGCCGTCAGAGGTGGACGGCACGGACGTCCGCGTCTCCTTCGATCGCGGCGTCCTGACGATCACGCTCCGGAAGGCGGTCCCCGCCGAGCGATTCCCGCACGAAGCGGCGGGCGTCCCCTGACGGGGGCCTACCGCAAGAAACACGAAGGGGCGGGCCCGCGGGCCCGCCCCTTCTCGTCTCGGTGCTGGAAACGCTACTTCTTGGGGGCCAGGGACTTGATGTAGTCGGAGATCGCCTTGGCCTCTTCCGGCTTCAGCTTCCCTTCGAACTTCGGCATCTTGTTCTTGCCTTCCATCGTGACCTTCGTGATGTCGTCGGCGCTGAGCGCGAACCCCGGATCGTTGAAGTTCGCCGAGCCCTTGGCCATCGCCTTGGCGACGCCGTCCGCGCCGTGACACATGGCGCACTTGCTGGCGTAAAGGGCCTTCCCATCCACCCCTTCCGCGAATGCGGGGGCGAGCAGAGCGCAGGCAAGCACGAGGGCGGTGCAGATCGACAGCGTCCGTTTCATGCGCGATTCCTCCTCATTCGGCATTCACCGAGCCCACGGTCGATCCGTGGGGAAGTCCGGACCAGCATAACCGGACCCGGCCCCCTCGGCCAGAGCCTAGTGGACCATTCTTGTCCACATTGGAGATCCCGCGACGGATCCGGCTCAGGGGTTCAGCTGGTTCAGGATCTGCGGACTTTCCTCCTCGATGGCGAGGAGGGTGTGGCAGATCGTGCAGTCCTGGGAGATCGTCTCGCCGTCCGCGGTCTTGTGGGCGTCGTCGTGGCAGCGGAAGCAGCCGGGGAAGTCCTGGTGCCCGATATGGTTGGCATAGTTGCCCCAGCGGATGTTCATGCTCGGGAAGACGTTGACGCAGTAGAGCTCCGCCAGGGTTTGTGCCGCGGCCTCCACGCTGGCTGCCTTCGACGCGTAGAGCGCGGGATCGAGCTTCTTGTAGAACGACCGGATCTGCTCGGGGATGCGGATCCGGGCCTCCTCGTGGCTCGCGTAGTCCTGCTCGAGAGCCTTCAGGCCCTCACGCTTGACGAACGGGAGGCTGCGGTCGATCTTCCCCTGCTGCAGCGCGGAATCGATCTCGTTACCGGCCAGGCGGAAGACGTGAGACGGCCGGTTGTGACAGTCGATGCAGTCCATCACGCGCCACTCGGGCTGCTTCTCCGCTCCGGCGTCGCCGTCCCCGGCGCCCTCCGACACGAATCTCCGCAGCGAGCCGTCGACCGCCTTCAGCTCGACCTCATAGATCGTCTGCCGGGTCTCGTCCGCGCGGTAGCGAAGCTGGATCCCCGGATCCACGTGCCAGTGAATCCCCTGGGCGCCCCGGCCCTGAACGCCCCCGACCTTCAGTAGGAGCACGGTCTTCTTCTCGGTGTTCTTCTCGTCGGCGTCGTAGCGCGTCACGACCTTGAGGCGGTCTCCCACGAACTTGGCGGGCCAGTGGCACTGCTCGCACGTCTCCCGTGCAGGCCGCAAGTTGTGGACCGGCACCGGGATCGGGCGATCGTAGAGACGGAAGGTCACCGAAACGAGCTGCCAGCTCCCCGCGAGCTTCGACTTGACGAACCAGTCTGCGCCCGGGCCGATGTGGCATGACACGCACATGACGCGCGCGTGCGGCGATCGCTGGTAGGTCGTGTACTCGGGGCTCATCACCGAGTGGCACGTGCTCCCGCAGAAGCCGACCGAATCCATCACCTCCACCCCCTTGTAAGTCGCGAGGGCGAGGATGGCCACGTTCAGGACGGAAACCGACAGCAGTGCGAGGACTGACCTTCGCACCGCGTCCCGATTCAGGTCGATGACGGGGAATGCGGGCGCCGGCTCGCCGCGCCCGATCATCTTCCGGATGCGCCGCCGCTCGAACCATGCGCCGATCGGGATCATGGCCAGTCCCGTCACGAAGAAGCCGGGCAGGACCAGATACGTGAGGATCCCGGAGTACGGACCTCCGTGGAAGCCGATGAAGCCGATTCCGAACAGAACCAGGATCAGCACGCCGCTCGCTGCCGCGAGTGCGGCGCCCAGGAGGCTGATCCAGTTGCGGGTGAGGGCAATGAAGAAATCGCGCATCGGTTCTCTTCCGGTCACCGAGAAGGGGGAACAGGATAGCAGCGCCCGCGCCAAATCGCCCCAATCCTCGGGAATCCAGGCGGACGAAACGCGGGTCGCACGGCGCGGGCACGACAGGACGGCGCTCCTCTTCGCCTGCGGCTTGGCTTCTGGCATGCTAGCTGCGTCCTGGCGTGGCCGTGGGGCTGGGCATGAAGATCCTCGTTGCGTACGACGGTTCCGTTCCCGCCGAGGCGGCGGTGGAGGAGGTCGTGCGCCGACCCTGGCCGGCAGGCACCGAGGTCCGGCTCGTGACGGTGATCGAGCCGCCCCTTCCACTCGACTCGGGAAACGGGGAAGTGGTGTATGCGCCGCTCCTGGAGCGCGTACGGTCGACTCAGCGTGAGGAAGCCTACCACGGCGTCCAGCGCGCTCTCGAGAGGTTCGAAGGACGCCACGACCTGACCACGAGCTGCGAGATCCGCGAGGGGAGGGCCAAGCACGCGCTCCTCGACGCAATCCAGGAGTGGGGGGCCGACCTGGTCGTCGCAGGCTCGGACGCCACGACAGGCTTGAGCCGGCTCTTCCTCGGGAGCGTGTGCCACGCCCTTGTGACCCACGCCCCGTGCAACGTCGAGGTCGTGCGGAGTCGAGCCCCGATCCCGCCTAGCCAGCCACGCTCCTCCTAGGGCCTTCCCGCCGGGGCCGACGAAAAACTTGCGGAAGAGCCTGAGAGAGAATACAACCGTGCGCAATGGTTTCGCATGATCCCGTTCAATCCTGAGGAAGGTCTTGAGCTGCTCGGCGAGCTCGTGCGAGCCGCCGCGCCTCCCGCGGGAGAGGAGGAGATCTGCGACAGGGGAGTGGCCATCACCGCCAGGGCCGTCGGCGCTTCGGCGGGGTTGATCCTTCTCTTCGGGCCGCCCCGGGTCCACACCGCGACTTGGGGTAGCGGCCCCTTCGAGGAGATGCTGCTGAGCGCGAAGCGAGAGAGCCCGAGCGTGGATCTGGCGGAGCAGGGCGCAGCACCCGACGGAGTTCCCCGCCGCGTCGCGTTCGCGCTCCCCCTGCAGGGCAAGGCAGGGAGCGTGGGACGCCTGGTCCTCGAGCGGCCCTCGCTCTGGGGTCCGCCGGCCCGCGCCTTCGCGCAGACCGCGGCACGCCTGCTCGCGTCCGCGCTCGAGTCCGTGAGGATCCTGCGTCAGAGCCGGCTCCAGGGGGAGCTCTTGGCGGGGCGCAACGTCGAGCTCGAAACCCTGCGCGAGCTGACCGCGAGGCTGCAGGAGTTGGTCGGAGAGGAGGAGATGCTCCAGTCCGCGCTGGACCTCGTGCTCGAGAAGATGGATCTGTCCGCGGGCTGGGTCTTCTGGGGAGAGTCCGAGCAGGGAGAGCTCCGCCTGGCGGCGAGCCGCGGTGTCGCAGAGGAGTTCGTCCACGAATCGCGGGAGCGCGGGGTGGGCCAGTGCCTTTGCCACGAGGTGTTCACGAGCGGCCGCTCCATGATCGCGAGGAACACTCTGGACTGCCCTCGTCTCCCACGGCTCGTCTCCGCCAACCAGCCCGCGACACACGCCTGCATTCCGTTGAAGTTCCAGCGCGGGGTCGTGGGCGTCCTGAACATCGCCGCGAGGGAAGGCCGGCTCTTCAGCGAGCAGGAGCTCCAATTCCTCGAGACCTTCGGCAACCAGGTCTGCCTGGCGGTGGATCGCGCCCAGACCATGCTCGCCGAGATGCGCCGCAACGCCGAGGCGCGCGCCCTCGTCACACTGGCCCGGGCGATCGGGGGCAGCTTGGAGCTGGAGCGCGTCCTGACCGCGGTCGGGGACTACGCTCGGGAGCTGCTCGGCGCCGACCGCTGCGCGATCCTGCTGGGCGAGAGCGCGTCCAAGCCGCTGGTGCTGGCGCACCTTTCCGGTCCTCCCCTCGGGGGCCTGGAAAAGGGAAGGCCCGTGGACCTCGTGGCGCTCGGTTCCCGCGCCGTGGCGGGTGCCCTGCGTCTGAAGAAGACCCACGTGATCCAGGATGCCCTGAACGATCCGCGCGTCAATCGCGACCTCGCGATGCGCTGGTCCGTCGCGTCGCAGATCCTCGTTCCCCTCGTCGCCCGCGACCGTCTGGAGGGAGTGCTGGCGGTGACGCGCTCGTTCGCCTCCTCCTGGACCCCGGAGGAGGTGGCCCTGGCCGACGGCCTCGGGGGGCAGGCGGCTGTCGCGATCGAGAACGCGCGGCTGTACCGCGAGGCGCAGGAGAGCCTGCGCAAGCTCCAGGACGCGCAGGTGGGGCTGCTGCGCGCGGAGCGGCTCGCGACGCTCGGGACCCTGGCATCGAGCCTGGCCCACGAGGTGAGAAACCCGCTCAACTCCATCAGCCTGCAGCTCGTGCTCCTCTCGCGCCGCGTCCGCGCGCTCGATGCGGGGGTGCAGGACGAGCTTCGCGAGCTGCTCGGGACGGCGCGCGGGGAGATCGCGCGCCTGAACGAGCTCGTGGAGGAGTTCCTGTCCATGTCCAGCCTTGACCGGCTCTCGCTGGAGGAGCTCCATCCGCGGGATGTGGTCCAGGAGGTGCTGGACCTGCTCGTTCCGCTGGCCCGGGAGAAAGGGCTCCGGGTCGACGTGAGTATTCCCCAGAGACTGCCGCGCGTCCCGATGGACCGGCAGAAGATCAAGCAGGTCCTCCAGAACCTGGTGCGGAACGCGATCGAGGCGATGCCGGACGGCGGCACCCTCGGGGTCGCTGTCTCGCGAAGCGAGGACGGAGTCGTGATCCGCGTTTCGGACACCGGAGCAGGGATCCCTCCGGGGCTCGACGTGTTCGACTTTTTCCTGACCACCAAGCGCGGCGGGACGGGGCTCGGCCTGCCCATCTCCAGGCGCATCGTCGAGGTCCACGGCGGAGCGCTCAGCTACGAGAGCGAGCCGGGGCGTGGCACCGTCTTCTCTGTTACCCTCAGGGGTGGCCGGTCTGGCGACGCCGGCCATGGGGCGCGCAAGGGATGACGGACGCGGTGCGCGGGCGGGTCGTGGTGGCCGACGACGAGGAGTCTGCCCGGCGCGGCCTGGGGCGTATCCTGTCCGAGGACGGGTTCGAGGTGCATCTCGCGTCCAACGGAGAGGAGGCTCTCAAACTGGTCGCGGAGGAAACTCCCGACGTCCTCTTGACCGATCTGCGCATGCCGGGGATGGACGGCCACGATCTCCTGAATCGGGTCCGCAGAGGGTATCCCGACGTGGCCGTCGTGATCATGACCGCGCACGGCACGATCCGCAGCGCCGTTCAGGCGCTGCGCGAGGGAGCGTCCGACTACCTGACCAAGCCGATCGACGTGGAAGAGGTCGAGCATCTGCTCGACCGAATCCTCGAGAAGAAGCGGCTGCTGGCGGAGACGCAGCTCCTCAGGGAGCGTCTGGACGAGAAGTACAACTTCGAGAACATCATCGGGCGCAGCCCCGAGATGCTGGAAGTGTTCAGCCTGGTGGAACAGGTGGCGCCGAGCCAGGCCTCGATCCTCATCACGGGGGAGAGCGGGACCGGGAAAGAGCTGATCGCCCAGGCGATTCACCAGAGGAGCCCACGCCGCAGCGCCCCCTTCGTCAAGGTCTCGTGCGCCGCCCTCCCGGAGACCCTGCTCGAGAGCGAGCTGTTCGGGCACGAGCGCGGTGCCTTCACCGGCGCCCTGTCGAGGCGCGCGGGGCGCTTCGAGGCGGCCGCCGGCGGGACGATCTTCCTGGACGAGGTTGGAGACATCCCCCCCGGGATGCAGGTCAAGCTCCTGCGCTTCCTCCAGGAGCGGCAGTTCGAGCGACTGGGGGGGAACCGGACCCTGACCGTGGACGTACGCGTCATCTCGGCGACGCACAGGGATCTGGCGCAGCTCATCCGGGAGGGGACCTTCCGCGAGGACCTCTACTACCGCCTCGACGTGATCGAGATCCACCTGCCCGCGATCCGCGAGCGGAAGACCGATATCCCCCTCCTGGCCGACTTCTTCGTCCACAAGTTCGCCGCCTCGAACGGCAAGCACGTCCTGGGCCTGACCCAGGATACTCTCGCGGCGTTCATGGCCTACTCCTGGCCCGGGAACGTGCGCGAGCTCGAGCACGCCGTCGAGCGTGCCGTGATCCTGGCGCGGGACGACAAGCTCGACCTGAGCCTATTCCCCTCCCTTCCCCGCGAGCAGCCCGTCGTGAGGTCGCAGAGCGGCCCGGTGGTCCCGGGCGCGAGTCTCGAGGAGATCGAGATGGAGGCCATCCTGCGGACCCTCGAAGCGGCCGGGGGGTCGACGACGCGGGCGGCGTCGATTCTCAAGATCAGCCCCCGGACGATCCAGTACAAGCTCAAGCAGTACCGGTCCCAGGGCGCCACGACCCCGCGCCCGGCCTCGGAGGAGCCCGGAGGAGAAACGGCTTCCGGTTGATCGCGAGCCGGCCGATCGGTGGTAAGCTTTCTCCCCAAGCCACGGAGATCCGCGTTCGGGGAGGGATCTCGATGAAGAATCGCGCCTGTCCGCCGGCCCTGCGCTTGCTCGTGCCGGTCCTCATGCTTCTGGGTGCCGTCCCCATCCTCGCCGCCGAGCAGGAGATCGAGAGTGCATTCCTCGCCGACCTGCCCGCGGACGTGAGGAGCGCGCTGGCGGCCGATCCCCAGGCCCAGGCTGCCCTGGAGGAGCCGGAGAAGATCCTCGCGAAGATCTTCGCGGCCGAGACTCCGTTCAGCTTCCGCTCCGGGCCCTTCTCGGTCCAGACGGACCGCCGCTGGTTCGCCACGGTTGCGACCGACGATCCCGCGGCTCCCGTCCTGGAGCTTCGGCGCTGGCCCGGGGATTCGGTGCTGGCGCTGTATGCCTTGGCGGGTGCGATTCCTCCGCGCGGACAGCACCATCCGCTCGCCGGCGCGAAGATCGAGAACGCGACCGGGGCCGGCGAGTCCTCCTGGCAGTGGGAGGGGACCTTGGACGCTCCCTTCGGGCCGCGTCCCGCGGTGTGGATCGAGCGGCGCGTGCCGGAATCCTCCTCGCGGATCGGCGCGCTGCTCCTGCCGGGCGATGCCGGGCTCGGCTTCCAGGCCCGCTTCGACCTGATCGAAGAGCTTCTCGTCGTCCTCGACCGTGTCGAGGTGAATCAGGAGCGCTGGCGGGAGACGACCGCGATCCCGTTCGGGACCCCGCTGGTCCCGCCCCGGCTCGACAGTCCATACGGCGAGGGGAGCGAGAGAGCGGACGCGTGGCAGGCCGTCGAGGGGGTCGGCTACAGCCTCGGCCTTCCGCCGGGCGTGCGTGCGCGTCGCCTCGACATCGGGATCCCATGTCCGACCGGCCAGATCCCCGGGGCACTTCTGTGGTTCCGCGGGCGCTACACCGACCTCGCCGGCACGCGGGTCGTGATCGGGGACTCGATCCGTGGGGCGTACCTCGCCGAGGTGCGTCCCTCGGACCCGGCCTGGGTCGCCGGCAAGAAGCCGCCGCTCGGCGCCCCCAAGGCCAAGCGTCTCGCGCGCGACCTGTTCCACGCCAAGGAGGCCGCCGCGACCGGGTCCGGCACGATCTGGGCAGAGCGCTGGAGCGACCCTGATTTCGGCGGCCAGTGGCTGGTCTTCCGCCTGGACCGGAAGGACTACGGCGTGGAGATCGCGGTCCCCGTGCTCGCGGGGCGCCAATCCCTCTCGATCTTCCAGATCCCCCTCGCCTGGCGAGGCCCCGGCGAGGCCCCGGCGTCGCCCCCGGTGGACCCCGCGGACCGCTTCGGGATCAACTTCGAGCGCTTCAGCAAGCTGGAGCGCAAGCGCCATCCCTGGAGCGAGGGGTACCTGAGAGTGCCCGGGCTGCGGATGGAGCTTCCCGCCCGCTGGTGGCCCGCAGCGATGCTGCGCTCGAAGAACGGTTTCCCGGTACGCCTGGTGGATGCCTCGGGCCAGACCGTGGGCGCACTCTCGCTGCTTCCGGCCGGGGCGCCGGACCTGAAGCAGGAGAATCTCAAGGACTGGGAAGCGGAGCCGAGGCCCGGAGTCTACCGGGCGCTGGCCGTGTACCGGCGGCCCGACGGCGCCTGGCTCTACGTGACCCACGAGGGATACGGTTTCCTGCTCCAGCCCGTGACCGGTGTGCCGGTCGACCGCGAGAACTGGAAACGCATGGCCGAGTCCGCTCTCGTCGTGCTCCCGAGTCCGTGAGATGTCCTTGCGCGGAGCGCGTGCCACGGCACTCCTCGTGGCGGGCTGGGTCGCCTTCGCGCATCCCGAACCCGCCCCCGCGGCCGCGCCGGGATACGAGCGCATCCGCGCATCCCGCCCGGACGGGCAGAAGGTCGCGGTCGCGGACCTCACCCTGACGCGCGACGCCTTCACGATCCAGATCACCTACGGCCAGTTCCATCTCCTTGCACCCGTCGAGGGGAAGGTCTTCGGCGCGGTGTTCCAGGGAGTCGGCCGCTGGGAGCTGACACCGGCGACCGACGTGGAGCGACGGTACCTGGCGATCCGGCGCGCGAGCCCTGGGCTCAGGACTCTATCGGACAGCTTCAGCCGCATGGTGGTGTTCTGGAACGACGAGACGCTGGACGACATCCTCGCGCGCGGACATCGCGAGGAGGGGCGCCCCGACCGCGAGATCGTCGCAGCTTACGAAGCGTTCCTCGAGCGCCAGGCGACGGAATGGAAGCACGACGTCCGGCTCCGGATCTACCGCGCCCTGCTCCAGCGCGGAAACCCGTTCTACGCCTTCGTGGAGGGAGAGACTCTTCCGCCGGCGATGCTGGCCGTGGATCCGGTCGGGATTCTCGACGGCGAGGAGACGGCCCTCAAGCTGCTTCAGCGGGAGCAGGGAGGGTGGCTCTACTCGAGCCACCGCCGCGAGGAGATCCAGGCCGACGGTTCCGTGTCCTGCCCGCGCTCGAGCCGAGTGGATGTCCTGCACTACGCCGTGGACGCGCGCGTGATCCAGGGCACTTCCGTGGAGGCCGTGGCCACGCTGCGCTTCAAGACGCTCACGCCCGGCCTGCGCTTCCTGCCCCTCGAGATCCTCCCCTCCCTGCGCATCCAGACCGCGGTGCGCGTCGTCGAGGAGGGAGAAGGCACGCGCGATGTCGCGCTCGACTTCGCGCAGGGGGGCCTGCTCGAGAACAGCGAGGCGGCGCTCGTGTTTCCCGAGCCCCTTCACGCCAGCGACGAGGTCACGGTGCGCGTGTCGTACTCGGGAGACGATGTCCTCGAGAGCGACGGCGACGGGAACTTCAGGGTCAAGACGACGAGCGGCTGGTACCCGAACCTGGGGGCTCGAGACCGCGCCACCTTCGACCTCACCGTTCACGTCCCGCCGGGAAGACAGGTCGTCTCCGTGGGTCGATTGTTCTCGACGAAGAAGGACCCGGACGAGACCGTGTCGGTGTGGAAGTCGGAGCTCCCGATCCCGGCCGCAGGGTTCGCCTGCGGCACGTTCCGTCTGATCGAGGGCACGCAAGAAAGCAGCGGGACCGCGCTCGAGGCGTATACGGGACTGGGCACGCCCAGTGCGGTCCAGAGGATCCAGGGTCCGGTACCGGCGGGACTGAGCCTGGAGCCCGAGGCGCTGGCCAGAAAGGCGCTCGCCGACGCCGCCACATCGCTCGCGCGCTACGCCGCGGCGTTCGGGGTTCTGCCGCACGCACGACTCGCGATCGTCCAGCAGTCCGCCTGGAGACCTGGCCTGCACTGGTCCGACCTGGTCTTCCTACCGTACCTGGCGGCACTCGGTACGCCGCCGGGTTCGAACCTGGACCTGCCCCCTCTCGCGCCGTTCATCGACGCGATCGGGCCCCACGAGATCGCGCACCAGTGGTGGGGGAACCGGGTCCAGGGGAAGTCCTACCGGGATCGGTGGATCGAGGAGGGGTTCGCCGAGTACTCGGCCTTCCTGGTGCTCGAGTCTGCGGGGAACGCCGACGAGCTGAACAGGTTCTGGGAGCGGAAGCGGCGCGCGGTCGTAGAGAAATCCACAGGATCTGCGGTGTCGAACTTCGAGGCCGGCGCGATGACGCTCGGACCCCGCCTGGCGTCGAGTCGTTCTCCACTCGCCGATCAGGCGCTGACCTACGCCAAGGGCGCCTACATCCTGCACATGCTCCGCGCGATGATGCGCGACGACAAGAGCCCGCGCCCGGACGAGCGCTTCTTCGCCCTGCTCCGGGACTTCGCCCAGGAGTTCGACGGAAAGAGCGTCTCCACCGAGGACTTCAAAGCGACCGTGGAGAAGCACATGGTTCCCGGCCTGAACGCGACGCGGAACGACAAGATGGACTGGTTCTTCGAGCAGTGGGTGTACGGGACGGAGATTCCCTCGCTCTCGGCCAAGGTGGAGATCGAGGCTGCGGGCGAGCGGAAGTGGCGCCTCCGCGGGACGATCGGTCAGGACGGTGTCTCCGACCGCTTCCTGACGATGGTTCCCTTCTATCTCGAGCTCGCGGATGGTCGCCTTCAGCCCCTGGGACGCGCGCACCTGAAAGGGCTTTCGACGCAGCCCCTGGATGCCACCGTCACCCTACCCGAGAAGCCCAAGGGGGTCCGCGTCAATGTCCAGCACGAGGTGCTGGCGATGAACGGGCCTTGAAAAGGAACTCCAGCCGCGGCGCTCGACGTCTTTCCTGGGCTCGGAGACGACACTTCAGAAGCCGTGGCCGAGCCCAGGTGAGCGTCAACGCGCGGGATGGGGCGTCTCGTTGAGGGGGATCGGTAGCGCCGTGGCATCCGCGAGGAGTCTGGACAGGTAGTCACGAGTATCCCGGTCGTTTGGATCGATCTCCAGCGATCGTCGAAGGGCACGGACCGCCTCGTCACGCCTTCCGCGCTGTGCATTCCTGATCCCCAAGGCGAGCCAGATGCGGGAATCGTTCCCTGCGCGTTCGGCCTTCGTCAACAGTCGGGAGAGGTGCTCATCCGACAGAGCGGCCGCGAAGAGGTAGTAGGGGTCCGTCGGTCGAAGTCGCACCGCTTCCAAGGAGAGATTCATCCATTCCTCGCCTCGTCGGCGATCAGTCCGGATCCAGCCGGCGCGGTTCGAGGCGAAGAGTGCGTCCCGAGCCGTGACAAACCTCCCGCGACCGGCCTCGTCCGGGTCCAGCGCGAGAGAATCGAGGGGGGGCGGCGATGCAACGATTCCCGACGGATCCCAGGCGGGTGCCCACCTTCCGAACCGCGCGAAATACTCGAGCTGCGGATGGTCGTCGGTGACGGCCTGCGCCCCCCGTGAAAACGCTCGAAGCGCGTCGCGGTCGGCGACGGCAGTCGCGAGGAGATCCGCCGGATCCTCGAAACCCACGGCGGAGAGCGACTCGCGGACAGACACCGCAGCCATCCGTCGACGAAGTCCCGCGGAGTCAGCGATCAGAGGGCGATCGGAGCCGAGCAAGATCAGATCGCGCTCGACCGGAAGGAAGGCCACGGCATATGGGAACGCGTCGATGAAGGTGCCGACGAGCATGCGCACCTCTTCTTCGGACTGCGACTCGAGGGGGCACCACTGCGCCATCAGGCCGCCAGGGTTCAGTCGGGAGCGGCAGAGCCTGTAGAACTCGGCGCTGTACAGCGAAACCACACCGCTGTCCCGGGGGGGAGGCGGCTCGAGGGTGATGACATCCCAGCGGTCGCGCGAGGCAAGTGCGACGTGGCGGCCATCCTCGACGTGAAGGCGCACTCTCGGATCGGAGAGGATATTGTTGTTGTACGCGCTGAAGAAGGGAGCGAAGCCAAGAACCTCCGGCGAGATTTCCGCGATGTCCAGGCGCTCGATGCTCGGGGAAGTCGCGACCGCAGCGGCCGTGGTCCCGGTCCCGAAACAGATTACGAGTGCGGACTTCGGGGGCGGGCCCCAGAGCACCGGGAGGTGTCCCAGGAGGGACATGTACCGGCGCGCGCGCAGGTGCGTGCCGGCGAGGGTGGTTTGGTCGGCGAGAATGCGAAGGAAGTCGAGTTGCAGATCGTTGTATTCGGACACGATGGCGACCGCCTGTACCGGTCCCTCGCGAAGGGCGAGGAGGCTCCCGTTCCGGCTCCGTGTCGCCATCGAGGTCGCGACCGGATCGGAGGTCCATCCGATTCCAAGAGCCGCCATAGAGAGCGCCAACGTCGCGACCACAAAGCGAATACGCGCGGCAGACCTCGTGCCGAGGAGCGCGATGCCGACTCCGGCACCGCCCGCGACGAGACACAGGGTATCGAGAGAGCGCGCTGTGCCGACCCATGGCACGAGGACCAGGCCCCCCAGAACCGCTCCGAGCAACGCCCCGGCGGTGTTGAGCGAGTAGAGGGCGCCGAAGCGCGTGCCCGTCTTCGCCGGAGCTGCTGCGGTGACCCTCGCGACGAGCGGGACGACGACTCCGAGCATGAACGTTGCGGGAAGCAAGGTCACGAACCAGCCCGCGAGGTCGACGGCGAAGGACCAAGTACTCGTCCGGAGTGCCGTGGAGAAGAGAGATCCAGGAAGGTTCCACAGCGACGTGGCGAATGCGAGCTTTGCGAAACCGGTACCAGCGGCGAGTCCGGCCAAGGTGAGCCCGAGCCACGCAGCCGGGTTGCGTACACGGTCAGCCCAGCGCGCCGCGAACAGGCTCCCCGACGCGATCCCCGCGAGGAACGCCGCGAGCATCAAAGAGAACGCATACACGCTCGATCCCACCAGGACATTGAGGATCCGATGCGAAACGATCTCGAGGCCGAGCCCGACGAAGCCGGAACCGAAGTAGGCGATCGCGGCTACGAGCAGCGTCGTGGCATTTCCGTTGGCAGCCGTAGCGGCGAATTGGGGGATCGCAGTCGATGGTCGCGTTGCGTCCGCGCGCCTTCGGAAGACGAGGAAGACGACAACTCCGACAGTCAAGTCGCCAACGCCCGCCAGGATCGCCGTCGCGGATAGCCCCCAACGATCGATCAGGACGAACGTCGCCAGCAGAGTGCCCAGCATCCCGCCCAGCGTGTTCGCGGCGTACAGGCCGCCGACGCTCCTCCCGGGGAGGAGCTGAGCCGTGACTGCCCACCGCGCGAGGAGCGGGAGAGAGGCCCCCATCAAGAACGTGGGAGGGATGAGCACGAGGGCAGCCAGCAAGCAGCGCAGCGCGATCGGGAGAGACGGGACTCCGGCGCTTCGGGCAAGGAGTGCCGCCAGGTCTGGAAGCCATCGACCCGCGAGTGGGACGGAGACGAGTGCCCAGAGGCCGATGCATGCTTCGGCGCATGCGAAAAACGCCAGAGCGCGTCTCGGTCTGGCGTCTGCCAGGCGCCCTGCAGCGAGCGCACCGATCCCGAGCCCGGCCATGAACACGGCGATGACGAGGGTAGCGGCGCGGATGCTCGTACCGAGCGCCAGAACCATCCATCGTGTCCAGACGACCTCCAGACTCAGGGCGGCACCGCCGGAGATCACGACCGCCAGGTACAGGAGGCGAGGTCCCATCGACTGAGCTGTCGAGCTGCGATGAGCGACGGCGCGTGCCACGTCAGGGGATCGGGGTCAGCGGATTCAGCCCGTCGGGCGGAGAGCTCTTGGCTGCGTGCGCATGTTCCCCTAGGCGAGTCCGGAGGGGCAATCGAGTTCGATGGCTTGGGATAGGCTAGCCCAACCTCTCGATCAGCTTCCTGACCCGGCGCTCGGCGTCTTTCTTGGGGTCGGAGACGACACCCCAAAAGCCGTGGCCGAGCGGTCCGCTGGAGCCGGTGATCGCGCTCGCCGGGTCCGAGCCCATCTTGAAGTTGAAGCTATCCGACGACGCCGTCGCGGACTGCGGGAGGTTCACGACCGGTCCCTGCTCGGCCTGGCGCTCATCCGCCTTTTTCTTCGCCGTTTCCCCCTGAGCCAGGGCGGGCGAGGCGCACAGGAGAGCCGCCGCGAGCCCGGATGTCCAAGCGATTCTCACGATCCTGCGCATGCCCGTTCCTCCTCTACGGTGTTTATACCTCCGAGGGGTCGCGAGGGGCAAGTCCCGTCCGACGCCCGTGCGATGCACGACTTCTGGCGTAGGATCGGAGCGTCTTCCGCGAGGAGCCGAAGCCGTGGCGGTTGGGGAGCGATGGAAGCCGGGCCTCGTCGATCTTCTCGGCGTGTTTCTCGCCGTAGCGGTCGTCCTGATCGGGGGCCAGCGCCTGTTCGGCGACTCGGACCCGGCGTTGCACGTGGCCACCGGGAACTGGATCCTGGCACACCGACAGGTTCCACACACGGATCCGTTCTCCGGAACCTGGGTGGGCAAGGAGTGGTTTGCCCACGAGTGGCTCGCGGACGTGCTGTGGGCCCTGGTGTACCGGGCCGCGGGCTGGGCCGGACTCGTTGCGCTCTCGGCCGCGCTGATCGCGCTCACGTACGCGATCCTGTACCGATTCCTCGTCCGTGGCGGAGGCCACGCGCTCGCGGCGTTCGTCGCGACCGCGGCCGCGGCCTCGACCGCTGCGTCCCACTGGCTGGCGCGGCCGCACCTGCTGACCGTGCTCCTGCTCGTGATCTGGACCGCAACCATCGAGGCGGCGCTGAGCGGACGGCGCGGGATAAGGATCTTGGCCTTCCTGCCGCTCCTCATGGCGCTCTGGGTCAACCTCCACGGCGGGTTCCTGATCGGGTTCGTGGTCCTCGCGTGCTATCTCGCCGGAGCGCTCCTCCAGGCCCGCGACCGTGCCCGCCCGCTGCTCGTGGCCGGTGCGGGGGCGGCGCTCGCGACCCTCGCGAACCCTTACGGGATCCGGCTCCCCGCGCACCTGCTCGCCTACTTCGCGCGACCGCGCGCCGATCTCGCCTCCAACCAGGAATTCGCCCCGGCCACGCTCGCGGATCGCGCGGGGCTGGTCCTCGCCGTTTTCCTTGCGCTGTGTCTTCTCTCGCTGGCGTGGGCCTGGTGGGTGGGCTGGAGGCGGGGGATCGCGCCCGGAATCTCGCCGGGCGCGCTGCTGTCCTTCCTCGCCACCGCGATCCTCTCGCTCCTGTCGATCCGCCACGCGGAGATCGCGGGGGTCTTCGGAGCGATCGTCATCACGCGCGGGCTGTCGTCGGCATTCGACCGCGTCTTATGCCCGGAGGACCGGCTCGAGTGGCGGAGGTTCTCGGAGCGCGAGGCGCTGCGCGGAGGGCTGCTCGCCGGTGTGGCGATCGCGGCGATCGGCGGCCTTGCGCTCGTCGGTGTGCCGCGAAACGCCGGCTACGATCCTGCTCGCTTTCCCGTAGAGGCCGTGCGGGCCCTCGTGCGGGAGGGCGTGGCGCCCCGGGGCCCGGTCTTCTCAGCGGCGATCTGGGGGGGCTACCTGGTGCTGGAGTGGCCGCGGGGCAAGGTGTACGTCGACGGGCGCACGGACATGTACGGGGACGAGTTCATGGAGCGGTACGCCGGGGTCTACCTGGCGCGGGCCGGCTGGCGGGAGGAACTGGAGAACGCCGGAGTCGAGTGGGCGATCCTCCCCCGGGACGCTCCGCTCGCCCGCAGCCTCGAGAGGGACGGTGCCTGGACTCTCTGGCGAGCCGACGATACCGCCCTCGTCTTCCGCCGCTGAAAACGGGGACATTCTGCTTTTCCGTTGGCAGGACAGAGGTAGTTTTCGTGGTCCAGTAACGGAAAAGCAGAATGTCCCCGTCAGGGGAACACCCCGAGTTCCAGGTACGCGGCGCCCACCTTCTGGATGGCGGACACGTACGCAGCGGTCCGCATGTCGCGCACGCCCCGCAGGCGCTGCTCGATCTCCCAGATCTCCTCGAAGGCCGTGACCATGGTCTCCTCGAGCCCGGAGTTCACGAGGTCCTCCTCGTCGATCCCGCGCACGAGGCTCTGGCGAACCCGATCCGGGAAGCGGCCCTTCACCAGGTCCTCGGTGGCCCGCACCAGGGTCGAGCGCTGGGCCTCGTCCAGACGCTTCTCCAGCCGGCCATAACGCATGTGGGAGATGTTCTTCGTCCACTCGAAGTAGGAAACGGTCACTCCGCCCGCGTTCAGATAGATGTCGGGGAGGATCAGCACGCCCTTCCGGAGAAGGTACTCCTCCGCGCTAGGGGTCGTCGGGCCGTTGGCGGCCTCGGCCAGGACCCGGCAGCGCACCTTGTGCATGTTCGCGGTCGTGATCTGGTTCTCGAGCGCCGCGGGGATCAGGACGTCGCAGTCCACTTCCAGGCTGTCCCCGGGGTTCGGGAGGGTCTTGACCCGGGGGAAGTTCCGGATCGAGCCGGTCTGCGCGCGATGCTGGTACAGGGCGTTGATGTCGATCCCGCTGGGGTTGTGCACCGTCCCGTCCCATTCGCCGACGGCGACGATCCGGGCGCCGTCCTCGTCGTGCAGGATCTTGGCGACGTGGTACCCGACGTTGCCGAACCCCTGGACCGAGACGCGCTTCCCCTCGAGGGTTCCGGAGAGCCGGATTCGCTTCAGCACCTCGGGCTGCCGGAACACTTCGCGCAGCGCGAACACGATCCCGCGGCCGGTGGCCTCCTTGCGCCCATGGATCCCGCCCTGGGAGACGGGCTTGCCGGTCACGCACGCCATGTTGTCCAGGTGGCCGGGGTGGAACGCGTCGTAGGTATCGGCGATCCACGCCATCTCCCGCTCGCCGGTGCCGTAGTCGGGCGCCGGCACGTTGATCCCCGGTCCGATGAAGTTCTTGGCGATCAGCTCGGCCGTGAAGCGGCGCGTGATCTTCTCGAGCTGCTCGGGGTTGTACTCGCGCGGGCGCAGCCGCACCCCACCCTTCGAGCCCCCGAACGGGACGTTCGCGATCGCGCACTTGTAGGTCATCAACGCGGCCAGGGCCATGATCTCGTCCTGGTTCACCATCCGGCTGTAGCGAATCCCGCCCTTGAGCGGCTTGCGGTGGTGGCTGTGCTCCGCGCGCCAGCCCTGGAAGATCACGTAGCGGTCGCCGATCTTCACGGGGAACTGGACCTGGTACACGTTGTTGCAGGCCTTGATCTGCTGCAGGAGCCCTTCCGGCAGCTTGACGAAGCGGGCCGCGCGGTCGAACTGCTCGGAGACGATGTTGTTGAGGTTCAGATCCTCGGGCTGGGTCTTCTTCGCGGGCTTTCGTGCAGGCTTCTTGGCCAAGACGACACCTCCAGAGCTTCCATCGTGTACGAGAGCGGCGATTCTAGACAGGGCCACCGCAGCGCACAACCCTCCCCGTATAATGAGGCGTGATCCTCGCAGGCGACGTCGGCGGCACCAAGACCCTGCTGGGGCTCTTCACACGCGCGCGGGGCAAGCTCCGCGCCGTCCACGAGCGCTCGTTCCAGAGCCAGGAAAGCCCCTCCCTCGAGGGGATGGTGCGGGCCTTCCTGGCCGGGCAGGGCGCTCGCGTTCACGCCTGTGCAGTCGGTGTCGCGGGGCCCGTGGTCGGGGGGAAGAGCGATCGCGTGAACCTCGCATGGCGCGTCGAGGAGCGAAAGCTGGCGCGCGTCCTGGGCCTCGGACACGCCCGCGTGATCAACGACCTCGAGGCGAACGCCTGGGGGATCGCGGAGCTGTCGCCGCGCCGGATGATGAGCCTCACCCCGGGGCTCAGACCCTCGCCCGGCAACGCCGCCCTGATCTCCGCCGGCACGGGACTCGGAATGGCGATCCTGGCCTGGGACGGCGAGCGGCACCGCCCCTCGGCCAGCGAGGGGGGGCATCAGGGGTTCGCCCCCCGCGACGCGCAGCAGGTCGAGCTCCTCGAGTTCCTGCGCGAGCGCCACGGCCGCGTGAGCGTCGAGCGCGTCGTTTCGGGTCCGGGCATCTCCGCGATCTACGAGTTCCTCCTCGCGTCCGGAAACGGTCCGGAGTCCGACCTCATGAAGCGCCGCCGCGGGGAGGGGGACCCGAACCCGGCGATCACCGAGGCTGCAATGGCAGGCGAGGACGCGCTGGCCGCGCGCGCGCTGGACCTCTTCGTGTCGCTCTACGGCGCGGCGGCCGGGGATCTGGCGCTGGTGGCCCGGGCGACCGCCGGCGTCTATCTCGGCGGCGGGATCGCGCCGCGCATCCTTCCCAGGCTGCGTGACGGCGCGTTCCTGCGCGCGTTTCGCGACAAGGGGCGCCTGACCCCCTTTCTCGAACGGATTCCGGTGAAGGTGATCCTCGAGCCGAAAACGGCCCTGATCGGCGCCGCGGCCTGCGCCGCGCACGAGCGCAAGCCGCGCCGCGAACTGCGCCGGAGGTGAGGTGAACGGATGAGCGAGCCGATCGACCCGGTCCTGAGCGACGAGATCGTCAACACCATCAAGTTCCTCGCCGTGGACGCCGTCGAGCGCGCGAACTCCGGCCATCCCGGGATGCCCATGGGGGCGGCCGACATGGCGTTCGTGCTCTGGTCGCGATTCCTCCGCTACGACCCGGCGTTTCCCGAATGGCCCGACCGGGACCGCTTCGTTCTGTCGGCCGGTCACGGCTGCATGCTCCTCTACTCCCTGCTGCACCTCGCGGGCTACGACCTCCCTGCGTCGGAGATCCAGTCCTTCCGGCAGTGGGGGAGCCGGACGCCGGGCCACCCGGAGTTCGGGCACACCGTCGGCGTGGACGCGACGACCGGCCCCCTGGGCCAGGGGGTCGGCAACGCGGTGGGCATGGCGCTGGCGTCGCGGATGCTGGCGGCGCGCTTCAACGGCGACGGATTCCGGCCGGTCTCCCAGCGCATCTTCGCGATCGCGAGCGACGGCGATCTGATGGAGGGAGTGAGCGGCGAGGCCTCGTCCTTGGCCGGGCACCTCAAGCTCGGGAACCTGATCGTGCTCTACGACGACAACCACATCAGCATCGAGGGGAACACGGCGCTCGCCTTCTCGGAGGACGTGGGCAAGCGCTATGAGGGGTACGGCTGGCACGTGCAGCACCTGGACGGCCACGATCGCGCGGCGATCGCATCCGCGCTCGAGGCGGCGATCGCCGAGGAGCAGCGCCCCTCGATTCTCGTCTGCCGCACGCACATCGCCCACGGAGCGCCGCACAAGCAGGATTCCGCCGAATCCCACGGTGCGCCTCTCGGGAAGGACGAGGTGCGCGCCGCGAAGGAGAAGGCGGGCTGGCCGCTCGAGCCCGCGTTCCGCGTCCCCGAAGGCGTACGGGGGTTCTTCAAGGCGCGCGCGGACGAGGGCGCCGCGCTGCGCACCGCGTGGGAGAAGCGCTTCGAGGAGTGGCGCGCCGCGCATCCCGCGAAGGCGCAGGAATGGGATGCGATCTGCAAGCGCACGGTGCCGGCGGAGATCGCGCGGATGCTCCTCGAATCGGCGCCGAGCGCGGCGGGCGCGACGCGGGAGCACGGACACGCCGTGCTCCAGAAGGCGGGCGAGCTGGTCCCTGCCCTGATCGGAGGCTCGGCGGACCTGGCACCGTCCACGAAGACCTTCCTCAAGGGCTCCGCATCGGTCGGCCCCGGCGCGTATCTGGGACGTAACCTCCATTTCGGCGTGCGCGAGCACGCCATGGGCGCGATCCTGAACGGCTTCTCGTACTACGGCGCGTTCCGTCCCTACGGCTCCACGTTCCTCGTCTTCGCGGACTACATGCGGCCCTCGATCCGCACCGCGGCGCTCTCGGGGCTTCCCGTGATCTACGTCTTCACCCACGAGTCGATCTTCGTGGGCGAGGACGGGCCCACCCACCAGCCGATCGAGCACGCGGCCGCACTGCGGCTGATCCCGAACCTCTGGGTGTTCCGCCCCGCGGACGGGCTCGAGACGGCGCTCGCGTGGGGGATGGCGCTGGAGCGCGCGGACGGACCGAGCGCGATCCTGCTCACGCGGCAGAAGCTCCCGCCGGTCGAGCGCGAGGCGAAGGGCGACCTGGCCGACCCGCGTCGCGGCGCCTACCTCGTCGCCGGAGGCGGCGGCCGTCCCGACGCGATCCTCGTCGCCACCGGCTCGGAGCTCCAGCTGGCCGTCGCCGCCCGCGCGGCGCTCGCCGCCGAGGGGAAGAAGCTGCACGTGGTCTCCGCCCCCTGCCTCGAGATCTTCCGGGCCCAGGAGCCGTCCTATCGGGATCGACTCCTTCCCCGCGGCGTGCCCGTCGCGACCCTGGAGGCCGGGCGAACCGACCTGTGGCGCGTCCTGGCGGGGCCCGATGGGCTCACGCTCGGCATCGACCACTTCGGCGCGTCGGCGCCGGCGGAGGTCCTCGCCGAGAAGTTCGGCTTCACCGCCGCGGCGGTGACGGACCGTGTGCGGGAGTGGCTGGGGTAGGCGTCGCCGCCTGGTACCGATCACCCGACGATCGGAATCTCTGCAACCGTTCTCGAGCCGCGCGCGTTTACTTACTACGAGATGGTCCGCAATCCTCCGGTCATCTCACCGCACTCGATGCGCGATGGAGCTCCACGACATGAAGCACTCGCATTTCGCCGCCATCCTCCTCCTGCCATGGATCGCAACCTGTGCGGCCTTCCCCTCTCCTCCGCAAGGCAAATCCCTCGACGAGAGAATCAAGAACGTCGAGAACGGGCTCGTCAAACACGCCCTCGACGAGACGTTCACGATGAGCCGGGTCGTCGACGCCAAAGAGATCGATTCGCTTCCGAGATTCAACCTTCTGGAGACCATGCAGGACCTCAAGGTCCCCGGCTTGAGCATCGCGGTCATCGACGATTTCAAGATCGCCTGGACCAGGGGCTATGGCGTGATGGAAGCCGGGACAGCCAAGACCGTCACTCCGGACACCATGTTCCAGTCCGGCTCGACCACGAAACTGCTGATGGCGATCGTCGTTCTCAGGATGGTCGAGGAGGGGAAGCTCGATCTCGACGCCGATATCAACACCTACCTGAAGACGTGGAAAGTCCCCGAGCATCCTTCTGGAAGGAAGGTCACGCTCCGGCTGCTGCTGACCCACCGGTCGGGGATCAACCGGCCGGGGAACGGTTTCTACAAGGAGCCGGGAACCATGCCCACCCTGCTGCAGTTCTTGAGGGGGGAAGAGCCGGTCCGGAACGACCCCGTGCTCTTTGACTATCCGCCGGGAACGAAGCATGCCTATTCAAACTTCGGGTATCTCGTCATGCAGTACATGCTCGAGGATCATTTCCAGACCCCTTACGCCCAGCTTGTGGACCGTTACGTGTTCAAGCCCTTGAAGCTCAAGTCGAGCTTCATCGCCTATCCTTTCCCGCCACAATTCGCCGCCCGGGTCATCCGCCCGCACAACGCTGATGGGATACCGTCCGCGGATGACGACCTCGAGACCTCGGCGCTGGCGCAGGCCGGAATGATCACGACCCCTTCCGATTGGGCCAAGATCGCCTGCGAGCTGATGCTGGCCGCCAAGGGCCGGTCGAACAGGATGCTCTCGCGGGACTCGGTCCAGGCGATGTTCCGGACCGAGCTGGAGCTCGATCCCGCCGAGTTCGAGGGGCTCTCCGGCCAGGGGCTCGGGGTGTTCCTATTTGGCGAAGGGCAGCAAGAGTACTTCGTGCACCACGGTCACAACAGCCCGGGCGCGAATTGCGTCCTCATCGGCTCGCAAACCACGGGACAAGGGGCGGTCATCATGACCAACGGGATGCGCGGAATCCCGTTGGCCGTTCAAATCGTATCGTCCATTGCCAGAGAATACGGCTGGGGCTTGCCTCCCTTCGATCGGGGCACGCGGAAGCGGGGGAGTCAATGATCCAGATGGATCAATTCGTGGCGCCCGCCGACTCAATGGCGAACATCTCCGCTAGCTGGGCAGGTGGATCGAGGGGCCTGCGACGCGGCACTGCGCTAGGATAGCCGCTCGCGGTCGCCGGCCCTCCTGCCGGTCCTCCCCGCGCGGGAAACGATCTCGATGGCGCTCCGTCGCACGTTGCTCACTCTGGCGTGGGTTCTGGCGGCCGTTCCTGCCGCCTCCGCCGCGGACGTGGCCGACGTGGTCCGCAGCGGGTACGCGGAGGTTCCCGGCGGAAAGATCTTCTACGAGGCCTCCGGGCAAGGGCCCCACGTCGTCTTCCTCTCCGGCGGGAATTGGATGGGCCTCGGGGAGTGGGACGGGCAGTTCCTCAGGTTTTCGCGGAGCTTCCAGGCGATCCGTTTCGACGCCCGAGGATCGGGCAAGTCCGACCCGGCCGCGTCGACGCTGTCTCGCGCCGACGACATCGGCGCATTCCTGGACGCGCTCCGCCTGAGCCGGGTCCACCTGGTCGGCCTGTCCCGCAGCGCGGGTGCGGCGCTCGACTTCGCGCTCGCTCATCCCGAGCGCGTCCTGTCCCTCGTCCTGGTGAGCCCGATCGTGAGCGGATGGGCGCCCTCGGAGCAGTACAGGAAGCGCGAGGCCGAGATCATGGGCGCTCTGAAAAAGAAGGGGGCCAAGGCGTTCGCCCAGGCGGCGCTCGACGACCCCTATCTGGTGCGGTCGAGCTCGAAGCGCAAGGCGCGCAAGCTGCTCGAGGCGAACGCCGGCCAGCTGCTCGCCTCCGATCCGCGCTGGAAGCCCGCGGCCGGCCCCCCGGCGATCGAGCGCCTGGCGGAGGTGCGCGCACCGACCCTGCTGGTCCTCGGCGAGGAGGACGACCCGGAGCTTCTCGATCTGGCCAACGTTCTGGCCGCGGGGATCCCGAACGCGAGGAAGGTGACGGTGTTCGGCGCCGGGCACTCCGTGAACCTGGAGCGCTCGCGCAAGTTCAACAGCGCGGTGATGGAGTTCATCCGCAGCACCCAGGCCCTGGGGAAGTCCCCATGAGCTCCGAGGCCGGCCTGCACGAGATCGGTCGGCGCTTCGGGATCGGCGGCGAGCTCGTCTCCGGGGCCAGCTTCGGAAGCGGCCACATCCACGACACGTACCTCGTCGAGTACGACGACTGCGGGACCGTGACGCGCTACCTCCAGCAGCGGATGAACGATCGGGTGTTCCCGGATCCGCCCCGTCTCATGGAGAACATCGCGCGGGTCCTGTGCCACCTGCGGCACAAGCTCGGGGACGCCGCACGACCCGGCCGAGCACCGTACGTCCCGACCCTGGTCCCGGCGGACGACGGGAAGCCGTGGGCGCGCGACGATCGCGGCGGATGGTGGCGCACCTGGCTCTTCATCGAGGCGCGGACCATCGACCGGGTGCAGGACCCCGGCGACGCCTACCGGGCCGCGCGGGCCTTCGGAGCGTTCCAGCGCGATCTGCTCGACCTTCCCGCGCCGCCCCTCCACCTCACGATCCCCGGCTTCCACGACACCCCGGCCCGCTTCGCTTCGCTGCGCCGGGCCCTCAAGGCCGATGCGCTCGGGCGCGCCGGCTCGGTCCGTCCGGAGCTCGAGTTCGCGCTGGAGCGCGAGGCGCTCGCCTCCGCGCTCGAGTCCCTGCGGGTTCGCGGTCTCCTTCCCGAGCGGATCGTGCACAACGACACCAAGGTGAACAACGTGCTGTTCGACCCGTCGTCCGGGGAGGCGCTGGCGGTCGTCGATCTGGACACCGTTATGCCCGGGCTCGGCCTTCACGATTTCGGCGACCTGGTGCGGACCGCGTCGTGCCGGGCGGACGAGGACGCCGAGGACGCCGGCCAGGTGCGCGTGGACCCCGTGCTGCTCGAGGCCCTGGCCCGCGGCTACCTGGAAGCGCTCCACGACGTAATCACGTCCGTGGAGCGCAAGAGCCTGGTCCTCGCGGGGAAGGTGATCGCCTTCGAGTGCGGGCTGCGCTTCCTGACCGACTACCTGGAAGGGGACCGCTACTTCCGCGTTCAGCGGGACGATCAGAACCGTGATCGCTGCCGGACGCAGTTCGCCCTCGTGCGGTCCATCGAGGGGGACGAGGGAGACCTGCGGCGCCTGGTGGAGTCTCTCTAGCCCGCTACGCGCGGGGCTCGACTTCCTGCCGGGCGCGCGGCGCGGCCACGGTCTCGACGTCCTCCTCCCGCTGCTCGATCCGGCGCCGGCTCTCGTCTCCCACGTGGAGTTCGCACGTGCCGAAGGTGACCTCGAACCCTCCCTGCGGTCTGGAGAGAGCCACCTCGAGCGTCCGGGCGCGGATCACGGTCTGGTCGGAGACGCGCCCGGCGATCCGTACTTCGTCCGCATCGATCTCGCCCGAGATCTCGCCGTGGGCCACGAGCTTCGAGACCCGGATCTCACCGCGCGCGGATCCCGACGCGGTCACCGTCAGCATCGGAGCGGACACCTGTCCTTCGAGCTTTCCGCTGAGGGTGATGGGGCACTCCGACTGAATGGAGCCCTCGAACTCCGTGCCACTCTCGATGACGGTCTCTCTCGCCTGATCGGGCATCGAACGCGTCTCCTTTCCCCACCCGGTCACTTCTCGATCTTGAGCCGCAGCACGGCACCCCGCTCGAAGCCGAACTGGGTCCGCTGCGCGGCCTGCTTCACGGTCCCCGACACGATCCCGGTCTTGCCCACGACGACGCTCATCGGCCCCACGATCCCCGGCGAGTCGCCCTTCTCCGTGAAGCTGCCATGGACCACGACCTGTCCCGCGCCCACGATCCGGCAGCCCTCGAGGACCCCGTTCGGGCCGATCACAAGGCGCGCGCCGTCCTTGAGCGCGATGGAGCACTGCTCCAGGCGGCTCTCCACCTCCACCACCGAGTCCTCGTCGAACTCGAGCGCGGCGTGGCGCAGCACGTCTCCCTTGCCGAAGAAGCGCTTCGGCTGCCCGCTCGACGAGACGGCGGCGGAGATCGGGGAGAACGCGGCGCTGCGCATCCGCTCCACGAATTCCCGCGCGACCGAGCCCTCGATGCGGAGCTCGTCGCTGTGCGTCGAGAAATCGACCCAATCCGCCACGATCCCGCCCAGCTGGTCCGGAAGGAGATCCGCCCCGGCGAGCTTGGTCCCGGTCATCCGCGCCCCGTCGAGGACCACGCCCCGCACGCTTGTGCCGCGCAGATCGGCGAAGCTCAGATCGGCGCGCAGGAACGTGGACTCCTCGAGCAGAGCCGCCTCCAGGATCGCCCGGCACAGCCCGGCGCTCTCGGCGTAGAGGTTCCTGGCCCTCGCGCCGCCGAGGTTGGCGTCCGAGAGGTCGGCCGCTTCGAGGTTCGCCCGGTCCAGGCACGCGTTCCTGAGGTCGGTCCTGACGAGCTTGGCTCCGCCCAGGTAGGCCCGGGACAGTTCCGCTCCGTCCATCTCCGCCCCCAGGAGGCGAGCGCCGCCCAGGTCGGCCCCGTCGAGCTGACAGGAGCGGAGCCGGGCTCCGTTCAAGGAGGCTCCTTCCAGGGACGCCCCCGTGAGGTTGGCGCCGCTCAGATCGGCGTTCTGCAGGTTGGCGCCATCGAGCATCGCGCCCTCCAGGTCCGCCTTCTGAAGGTTGGCGCCTTCCAGGTTCGCGCCCGGAAGGAACGCATCGCGCAAGCTCGCGCTGGCCAGGTTCGCCCTGCGCAGGCTCGCGCCCTCGAGATGGGTCCCCTCGAGGTCCGCGCGGCGAAGGTTGACACCGTCGAGCGCGGTTCCGCAGAGGGCAAGGTTCTTCAGGTCGGCACGCTCCAGGCTCAGGCCCTTGCGCACCTTCTCGAGGATCTGCTCGCGCTCCCGCGAGGGACTCTCCGGAGCGCGAGCCGCATCCGGGTTGGAGAGGAACTGCTCGAGCTTCTCGATCCGCCTACCGAAAGGCAGCTTGCGGAGCTGCTCCACGAACGGGACCTCGCCCATCTCGGCCAGTGCCACCTCGACGCGCAACGCGGAGAGGCGGCGATCAAGCCTGTGCTTCCTTCTGTCCTCCGCGAGCTCATGGCTCGTCCAGTCGGCGCCGGCGGCATGCTCGAGCGCCTGGTGGCGTTCCTTGAGCTCGGCCAGGAGCTTCGAGAGCCGCTCGCGCGGCCCGGCCGGTCCCGACTCGGTCCAGGCGCTCTCCCGCTCCTTGCGGTGCTCCTGGATCCGATGCGAGATCCGCTCGCTGAGCCAGAGCGAGATCCCGGTGGCGGCGGACAGCTCGGTCTTGTCCGCGACGCAGAGGGCGTCCAGGGAGCCGGAGCCCGCCTTGCGGAGACGCTCGAAGGTGACGAAGCCCACGTCCGGGACCTGCTTCAGAAGCGAGTGCAGGATCAGCTCGTCGCGGGCGGCCTGGGCCAGTGCGGCCGGAGACGGATCCGTCGCTTCGGGCCGGGTCGGAGTCGCCGGCTCCGGAGCCTTGGCCTGGGCCTTGGGGCCTGCGCCGGCCGCGCTGGGACGCGGGGCGGGGGAGGCGACTCCCCTCGCGGGACGGGAGGCGCTCGCCGGCCGTCCCGCGGTCGGCCTGGCCGGGCGGGTTTTCGCCTCGCCCGGGCGCGGGGACTGGAACACGGAGAAGAAGCCGAAGAATCCCACGGGCACCTCGATCGAAAGCGACGGATGGAATATGGGGCGCGGTGGGACGAAACACAAACCGTCGCGGCCCGGAAGCCTTCGCCGGAGCGGGAGCCGTCTACGCCGCCAGGCCGGCGGCGCTCGTCAGCGCCGACTCGAACACCGGGTCGCCACCCGACCGATCGGCCTCCTCGCAGAGGAGCGCGCGATCGTCGCGTCCCGGAAGCTTGAGGACCCGAGGCAGGGGGCAGCTTCCTTCCATCTCCACGAAGACTCGAACCAGGTCCGCCGTGGGATCGCCTCGCTCCGCGACGAGGGTCGCGACACGCCCGGCGTGGGCCGTGAACCGAACCGCGCCCACCTCGCCGCGTCCGAGACGGGGATCGTGATCGAGGCGGATCGCGCCGGGGCCGGGCCGCCAGCTCAGGCGCGACGCGAACCAGCCTGCCAGATACGCGGCAGCGGCGGTGAGGCCGCTGCTCGCGCGGGGGCCACCCGCGCGCACGGCGATTGCGGCGGGATGGTCCAGGAGAGGACGCGTGGACGGGGGATCGAAGGCGGCGGCGATCATGTTCCTCCACGGCTCGAGCCGGGCCCAGGTCAGGTCCGAGACGTGCCCTCGAAACAACGGATCCGCGGCGAGCGAGGCGAGCGCAGAGAGGGAGGCACCGGGGTCTCGCAGGGCGGAGGAATCCGCCAGGAAGCGATCGGACAGGCCTGCAAGGGGGCGGAAGAGGGGGTCCCTCTCCAGCTCCGTGCGCCGCCACCAGGTGTGCACGGGAAGGTCCCCGCACAGCACCTGCAGGACCGTCTCGGGCAGAAGCTCGGCGGAAGCTCCCAGCGCCTCGAGCGTGATCTGCTCGCTGCACACCTGGCGCCTGCCGGCCCCCAGGTGGCAATGCGCCGAGACCCAGGCCTGCAGCGAGCTCTCGCCCGAGGCGCCGTCGGCGATCACGACGATGGCGCGGCACGGCCTCTGCTCCGAGAACACCGCGACGGCCTCGGAGACCCCCACGTCCCCAGGATCGCAGGCGACCACGAGGTTGAGCGTGCACGCGCGCATCACCGCGTTGTCCCGCGAGCCCTCCATGCGCCACAGCTCGGAGATCCGCCGTTCGATCGCCGCCACTTCGAACCCGCAGGCGGTGCCGCGCGCGGCCATCAAAGCCTCCGCCAAGCTCTGCCGTCGCGCGCGAGCAGCGCGTCGGCCTCGGCGGGGCCCCACGTGCCGGCGCGGTACGTCGGGAGCTGGGTCGAATCCTCCCCCGCTTGCCACGCTTCCTCGAGCCGGTCGATGTACGACCAGGAAGCCTCCACCTCGTCGCGGCGAATGAACAGCGTCGAATCGCCGAGGATGGCGTCCAGGATCAGCCTCTCGTACGCCTCCGGCGGCTCCTCGCCAAACGACGTGCCGTAGCGGAAGTCCATCGCGACCGGACGGATGCGCGGGGCGGATCCGGGAACCTTGGATTCGAACCTGAGCGTGATCCCCTCGTCGGGCTGGATGCGCAGCGTGAGCGAGTTCGCGTCCAGCCGCTCCTGGGTGCCCGCCCGCAGCAGCCGGTGCGGTACGTCGCGGAACTGGAGGTTGATCTCGGTGACCCGTTTCGCCAGCCGCTTGCCGGCGCGCAGATAGAAGGGCACGCCCGCCCAGCGCCAGTTGTCGATGTGGACCCGGCAGGCCACGTAGGTCTCCGTGCGCGAGAGCGGTGCCACGTCCGGTTCCTCGACGTAGCCTGGGACCTTCTTGCCGCCGGCCACGCCGGCGGCGTACTGGCCCCGCACGCTCTGCTCGCGAACCCGCTCCAGGGGAACGGGCCGCAGCGATCGCAGCACCTTCACCTTCTCGTCCCGGATGGCATCGGCGTCGAGGGTGGCGGGCGGCTCCATGGCGGTCAGACACAGGAGCTGGAAGAGGTGGTTCTGCACCATGTCGCGCAGCGTCCCAGCCTCCTCGTAGTACTTCCCTCGCCCCTCGACCCCGATCGATTCGGCCACGGTCATCTGGACGTGGTCGACGTATTTCTGGTTCCACAGCGGCTCGAAGATCGCGTTCGCAAAGCGGAAGACGATGAGGTTCTGCACGGTCTCCTTTCCCAGGTAGTGGTCGATCCGGTAGACCGACTCCTCGGGAAAGGCCTCGTTCACCGTTCGGTTGAGAGAGCGCGCGCTACCGAGATCGCGGCCGAACGGCTTCTCCACGACGACACGGGCCCACGACCCACCCGCCCCCGGCCGGGAGAGTCCCGCCTCCTGGAGCCTCCGCACGATGACGGGGAAGGAGGAGGGGGGCGTCGCCAGGTAGAACAGACGGCTCCCTCCACGTCCCTGCGCCTGGTCCAGCCGGGCCAGGTGGTCCGCAAGGGCCCGGTACCCCTCGGGGCTGTCGAAGTCCGTGGCCACGTACGAGATCTTCGCGGCCAGGTCCTTCCACAGCTCGGCATCGAAGGGCCGCCGCGAGTGCTCCCGGGTCCCGTTCTCCAGGGCCGCCAGGAACTCCTCCGCCGCGATCTTCCGCCGCGCAACCCCAACGATCGAGAAGCCTGCGGGAAGAAGCCGGTCGAGGTGGAGGTTGTAGAGCGCCGGAACGAGCTTGCGCTGGGTCAGATCGCCCGAGGCTCCGAACACGACCACCGCGCAGGGCTCGGGGGCGCGGTCGTGCTCGGTTTCGGTCCGCAGAGGGTTTGGTTCCGGCCGTGGGTTCATGCTTTCGCCCTTTTCGCCGGGTCTGTCACGACGGCGAGCAACGGCCTCATAATATGCGCTTCGGGAGGGAGCATGCTGCCCGTGCCGCGGATCACCCTCGCCCTGGCGATCGCCATGCTGGCCGTGGCCCTGGTCTCCTTCGCCGCCGCGCCCAAGGGCGGGAGGTACAGGGGTCTTCCCGGCTGGGTCGGATTCTGGGCGTTCTTCGCCCCTCTCTTGGTGCTCCTCGCGCGGGCGAGGCCCTTCGTCTCCCTGCCGCTCCTGGGCGTGCTCATGTTCGTGGCCCTGCGTGAGTATTTCTTCCTCGCCCCGCTGCGCCCGCGGGACCGCTGGGTGATCCTCGCGGCCTACCTCTCCATTCCCCTGGCGCTCTGGGCCGCCTACCACGGCTCGCGCGTTCTGTTCCTGGCGGGCGTCCCGATGGTCCTGTTCGTGCTCATCCCCGTGCTCCTGGCCGTAGCCCATCCGCAGGCCGGACTGTTCGAATCCGCCGGGCGGGTCCTCGTCGGCTCGATTGCGTTCGTCTTCTGCACGGCCCATCTGGGGCTCATGGTCAACGGGTTCGATCACGGCGAGATCGAGCTGTTCGGGATCCTGGTCCTGGCCTCGGAGCTCCCGCAGCGGCTCGCGGGACGGATCCGGCTCGGCGTCGAGCTGGCGCGCCCCGCTCTCGGGAGTGCGGCCAGCGCTGCTCTGGCATCGGGCCTCGGCGCGGCGCTCGGTCCGCTCGGGGACCTCACCCGGCAGCAGGGGGCTCTGGCCGGGCTCGCCGTCTCCCTGGGCACGACCGCAGGTGCCTTGCTCGCGGAGGGGATGGCCCAGGAGCTCAGCCTGGGCGGCGCCACGTCGCGCTTCGGACGGGGCGCGTTCCTGGATCGGACATTCCCGGCGGTCTACGCGGCGCCGGCATTCTTCCACTATGTGGCGATCGCGGCCTTCCGGTGAGCCTGCGACGAGCGCTTTCCCACGCGGCCCTGTGGCTCTTCCACATCGGAGTGGTCCGGCCGGTCCTGAAGCTACTCGTAGGAGTGCGCTACCGCCGCCGCTCGCTAGTACCGGACGGAGCCTGCCTCGTGGTCGCGAACCACAACTCCCACCTGGACGCGCCGGTCCTGCTCTCGCTCTTCCCTCTGGGCAGGCTCCCGCACGTGCATCCGGTCGCGGCCGCCGACTACTTCGGCGAGACCTGGCTGCGCCGCACCATGGCGATGGTGCTCATGAACGCCATCCCGATCCAGCGCAGCCCCGGGGTCCGGGAGGACCCGCTCACGAACGTCGTGGCAACGCTCGCGGCGGGGGAGAGCATCATCCTCTTCCCGGAGGGGACGCGGGGGGAAGCCGGCATCGTCGCACCGTTCCGGAGCGGCGTGGGCCGGATCGTGCGGGCGCTGCCGGGGCTCCCCGTCGTGCCGGTGTTCCTCCACGGAACCGAGCGCATCTGGCCCCGGGGGGAGGTCGTGCCCGTACCCCTGGGGATCGACGTTCACGTGGGAAAGCCGCGCGTGTACGCCGCCACGAAAGACGCCAAGGAGATCGCCGACGAAATCCGCACGGACGTCCTGGCCCTGGCCCCCCAAGCGCCGGCGGCGCCCGGCCCTCGGCCCGCACCGTTTTTCGCCGCCGTGTGCGGGGGCGCGTCGGAGGCGAGGCGAGCGCTCGTCCTCGAGATGATGGCGCGGCTGGGGAGCGGAGAAGGTGCGCTCGCCTTGGGCCTCACGGAGCATGCCGTCGAGGCGGACTCGGACGGGACACGGGACTCCGACCTTCCGCCGCTCCGGGCCCGCCGCTGGCAAGCGCTCCTGGCGAGGCTCGTGGGGACGCGGCCCCCTTACGAGGGAGCGAGGTTCGCCCAGCTTGCGACGCGGGCCCGGGAGGAGCGGGCCGCTTCGGAGGACGTGGAAGCGCGGTTCTTCGTGGCCGAGGGCTCGGCCCTCGTCGCGTTGCTCGTCGCCGGCGTGTCCGGCGCCGACGACCACGAACTGCACCAGCGCATGCTCTACGCCGAGGGATCACGGCGCCTCCCGGTGGGACACTGGTGGCGCACGCTGCGCAGGGACCCGGAGGTCTGGCTCCTGAACGCGCTCAGCTTTGCCCGGATGCGGGCGCCGGGGCTTCTCGTGCTGCTCACGGCGGACGAGAACGAGCACCGCGTCGCGGAGATCCTGCGCCGCGCCAAGAAGGCGGAGATCCTTGAGCTTGGCGGCGTCGCGGACCCGGTGCGGTGCGCCGCCGAAGCCGTCGACGCCTGCCGCCGCCTGGCCGGCTCGGTCCCCGAAACCGTCAATCCGTGAGCCCCCGGGATCGACGGACTGCCCCCGCCTCTTGACGAAACCGGTCCGGCGGTGAAAGTTTGAAGAGGAGACGGCGGACCGAGGAGGCCGGGCCATGACGAGCTCGCAGACGTTTCCCACCCTCACCAGACGGATCATCGAGGAACATCACCTGATTCACTTCTACCTGGACCAGCTCGAGAAGAGCGTGGATGCCCTCGGACCCCAGGTCGAGATCGAGACCCTGCGACGGCTCGCCGCCCAGATCGACGGCGTGCGCGAGAGGCTCGAGGAGCACTTCGCCAGCGAGGACGCCGGCGGGATGTTCCGTGCGCTCGCGGACCTCATCCCGGAATCGCGCGCGGACGTGGATCGGCTCTCCCGAGACCACGAAAGCGTCATGGAGAATCTCGAGATGTCGCGCGTGCGAGCCCAGTACGGCCAGCCGAACGAGGTGCCGGTCCTGCAGGAGAGCCTGAGGGTCTTCCTGTCCCTGCTCCGGGACCACGAGCGCCGCGAGGAGGCCCTGTTCGCCCGCGCGCTCGAGCGGGAGTCGCACTCGACCTAGTCTCGCCGCACCCGGCTTCTCCCGGGACTCGTCGTCGTATACGATCGCCGGAGCATGCTGAACGGCATCTTCGTGCTCGTCGTGCTGGGCTCCATCCTCATGGCCGCGTTCCAGGGGCGGATGGAACCGCTCGTCCAGGCCTGCCTCGATTCGGCAAAGTCCGCAGTGGACCTGAGCCTGGGCCTGGTGGGGGTCATGGCGTTCTTCCTGGGACTGATGCGCGTCGGGTCGGACGCCGGCCTGCTGCGCGCCCTTTCGCGGGCCCTGGCGCCGCCCCTGCGCCTTCTCTTCCCCTCGGTCCCGGCGGACCACCCGGCGATGAGCGCGATGATTCTCAACATCGCGAGCAACATGATGGGCCTCGGGAACGCGGCCACGCCGTTCGGGATCAAGGCGATGATGGAGCTCGACCGGCTCAACGCAGCGAAGGGGACCGCGACGAACGCGATGGTGACCTTCCTTGCCATCAATACCTCCGGCCTCGCGCTCCTGCCCACCGGCGTGATCGGCCTGCGGGCCTCGCTGGGGTCCAAGGACGCCGCGGGGATCCTGTTCCCGACCTGGTTCGGCAGCGCCGCCGCGACCGTCGCGGCGGTCACCGCGGCAATCCTGCTCTCGCGGCTTCCGCACTACCGCGCCACGGCTCCGGGTCTGGCGGCGGACGGGGGCGCGGCGACGCCCGCGGAGCGGGCGAACGGCTCCGCGGCAGGGGCGCACGACGGATCCGGCCCCGCGCCCCGCTGGCGGACGCTCGCGGCGCTGCTCTTCGCCGCCGCCTTCGTCTCCGCCCTGGGACTCGACCTGGTACGCTCGAGCGCGGCCGCCGACCTCGCGAGCTGGATCCGGAAGGTCCTCTCCTACTGGATCCTTCCCGGCCTGATCGCGGCGATCGTGCTCTACGGCTGGGCGCGCGGGGTCAAGGTCTACTCCTCCCTCGTCGAGGGGGCGAAGGAAGGGTTCGAGGTGGCGCTCCGCATCATCCCTTACTTGGTGGCGATTCTGGTGATGGTGGGCCTGTTCCGGGCGTCCGGGGGAGTGGAGCTTCTGGTGGCGCTCGCGGGACCCCTGACGGAGCGCATCGGGATGCCGGCCGAGGCGCTGCCCATGGCCGTGCTGCGGCCACTCTCCGGGTCCGGAGCCTACGGGATCATGGCGGAGCTGATGCGCACCCACGGCCCCGATTCCTTCATCGGATACCTGGTCAGCACGATCCAGGGCTCGACCGAGACGACCTTCTATGTCCTCGCCGTGTACTTCGGAGCGGTCGGTGTGCGCAAGACCCGGCACGCGCTTCCCGCCTGCCTTCTCGCGGACGCGGCCGGGATCCTGGCCGCGGTGCTGATCGTGAACCTGCTCTTCGGTCACCTCCGCTAGGGTCCCGGGGGGCTCCTCGTTGACGCGTCCCGCGGGCCGGTGTACGATCACGGGTTACCGTGACAGGATTGAGGAAGAAGCCGGATTCCAGGGGCCATGCCGGACCCGCTGCGATCGCGCGGGGAAAGGTCCGGCAACGAGGCGGCACGAGAGGGCGCTCGAGGATCGAGCGCCCTTCTTGTATGCGCGCGTGGCCGGGGAGGTAGCGCGTGGAGCCGAAGGCGCAGTTGGAACGGCTGCTGAGGATCCAGGAACTCGCCCTCGAGATGCGGGCGGCCCGCAACGTGGTGGCCGCGACCCCCGCCCGGATCGAGGCGATCGAGGGGCGCTTCCGCGAGCGCAACGCCGAGTACGTGGCCGTGCGGGATCGCCACGACGCTCTGGAGAAGGACCAGCGCGACCGCCAGGGCGAGCTCTCCGTGCTCGAGGAGAGCCTGAAGAAGTACATGGACGGGCTCATGCAGGTGAAGAACCAGCGTGAGTACGCGGCGATGCTCAAAGAGATCGACGCGGTCAAGGCGCAGATCGCCGCCCACGAGGAGGCGGTCCTCACGGATATGGAGGAGCTCGAGGGTCTCCAGGGGGATCTCGAGGCCCGCTCGTCCCACATCGCGGAGGAGCGCGCCCAGGTCGACCGGGAGAGCGCCCAGGTCGAGTCGGACTCCGCAGCGGCCCAGGAGCTCATCGCGCGCTGCCACGAAGAGCGGGCGCGGATCGAGGCCGAGCTTCCGGCGGATCTGGTGGACAACGTGCGGCGCGTCGAGGAAGCCCGCCAGGGGATCTTTCTGACCCGGGCGGACCGGGAGATGTGCCAGGCCTGCTTCGTGCGCGTGCGCCCCCAGGTCTTCCAGGAGATCCGCCAGAATTCCAAGATCCACGCGTGCGGCAACTGCCGGCGCTACCTCTACTTCGAGCCCGCGCTCCGGCCGGCCCAGACGCCCGTTCCCGAGGTCGGCAGCGTAGGCCTCGAGGCCACCAACGGCGGTGCGGCTTAGGGCGTGCGTGGACGGAGGCTCCCGGGGGAACCCGGGCGCCGCCGCGTGGGCCGTCGCGGTTCTCGACGACGGGGGCGCGTACGTGGAGGGGCACGCGGGCGCCCTCGGTCATGCCACGAACAACGTCGCCGAGTACCACGGACTCCTCGAGGCTCTGAAGCTCGCCGTCGAGCGCGGCGCCCGAGAGGTCGAGATCCGGGCCGACTCGGAGCTGATCGTGAGACAGATGCAGGGGAGCTACCGCGTCCGCCATCCCGCCCTGATTCCGCTCTACCGGGAGGCCCAGCGCCTCGCGCGGAGCTTCGACGCGTTCCGGATCGTGCACGTTCCCCGCGAGCAGAACAAGGACGCGGACCGGCTCGTCAACCGCGTCCTGGACCTCTCCGCCGCGGAGGCGGGTCCTCCGCTCAGGATCCGCGAAGTCCCCGAGCCTTCCGGCACTGCTCCGTGACCGGCTCCCGGGACCTCGCTGCCGCCCTGGGCGAGATCCGCCGCCGCATCGCCGAGGCCTGTGGCCGGTCCGGCCGCGATTCATCGCGGGTGACTCTCGTCGCGGTCTCCAAGACCTTCCCGGCGGAGCGCGTTCGCGAGCTGCTCGGCTGCGGTCACGCCGTCTTCGGAGAGAACCGCGTGCAGGAGGCGCTGGGGAAGATCCCGCTCGTCGGACCCGGCGCGCGCTGGCACCTGGTGGGACATCTCCAGAGGAACAAGGCGAGGCATGCCGTGGGGGCCTTCGAGCTGATCCATTCCCTGGACGACGCCGAGCTCGCGCGCGAGCTCGACCGCAGGGCGGCAGCCGCCGGGATCGTGCAGCCGGTCCTCGCGGAGGTGAACGTGGCGGGGGAGCCGACCAAGTCTGGCGTGGACGAGTCCCGCCTCCCGGAGCTGCTCGACGCGACCGTACCGCTCGCCCACCTCGAGCTGCGGGGGCTCATGTGCATTCCCCCCCCGGTCGAGCGCGCCGAGCAGGCACGCGGCTGGTTCGCGCGCCTGCGGGAGATCCGCGATCGCGAGGCTTCCCGCCTGGGCCGTCCTCTCCCCGATCTGTCCATGGGGATGAGCGACGACTTCGAGGTCGCCGTGGAGGAAGGCGCGACCCTGGTACGGGTCGGCCGGGCGCTGTTCGGGGAGCGGGCCGGCGGCGCTTGACGGGGTTGCCCCCGCGTCAGGCCTTGCTCGCGCCCCCCGCCATGCTCAGATAGCGCTCGCCCCGGTCCGGGAGGATCGTGACGATCACGTGTCCGGGCCCGAGCTTGCGGGCGATCTGCATCGCGCCCGACGTGTTCGCGCCCGACGACACCCCGACGAGCAGCCCCTCCTCGAGGGCGAGACGGTGCGCCATCGCCACCGCGTCGTCGGTCTTGACCCGGACCACGTCGTCGATCTCCGCGGTGTTCACGATCTCCGGAATGAAGCCGTCCGCGAGCCCTTGGATGCCGTGGTGTCCGGGCCGCCCGCCCGACAGGACCGCGGACTCGTCGGGCTCGAGCGCCACGATCCGGGCGCGAACCCGCGCCTTTCGAATCGCGCGGCCCACGCCCATGAGCGTCCCGCCGGTGCCGATCCCCATCACGAAGGCGTCGAGGCGGCCCTGGGTCTGGAGCAGGATCTCCGGGCCCGTCGTGGATTCGTGGCACCCGGGGTTGTCGATGTTGCTGAACTGACTGGGCAGGAAGATCCCGGAATGGAGGCGGGCCTCCTCGGCGAGGCGCCGCGTGGCGGCCTCCATGTGCAGCAGCTCGTCGAGCAGCTCGAGCTCGGCGCCGAAGGACTGGATCATGGCCCGGCGCTCCTCGCTCACCGTCCGCGGCATCAGGATCACGACCCGGTAGCCCTTGATCGCGCCCACCATCGAGAGAGCGATCCCGGTGTTCCCGCTCGTGACCTCCTTGATGACGTACCCGGGGCGCAGGTCCCCGCGGCGCTCCGCCTGCTCCACCATGTGCTTCGCGATCCGGTCCTTGAGGCTCCCGCCGGGGTTCATGAACTCGCACTTGGCCAGGACGGTGCATCCGGTCTCCTCGCTGGCGTGGCGCAGGCGGATGATCGGGGTGTTCCCGATCCCGTCGAGCAGGCCCGAGGGCTCCCGGCAGATCGCGATCGGCCTCGGGCACTGGACCAAGTGCTCGATCAGCGGCAGCGATTTCGATTCGGATTCCACGAGAGCCTCCTTCGCCATCGACTGGACCAGAATAGATGATGCACGAATTCCCGGATCGATAGTGGACCGTTCGAGGTACGTTTCGGTGGCGTTTGCACAATCGTGGCCCATGGAACTATCTTGGCCGCGTCTTTCGGGAGGGGGTTCCATCATGGGCGACCGGATGACCGCCATGGACGTGGAACGCCAGGAGTTCCATTCCCGCGTCCGCGGCTACGACAAGGATGAGGTCCGCATGTTCCTCCGCGCAGTCGCGGAGGAGCTGGGCAGACTCCACCTGGAGAACGGGATGCTCCGGGAGGAGATCGGCCACCTCAAGTTGACCGTCGAGGACCTCCGATCCCGCGAGCGGGCGCTGCAGGACACCCTGGTGACCGCGCAGCGCATGGCTGCCGACCTGAAGGACCGTGCGCAGAAGGACGCCGAGCTTGTGGGGCGGGAGGCTCGCAGCAAGGCCGAGAGGCTCCTGGACCAGGCACAGGACCAGCTGGCTTCGATCGAGGCCGAGATCAACCGCGCGCGGCTCGAGCGCGACGCCTTCGAGAACCGTCTCAAGAGCTGCATCGAGGAGCACCTTGCGCTTCTCGACATGCGGAAGAGCGAGCGCTCGCAGAGGGACAATGTCCTCGTGCTCCGGCGCCGCAACGGCTCCGAAACGGGATGATCGCGGCCGATCTGGCCGTCGTCGGTATCTCCGAGCTCGCGACCCCGGAAGGAAACACGGTCCGCACCGGACCGGATCTGGGTCGGCTGCGCGTGATCCGTGACGCGGCCGTGGCCTGCCGCGAGGGGCGCTTCGTCTTCGTCGGGACCGAGACGGACTTCCACGAGGCGGTGAGCGTGGCGCCCGGCGGCAGGGTTGTGGACGCCGCCGGGGGAACGGCTCTCCCCGGGTTCGTGGACGCTCACACCCACCTTCCCTTCGCAGGCTGGCGCGAATCGGAGTTCGAGGAGCGGCTCGGCGGGGCGACCTACGCCGAGATCGCGGGCCGCGGTGGGGGGATCCTCTCGACGGTGCGGGCGACGCGGGCCGCGAGCGAGACCGAGCTCACCGCGACGGTACGGGCGCGTCTCGACTCCCTGCTCGCGCTCGGGACGACCGTCGTGGAGGCAAAGAGCGGATACGGGCTCGAGGCCGAGACCGAGCGGAAACAGTTGCGCGCGCTGCGGGCGGCGGCGGCCGGGCACGCGGTGGAGGTGGTCCCCACGTTTCTCGGCGCCCACACGATTCCCGCCGAGCACAGGGAGTCCCGGGACGCGTACGTGCGCCGGCTGGTGGCGGAGATGATCCCCGGCGTGGTGCGGGACCGGCTCGCGGAGTACGCAGACGCCTTCGTGGACCCGGGGGCGTTCACGCTCTCGGAGGCGCGAACGGTCCTGGAAGCCGCGCGGGAACACGGCCTCGGCGTGCGCCTCCACGCCGACCAGTTCCAGGACGACGGCGCCGCGCGGCTCGCCGCGGATCTGTCGGCCGCGTCGGCGGACCATCTCGAGTACGCCTCGGACGAGGGGATCGCGGCGCTGGCCCGCGCGGGGACCTGCGGAGTGCTCCTGCCCGCCGCCACGTTCTTTCTGCGCATGGAGCGGCGGCCGCCCGCGCGGAGGCTGGTCGAGGCCGGTGTCGGCGTGGTCGTGGCCACGGATTTCAACCCCGGATCCTGCCCGGCCGAGTCCATGGGAGCCGCGCTCTGGTTCGCCTGCCTCCTGGGCGGGCTCTCGGTGGACGAGGCGATCACCGCCTCCACGCTGAACGCCGCCCACACCCTGAACCGGGCCCGCGTCGCCGGGAGTATCGAGGTCGGCAAGCGAGCCGACCTGGTCGTGCACGCGGTCCCGAACCGCTATCATCTCGTGTACCGGTTCGGGGTGCAGCGCGTCCGGACCGTGATCGCGGGAGGACGGGTGAGGCTGGACACGGGAAAGGGCGCGCCGCCGCCGTGAAGGTCCGGACCTCTGCACCGGGGAGGTGACCATGTCGTCGTGGCTCGAACGCAAGGCGGGGGAATGGCTCGCGGGGGAGGCGGAGCCGGGCCGTACGGCGCCCCGGGCGGCGCAGGTGGCGGCGTACGCCGGCGCCCTGGGGGCGGCGATGGTGCTCTCCGCGTGCCGGCGAACGCTCCGGGAGCGAGGCGCTGCCGCCCCCCTCGAGGCCTCCTGCAGCGAGCTTCAGGCCCTCCTGGACCGGCTCGGCGCCGACGTGGAGCGCACGCAGTCAGAGGGGCGGGAAGATGTCGAGGCGATTCTCGATACCTTCGACGCGTGCTTCGGGGTTCTCGATGTCGCGGAGCGCGAGGTGGGCTCGCTGCGCGCCGAGGACGTCTCCGATCTGTGGACCGGCGCGGAGCTGGCGGCGGCGTCCCTGGAAGCCCAGGCCATCCACGTGAGGATCGGCCTGTCGCGGATCACCGACGAAGCCTACGGGCGGCCGGTCAAGGGTGGGATGATCCGCTCGCTGCACGAGGCGAGGCGCGTGCGCGACCGCATCCTGCAAGTGGTCGAGGGGCGCCTGGTCCTCTAGAAGAGCGGGGCGCGCTGCTTGACGTCGAACTTGTAGACGTACGTGGTCACCTTCAGGTCGATCGGCTTCTCGTAGGCCGCGGTGATGATCATCTCGCGCACGGTCCGCTCGACCCGCAGGTCCTTCTTCTTGAGCGGGATCTCGAGCTCCTTCGCCTTTTCCAGGATCCGCTTGGCCACCGCCGCGTCATCGGTGTGCACGGCGGCGTAACGGCACTCCTGCTCGATGAAGTCGCGGAACTCGTAGGCCTCGATCCGCACCGGAACGAATTTCACGGCGAGAAAGATCGCCGCACCGACGACGGCGATGGCCACCACCAGGCCGATTCTCCCCTGGCCACTCTCGGTTGTCCTGGACATCGGCGCACTCCCTTCCCGACGATCGCACCCGTGGACGCTCGGCCCCCGTCCGGAATATAGGTTCCGGTCCCGGGGGCGACAACCGCGGCGCGGTGATACGTTCCCCGCGGGAGGCGACGGCATGAAATCCCTGACCCGGCAGCTGAAATTCCACGTCCAGGAGCGCATGGGGTTCGTGAACATCACGCCGCAGGTCGCCGCGATCGTGGCCGAGAGCGGCATTCGCGAGGGGCTGTGCCTCGTCAACGCCATGCACATCACCGCCAGCGTCTTCATCAACGACGATGAGCCCGGGCTGCACGAGGACTACAAGGAGTGGCTCGAGCGGCTCGCTCCCCACGACCCCTCGCGGTACCGGCACAACCGGACCGGTGAGGACAACGGCGATGCCCACCACAAGCGGCAGATCATGGGTCGGGAGATCGTGGTGGCGGTCACCGGAGGGCGCCTCGACTTCGGGCCCTGGGAGCAGATCTTCTACGGAGAGTTCGACGGTCGCCGTCCCAAGCGCGTACTGGTCAAGGTCATCGGGGAGTGATCGCGGATTGCGCGCCGGGCCTGCGTCCTCCCTGGTACGCCCACAGCAGCTTCCGCATCATCATCTCGTCGAACGGAGCTCCCGTGTCCAGGGCCTCCTGGACGAGGGGGTAGATCCGCTTCGCGCAGGAGTCCACATCCTCGGTGTGGTACCAGGGGACCTCGGTCGACCAGCCCTGGGGTGCGAAGGCGCGGTCCGCCACCCCCTGGGCGATCGCCGTGGGGAGCGCCTCGCGCAGCAGCTCCCAGGCCTGCAGGCCCTGCGGATTGCCTCGCGCCACCTCCAGCAGGCGGTCGCGCAGATCCTCGCTCATCCGCTGCCAGAGGTAGTGGGCGTTTTCGTGAACGATCGGGGCGGCCTGGTCCTTCACGCGGTCGTCGGGCCGGATCTCCACGAGCATGTTCCTGCCCACCGCTTCCGCGTGCGTTCCGTCGTCCGGCGGGACGGGGACCGCGACTAGGCGAGGACGGGGGATAGCGCGCGGATCGACTCCGAAGAAATGCGCGACACGTGCGAGGAAGCCCTCGAGGTCCTTCCACGCCGGGTCCTGGCGGGCCCCATCCAGGAAGCGGCGCGGCACCTGACCGCCGTTCCAGATCTCGGCGTAGTGGGGGCGGAAGTGCTCGAGGGTCGCAGCCATGTCGTCCACGGCTTCCGGACCCAGCACGGGCTCGATCCGCGCGAATGCCGCGGCGAGGTCCGGCTCCTGGAGGAACACGCCGAGCATGTTCAGGGGACGGCGCGGCGACTTCAGACGGCGGCCCCTGCTTACCTCCTCCAGGCGGATCGCCTGGAATCGCTGCAGCCGCGCGGCATCCTCGGCCGAGAGCTTTCCGAAGCGCTGCGCGAACTCCTGACGGTACGCGGGGACGGTCTTCCCCCCGCTCGTCCCGGCCAGGGAGTCCACCCAGTGGAACAGGGCCGCAGGCATCGAGATGGATCCCTCGAGCGGGTAGGAATCCTGGAACAGCGTCTCGACCTCGGCACGGGGGACGTCGGGGACCGCCTCCGGTCCCCCGATCACGGGAAAGAACACGAGGAAGAAGAGCAGCGCGAACCCGGTCATGCCTAGAGGCTACCCGAAGGCGTGCGCTCGCGCACGGGGACATTCAGCGCTTGAAGAGATTCTCGAAGGCCGACTTCGGATCCCCCGACGCCGCAGGCGCCGAGGTGCGCTTGCCGGTGGCATCGAGCACCAGTCGCGCCTCGTAGGCCGCGCAGGAGTTCGCCCGGTTCTTGTCGCCGATCCGCTCGGGGATCTCGGCGCGGCATTCCCAGCGGGCGCTGGTGTCGAAGTGCCGGCAGGACCGGCAACAGTGGAGCGGCGCGCTGCAGTTGGGACAGGCCGTCTCCGGGGTGATCGTCCCGAACCCGTGCACGCCGCGTCCGCAGTTGTGGCAGCGGACGACCTCGTTGGCCTCTCGCGAGACGGCGTGGCGCAGGGCGCGCTGCTGCGCCCGTTCCTCGGGCGTGAGCTGGGGAGCGGGCTTCGGGCGCCGCTCCTCCTCGCGCTCTGATTCGCGATAGCCGCGCTGGCGGTACTTCTGGCTCACGGGAGGCTCCCTATTCTGCCGCCGCTCCAGGACCCTCAGTCGAGCTCCCGGAACACGGACGAGATCCGCTCGAACGCCCAGTCCAGATCCTCGCGCGTGATGCACAGCGGCGGGGCGAAGCGGATGGTGTGGACGTGGGTCTCCTTGCACAGCAGCCGCTTCCGCATCAGTGCCTCGCAGAAGCGCCGCGCGCCGCCCGCCTCCGGCCGGAGTTCGAGGCCGATCCACAGCCCCCGCCCGCGGATGTTGCCGATGTGGCGGCTGTTCAAGGTGCGAAGCTTGCCCATGAAGTACTCGCCGAGGGCCGCGGAGTTCTCCACCAGCCGCTCTTCCACGAGAACCCGGAGCGCCTCGCGCGCCACGGCGCAGGCCAGAGGGTTCCCTCCGAAGGTGGAGCCGTGGTCTCCCGGGCGGAAGACCTGCATCACCTCGTCGTCCGCCAGGATCCCCGAGATCGGGTAGAACCCGCCGCCCAGGGCCTTGCCGACGATCACCACGTCGGGATGGACCCCCTCGTGCTGGAAGGCGAAGAGCTTGCCCGTGCGTCCCAGTCCCGACTGGATCTCGTCGGCGATGAACAGCACGCGATTCTTGCGGCAGGCCGCCTCGATCCCGCGCAGATATCCCTCGGGGGGAACGATGATCCCGCTCTCGCCCTGGATCGGCTCCACGAGCACCGCCGCCACGTTGGGGCCCATGGCGCGCTCGATCGCCTCCAGGTCTCCGTAGGGAAGCAGGCGGAACCCGGGAGTGAAGGGCCCAAAGCCGTCCCGGTACTGCGGCTCATCGGAGAAGCCGACGATGGTCGTGGTGCGGCCGTGGAAGTTCCCGTGGAACACCAAGATCTCCGCCTGACCGTCGGGGATCCCCTTGACCTTGTGGCCCCACTTGCGGGCGGCCTTGATCGCGGTCTCCACGGCCTCGGCCCCCGAGTTCATCGGCAGCATGCGGCGGTAGCCCGAGAGGTCCGAGATCTCCTTGTAAAGCGGGCCCAGCTGATCGTTGCGGAAGGCGCGTGAGATGAGAGTGACCCGCTCGGCCTGCTCGACGAGGGCCTTCAGGATCCGCGGGTGTGCGTGACCCTGGTTGACCGCGGAGTAGGCAGCGAGGAAATCCAGGTACTTGTTCCCTTCGACGTCCCACACCCACACTCCGGCGGCGCGCTGGACCACGACGTCCAGCGGGTGGTAGTTGTGGGCGCCGTACTCTTCCTCCAGGCGAATGAAATCCGTGGGCAGAGATGCCTTCATCGTGTCCATGGGTTCCTCGTTTCCGTCCCGGCGGGGGGCGCCGGGGTTGCGCGTCGAGTCCCTCGCGAAACCCCGGGAACTCGCAGTTCCAAATATACAACAGGGGTCGAGAATAGCACGCGCGCGGGGAAAAAGCCCGTTCTCCCAGCCTTGACGCCCCGTGGCCGGAGGGAAATAATCGCAACTCGCTTCGCCGCTTCCTGGGCCGAGATTCCAGCGAATTCCATGGAGCCGCGCCGATGAGCCGAACAGCGAACGACCGCGGCGTCGGAGCCAAGCAGCGGGTCCTGCTCAACGTGGAGCGATTCGCCCGCGTCCACTGGCGCCTCGCGTTCCTGCTCGCCATCCTCGCCGTCGTGGGCTCCGCGTGGCTCGCCTCCCACCTCACGCTGGAGTCCGACATCCTGCAGCTCATCCCGCGCGGGAACCCGCAGGTGGATACGTTCCGGCAAGCGCTCTCCGACTTCGGCTCCTTCGACTACCTGCTCGTGCTGCTGGAGGCGCAGGCCGGTCAGGGCCCCGACGAGCTCGAGGACTTCGCGGACCTGTACGCGGAGAAGCTGCGCGGCCTCGAGAGGCTGGTCGGGAGGGTGGAGTACCGCTTCCAGCCGGACGAGCGCTTCCTCGACCTGTTCTACCGGAACGCGCTGCTGTTCCTCCCTCCCGAGCGGCTCGACGATCTGGAGCACAAGCTCAGCGACGAAGCGATCCGGCGCCAGATCCGGCAGCGCCGCCTCTCCCTGGCTTCGCCGACCGCCACGCTCACCGAGGGACTCGTCACCCAGGACCCGCTGGACCTGATGCCGTTGTTCCTGAACCGGCTCATGGGGCATCGCGGGGCGCTCAAGCTCGACCTCTCCGACGGTTACTACCTCTCCACGGACGGCCGCACCCTGATCATGCTCGTCGAGCCCAAGCGCCCGGCCCAGGACATGGCGTTCGACCGGGAGCTCCTGGACGCGGCGAACCAGGCGGCCCGCGAGACCCAGGAGGAGATCCGCGACGCAGCGGAGGCGGGCGAGCCGGCCGGGGAGATCTCGGTCCGCTTCGGCGGAAACTACGCCGTGACCCTCCAGGAGTCGGAGCTGATCTACCACGACGCGCGGTTCAACCTGCTGTTCTCGCTGTTCGCGGTGTCGGCCCTTTACTGGCTGTGCTACCGGCGCTTCGCCGCTCTCCTGTACTCGAGCATCCCGCTCATGGTGGGACAGGCCCTGACGTTCGCCCTGGCCGCCGTGGCCCTGGGCAGGCTCAACGCGTCCTCGTCCTCGTTCACGGCGCTGCTCATGGGGCTGGGCACGGACTTCACGATCGTCATGTACGCTCGCTACGTCGAGGAGCGGCAGCGCGGCGCGTCCCTCGCCGAGGCCACCGAGCTCATGGTCGGACAGACCGGTCTCGGGGTGTTCACCGGCGCCATCACCTCGGCCGGGACGTTCTACGCCATGTGCCTGAGCCGCTTCCGCGGCCTCTACGATCTGGGGTTCCTGATCGGCAGCGGCATCCTGCTCTGCGGTGTTGCGATCCTGTTCCTGCTTCCGGCGATGATCACGTGGAACGAGGGGGTGCGCAAGCGGCGCCATGACGTGGTGAAGAAGCTCCACCTGCAGAGCTTCGGCGTGGAAAGGTTGATCCCCTTCTCGGCCCGTCACCGGGTGGCGGTCCTGGTCGCAATGGCGGTGCTCACGCTGGTCGGCGGTATCCTGGCCTCCGGGATCGGCTTCGACGATTCCCTGAGCGCGTTGCGCAGCAACGACACCGAGGCCTCCCGCGTGCAGCGGGAGATCGCCGAGAGATTCGAGGCCTCGCTCTCGACCATGATGGCCATCGCCAGGGGCCGGGATCTGGACGAGGCGGTCGCTCGGGCCCAGAAGATCGAGGAGCGGCTCCGGCCGTTTCTGGCGGACGGCCGGATCGGCTCCTACGACTCGGTGCTGGTCTATCTCCCTTCTCCGTCAGAGCAGGCGAAGGTGATCGCTGCGCTCGGGGCCGACACGCGGGGGAGCTTCGATCCCGAGCGCATCCGGCGCGCGGTGTTGGCCGGGCTTGAGGAGAACGGCTTCCGCGCGGAGGCGTTCGCGGAATCCCTGGAGCGCATGCGCAGCTTCCTCACACCGAGCCGACCGATCACCCTCGCCGATCTCGAGGAACGGGGGCTGGGACGGCTCCTCGACCGCTACCTGCGGAAGGAGCCGGGCGAGGTGCGGATCGTGACCTATCTGTTCCCGAACGATCCGCGCTGGAAGCGCGTTCCGCCGCCGGGGCTGACGGAAGCGCTGTCGCAGGGCGACCCGGGGATCGTGGTGACGGGGACCAACGTGGTCGGGCAGGAGCTGCGCCGCATCTTCACCCGTGACGTGATCCGCTCGGTGGGGGCGGGGCTGCTCCTGGTCTTTCTGCTGCTTCTGATCGATTTCCGGAGCCTCCGGCTGACCGGGATCGCCATGGCGCAGCTCCTGAGCGGCGTCGTGCTCATGTTCGGCGCGGTACGCCTCCTGGGGTTCGAGCTCAACTACGTCAACGCCTTCGTCGCCACCATGATCCTGGGGGTGGGGATCGACTACAGCATCCATCTGATCCACCGGCTGGAGGTCACCGGCGGCACGATCGAGGAAGGGCTGCTCGAGACGGGCAAGGCGGTGGTTCTGGCGTCGCTCACGAACATGGCCGGCTTCGGCACGCTCATGCTCGGGAACTATCCGGCCCTGCGCAGCTTCGGCGCGGTGGCGCTTGCGGGCTCGGTGTCGTGCCTGCTCACCGCGCTCACCCTCCCCGCCGCTCTGCTCGCGAAGCCGGGGCGGAAACCGTCGTGACGATGCTCTGGACCGCGCTGATCCTCGGGGTCGTCGAGGGCCTGACCGAGTTCCTGCCGATCTCCTCCACCGGGCACCTGATCCTCGCGGGACATCTGCTCGGTCTGGAGGGAAAGCGCGCCGAGGTCTTCGAGGTCTTCATCCAGCTGGGGGCCATCCTGGCGGTGGTGTGGGAGTACCGGGCGACACTCCTCTCCGTCGCGTCCGGCCTGGCGCGGCGCGCGGAGTCGCGCCGCTTCGTGGTCCACCTGTTGTGGGCCTTCCTTCCCGCGGCGCTGCTCGGACTGCTGCTGCACCCTTTCCTGTCCGACCATCTCTTCCGTCCCCGCGTCGTGGCGGGTGCGCTCGTCGCGGGTGCGCTCGCGATCCTCGCCGTGGAGGCCCGTCCGCGCCGGATCCGCACGCGCGATGCGCTCGAGACGACCCGCGGCCAGGCGATCCTCATCGGCATGGCCCAGTGCCTCGCCCTGTGGCCCGGGTTCTCACGCTCGGCGGCGACGATTCTGGGAGGGCTCCTCGTCGGGCTCGATCGCAGGGCCGCCACGGAGTTCTCCTTCTTTCTCGCGATCCCGACGCTGCTCTCGGCGACGCTCTACGATCTCGCCGTGCACCATTCCTGGCTCCTCCCCGGGGACGCCGTCTGGCTCGGCATCTCCTTCGCCGTCTCGTTTCTGGTGGCGCTCGTCACGATCCGCTGGCTGCTGCGCTTCTTGGCGCACCACGACTTCCGCCCCTTCGCCTGGTACCGCCTGGCCCTGGGCGCGCTCGTGCTGCTCGTCGAGGTCTGGAGGTGGCGATCATGAAGCCAGACGATCCGCAGCGGCGCTCGCTCGGCGACATGCCGCCCGAGGAGTTCCGCGCGGCGGCCCGCCGCGTGGCCGACCGCGTCGCGGACTATCTCGAGAGCCTGGAGTCCTACCCGGTGCTCCCGCAGATCGAGCCGGGCACGGTGCGGGAGGCCTTGCCTCCCTCGCCCCCGGCCGCCCCGGAGTCGATCGAGGAGATCCTCGAGGACTACGCGCGGCTCATCGAGCCCAACATCACGCACTGGCAGCACCCGGGGTTCATGGCCTACTTCTCCGCCGTCGCGTCCGGCCCGGGAATCCTGGGAGAGTGGCTCGCGGCCGGGCTCAACTCCAACGTGATGTTCTGGAAGAACGCCCCCGCCTCGACGGAGCTCGAGGAGGTCGTGGTGTCGTGGCTGCGCCAGATGCTCGGCCTTCCCGAGGCCTTCGACGGGATGTTCACGGACACGGCGTCGATCTCCTCGCTTCTCTCCATCGTCGCCGCGCGCCATGCGCTCCCCGGGCTCGAGGCGCGCGACCGCGGTCTCGCCGGCAGGCCGGAGATCCCGCCCCTGCGGCTCTACTGCTCCGCCGAGGCCCACTTCTCGATCGAGAAGGGCGCGATCGTGGCGGGAGTGGGCAAGGAGGGTGTGCGGCGCGTTCCGGTGGACGACGAGTACCGGATGCGGCCTCAAGACCTCGAGCGGTCGATCGAGGAGGACCGCGCCCGGGGGTTCTGGCCGTTCTGCGTGGTGGCGACGCTGGGGACGACCTCCTCCACGAGCGTCGATCCCGTGGGCGAGATCGCGGAGATCTGCCGGAAGGCAGGGGTATGGCTCCACGTCGACGCCGCCTACGGCGGGGCCGTCGCGATCGCACCGGAGTACCGCGGGCTCCTCGCGGGCTGGGAGCAAGCCGACTCGATCGTCGTGAACCCCCACAAGTGGCTGTTCACTCCCTTCGATGCGTCGCTCCTGCTGTTCCGGCGCGGGGAAGTGTTCCGGGACGCGTTCAGCCTGGTTCCCGACTACGTCCGCGCCTCGCAGACGGGCGGGGCCCACAACTACAACGAGTACGGGATCCAGATGGGACGACGCTTCCGCGCTCTCAAGGTGTGGATGCTGATCCGGTACTTCGGTGCGGAGGGGATGGCCGCCCGGATCCGCGAGCACTGCCGCATGGCGGCGGAGCTGGCCTCGTGGGTCGACGACGATCCCGACTGGGAGCGTCTCGCTCCGGTCCCATTCTCGACGGTCTGCCTGCGCCACCGGCCGGCGTCGCTGCGGGGCAGGGAAGACGATCCCGAGGTCCGGACGCGGCTCGACCGCTCGAACGCGGAGATCATCGAGCGCGTGAACCGCACCGGGCGGATCTACCTTTCGGGGACGCGTCTCAAGGATCGCTTCGCGATCCGCGTGACGCTGGGAAACCCGCGGACCACACAGGAACACGTGACGCGGGCGTGGGATCTGCTGCGCGCGGCGGCACGGGACGCAGCCGCCTAGCGCCTCGCGACGAGCGTGAGGGACGACGTCACGACGGCGCCGGGTTCGTCGAGCCGGGATGTGATCTCCTCGGCGCCATCCTCGACGAGCAGGCAGGCGAGCAGCGCCGACGATTCGAGATAGACGGCGCTCACGGCTCAGCGATCTCCTCGCTCTTCGGCGAGCGCGCGCAGGATCGTCTCGAGCGGCAGTCCGGCCGACGGGGGCGGCAGCTTGGTCTTCGGGCGCGTCGGCAGGGTCACGAGCCCCTTGCGTACCCACTCCTCGACGATCGGATCGAGCGATTCGTCGGGGCCGTACGCCGCACCGGGCTCGCGCAGCTCGGCGACGACGAGGTTGCGGTCCGACACCAGGATCCTCACGCCGCGCCGAACGTCGCGCAGGTAGGCGCTCAGGTTGTTCTTGAGCTCCTTGATCCCGACCGTCTTGATTTCCGCCATCCAGGCAAGGCAGCTACCTGTAGCTACCTTGTCAAGTCGGCGGGGGTCGGACTCACCTCCCGAGCGGAAGCTCCAGGCCGTCGCGGGTCGCGCTGACTCCGCGAATCGGCTGGGCGGCGAGCGCGGCCGCCACCTCGTCCGTGAGATGGACGAGCAGGATCTCGCAGTCCCCCAGCCGCTCCCGTCCCCGGCGAAGCTCTGCGAGCGAGAGGTGCGGTCCCGGCCCTTCCTCGCGCCAGGTGCACTCGGCGAGGAGCCATCGGCTGCCGCGCGCGAGGCGCTCCAGGTTCTCGCACCAGCCGGTGTCTCCCGTGACCGCCACGCTTCGTGCGTCCCACAGGAAGCGGTAGGCGATGGAGGTCGGGTGGTGGCGCATCGGCAGCACGTCGAGGGCGAGCCCGCGCCCGGCGTCGATCCCCGAGCGTTCCTCCAGCGCCAGCTCGTGATAGCGGACCTCGAAGCTCCGCTTCGCCTCCGAGACGATCTCTCCATAGCACAGGCCCACGAGCCCCTCGAGGGAATCCCTCACGCCCACCGGCCCCCACACGTCGAAGGGCCGGGTCCGCCGCTTCTCGAGCGCCAGGTTCAGCACGAAAAACGGCCAGCCCGCGACGTGATCGCCGTGCAGGTGCGTCACGAACAGCCGGTCGATCCTCTCGTAGTCCACGCCGTAGCGCGTCATCGCGCACATGGCGGTGGGCCCGATGTCCACGAGCAGGCTCCCAATGGACGCGTCCTCGAGGAGGATCGCCTGAGAGCCCCGGCCGTCGCTGTGAAACGCCGTGCCGGTTCCGAGAAGCACGATGCGGGGCTTCAATCCGTCCGCGTCCCTTCCGAGTCGAAGAAAGTGCGATCGCACGCGCCATCCCGGGTGATCATCGTCCTGAGCGCCCGCTCTCGGTCCCGCGCGAGCGGCGCATCATACCGCGCCGCGCGCCAGCACGAGCCGCCGGAACGCGGAGAGCAGCGACTCCGCCTCGGCGATCATCCCGGGCTCGAGCTGCGAGCCGTCCACACCCCGGGCCTCGAGAAACGAGCGCCCGGCCTCGGGATGGAACTGGAAGCCGATGACGGGGAGGCTCTCGTGCTCGAGGCCGTCCACGGGGACCCGCTCGCAGTGGGCCGCCACACGGTATCCCGGCGGCGTGCGCTTCACCTCCTCACGGTGGCTCGCGACGACGCGTGCGACGCGGCGCTCCGGGACGAGGCGGCCCGGCTCGAGCACCGTCTCCCGCACCCCGAGCTCCTGGGCCCGATCGTCGTGCAGGTAGCCGACGGCTCCGCCCGCAAGGTGCGCGATCAGCTGATGCCCGAAGCAGATCCCGAGAAGGGGGATGCGCGTGTCGCCCGCGAGAACGGGCAGGAGCCAGGCGGAGAGCTCATCGAGCCACCGGTGCGAGTCGTGGACCGACGCCTTGGAGCCGAGTACGACGATCCCGTCCACGTCGCGACCCCGTCCCAGGACGAGACGGTCGCCTGGCCGGAGCGCGGGGAGCAGAACGCGCGCGTCTCCGGCCCAGCCGCGCAGAACGGTCGCGACCCCCTCGTCCTCCGGGTACACCACGGATGGGTCGATGACGAGCAGTCGAGGCGTGCGGCTCAGGGGAGGTCCTCCCTCGAGCGGTCCGGGGGAGGCGTCCTGCGCTTGCGGATCCGTCCGCCCCTCCCGCGCAGCGCCTCCCAGGTCTCGGGCGGCAAGTCCAGCAGGTCGTTGAACTCTCCCGCCCCCTGGAGCCACTCTCCGCCGTCCAGCGTCACGACCTCCCCGCGCATCCAGTCCGAGGCGTCCGAGACGAGGTACGCCGCCAGCTCCGCGAGCTCCGCGGGGAGCCCGAAGCGTCCCGCCGGAATCCGCTTCTTCCGCAGCTCCAGGAGCTCCTGCGTCGGGAGCAGCCGGGAGAACGCGCCCTCGGTCGGGATCGGGCCGGGGGCGATGGCGTTCACGCGGATGCGGTGGCGCGCCCACTCCACCGCCAGGGAACGCGTGAGGGCCAGGACTCCGGCCTTGGCGCAGGCGGAGGGGAGGACCCACGCGGAACCGGTCCACGCGTAGGTCGTCACGATGTTCAGGACCGTGCCCGGCCGGCCCGTCGCGATCCAGCGCCGGCCCACCGCCCGGGTGCAGTGGAACGTGCCGTGGAGCACGATCCCCACGACGGCCGCGAAGCCGTTCGGGGAGAGCTCCTCCGAGGGGCAGAGGAAATTCCCCGCTGCGTTGTTGACCAGGATGTCGATCGGTCCCAGCTCCTGCTCGATCCCGGCGTGTGCCGATTCCACGGCATCGGGGTCGCGGACGTCGCAAGCGGCGTGCGCGGCACGGACCCCGCTCGCCCGGGCCAGCTCCGCCGTTTCCTCGAGCGGTGGCACTCGCCTCCCGGAAACGGCCACCTGCGCGCCGAGCTCCGCGAAACGCAGCGTCATCGCCCGACCCAGTCCCGTACCACCGCCGGTGATCCAGGCGGTCTTCCCCGCGAGGAGGTTCGGAACGAGGGCGTGCGCGCCCGGTGCGCCTACCAACGAGCCAACTCGCGGAGCGCCCGCACGACGTCCTCCTGGCTGGGCAGGATCGCGGCCTCCAAGGTTCCGGCATAGGGCGGGAAGCAGTCCCGGGCCGCCACGCGACGGATCGGGGCGTCGAGATCCGCGAAGCAGTTGTCCGCGAGCCGCGCGACCACCTCGGCGCCGAAGCCCAGGGTCAGGTTCGCCTCGTGGACCACCAGCGCCTTTCCGGTCTTCCGCACCGACCCCCGGAGTGTCTCCTCGTCGAGCGGAACGAGGGTCCTGAGGTCGATCACCTCGACCGAGGCCCCCTCTCGCTCCATCTCCGCGGCCGCCCGGAGCGCGCGGATCACGCCGCTGCCCCAGGTCACGACCGTGATGTCCCCGCCCTCGCGCACGACGCGGGCCCTGCCGAACGGGATCAGGTGCTCGGGCCCCGGCTCGGGGGACTTCGAGAAGACCTGGCGGTAGAGCCCCTTGTGCTCGAAGAAGATCACCGGGTCGTCCATCCGGCAGGCGGTCTTGATCAGTCCCTTGGCGTCCGCGGCATTCGAGGGGTACGCCACGTACCAGCCCGGCGTGTGGGCGTAGAGGGTCTCCGGGCTCTGGCTGTGGAAGGGGCCGCCGCGGATGTAGCCGCCCGCGGCCATGCGCACGACCAGCGGGCACTTCCATACCCCTCCGCTGCGCCAGCGCAGCGTGGAGATCTCGTTGCGGATCTGCATGAACGCCGGGAACGAGTAGTCGGCGAACTGGATCTCGACGACCGGCTTGTAGCCGCCGATCGCCATCCCCTGGGCGACCCCGACGATGGAGGCTTCCGCGAGGGGAGAGTTCTCGACGCGCCCGGGAAAGGCCTCGGTCAGACCGCGCGTGACCCCGAACACGCCGCCCTTGGGGTCCGCGATGTCCTCACCCCACATGACCATCTTGGGGTTGCGCTCCATCTCCTCGCGCAGCCCGTGGTTGATCGCGTCCACCATGGTCACGAGATCGCCCGGCGCGGGGACCGAGGCCGGCTCGCCCGCGACCGGCCGGGCGTCGGAGTAGATGTGCAGCGCGGCGCTCGATGGATCGGGCGGATCGGCACGCTCGGCCTCGTCGGCGGCGGCGTCGACCGCGGCCTTGATCTGCTCGTGCATCGTGCGGATCCCAGCCTCGTCGATGAGCCCCCAGGAGAGGATGCGTCCCGCGGTGTAGGTCATCGGGTCCCGGCGCCGGATCGCCTCCAGCTCCTCCTCGGTGCGGTACTTGGCCTGGTCGTCCGAGGACGAGTGGGAGTCGAGACGCACCACCTTCCCTTCCACGAGGAGCGGGCCTGCGCCCCTGCGGATCTCCGCGACCAGGGGCTTGAGCGTCCGGTACATCTCGGTGAACTGCAGCCCGTCCACCTCCACCGAACGCACCTGGTAGCCGCGCGCGATGGTGTGGATCTCGGAGCCGGTCTGCACGCTCTGGGGAACGCTGATCGCATACCCGTTGTTCTGGATCACGAACAGCACCGGGAGCTTCTCCCGGCCCGCGAAGTTCAGCGCCTCGGCGAACTCCCCCTCGGAGGTGGCGCCCTCGCCGGAGGAGACGTACACGATTTCATCCTTTCGGTCCTGGCGGACCGCCTTCGCCATTCCCACCGCGGCGAGGAACTGGGTCCCGGTGCAGGCGGTGGGCGAGACGACGCGCAGGGCCGAGCTCGAGAAATGCTCGCTCATGTTCCGGCCGCCGCCCGAGGGATCGTCGGCCCTGGAGAGCATGTGGAGGAAGATGTCCAGCGGCGACATCCCCAGGCCCAGCATGAGCGCCTTCTCCCGGTAGTACGGGAAGAACCAGTCCTTTCCCGGCTCGAGCAGCATCGAGACGGCGATCTGGAGCTTCTCGTGGCCGCGGGTCGAGGCGTGGAAGGAGACCTTTCCGGCGCGCACGAACACCTTCAGGCGCTCTTCGACGTAGTAGGCCGTGAGCATCTTCCGGAGCAGGTCGAGGTAGATCTCGGCCGCGATCTCCGGCTGCCGCTTGCGGACCTTCGGATCGAGGGCGTTTCCGGGCACCGGCGGTTCCTCTCGCGGCGGATCTTGGACCATGTCGCGAAACCGGGCAAGTTGCCCCCTAGCCAGCGGCCGCCAAGACCGTCATATTGGTGGGTGCAGCGGAGCGCTCCCGGGCGATCCGCGGGAGGAGGAACAGGTGATCAACGGCGCGCAACCCATCGTGCTCGTGGCCATGGGCGGGCATGCGTTCATGCAGAAGGGGGAGAAGGGAACGATCGACGACCACGAGCGCAACGCCGACGCCATCGGGGCCGTGATCATGAGCCTCGTGGAGCGGGACTACCAGGTCGTCATCACGCACGGCAACGGCCCGCAGGTCGGGACCCTCCTGCTCCAGAACGAGATCGCGCGTAACGAGGCGCCCTCGATGCCCCTGGACGTGCTCGTCGCCATGACCGAGGGGAGCCTGGGCTACATCCTGCAGCAGAGCCTCCTGAACCACCTGCGCCAGAAAGAGATTCGCCGTTACGTGGTGACGGTGGTGACGCAGGTCCTGGTGGACGAGGCCGATCCCGCCTTCCAGAATCCCAGCAAGCCGATCGGCCCCTTCCTCAGCCGTGAGGAGGCGGAGCGCCGCCGGAGCGAGCTGGGCTGGAATGTCACGGAGGACTCGGCGCGCGGCTGGCGCAGGCTCGTCCCCTCGCCGGCGCCGATCAAGGTGATCCAGCGCCACATGATCCGCGACGCGGCCCGCGCCGGACACATCGTCGTCGCGTGCGGGGGCGGCGGGATCCCGATCAAGACCGACCGCGACGGGCGCTACGCCGGGATCGAGGCGGTCATCGACAAGGATCTGACCTCCAGCGTCCTCGCCAGCGACATCGGCGCCGATCTGTTCGTGATCCTCACCGCCGTGCCCCAGGTCTTCGTGGAGTTCGGAAAGCCCTCCCAGCGTCCGCTGGGCGCCGTGACCCTCGAGGAGATCGAGGATCTGCAACGCGCGGGGCATTTCCCTCCCGGCAGCATGGGTCCGAAGATCGAGGCGGTGATCCGCTACTTGAAGGCGGGCGGCAAGCGCGCACTGATCACCGATCCGGCGAGCCTCCCGCTGGCGCTCGAGGGGCGGGCGGGGACGCACCTGGTGGGGCGGATCTAGGGCGGGCGAGCGCCGCGCGCGCCACCTCCAGGTTTCGCCGCGCCTTCTCGTAGGAGGGCTGGAGGCGCAGCGCTTCGGCGAGCTGGGTCACGGCCTCCTCGTACCTGCCCATCCGCAGGCAGAGCGTCCCGAGATTGAAGCGGGCCTCCGCCGCACGGGGCTCGAGGCGAACCGCCTCCTCGAGCAGCGGCAGCGCCTCGTCGTGCCGGCCCGAAGCGGCCAGGGCCGAGCCGAAGCGGAAGAGGATCTTCGGATCCCCCGGGGCCGCTTCGAGCGCCTTCGAGAACTCGGCGAGTCCCTCGCCGACACGGCCGGACAGGGTCAACGCCTCGGCCAGGTTCGTCCGCATGCCGGCATCGTCCGGGCGCAGATCGACGGCCCGCCGGAAATGGTCGAGTGCCTCCTGCACGCGCCCGCTGCCGGCCAGAAGCCCGCCGAGGTTGTCGTGCGCCGTGGCGTAGTCCGGTTTGAGGCGCAGGGTCTCGCGGTAGTGCTGCTCCGCCTCGTCCACGGCGCCCCGGCCGGCCAGAAGGACGGCCAGGTTGTTGTGCGCCATCCAGGCCCCGGGATTGCGGGAGAGCGTGTCGCGCCAAAGCGTCTCCGCGTTGCGATACACGCCGGAGCGGGACCAGGTGCAGGCGCCAAGCGACAGCAGGAGCACGGCGGCCAGGGCCGGTGCCAGCGCCGCCGGCAAGCGCCAGCGCGCGCGCAGCCCGGCGCCGGCGAGCGCGCAGCCCGCGCCGAAGAGCGTCAGGGGACCGATGCTGGCCAGGTACTGGAAGTGGTCCGCGACGAAGGAGTAGAGCATGGGGAACACGTCGAAGAACCCCAGGGCGGGAGAGAGCGTGACCGCGAAGTAGAGCGCCGCCACGAGCGGGCCCTTTCCGATCCGCTCCCGGAGCGCCCAGAGCGTCGCGACGGTCGCGACCGCGGCCAGCGGGTAGAGCCACGCGCGCGCGCTCGAGGCGTCGAGGGTCCAGCGGGGATACACGAAGACGAGGTTCGAGGGCCAGAGCAGCTTGCCCAGGTAGAACCCGAGCGCCCGCCCCGCGAGCAGAAGGCGCTCGGCGAAGGTGAGCGACCACTCGCGACCCGCCGCCCCGACCTGGGTGCGCTCGATCCATGCGGTGAGCGACCCCAGGACCGCTCCGAGCGCGAGCCAGGGGAACAGGGGCAGCAGGTCCGGGGCGCGAAGGCGCCCGCGCTTCCACCACAGGACGAGCGCGAGCGCGACCGGAAGCGTGCACGTGACGGTCTTGCTCGCCAGCGCCAGGAGGAAGAGGAGCAAGGCGCCGGCGTACGTCCATGCGCGGCGGGCCCGCGCGCCCTCGCCCAGGGCGAAGCGGAGATAGACCAGGGCCGCTGCGAGGGCGAAGAATCCGGAGAGGGTGTTCTTCCGCTCCGTGATCCAAGCCACCGATTCCACGTGCGCCGGGTGCAGCGCGAAGAGCGCCGCGCCGAGCCAGGCGCCGGGAACCTCGAGACGGCGCAGCACGAGCCACAGGAGCAGCGCCGAGCCGGCGTGCAGGAGCACGTTGACGAGGTGATAGCCGAGGGGCCGGAGGCCCCAGAGCTGATACTCGATCCAGAAGCTCGAGTTCGTCATGGGGTAGTACTGGGGACTCGAGCTTGCCTCGAGCCAGATGCGGCGCAGCCCGTCCAGACTTCGCAGCGTGAGGTTCCGCGTCACGTGGAAGTCGTCGTCCCAGACGTAGCCGGCCCCCAGGACGGGGAGATAGGCGGCGAGCGTCAGCCCCACGAGGAGCGCCGCGAGGAGCGCGCTTCTTCCCTGAACCTCCGGCAGCAAGGACGCCCCCTAGTCGCGGTGCCGGCGGACGACGGAGGAGTAATGCCCGAGCGCGGCCCAGAGCACGAGGATCGTGGCGAACATCTCCAGGGACTCCTCTCCGACCTTCGCGAAGTGCGGCACGGTGTACTCCCCCGTCCCGAGCCTGGCGGTGAGCCACGCGTAGGGGGTCTCGAGCCCCTCGACGAAGTCCTGTCCCTGGGCGAGCGCGTAGAGGAGGAAACCCAGGCTGACGGTCCGCGCCTCGCTGCGCTCCATCTTGCGCCAGAGAAACCAGAGCGTGTACAGCGCCGCTGCGGCGATGACGGGCCCGAACAGCACCTGCCAGGGATAGCTGGGGAAGCGGTCGAGGAGCGCGCCGATCCAGCCCATCGCGCCTGGATGGGCGCCACTCGCGTCTGAGGTGACGATGAAGTAATTGGCGGCGGCAGTGGACACTCGCTCGTGCATCTGGGTGCCGTCGTCCACGCCGATGTAGAAGAAAAAGACGGCTGCGACCGCCCAGCCTCGCGCCGCACTCCTGCCGCCCGGCCGCCCCTTCTCCTGGAGATAAACGAGCCAGAAGACGAGGCCCGTCCCCGCCTCCAGCATGCTCGAGAGCCAGTTGCTGATGGAGAGCTCCCGGGCCATGTTGAAGAGCTCGCGGAAGTCCTCGTCGTCGACGAGCGCCAGGAAGTTGAAGACCACGTCGAGGGCCACGATCGCGGCCAGGGCGACGAGGAAGAAGGTCACGCTCCTCCGGATCCAGCGCTCGTGCATGGATGCTTAGGATACCGTCATTGCAGAAGCAAAAGAGAGGAATGTCCCGCATAATAGAGGCGGAGGTACGAGCCCATTCCGGAACTGCACGGGAACGTCCTGGGTCTTTCGCCCGCCGAAAAGCACCGCGTCGAGCGCCTTTACCGCCGCCGCATCCCCGCGCACCTGATCCTGACCCACGAGATCTCCCGGGAGATGGCGTCCATCACCCAGGCGCTCAACCGCCGGGTCGGGATCCTCGTGGACCGTGCCGGGCGCGTGGAGGCGGTCACGGTCGGCGAGGCGGCACGCCTCACGGTTCCGCGCAAGCCCAGCGCGCCGGCGGGGCGCCAGCGCTTCTGCACGCTGCGCTTCCTGGCCACGCGGCGCGGGGACGAGCCGCTCTCGGCGGCGGAGCTGGCTCCCCTGGCCCTGCACCGTCTGGACGCCATGGCCGTGATCGCGGTCTCGGAGGACGGGGGTCCGGGGCTGGTCCGCGTCGCGCACCTGCTGCCGGCGGAGGATCGGGACTCCGCCCGGACCGCGGCAGGGACGGAGAGGCCGGATCGGGACGGGCCCGCCGCCGCTCTTCCGCGGGGCGCCGTGACGCCCGCGGGCAGAGCGGGCCGCGCGATGCGGCGCGACGCCGAGGACGTCGTCGGGGACGACGGCGAGCGCTATCGCCTGTTTGCACCGCGCCCCGCAAGCCTCGTCAACGAGGACTTCCTGGCGCTGATCCAGGCCCTGGAGGAGGAGTTCGAGCGGCGGCGTGCCCGCACACGCAGCTCCGGTAGATCCGGCCGCGCGATCCTGGTCCACGTGACGACGCAGGCGAGCCGCGCCCAGGCGGAAGCGTCCATGCAGGAGCTCTCGGAGCTCGCGCGCTCGAGCGATCTCGCGGTCGTGGACACGATCCTGCAGCGACGGCCGGCGTTCGATCCGCGCACGCTCATGGGATCCGGACGGCTCGAGGACCTGATCATCCGGGCGCTGAGGCTCCAGGCGGACTTCATCGTCGTCGACCGGAACCTCACCCCGGCCCAGGCCCGCGCCATCGCCGAGGCGACCGATCTCAAGGTGATCGACCGCTCCCAGCTCATCCTCGACATCTTCGCCCGGCGCGCCCGCACCCGGGAGGGCAAGATCCAGGTCGAACTCGCGCAGCTCAAGTACCTGCTCCCGCGCCTCATGAGCCGCGGAGACTCGGGGTTGTCCCGGCTCATGGGAGGAATCGGCGGGCGCGGGCCCGGCGAGCAGAAGCTCGAGGTCGACCGGCGCCGGGTGCGCGACAGGATCGCGAACCTCGAGCGCCTGCTCCGCTCCGAGCGGACGCGGCGGGAGCAGCGGCGCGCGCGGCGTCGCGAGCGCGACGTCCCGGTGATCTCGATCGTCGGTTACACGAACGCCGGGAAGAGCACGCTCCTCAACGTCCTGACCCGGAGCGAGGTCTTCGTGGAGGACCGGATGTTCGCGACCCTCGACCCCACGAGCCGCAGGCTGCGCCTGCCGCGGGAGCGCGAGGTGATCATCAACGACACGGTCGGGTTCATCCGCGACCTGCCCCCCGACCTGCTCGCCGCGTTCCGCGCGACCCTCGAGGAGATCGAGGATTCCGATCTCATCCTGCACCTTGCGGACATCGCCCATCCGGGACTCGATGCGCAGATCCTGGCCGTGGAGCGGATCCTGGCGGACCTCGGGTACGCGGGGATCCCGCGCCTGCTGGCCCTCAACAAGGCCGACCTCCTCGCCGCCGCGGATCTCGAGGAGCGCAGCTGCGGGCGGGACGCCGCCCTGATCTCGGCGGTCACGGGACAGGGGATTCCGGCCCTCCTGGCCAGGATCGACGAGATGCTGGACCGCGCGAAGGCCGATAGGGCTCTCGCGCACTGACCCACAGGAATTGGATGACAATGGCCTAGTTGCGCAGACAGGTCCTGGGGTATAATCTGATCATTGGACTATTCCGATGTGGTCCAATCGAGGCAAGGCGGTGGCGATGATTCCGGGTCTCGAAGTCGACGTCGAGGGCGATCAGCCGGTTTACCGCCAGATCGCCGATGGGATCCGCAGCGCGGCCAGTGCCGGACGGCTCCCCTCCGGGCAGAGGCTCCCGCCGACGCGCGATCTGGCGCGCCAGCTCGGCGTGAACCGCAACACCGTGATCGCCGCCTACGACCTGCTCGCGGCCGAGGGGATCGTCCGCAGCCACACGGGGCGCGGGACCTATCTGGTCGCCGCGCCGACGCCCGGGACCGCGGCGCCCGCTCGCTCGACACCCGCTCGCGACGCCTGGTTCACCGCTTTCTCCCGTGCGGTCGAGGGGCCCGGCGTGGGCGGGCTCCTGTCCGCCTACCGGGTCGCGATCGCAACCGACGGGATCTCCTTCGCGGGCTCCTATCCGGACAAGGATCTGATGCCCGTCGAGGAGTTCCGACGCGCCATGGAGTCGGTGCTGCGGACGGAAGGAGTGGAGGTCCTCTCCTACGGACCCACCGCCGGCCACCATGGCCTTCGCGAGTCGATCGCCGGCGCGATGAGCCGCCGCGGCTCGCGGATCACCTCGGAAGGGATCCTGGTGACGAACGGTTCGCAGCAGGCGCTCGATCTCGTGTTCCGGACCCTCCTCGATCCGGGCGATCCGGTGGTCGTCGAGGATCCGACCTACACCGGCGCCTTGAGCGTCCTCCATTCCTTGGGAGCGCGGCTGGTCGGAGTCCCCGTGGACGACGAGGGGATCCGGCCGGACCTTCTGGCGCGGGCCCTGGAGCGCCACCATCCCCGGGTCCTCTACGTGCAGCCGACGTTCCAGAACCCGACGGCCCGGGTCGCGAGCGAGGCCCGGCGGCGCGACGTCCTCGCGCTCGCAGCGCGGCACCGCTGCGCGGTCGTCGAGGATGACTGGGCGGGGGACCTGAGGCTCGAGGGCGCGGACCTGCCGACCCTGCATGCCATGGACGGCGGCGAGCACGTGCTGTACGTCAGCACCTTCTCCAAGAAGCTCCTTCCGGGACTGCGCGTCGGCTGGGTGGCCGCGCCCGCGCCGGTCCTTGAGCGCCTGGTCACGATGAAGCAGATCGAGGACTGCGGAACGAGCCCCCTGATCCAGGCCGCGCTCCACGCGTTCTTGCGCGAGGGCGGGCTCGAGCAGCACCTCGAGCGCGTGCGCCCCGTCTACCGCGAGCGGCGCGACACCATGATCCGGGCTCTCGAGCGCCACTTCCCGGAGGGCGTGGCGTGGGAGCGCCCGGCCGGGGGGCTGTTCCTGTGGCTCACGCTTCCGGACGGGATCGACAGCAACGACCTCCACGCGCTCGCGCGCGAGCGCGGGGTGCTCTTCAACAAGGGTGATCTGTTCCACGTGGACGGCGGGGGACGCGGAACGCTGCGGCTGACCTACGCGGCGGTCCCGGTCGCCCGCATCGAGGCCGGCGTCGAGATCCTGGGTGATCTCGTGCGGGAACGGGTCCCGCACGGGGCAGCGGTTCCGAGGCAGCCGTTGGAGGGATTGCCGATTCTCTGAGTGTGGTGGCTCAGGAGGGCGTGACATGTCCGAGATCGAGAAAGGAACGCCGAGGCTCAAGACGGGCCTCGCCGAGATGCTCAAGGGCGGCGTGATCATGGACGTGACCGACGACGCTCAGGCGCGCATCGCCGAGGACGCGGGCGCGGTGGCGGTCATGGCCCTGGAGCGCGTGCCCGCGGACATCCGCAAGCAGGGCGGCGTGGCCCGCATGTCCGACCCGTCCATGATCGAGAAGATCATGGCGGCCGTGTCGATCCCCGTCATGGCCAAGTGCCGAATCGGGCACTTCGCCGAGGCGCAGGTGCTCGAGGCGCTGGGGGTGGACTACATCGACGAGAGCGAGGTGCTGACCCCGGCGGACGAGGAGCACCACGTGGACAAGTTCGCCTTCGGCGTGCCGTTCGTCTGCGGATGCCGCGATCTGGGAGAGGCCCTGCGCCGGGTCGGCGAGGGGGCGGCGCTGCTGCGCACGAAGGGCGAGGCCGGAACGGGGAACATCGTGGAAGCGGTGCGCCACATGCGAGCGGTCGTCTCGGCCGTGCGCCGCCTGAGCGCGCTGCCTCCGGAAGAGCTGATGGCCGAGAGCAAGAAGATCGGGGCGCCGTACGAGCTCGTGCGCTGGACCGCGCGCGAAGGGAAGCTCCCGGTGCCGAATTTCGCCGCCGGCGGCATCGCCACCCCGGCCGACGCCGCGCTCATGATGCAGCTCGGCGCGGAGGCGGTGTTCGTCGGCTCGGGGATCTTCAAGTCGTCCGATCCCGCGACGCGCGCCCGGGCCATCGTGCGCGCGACCACGCACTTCCGGGAGCCGAAGATCGTGGCCGATGTCTCGCGGGGTCTGGGCGAGGCGATGCCGGGGATCGAGACCTCGAAGCTCGGCACGACCGAGCTGCTGCAGACGCGAGGCTGGTGATGGCCGCCGTTGGCGTGCTCGCGCTGCAAGGGGATTTCGACGCCCACGCGCGCCAGCTGCGCGCGCTGGGGGTCGAGGCCTGCGAGGTGCGCAGGTGCGCGCAGCTTTCCGGTCTGGACGGGATCGTCCTTCCGGGAGGGGAGAGCACGACCCTCTTGAATCTCATGCAGGACGAACCCTGGTTCGACGCGCTGCGCCGCTTCCACCAGGGGGGTGGGGCGCTGTTCGGAACGTGCGCCGGCGCGATCCTGCTGGCGCGGGAGGTCCTCAGCCCGCCCCAGAAGAGTCTGGGGCTTCTGGACGCCGTGGTGGAGCGCAACGCCTTCGGCAGGCAGGTGGACTCTTTCGCGACCACGGTTTCCGCCCCCGCCCTGGGAGGCGAGCTCCCGGCGGTGTTCATCCGTGCCCCGCGCTTCCGGGAGCTGGGGAAGCGCGTTCACGTGCTCGCAACGCACGCGGGAGAGCCGGTCCTCGTGCGCCAGGGACGGATCCTCGCCGGGACGTTCCACCCGGAGCTGACCGGTGACCGGCGCGTCCATGGATACTTCCTGACCGTCGTGGCGGACCGCGAACGTCACGTCGGCTCGTCCTCGGTTTCGGGGAAGATCGCGGCCATGTGGGGTACGAACGCAGGCGGTCCCACCGCTCGGCAAGGAGAAACGTCATGCTGATCTTCGTGAATGGCAAGCTCGTGCCCAGGGAAGAGGCGAAGGTCTCGGTGTTCGACCACGGGTTCCTCTACGGAGACGGAGTCTTCGAGGGGATCCGCGTCTACGACGGGGTCGTGTTCCGCCTCAAGGAGCACATCGACCGCCTCTACGAGTCGGCCAGGACCATCGCCCTGCAGATCCCCATGTCCCGGGAGGAGATGATCGACGCGACCCTGCGGACGGTCGCCGCGAACGAGAAGCGCGACGCCTACATCCGGCTGGTGGTGTCCCGCGGAGCGGGGGACCTCGGGATCGATCCTGCTAACTGCCGGGACGCCACGGTGGTCATCATCGTGGATGCGATCAAGCTCTACCCCACCGAGATGTACGAGAAGGGCGTCCCCCTGGTCACCTCGAGCGTGCGGCGCGTCCCTCTGGAGTGCCTCGACACCCGCGTGAAGTCCCTCAACTATCTCAACAACATCATGGCCAAGATCCAGGCCAAGGGTGCGGGCGCGGTGGAGGCGGTGATGCTCAACACCCAGGGGATGGTGGCGGAGTGCACCGCGGACAACCTGTTCATCGTGAAGGGCGGGATCCTCAAGACCCCCGATCTCTCCCAGGGAGCCCTGGGCGGGATCACGCGCGCGACCATCCTGGATCTCGCGAGGAAGGACGGGATCCCCGCGGTGGAGACCGTGTTCGCCCTGCACGACGTCTACAACGCCGACGAGTGCTTCCTGACCGGAACCGGCGCCGAGATCGTGCCGGTGATCAGCCTCGACGGCCGCCCGATCGGCGACGGTAGGCCGGGGACGATCACCCTGCGCCTCACGGCGGAGTTCCGGAAGCTCCGGACTGTCGACGGCGTCCCGGTCCCCTTCGAGAAGCAGCGGACGGCGCCGGAGCGGCCCGGCGTGGAGACGAAGCGGTCGTCGTTCCCCCGGCGCACCGCCGCTTCCTGAACGGGGACATTCTGCTTTTCCGCACAGAATCGGGGTTTCGACTCGAGGCATTGCCTGCGGAAAAGCAGAATGTCTTCTTCATTCTTCGGGAGGACCCGAGGCGGCGGCGAGATCGTCGACGCGCACCTTCTCCGCGTCGAACCTGCGCGCGCGGGAGAGCATCTTCTCGATCGTCTCCTCGAACGAGGGGCGCGCCTTGCGGTCGAAGCGCAAGGGGTTGATGCGGGCCACCACGAACGCCTTCAGGTAGGGGCTCTCGAAGTTCCTCTCCCGGAGCGCCTGGACCGTGGCCACCACGGCGTCGTCCAGATCCAGGAGGCTCTTCGCCCTCTCCTCGCGGGTCTCGAGCGCCCGCGTGAGGCTCGCGGCCAGGAACGAGTCGACCCGTCTCAGAATCGCGTGGTACGCGCCACCCGAGAAGCGTGGCCGCTTCTCGTAGCAGATCCCCAGGGTCAGATAGGCAGCCTCCTCGAACTCCAGCGCGTAGTCCTTCTCGGCGCGCGATTCGAGGCTCGAGAGGGAGCGGGCCATCCGGATCACTTCCAGGGATTTCTCCCGGATGTTGTGGGCCTTCTCGGTGTTGAGCGCGAGGATCTGGTAGGCGACGTGGGTGTCCGGGAGGACGAGGGCGACGATGGCCTTCCCCCCGAGGTTGCGCAGGGCGGCCGTACGGTGGTGGCCGTTGGGGGTCCAGTACGTTCCTTCCTCGGTGCGGACCGCGATCACCGGATCGAGGAAGCGGTTCATCTTGTCGATCACGGCGACCAGGCGCTCGACGTGGGATTCGGAGAGATCGCGCTGGAACGGCGTGGGCACGACCTTCTCGATGGGGAGCGCGGCCAGGATGTGCCAGTGCTCTCCCACCGGCTCCCGGTAGGTGCCGAGCACCCAGCCGCCGTCCTGCTCGATGGCCCGCCTCAGATCGGTCACCTGCGTCGGAGGCGTGGCCGACGCGAGCTGGGCCGCGCTCAGCCCGCGCGAGGCCGGCTCGGCCGGCTTCTTGCGAGCGCCGGGCCGCTTCTTCTTCTGCTTGTGCGCTTCACTTGTTGCCGTTGCCATCGTGCTCTTCCTCCACTCCGGGTGCCGGCCCGAGCGGGAGCGGATCGGGTCGGCTGAAGCCCGCCCGGCTCAGGTCCAGCAGGCTCGCGATGGTCGGGGCGATCGAGGCCACGTCCACGCGGTCGGAGATCTTCCCGGGCCGGACGGCCCCGCCCCAGACCAGCAGCGGGACGCGGGCGTCGTTCTCGTAGGGCTGGCCATGGCTCGCGGCCAGGGGCGTCTTCCAGCTGTCGAACTCCCAGTTCTCCGCCGCGACGACGAGCAGGTCTCCCGAGCGGTCCTCCCGGAAGGCGAGGCGGACCGCTTCGGGAGCCTTCCCCGCCGCGATCTCGTCGGAGGTGTAGACCTCCCGCACGCCCTCGATCTTCCGCACGCTCTCGCGCACGCGCTCGCGCCAGGAGGGAAGCTCCTCGTGCGGAACGATCTCCCGGTTCAGGTAGAGGCTCGGCTCCTGAAACGTCCGCACGACGGCGCGCTCGATGGGGGTGGAGTCGGAGACGGCGATTCCGCGCACGGGGGCGAGCTCCGTCTCGAGCCGCTTCCGCTCCGGGGAGAGATCTCCGACGGTCCTCGCGCCGTCGTCGTACAGGAAGATTCGGCCCGCGGAGATTCCGCGGGATCGAGCGACCTCGGGGACGGGCGCCACGCCGTGGTCCGAGGTCAGGAACACCACCAGGTCCCGCCGCGGGACCACCCCTTCCAGGAATCGCAGGAGCCGCTCGAGAACCCGGTCGAGGCGGGCGACGGCGTCCGCGACCTCGCACGAGTCGGGCCCGTAGAGGTGGCCGACGTGGTCGGTGGAAGAGAAGCTCACCGCCAGGAGATCGGGCTCGCCGGAGGGGTTGCGCCCGAGCCGGTGGGCCGTGACCGCCTCCTCGACGAACCGGGCCAGCATCTCGTTGCCGAGCGGCGAGTAGACGAGCGCGGTCATGCTCCCGAGCGGGTGCGGGAAGCTCGCGCCGAGGCCGAGGCGGGGCGTGTGGGCGGACGGGAGATCGTGCGGGCACACCTCTCGCTGCGGACGGGCCAGGGAGTACTGCCATGCGCCGAGATCCGGGCCGCGTGGCCCCGCGGGGTCGAGACGCTTCTCGAAGAGGGGAAGGACCTCCCGCGCGAAGCGATCGAGCAGGCCCGCGTCGGGGGAATAGGCGGCAGAGCTGACGAACCTCTTGCGCTCCTTCTCGTCGAACCAGTAGGCGGCATCGGCGCCGGGGCCGAGCAGCAGGATCGCCGAGCGATCCTTGAGGGACGCGCCGACGACCCGCGCCCGGGGCCAGCGCTCCTTCACGCGCTGCGCCAGCGAGGTCCCCTCGAACCAGCAGGGGTTCTTCACCCCCGTGCCGGCGTCTGCGCCGGGACGGGCGCAGCGCCGCGGATCGCCGGGATCGAGCGGGCCCTCGGCGCAGTACGCGGCCCGCGAATCGGAGCGGGAGAACCAGGTGTTACCCACCATCCCCGACAGGTTCGGGTAGAGCCCGGATCCGATCACGGAGTGGCCCGGTCCGGTCGAGGTCGCCGCGTAGGCGAAGCGCGCGTCCTGAAACCTCCGGCCCTCCCGGTCGAGGCGGGCGAACCCGCCGGAGCCGAACGACGAAGCGAAGCGGTCCAGGTATTCCGCGCGCATTTGATCCGCGACGACCAGAACCACGAGCTTGGGAGTGGAGCGCGCCGCGACGGGGCCGCCTGCCGCCGGCGGCAGGGCGAGGAGAAAGATCCCGGCGAGCGCGTTCTTGCTTCTCACGCGCGGCGATTATACCGTGACGGCTTCGCGACTCGGAGGTGCGACTCAGGATGCCGGTCTTCGCGCTCACCATCTTCACCGGTGCCTTCCTGCTGTTCGAAGTGCAGCCGCTGATCGCGAAGTACATCCTGCCGTGGTTCGGCGGCGGCCCCGGAGTGTGGACCACCTGCATGCTGTTCTTCCAGGTCCTGCTCCTCGGGGGCTACGCGTACGCGCACCTGCTCAGCCGCGGCCTCGCGCCACGCCGGCAGGCCGCGCTCCATCTCGCGCTGCTCGTGGCCGCGCTCGCGCTGCTGCCGATCACGCCCGACGCCGGATGGAAGCCGACGGCCGCCCAGGCCCCCGTGCCGCGCATCCTCCTGCTGCTCCTGGCCTCGGTGGGATTCCAGGTCCTCGTGCTCGCCTCCACGGGACCGCTGATGCAGCGCTGGTTCACCCTGGCCCGGCCCGGCGCTTCGCCGTACCGGCTGTACGCGCTCTCGAACCTCGGCTCGCTGCTGGCGCTCGTGAGCTACCCGTTCCTCGTCGAGCCGAGCCTGTCCCGCGACGCCCAGGCCACGCTCTGGTCGGCCGCCTTCGTGCTCTTCGCGCTGCTCTCCGCGATCGTCGCGATCGGGATCTTCCGCTCTTCCCGCGCATCCGCGCGCGGTGCGGCAGACGCCCCCTCCGTGGATGCGGGGCCGGCTCCGGGCGCGGCCACGCTCGCCCTCTGGTTCTGCCTGCCGGCGTGCGGCAGCGCCCTGCTTCTCGCGGTCACGAACCAGCTGTGCCTGGATGTGGCGGTCATCCCGTTCCTGTGGATCCTCCCGCTGAGCCTGTACCTCCTGACGTTCATCCTGTGCTTCGAGAGCCCGCGCTGGTACCCGCGGCATCTCTTCGCGGCCCTGCTCCCCGTGAGCGTGGCGGGCGTGGCGTTCGTCCTCCACTACGCGGCGGAGAAGGCGATCGCGATCCTCCCGCAGATCGCCGTCTACTCCGCGGTTTTGTTCGTGTGCTGCATGGTCTGCCACGGCGAGCTGGTGCGCCTGACACCCCGCCCCGCGCGCCTGACCTCCTTCTACCTGATGATCGCCGCCGGCGGGGCGGCGGGCGGGGTGTTCGTGGCGCTCCTCGCGCCATTCCTCTTCCGCGGCTACTTCGAGCTGCACGTCACACTCCTGGCCTGCTGCCTGCTGGCCCTGATCGTATTCGCCCGCGACGAGAGTTGGGTCCTGTACCGGCTGCGCCCGAGGAGCGCGTGGGCCGCGCTCGCGCTCGTCCTCGCGGGGCTCGCGGCGGCGCTCGGCTACGAGGCGCGGGATTTCACCTCGGGGGCCCTGAGCCTGACCCGGAACTTCTACGGGGTCCTCGCCGTCACCGAGCAGAACGGCAGGCCCGAGATGCACCGCTACGTGTTGAGCCACGGCAGCACGCTGCACGGGCTCCAGTTCGATCATCCGCAGAAGCGCCGCTGGCCCACGAGCTACTTCGGCGACGGCAGCGGCGTGGGGCTCGCCGTGCGCTACTTGCCCCGCACGGCGCCGCGCCGGATCGGCGTGGTCGGCCTGGGCGTGGGCACGATCGCTGCCTGGGCCACGAAGGGCGACCTCGTGCGCTTCTACGAGATCAACCCGGAGGTCGAGCGCATCGCGCGCTCGCGCTTCACCTACCTGTCGGACACGGCGGCCGCGGTGGAAGTCGTGCTGGGCGATGCCAGGATCTCCATGGAAGCGGAGGTGCCCCAGCAGTTCGACATCCTCGTGCTCGACGCCTTCTCGAGCGACGCCATCCCGGTGCACCTGCTGACGCGGGAGGCCTTCGAGATCTACCTGCGGCACCTCAAGCCCGGGGGCGTGATCGCGGTCCACATCTCGAACGCCTACCTGGACCTTCAGCCCGTGGTGTTCCTGCTCGCCGATCACTTCCAGCTGGGGAGCGTGCTGATCGAGGACTACCGGGTCCAGGATCGGGAGCCGGAGGAGGCCGACCTCATCCAGGAAGACAGGATGCGGGGATTGAAGAGCTCCACCTGGGTTCTCGTGAGCTCCAACACGACGTTCCTCCAGTCGGAGGAGATCCAGGATGCCGCGAGCGAGCCCGGGAGCGAGTACCCCGGCGTCCGGCTTTGGACCGACGACGAGACGAACCTGTTCCGGATCTTGAGGGATTGAGCCATTCCGGGAGCATCCTGTCGCCAACGCAGCTCAGCCTTTCCGGAGCCTCCCCGAGGGCGTGATGGATCTGCGGGGCGCCACAGCGAGGGTCGTCGTCCTGGCCTGTTTCCTGTGCGGCGCCGAGACGGGGCGAGCGGAGGAGAGGCCCAGGAGCAATGGTCTGGTCGAGAAGGGCACGACCAGGCTCGCGCACTTCGACGTGACGGTAGTCGGAACGAAGGCATCCTGTGCAAGGCTGACCTCCGAGGGCTTCGACCTCCCCGTGGTGGGAAGGGGGACGTGGCGCAGCTCGTTCGCTCTCGTCCGACGTATACTCTGTGTGCGAAACGTGCCGCGTCCCGCAGTCCGGCGTGGCACGCGGGATCTTTCGTGGGCAGGAGCCGCTCGTGACCCTCGAGGAACGCTACGACCGGATCCTGGAGAGGATGGTCGCCGAGCTCCGGCGACTCTACGGCGAGCGTCTCATTTCCTGCGCGGTGTTCGGCTCCGTGGGGAGGGGCGCGCAGCGGGAGGACTCCGACGTCGACGTCCTGCTCGTCGTCCGGGCGCTGCCCGAGGGACGCTTCGCCCGGGTGGAGGAGTTCCTTCCCGTCGAGGAGCATCTCGAAGCCGACCTCCGACCGACGAGCCCGGACTGCGCGCCAGTCTCCCTCTGCCCCGTCTTCAAGACGCCCGAGGAGGTCGAGGCGGGAAGCCCGCTGTTCCTCGACATGGTGGAGGACGCGCGGATCCTCCATGACCGCGACGACTTCTTCGCGGGCTACCTCGGCCGCCTGCACTCGCGGCTCAAGGCGCTCGGCGCCCGGCGCATCTGGCTGGGAAACGCCTGGTACTGGGAGCTGAAGCCGGACCTGCGCCCGGGCGAGGTGTTTCAGCTGTGACGAACCAGAGCCTGGCGCGGAGCTACCTGCTCAAGGCACAGCGGCGGTTGAAGGCACTGGCGGTGCTGCGGGACGAGGGAGCACATTCGGACGTCGTGCGCGAGGCGCAGGAGCTGGTGGAGCTCGCGCTGAAAGGAGCGCTCCGATCCGTCGGCATCGAGCCGCCGAAGTTCCACGACGTCGGAGCCTTGCTTGTCGCCCACGCACCGAAGTTCCCCGCGGAAACAGCCCCCCGATTGGGGCGAGCGGCCGAGATCTCGAAACGCCTGCGCCGGGAGCGGGAGCTGTCGTTCTACGGTGACATCGACTTCATCCCGACCGAGCAGTACTCGGCCGAGGACGCGCGGCGCGCCTACGACGAGGCGGCCTTCGTCCTCAGCCTGGTCGAGGAGATCGTCGAGGAGTAGGCGCGGCACTCGCGTTCCGCCGCACGCGTGTCCCGGAGAAGGTCAGCGCGAAAGCTCGCCGGAAACGGGGTCGTGAGTTCCGATCGCCTGCCTCTTCGCTTGTTCTCTCTTTCCCTGGACGTAGCCATACGCGAAGAGACACGCCGCGGACAGATACAGGGCGAGCAGGATTCCGCCGAGCAGCTTCCTCGGCCTCAAGGCGAAGAGCAACGACAGGCCGACCGTGCCGTAGACGTACACGTGCGCCAGAGAAAAGATGACGAAGTAGCGGCGGTCGAAGCCCGTCCAAGCACCGCCGATTCCCAGGACGAGAAGGACGATGCTCCCGGTCACGAGGAACCCGACACCGATCAGAAACGCCGCGACCCTCGGCAGAACTCCGAAGTTGTGGGTCGCCTTCGCCGGCGGGAGACGTCTGGTCGCGGGTCCGGTCGGTTCGAGGCCGCCTCGCCGCAGCGATCGAACGAGCAGCCGCGGGAGGAAGACCGCAACCGCCATGGCGAGGATCGGTAGCTGCTGGCCCCCTTTGCGGGCGGACGCGAACGCTTGGAAGAGCTGCTGGACCGCGCTCAGGACGACGAGCGCCCAGGCCAGGACGAACAGGTGGGCGAGCGCCGCATTGCGCTCCACGGCCGGTCTCCAATGTGCGGGGGCCGACCAGCCCACGGTGATGGTCAGGACGGCCGGGGCGAACAGGCACACGATGAACATCGCGATTTCGTGGGGAAGGAAGGTGAGCAATCCGATCGGGGCCAGCGCCAGGCTGCCGAGGATCGCGAGCAGGAGCAGAACGCCGCACGGAACCGCGCTCCAGGCCGCCCAGCGAATCCCGGTCGCGAGCGGAGCAGCGAGAGATGCCATGCCGGATTCCCCTCGAGAACATGGGGCGCCGGAGGGGAGCGGGGCAAGGCGGCCCGGGTCGGTTTGCGTGCTGGGCTCTCCCTCGAGGGCCCTGCGATGATCGGCCGCGCCAAGACCTCCGTCACGCGCTTGGTCGCGCGTCTCGGCCGCCACGCGATCCTGTTCCACGCCCGCTCCCTGGAGAGCCTCGCGGACCTCCCCGAACCGATCGTCCATGATCATTTCGAGACTTTCGTCGGCCGACAGGACCATGCCCTCGGGGTCGGCGCCGCGGTCGGCGCACAGTCGTGGTTCGTCTATGACGTCGACCCGGCTCCGCATCGGGGAAGCGGCCGCAGGCCGGACCGTGCTCCGGACCTGGCGCGCGATCCACGGGCCCCCTACGTGGCCAGTATCCGGCGCACCTTCGAGCGGCTCGTTTCCTGCCTTCCGGGCCCGGCTCCCGTCGTCGGCATCGTCGACGGTCGCCTCGATTACCTGGCCGCGGTTCGGACCCCCGCTCTCCGATCCATAGTCCAGCTCCGGATCTTCCCGAATCCCAAGCGCGGACCCAAAAGGGCGCCGCGGTCCGCGGAAGCGATCGCGCGGGACCGTGCGATGTTTCCCGTCGATCAGCTCCACCAGCTCCTGCGGCACACCTGCGCCGACCACAAGCGGGAGAGGCTCGCGTTTGGACGACGGCTCGAGTCGATCCTGGGCCGGGCGCACTTGATGGCGGTCTGGAAGAACTTCATCAAGGCTCGTTCCGACCGGGCACCGGACCGCTCGACGCCCGCGATGCGGTTGGGGCTGGCGCAGACTCCGTGGCGCTGGGAGCGGCTCCTGTCACGCCGGCTGTTTCCGGGGCGCGTTCGAGTGTCCGAGCCCGTGCTGAAGCTCCACCGGAAGCGCTGGACGCCCCAACTCCCCGAGCTCGGACTCAGACACGCAGCCTGATTCCCCGAACCCTGAAGGTGCCGAATCAACGCGTGCCCCGACGGAGTCGGCGCATCACGCCTTCAGCCGACAAGCTCGCGGCCACCGTGGGGTCGAGATCCGCGAGATGCGCTACAAGATCGTGGGGGAAGGGAAGCAGAGACAGCGCTTGCTCTTGCACGTGGAGCAGAACTGCCTGCCGGACCTCGCTGGTCTCCCCCAAGCCATCCGCGGGCTTTCACGGGGTCGCGGGCGCGAACTCGCCGGGACGGGGCAAACGAGCCGGCTCGCGGTACGGCCGGCGGGAGCGGTAGAGCGCGAGTCTCGCCTCGATGCTCCGCGCGAGCGCTGTAGAACCGCGGCCGCGCGCGGCCTCGACCGCTTCCCGCGCGGCGCGCACGGCATCGTCGAAGCGGCCCGTCTCCGCGAAGGCGGCGGCCAGGGCGTCGAGGGCGAGTGCGTCCCCCGGCCCGGCGAGGGAGACGGCCTGCTCCGCGAGACGCACGGCCTCGGGCCCGTTCCGCGCACCGGGGTCTTCCTGCGACGCGAGCGCGAACGCCCTCAGCCTCAAACCCGCCACGCGCTCCGTCCTGGCGCGCGCGGCGTCGCCCTGAAGCTCGAGGACGCGGGCCAGGTTCAGGTGCGCTCCCGCGTGGTCGGGACGGGCGCGCAGGGCCGCCTGGAAATGCGCGGAGGCCTCGTCGAGCCGTCCCAGGTTCAGCAGTGCCGTCCCCAGATTGAACTGCGCCTCGACGAGCCCGGGCCTGCGAGCGACCGCCTCCCGCAACTGCGTCACCGCCTCGGCATACTGCCCGCGCTTGGCGAGCGCCGTCCCCAGGTTGTAGCGCGCGAACGGGTTTTCGGGATGCAGACGCACCGCCTCCGCGATGATCGGAATCGCCTCCTCGTAGCGTCCCTGCCGCTGCAGGACCTCCCCCAGATTGAGGCGCGGCTCGAGCAGCGTCGGCTCGATCTCGATCGAGGTCCGGTAGTGCGCGATCCCCTCCTCGACGTCGCCGCGGCGGACCAGGATCATCCCCAGGTTCGTGTGCGCCATCCATGCGCGAGGGTTCTTCGCAAGGGTGTCGCGCCAGAGGGTCTCGAGGTCCCTGTAAACCCGGGCCTGCCGCGAGGTCAGGAACGCAAGCAGCGCGAGCACGAGCGCCGCAGCCGCCCGCCCCGCGAGGGGGCGCCCGCGGAAGAGCTCGGCGACCGCCGCCGCGAGCGTCGCGATCACCCCCACGCTGGCCAGATACTGGAAGTGGTCGGCGACGAACGAGTAGCGCATCGGGAAGACGTTGAAGAACCCCAGGGCGGGCACGAGAGTGCCCGCGAAGAAGAGCGCGCCCACTAAGGGCCCCTTGCCGAGCCGGTCTCGCCTGAGCCAGAGGGCGAGGAGGACCGCGGCTGCCCCGGCCGGGAAGAAGTAGGGGAGCGCCTGTCGCGCATCGATCGTCCAGCGCGGATAGATGAAGGTGAGGTTGTGCGGCCACACGAGCTTCGCCGCGTAAAACCAGAGCGCGCGCCCCGCAATCAGGCAGCGCTCCACGAAGCCTAGGTCCCAGGCGTCCCCCTGCGCTCCCACGTGATGCTTCTCGAGCCATGCCGTCGTGAGCCCGAATCCCGCCCCCAGGACGAACAGCGGAAGGAGCGGCAGCACGTCCCGGACCCCGAGCCGCGGCTTTTTCCACCACAGCACGAGCAAGAGCGCCGCGGGGAGCGAGGCGGTGACCGTCTTGCTCCAGAGCGCCCCCAGGAACAGCGCGCAGCCGAGCGCGTAGCGTCCCCACGAGCGCGGGCGCTCGCCGATCCCGAAGAAGGAGAGAAGCGACAGCGCCGAGGCCAGGTAGAGGACGGTCGAGAGCACGTTCTTGCGCTCGGTGATCCAGGCCACCGACTCCACGTGCACCGGATGCACGGCGAAGACCGCGGCGGCGAGCCAGGCGCCGGGGACGGCAAGCCGGCGCAGCAGGGTCCACAGGAACAGCGCGCTTCCCGTGTGCAGGAGCAGGTTGACCAAGTGGTAGCCGCGCGGGTCGAGCCCCCACAGGCGGTATTCCACCCAGAAGGTGGTGTGCACGAGAGGGTAGTACTGGGGAAGCGAGCGCGGCTCGAGCCAGATGTCCCGCAGGCCGCCGAGGGTGCGCAGGGTGGGGTTGTTCACCACGTACATGTCGTCGTCCCACACGAACCCTGCCTGGGCCAGCGGCCCGAGGTAGGCGACCATCGCGAGGGCGACGATGGCGGCTGCGGGGATCAGGGGTTTTTGGAATGCCATCGTTCGATCTCGCCGATATCGTAGTTCCTGAGCCAGGGCGCGAGGAACGCCACGCCGATCGCGGCCACGAGCGTCATGGCCCCGCCCGAGACCACGGACACGGTCACGCCCACGATCACCGAGGCGAAGGCCGAGGCCACGAGCCCGGCCTCGAGCTCTCCGAGCTGCGGCCCACCCATGAAGAAGATCATGTTCACGGAGGTCATGCGCCCGCGCAGCCCGTCGGGAGTCACGAGCTGACGGATCGTCTGCCGGATCACGGTGGAGATCAGGTCCGCGAGGCCGCTCGCGGCCAGGGCGAGAAAGGTCAGCAGGTAGCTGCGCGAGAGCCCGAAGGCGATGGTCGAGATGCCGTACGCCCCCACGGCCCAGAGAAGCACCCGACCCTGCCTGCGGGGGAGAGGCGTGATCGAGGTGTAGACCGACCCCACGAGAGCGCCCAGGCCGGGCGCGGACACGAGCAGGCCGTATCCCGCCGGCCCCGCTCCCAGGATCCGGTCGGCGAAGATCGGGAGCAACGACATCGCGCCCGCGAAGAACGTGGCGAAGAAATCCAGGATCATGGTCCAGACCATGAGCGGGGTCGTGAACACGAACCTGAGCCCCGCGCGCAGGGCGGCGAGCGGGTGCTCCTCCTCCGTCGCACGCTCCACCCGCCCCGAGACGCGCATCGTCAGGAGCGCGACCAGCACTCCGAGGAACGAGAGCGCGTTGAGCCCGTAGACCCAGGCCAGGCTCGCGGTGCTTCCGGCCGCGTCCCCTCCCGCTGCGCTTCCGGGGGGCTGGGACAGGACCGCGCCCGTTCCCGCGATCAGGACCCCGGCCAGGGCGGGCCCGGTGATCATCGCGGCGTGGAACATCGTGAGGTTGAGCGAGAGCGCTCCCGGCAGGTCTTCTCGAGGGACCAGGCGCGGAATGAGCGACTGCCGCGCCGGGTTGTCGAAGGCCACCGCCGCCGCGGCGAGCGCGTTCAGGAGATAGAGCAAAGCGAGGCTCTCCCGGCCGGCGAGGGTCAATGCGCACAGCCCGAGCGCCACGAGCATCATTCCCGACTGGGTCAGGAGCATCACGCGGCGGCGGTCGTGCCGGTCGGCCACGACCCCTCCCCACAGGGAGAAGAGAATGATCGGAACGACGCGCGTGAGCCCCACGACCCCCAGTGCGAGCGGAGAGCCCGTGAGCAGGTAGACGTGCCAGTTGATCGTCACGACCTGCATCTGCGTGCCGATCAGGGACACGAGCTGGGAGATCCAGAGCCTTCGGAAGTCGCGGTGCTGGAGCACCCGGTAGGGGCGGCGCCGCGTCGCTGGGCCGTGGGCACTCATGGAGGCGTGGGCGCGGGGCTCAGAGAATCGCCGCGGCCGCGTCCACACCGTTCCGGAAGATCGCCACGCCTGCTCCCTCCTCGGGGATTCCGTCCGCGCGCGGCTCGCGCGTCCAGCGCGGGTGATGGAAGGGGTACAGGTAGGCGTCCGGATGCGGCATGAGTCCGAACAGCCTCCCCGTGGGATCGCAGATCCCGGCCACGCCCCCGGGCGACCCGTTGGGATTGAACGGCCACTCCTCGGTCGCGCGGCCGTCGGGGCCCGTGTAGCGCACCACAACCTGCTTCCCGCGCTCGAGGCGCGCCAGAACCTCCCGGTCCCTGGCGAGGAACTTTCCTTCCCCGTGGCGCGCGGGAAGCTCCATCCGGGACAGTCCTCGGGTCCAGACGCAGGGCGAGTCCGGATCGAACACGAGCCGGATCCAGGCGTCCCGGTAACCGAAGCGGTCGTTGGGGGCGAGGGTGGCGAGCGGGGTGCGGTAATCGCCGTCGAACCCAGGGAGGATCCCGAGGCGCACCATGGTCTGGAAGCCGTTGCAGATCCCGAGCGCCATCCCGCCGCGCTCGACGAACTCCAGGAGATCGTCGTAGAGACGCCAGCGGATCCGGTTGGCGAGGACGAAGCCCGCTCCCATGTGGTCGCCGAACGCGAATCCTCCGATGAAGGCCAGGATCTGGTAGTCCCGCACCCGGCGGCCGCGGCTCCGGTCGAGGAGGTCGGCCAGGTGGACCTGCTCGGGAGCCGCGCCGGCGATCCGGAAGGCGGCGTCGGTCTCCGCCTCGCAGTTGAGGCCCAGCCCCGTGGGGATCAGGACCCGCACCGCCGCGCGGCGGCGTCTTCTCTCCGCCTCGGGGAGGCGCGCGAACGCCGCCAGCGCCGGGTCAGACATCGGCCAAGGTCTCCTGATAGGCGGTCTTGAGCGAGGCGACGTCGACGTCGAGGAGCGCGCGTCCGCCGATCCTCGCCAGGATCCGCGGCCTGGCGGTCACCCGTCCGATCCTGCGGCAGGGGAGCGAGGCGAAGCGTGCCGCGAACGGAGCGGCGGCCTCGGGGGCCACGCTCACGACGAAGCGCCCGCAGGACTCGGAGAACAGCGCGACGTCCGGCGCGAGACCCGCGAGATCCACGCAGCGGTCCAGGTCCAGATCCAGCCCCAGCTCCCCGGCCATGGCCGAGCGGGCCAGCGCCAGCGCGAGCCCGCCCCTGGCCGGCGCCGCCGCCGAGCGGACCAGACGGTCGCGGAGCGCGCCCGCGAGGGCCCGGTACAGCGGGAGCGTTGCCTCGGGATCGACGCGCGGGACCTTGTTCCCGACGTACGGCGCGGGGGCTCCCGGGGTCCGCGGCACGGCGTTCCGCTCGCCGAGGTGCCGGAAGTACTCGCTGCCCCCCGTCTCGTCCGCGGTCGTCCCCAGCAGGAAAACGATGTCGCCCTCGGTCTTGAGATCGAGGGTGACCGCGTGGCGCACGTCGTCCACCCGGCCCAGGGCCGAGACGAGCAGGGTCGGGGGGACGCTGATCCTCACCCCGCCCATGACCGAGTCGTTCTTCATCGAGTCCTTGCCCGAGACGAGCGGGGTGCCGTACGCGACGGTGAGATCGTGCAGGCCGCGGCAGGCCCGCACGAGCTGGGCGAGCTTGTACGCCCCGTCGGGATTGGAGGGGGCTTCCACGGGATCGGGCCAGCAGAAGTTGTCGAGGACCGCGATGCGATCGAGCCGTGCTCCCGCGCACAGCTGCCTGCGCACAGCCTCGTCCACGACGGCGCCCGCCATCGCGTACGGATCGATGTCCGCGTAGAAGGGGTTCACCCCCTCGGAGAGCGCGAAGCCGCGCATCGTGCCGTGTCGCGCCAGGAACACCGTGGCCTCCGCGGGCACGTCCATGTGCACGCCCACGAACGGCTTCACGATCGTGAGCCCCTTCACCTCGTGGTCGTAGTGACGGGACTTGGACTCGAGCGAGCACAGGTTGAGGCGGCGCATCATCCCCGCGAGCGCCGCGCTGCAGTCCACGCCCGTGCGCGGGGGAGGCTCGGGAAAACGCGGCGGATCCCAGCGCGCCACCAGGTTCAGATCGGGGTTTCCCTCGTGCAGGAACTCCATGGAGAGGTGCGCCACGACCTCGGCGCCGTGCCGGACGTCGAAAGTCCCGTCGTCCGTGAACTCGCCCAGGACGGCGGCCTCGACGTCGCGCCGCGCCGCCAGGTCGAGGAACGCCTCCAGGTTCGCCTCCGGAACCGCCAGGGTCATCCGCTCCTGCGCCTCCGAGAGCAGGATCTCCCAGGGTGCGAGGCCGGCGTACTTGAGCGGCGCGCGCGCCAGATCGATGCGCGCCCCCCCAGGGCCCCGCGCCATCTCGCCCACGGAGGAGGACAGCCCTCCCGCGCCGTTGTCCGTGATCGCGTCGTACAGCCCCTGGTCGCGGGCCTCGAGCAGGAAGTCGAACATCCGCTTCTGCGTGATCGGGTCGCCGATCTGCACCGCCTGCACCGGTGCCGACTCGTCGAGCGCCGCGGAGGAGAAGGTCGCGCCGTGGATCCCGTCGGCTCCGATCCGCCCCCCGACCATCACCACCCGGTCCCCGGGCCGGGCCGCCTTCTCGTGTCCGCTGCGGCCGGCGATCGTCACCGGGAGGGACCCGACGGTCCCGCAGAACACCAGGGGCTTCCCCAGGAAGCGCTCGTCGAAAATCTCCCAGCCGCGGCCGTAGGGGATCCCGCTCTGGTTGCCGCCGTCGATCACGCCGCGGTGGACTCCGTCGCGGATCCGTCTCGGGTTCAGCAGGCCCCGGGGAAGCGGGCCGTCATGGAAGGGGGATGCGAAGCAGAACCCCCAGACGTTCACCAGCAGGTCCGCGCCCAGCCCGGTACCGAAGGGGTCGCGGTTGACCCCCACGATGCCGGTGATGGCGCCGCCGTAAGGATCGAGGGCGGAAGGGGAGTTGTGCGTCTCCACCTTGTAGACCAGATGGCAGTGCTCGTCGAAGGCCACCACGCCGGCGTTGTCGTGGAAGACGGAGACGAGCCAGGAGGCTTTCTCCCGCTCGCGCACGGCGCGGTCGACCGCCTCGGTCGCGGCGCGGATCGAGCTCCGGAACAGCGAGCGGATCGTCTCCGCGGGGCGCCCGGGCTCGTGATAGGTGATCGTGGCGTTGAAGATCTTGTGCTTGCAGTGCTCGCTCCAGGTCTGCGCCAGGCATTCGAGCTCGGCGTCGGTGGGGGCGGCGCCGAGCCCCAGGGCCTGCCGGCGCGGATCCCGCGCCGCGCCACGCAGATGATCGCGGATCGCCTTCATCTCTTCCAGGGACAGGGCCAGCAGTCCCTCACGGCTGATGCGCAGCAGCTCCTCGTCGCTCCCGGAGAGGTCGACGACGCGCACCTCGGGTCGCGCGTGCGCCGCGACGTGAGGCACCGAGAGGTCCGCAGGCGAGGACTCCCACTCCGCCCGCGTCTCGACCCGGACCGTCTGGATGACCGGGTTGGCGAGCAGCTCCCACGCGATCCGCTCGGCCTGTCCACGGTCCACGCCGTCCAGCAGGTAGAGGGTCGACGTGTAGACCGCGGCGTCGGCGCCGAGGCTGCGGCCCAGGGTGTCCTCCACCGCGATCCTGGCGCTCTTGCCCACGGGGTCGGTGACGCCCGGCTTGTAGGCGACGGTGATCGCCGCGTCGAAGGGGCCGTCCTCGAGCCGCTCCAGGGCGGAGGCGTGCAGGACCGGATCGGTGAGCTCGTGCAGGACCCGCTCCGCCTCGGCGCGGCCCAGCTCCGCCTCGATCCGGTACACGTCGCGGGTGCGGACCCGCGCCACGGCGATCCCCAGGAAGCGCTGGGCCGCGCGGGCCACATCGTCCCCGCGGGGGTCCCTGAGCCCGGGCTTCGTGGCGATCTCGATCCGGGTGATCATCGAGGGTCTCCGGCTCCTCGCGCAGAGTACACCTCCCCCTACCATCGAACCAGGTGATTCTGACGATAGGAGGTATCGACGATCTCGATGTACGATGGGGCGTGGCCGCGCCCAAGCCGTCCGCTGTCCCCCCGGCGTCGATCCCCGATCCGGCCTCCGACGCGGCGACGCTGCGCGCGTTCGTGGCGGTGGCACGCCTGGGGACCGTGATGCGCGCCGCCGATGCCCTGAGCCGGACCCAGCCCTCCGTGAGCGCGCGGCTCGCGGCCCTCGAGCGGACCTGGCGCACGCGGCTGTTCCGGCGTCAGGCGCGCGGGATGCTCCTCACGCCGGAGGGGGCGCGTCTTCTTCCCCTGGCGGAGGCGGCGCTGCGCGGCCTCGAGGAGCTCGACCGGACCGCGGGCCTCCCGATGGCCGGGGGGCACGAGCTGCGCGTGGGGGCGGGGGACGCCCTGGGCCGGGAGCTCCTGCCTCGCGCGCTGGCGCGCCTGGTCCGGGGAGATCCGAGCCTGTCGGTGCGCGTGCTCGAGGGGTCGGCGCAGAGGCTCGTCGATGCGCTCCTGGGGGGCGAGATCGACGTCGCGCTCCTGGTCCTTCCGGAGGCGGCGCCCTCGCGCGGGGTGCTGCGCGTGGAACCGATGTTCGAGAGCGAGGTGGATCTCCTTCTTCCTCAGGGGAGCGCGCCACGGAGCGCCCGCGCGCTCCCGGTCGAGTTCCTGCGCGGGCAGCGCCTGGTCGCCCTGCAGCCCGGCTCCGGATTCCGCCGTCACATCGAGGCGACCCTCGCGGCCCGCGGGATCCCTTTCCGCCCCGCCGTCGAGGTGGGGAATCTCTCCCTGGTGCGGCGCTTCGTCGCCGCCGGGCTGGGAGTGGCGCCCGTCCCGGCGATCGCCTTCGCCCCGGGCGGGGCCGGGCCCGCGCTCGAGCGGCGCCGCCTCCGCGGAGTCCCGCCCGTGGGCTACCACGCGGCGGTGCGCTCCGGCGTTCCCCTTTCCGCAGGCGCCGAGAGGCTGCTCGAGCACCTGCTCTCGGCCGCGCGCGGCGAGCGCAGGCACGGGAAGCGATGAAGCCCCGCGGGCTCGGTCCGCTGCTGGTCGTCGCGGTCGGGGCCTCGATGGCGGCCTGGACGTGGCGGCAGTGGCCGGACGTGCTGATCGATTTCGGCCGCGAGCTCTACATCCCCTGGCAGCTCGCGCAGGGCAAGGTGCTCTACCGCGACGTCGCCTCCTTCCACGGACCGCTCTCGTCCTACGTCAACGCCCTGTGGTTCCGCCTGTTCGGCGCCCATCTGCTGACCCTCGCGCTGGCCAACCTCGCGCTCCTGGGTGTGCTCACCGCTCTCCTCTACGCACTCCTCCTGCGGCTCGGATCGCGGCTGGGCGCGACGCTGTCCTGCGTCACGTTCCTGACGCTGTTCGCATTCGCACAGTACGTGACCGCGTGCAACTACAACTTCATCTGCCCATACGCGCACGAGGTGACCCACGGGATCCTGCTCTCCGTCCTGGGGCTGTACCTCCTCGTGCGCCACCAGGAGACGGGGCGCGCCGTCTACCTCGCCTCGGCCGGTCTCGCGCTGGGGCTGCTGTTCCTCACGAAGGTCGAGATCTTCGCGGCGGGCGCTCTCGCGTCGGCCGTGGCGCTGGTCCCGTGGCTTCGCGCCCGGACGGGGCGCGAGCGAGCCCGAGCGCTCCGGGTCTACCTGGGCGCGGCGCTCGCTCCGCCGCTCGTCGCGGGGGCGCTGTTCTGGATCGCTCTGCCCCTGGATCGAGTCCTGCGCGAGCCGCTCGGCTACTGGACCGCCGCCTTCCGCTCCGACCTGCGCTCGCTGGCCTTCTTCCGCGACGGGATGGGGACGGACGACCTGCGCGGGAACCTGCAAGCGCTCGTCCGATCGACGGCGTCCTGGGCGCTCGTCCTCGGCCCCTCGCTGCTGGTCGCGCTGCTCGTGCGCAAGGCCGGCACGCTGGCGCGGGTCCTCTCCGCCGCCGCGTTCCTCGCGAGCGCCGCGGTCCTCGTCCCGCGCGTCGGCTCCGCCGGCTGGGCGGACGCCGCGCGACCGTTTCCGCTCTTCGTCGCCCTCATCGGGGGCGCGGCGCTGGCCGGCCTCGCGCGGGCGGGGGAGAAGGACGACCGGGGCGCGGCATCGCCTCAGGTCCTGCGCGCCGCGCTCGCAGCGTTCGCCATGGTGCTGCTGCTCAAGATGATCTTTCGCACGCGGGTCTTCCATTACGGGTTCGCGCTGGCCATGCCCGCGGCGCTGCTCGTGACGATGGCGCTCGTGGACTGGATCCCGCGCTGGATCGTGGCGCGGGGGGGCTCGGGGACGCTGTTCCGCGCCGCGGTCCTCGGCGCCTGGGCGGTCGCGATCCCCGCCCACCTCTCGTCGATGCGCGCGGCGTTCGACGCGAAGACGGTCCGGGTCGGCTCGGGGGCGGATGCCTTCTGGGCGGACGAGCGCGGGCACGCCTTCAACGAGGCACTCGAATTTCTGCACGCCGTTCCCGCGGGTCGCACCCTGGCCGCGTTCCCCGAGGGGGCGATGCTCAACTACCTGGCGCGGATCCCGAGTTCGATCCCCTACACCTTCTTCGTTCCCTTCGATGTGCTGTACTTCGACGAGCGGCGCATCCTCTCCTCCCTCCGGGAGCATCCTCCCGACTACGTGGCGCTCCTGCACCGCGACACCTCCGCCTATGGCTTCGCCATCTTCGGCCACGACTACGCGCGGGAGATCTGGTCCTGGGTCGTGGACAACTACGAGCCGGAGCGGCTGTTCGGGGCACCGCCGTTCCGGACCGCCCGGTTCGGGATCCTGCTGCTGCGGCGCAAGGGTCTCGACCCGGCCGGCCGGGCGGGTCGATGACCGCGCGCGGCGCCCGGATCCTGCTCGTCGCAGGATCCGCGCTGGTCGCACTCGCGCTCGCCGAGGGGGCGCTGCGCCTGGCTGGACTGCCGCGCGAGCACCGGCCCCACGCCCGCGATCCGCAGTTCGTCTCGGTGAAGGGCGCCGATTTCGGCTACACGAACGTGCCGAACGCGGCCATCCGCTTCAGCTACGACAGCGATCCCCGCGGCTACTTCGGTCCGTCGAACGAGATCGTCCAGCACACGAACTCCCAGGGATTCCGCGGGGCTCCCTTCTCCATCCAGAAGCCCGCCGGCACGCTGCGCCTCATCTTCCTCGGCGATTCGTTCACCTTCGGCGAGGGGGTGAAGGATCAGGACACCTACGTCGCGCGGCTCGAGCAGGAGCTGGCCGCGCGCTCCCTCTTTCCCGGCAAGAAGGTCGAGGCGCTCAACCTGGGGGTCGGCGGATTCAATACCGCGCAGGAGGCGGCCCTCCTCCGGCAGTTCGGCATCGTTCTCGCGCCCGACCGGGTGTTCGTCGCGTACTGTCTCAACGACGCCGAGGATCTGCTGTACTCCCAGGCCGCCGACGGGACCTGGTCGCGCCGCCGCCGCGGGGGCGAGGTCCCGGAGGACGTGGGGACGCCGGAGCCCCCCCCCGCGATACGCCCCCTGAACCTGACACGCCTCGCGTGGCTCGCGTGGCAGGGTCCCGCGCTCACCCGGCAGACCGTCGAGCACTACCGCGCGCTCTATCGCGAGGGAAGCCCGGGCTGGGAGCGCGCGCGTGTCGCGCTCCAGGAGATCTCGCGGCTCTGCCGCGAGCGCCGGGTTCCGGTCACGGTCCTGGTCTTTCCCGTCTTCTTCCGGCTCGGGGAGGACTATCCGTTCGCGGAGATCCACCGCCAGGTCTGCGCGGCGGCGGAGCAGCTCGGAATGGGCTGCCTCGATCTCCTTCCCGCCTTCGCGGGGTTCTCGGGTCCCGAGCTCTGGGTGCATCCGAGCGATCAGCACCCGAACGAGATCGCGCACGCCCTCGTGGCTCGGCGCCTCGCGGAGGCGCTCGCGCAGGAGCCCGCACCTCCGTCCGGGACGCAGATACCCACGAGCCGCCTCGAGGACTATCTTGTCTCGCGGAGAGCCACGCATTGAGCCCGTCGCTGCTGTTCCGGGTCGACGCCGGGAGGACGATCGGAGCGGGGCACGTCATGCGCTGCCTCGCGCTCGCCCAGGCGTGCCGCGGACGGGACGGGCGGGCCCGCTTCCTCGTGCGCTGCGACGCTCCGGCGATCGCGGAGAGGCTGCGCCGCGAGCAGTTCGAGGTGGAAGACGCGCCGGCGGCGTCGGGCAGCTCCGGAGATCTCGCGGCGACGATCGCGGCGGCGCGCCGCGCAGAGGCTTCCTGGGTGGTCCTGGACGGAGCGCGATGCGGTCCGGAGTTCGAGCGGTCCCTCCTGGGAGTCGGTCTGCGCCTGGCCGTCATCGACGACACGGGGGGACGCGCCGAGTTTCACGCCGATCTCGTGCTGAACCAGAACCTGCACGCGGACGAGCGGCTGTACCCGCGTCGGGCGGCGCGGACCGAGCTCCTCCTCGGACCCCGCTACGTCCTGCTGCGCAGGGAGTTCCTCGAGGCGAGGCCGGGTC